>Ga0209026_1000090_pt1 | contig 172829 bp, 143 predicted proteins | sample AraplaCL_Col_mCL_FD_184262 | JGI IMG/M metagenome (GOLD analysis project Ga0209026, IMG submission 184262) | Arabidopsis root microbial communities from the University of North Carolina, USA - plate scrape CL_Col_mCL (SPAdes) (version 2) | ecosystem: Host-associated > Plants > Roots >...
TCGACAAACCCCGTAACCCACCCGCGGACTTTGCGGGCACGATGCCCGCAAAGCGCGTAAGCGGGGGGTCGTTTTCTCTTGGTTACTTCTCTTTTGGACAAGCAAAAGAGAAGTAACTCGCCCTCCGCAGGAGGGTGAAAGCTTTTCGCTTCAAAGCACCAACCAAAGAACAAGAGCATCGCCCGCCAGCGGGCTCCTGCACACATTTATTCGACGGGACGCCGGCCGTAAGCCCACAACAGGAATGGCGGCAGCATCTGTTTCCATGACGCCTGGTTGTGTACCCCGCCCTGCAGCTGGAAAAGCGACGCATCCGCAAGCCGCGACGGGTGCTTCGCGTAATCCATGTCGACCGAATAGCCAAGCTGCTTCAGGCCGCGGGCGTGGAAGCCATCGGCGCCGCGATAGCCTCCAAGCAAATCCTGCACGTCGTCGACGGTGTCATTGACGCCATCGCCATCACGATCCTTGGTCTCCTCCGCCGTACCCACCGCAAACCACATCTTCAGACCGGCCCGCTTGCCGCCACGGTCGACCATCGCTTGCGCCAGCCGCGTGTGCTGCACCGTCGTGGCGTTCGTGCGGTCCGCCGCGAGCCAGAACGACGGCGAGAATGCGCCGACCCGGCCGAACACCTCCGGATACTGCCAGCCGAGATTGAACGCGTTCAATGCGCCCAGCGACCAGCCCAGCATCGTGCGTTCGCGCGGGGACTTGCGCGTGCGATAGTGCGCGTCGATGTACGGCACCAGCGCACTGGCGACCCAGGCGGAATAATCCTGCGCCCGCGTGCCGATCGGACCGATGGGTGAACCGCCGACGAGACTGCGCGAGGCGGCGCGGTCGGACAACCCGTACGCGCTGGCGCGATCGGCCAGCATGTCGATCGCGACCACGACGACTGGCTCGATCGCATGCAACCGGTAGAGTCCTGCCAGTGTCGACTGCAGGCCCACCGCGGCCATGTCCTGGCCATCGTTCGCATACAGCACCGGATAGCGGCGGCGGGTGCGGGCGTAATCCGGCGGCAGATAGACCGTGACTTTCAGCTTTTCCGGTGCAAATGCCGGCGCATCGAGCTGCAGCTGTACGACCGTACTTTCGGAAAGCTGCACATGCGATGCGTTCGATGCCACGGCTGGGCAGATACCAACGGCCAACAGCATACCCCACAGCGCGCATGCAGCGGCGTGACGACGGATCACGCGAAACGCCGGATTCATCGCTCTACGCTGGCGAACCATACGCCGTGGCCGGGCAGTTGCAGTTCGCTGCCGTCGAAATGTCCTTGCAGCAGACCATGACCGTCCAGTCGATGCGGCACGCCGAACGTCGCGGGCAAGCGGATGTCGACGGCGGCATCGGCCAGATTGAACACGACCAGCGTGGTCTGGCCGTCAAATCGACGAGTGAACGCCAATACCGGCTCGACAGTGTCGATGAACTCGATGTCGCCCCAGCGCAGTGCCGGTTGCGACTGGCGCCAGCGCATGAAGGTGCGGAAGCCGTTCAATACCGAATGCGGGTCGGTTTCCTGCCTGGTCACCGCCAGCGCGCGATGCTCCTGCGGCACCGGCAGCCATGGCATGCCGCGGCTGAAACCGGCATGGACCTCGTCATCGCTCCACGGCATCGGCGTGCGACATCCGTCGCGACCCTTGAACTGCGGCCAGAAAGCGATGCCATAGGGGTCTTGCAGCGATTCGTATGGCACGTCGGCCTCGGTCAAGCCCAGTTCCTCGCCCTGGTAGACGCACACCGAACCGCGCAGCGAACAGACCATCGCCGTAAGCAGATTGGCGAGCTGAGTCGAGGGCTGGCCCTTCCCCCAGCGCGTCAGCACACGCTCGACATCGTGGTTGGAGATCGCCCAGCACGGCCAGCCTTCGGTCATCTGCGCTTCCAGCGCCTGCACCGTGCCGCGTATGTGGGCGGCGCTGAAATCGTCGGTCAACAGCTCGAAGCTGTAGCCCATGTGCAGGCGGCCATGCCGGGTATATTCGGCCATCGTGGCCAGCGAATCCTCGGAGGAGATTTCGCCCAGCGCAGCCACATCCTGATAGCGGTCCATCAACGCGCGCAGCTCGCCGAGAAACCCCAGGTTCTCCGGTCGCGTGTTGTTGTAATAGTGATACTGAAACGCGTAAGGATTGTCCGGGCTGAAGCCGCGGCCCACCCGCTTCTCTTTCGGCTTGGGCGGGTTGTCGCGCAACTCGCGGTCGTGGAAGCAGAAGTTGATCGCGTCCAGACGCACGCCGTCCACGCCCTTGTCCAGCCAGAAGCGCACGCTGTCGAGAATCGCCGCGCGTACCTCGGGGTGATGGAAATTCAGATCCGGCTGCGAGGTCAGGAAATTGTGCAGATAGTACTGCCCGCGCCGCGGCTCCCACTGCCATGCCGAACCGCCGAACAGCGACAGCCAGTTGTTCGGTGCGCTGCCGTCGTCTTTAGCATCGGCCCACACGTACCAGTCGGCCTTCGGGTTGTCGCGATTCTCGCGGCCTTCCTTGAACCAGGCATGCTCGATCGAGGTGTGGCTGAGCACCTGGTCGATCATCACCTTGAGGCCGAGACCGTGCGCCTTGGCCAGCAGGCGATCGAAATCCGCCAGAGTGCCGAACAGCGGATCGACGTCGCGATAGTCGGCGATGTCGTAACCGAAATCGGCCATCGGGGATTTGAAGAACGGCGCGATCCAGATCGCGTCGACGCCAAGGCTGGCCACGTAGTCGAGCCGCTCGATGATGCCCGGCAGATCGCCCACGCCGTTATCGTCGGTATCCAGGAAACTGCGCGGGTAGATCTGGTAGGTGACGGCTCCGCGCCACCAGGGTGCATCACTCATTCGCATGTCCCGTAAGTTCTTTCCCGAAGTCGAAGCAACCCGCCAGAAGCGGTGCTTTCGCAGCTTGTGCGGCAGCTTACCGGCTGCATGCGGATACAGCCGCGACAGTGCATACGTATTCATGGGCGGCAGCTATCGCATTGCAACATATGGAAGGCGCAGAGATATGGACGTCCATATGAAAATCGGCGAAATGGCGCGAAATGGCTTCTGATGCTGGCGTAGAAGCATATGCGGCATGCCCGGACACGCCTCGCCGACGCAGTGTCGACAATGTCGCCACCCGCATGTTTGCGGTGCAAAGCAGCACAATGAATACGTATGCATGATCCACCTCGACCGCGAAAGGCAGCCCTAACATCACCATCACAGCGGCGGATCACGGCGCGTGCATGCGTGCTGGCCGTCGCAACGTTGGGGCTTGATTGCTGCAGCAACTACAAGAAAACGACGCACAACCCTGGGAGGGGATCACGGTGATATTCAAACGCAATGTGTTGGCCTTGGCGCTGGCATCGGTCGGTTTCTGCGCGACCTCAGCTACCGTATACGCGGCCGCGCCGCAGAATGACCAGTCAGCCAGCTCGCAAGACACCAGTCAGGCCGCGAAAGACGCTCAGGCCGCCAAGGACGCCAAGGCGAAGAAGAAGAAGGAAGCCACCCAGCTTAGTGCGGTGACGGTGAGCGGCTTCGCGCTAAGTATCCAGAATGCGACCGCGATCAAGCAGTCGTCCGACGAGATCGTCGAGGCAGTCTCCGCCGAAGACATCGGCAAGCTGCCTGACGTCAGCATCGCCGAATCGATTGCCCGCCTGCCGGGTGTTTCGGCCCAGCGTGTCGCGGGTCGGGCTCAAGTCATCAGCGTGCGAGGCCTCTCGCCAGACTTCGCCACCACGCTGCTCAACGGCCGCGAGATGGTCAGCACCGGCGACAACCGCAGCGTGGAGTTCGATCAATATCCGTCCGAACTGATGAGCGGCGTTACGGTGTACAAGACGCCGAACGCCAGCCTGATCGGCCAGGGACTTTCGGGCACCCTGGACATGCACACCGTCCGCCCGCTGGACTACCACGAAGACGTGGCTGTGGTCGGTGTCCGCGGCCAGCACAATTCGCTGGGTTCGGCGGCCAATGCCAGCGCCAACGGCAATCGCTTCAACGCCAGCTATATCGGTCAGTTCATGGACCACACGCTGGGTATTGCCGTCGGCTACGCGCACTCCCTGACGCCAACCCAGGAGAATCAGGTCGGCTTGTATGAACCGTGGGAGCAGGTGGGTGCCGGCTGGCGTCCTGGCGTACCCGCCGGCACCTTTTACTCGGAGGGCATCAAGGCCCTGCGCCGCACCGGTTACACCAAGCGCGACGGCGTGATGGCCACGGTGGAATGGCGGCCCTCGGACATATGGACGAGCACGCTCGACCTGTTCCATACCAAGGCCACCCAGAAGGACACGGCCAACCAGTTCGAGGTCAACCTCGGCGACTACAACGGCGGTTATGGCCGCATCAACGTCACCAACCCCGTCATCAACGGCAACGGCACGTTCACTGGCGGCACGGCGAGCAATCTGTATCCGCTGGTACGCGGGCTGTACGACAGCCGCCACGACACGATCAACGCCGCTGGATGGAAGAACGAATTCAGCGCCGGGCAAGTCAGCATCGTGGCCGATGTCAGCTACTCCAAGGCCAAGCGTCACGAACTCGAGCTGGAAAACAATACGCAGCTGGAGCCCGTTCCGCAGCTGGATACGCTGAACCTGAATTACTCGGGCAGCAACTTCTCCCAGCTGTCGCCCGGACTGGATTATTCCGATCCGAGCAAGCTGTTCCTGCGCAATACCATTTATGGCTCCGGATACGGCAAGGTGCCGCGGGTCAGCGATGAGTTGAAGAGCGCCAAGCTCGGCGCCACGGTGCCGATGCCTGACTGGATCAGCCATGTGGTCTCGGATGTCGAATTCGGCGTCAACTACGCCGACCGCGAAAAGAACAAGCAGCAGCCCGAAGGGAATATCAATGTCGGCGCGCAAGGCGATACCACCATTGCGCCCGACCTGGAGTACGGCCTGGTCAATCTCGGCTTTGCCGGCGTGGGCCGTATCCCGTCGTGGTACGTGCCTGGCGTCGTCGCGCGCTACATGACCTTCCAGCCGAACTCGAATGCGTCGTACCTGGTGTCGAAAGCCTGGGCATTGTCCGAGAAGATCACCACCGCGTACGCCATGGGCAACATCGACACCACATGGGGTGTGCCGGTTCGGGGCAATATCGGCGTCCAGTTGCAGCATGCCGACCAGTCCTCTTCCGCCAACGTATTCAACGGCACGCAACCTGTCGGCAGTCAAATTCAGGGATTCACCAGCGGCAAGGCTTACACCGACGTGCTGCCCAGCCTGAATCTCGCCTTCTCACTGACCGCAAACCAGATGCTTCGCGTGGCGCTGGCCAAGCAGGTGGCGCGTCCGCGCATGGATGACATGCGTGCCTCCCTGGACTTCGGTGTCGACACCGCAACCGGCAAGCCCGGCGCCAGCGGTGGCAATCCGAAGCTCGACCCGTGGCGCGCCAACGCCTTCGATCTTTCGTGGGAGAAATACTTTGGCGACAGCGGCGGCTACGTGGCCGCTGCGTTCTTCTACAAGGATCTGACCAGCTACATCTACACGCAGACCCGCGACAACTACGACTTCTCTGGTCTGGTGGCTGGTTACACCCCTCCCCCGGGTTCACCGCCGGCGCTGAAGACCGGCACGTTCAGCGCGCCGATGAACGGCAAGGGTGGATCGCTGAGAGGCCTCGAACTTTCCACGTCGTTGCCGCTGAACATGATCACACCGGCGCTTGATGGCTTCGGTGTCCTGGCGAGCGCCAGCTTCAACGATAGCAGCATCAAGATCTTGTCTCCGGAGAACGCCACGAGTGTCGGTAACGGCCCCATCAGCCTGCCCGGCCTGTCCAAGCGCGTGTTCAACCTGACGGCCTACTATGAGAAGAACGGGTTCGACGCACGCATCAGCGAGCGCAAGCGTTCGGACTTTATCGGCGAGATTGGCAATTTTGCCGGCGCCCGCACGCTGCGCTATGTCGTCGGTGAAAACATTTTCGACGCCCAGGTCGGTTACACCTTCGGCCCCGGGAGCAGCCTTCATGGGCTCAGCCTGCAGTTGCAGGCCAGCAACCTGACGAACGCGCCCTATCGAACCTACGCCACTACGAAGGATCGCCCGCTCGAGTACATCGAGTGGGGTCGCACCTACCTGCTCGGCGCCACCTACAAGTTCTGAGCTAACGCGCCAACTCCCTATCCTGCCGGCGGCGACGCCGGCAGGTTTTTTTGGCTCCCATTTGCGTAACGTGCACGGCTCGACAAGCCTGCCAAAAAACCTCGACTGTCCACGCCTGCTCTTGTCGATCGGGATAGCCGCGCTCCGCACGCGCAGTTGGAAAACTCTTCCGCTCATTCCGTTATGCAGCACGGAAAATCGCACAACCGTGTGGATGAATACGTATGCAGAACAATGGTATCCACGACGCTGCGGCTTACCATGAAGAGCGCTCCCGAAAATTGATCGGCGCTGTTCTGCGCACATCACCGACCACGCGAGAACAACGCGATCACCCGCAAGTTGCCGGAGTCTCCGTTGATACGCCTTTCTGCCCTCGTCTCACTCCTATGCGCTGCCCTGCTCGCCACCGGATGCGCGGCGCAATCACCGCGTGCGCCCGCCGCTGACCATGGCACCGCTACCAAGACGTCGCCGTCGAGCGAGTATTCCATTGCCCGCTCGGGTGTCTGGTACGAGATCTTCGTACGCAGTTGGGCCGACAGCAACGGAGACGGCATCGGCGATCTCAACGGCGTCACCGCGAAACTCGATTATCTGCAGTCGCTCGGCGTCAGCGGCATCTGGCTGATGCCGATCAACCCGTCGCCCAGCTATCACGGCTACGACGTCACCGATTACTACGGCATCAACCCGCAATACGGCACGACGGACGATTTCCAGCACTTGCTGGACGAGGCGCACAAGCGCCACCTCAAGGTGATCATCGATCTGGTGATCAACCACACCAGCAACGAGCATCCGTGGTTCAAGGCGGCCGCCGACCCCGCGGCCCCCCACCACACCTGGTACAGCTGGGCCGACAAGCGCACTGATCTCCAGACCATGAGCGCAACAGACGGCCCGGCCTGGCACAAACTCGGCGAACAGCACTACGAAGGTACGTTCACTGCCGAGATGCCCGACCTCGACTACGACACGCCGGCCGTGCGACAGGAGATGATCAAGGTCGGCCAGTACTGGCTGAAAAAAGGCGTCGACGGCTTCCGCCTCGACGCGGCCCAGCACATCTACCTCGACTTCAAGGCGGATATCGACAACCCGCAGACGCTGGCGAAGAACCTCGCCTGGTGGTCCGAATTCCGTCGCGGCATGGATGCGGTCGACCCCGCCGCCTACATCGTCGGCGAGGTGACCCGCGACTCGGCGGATCAGCTGGCGCCGTATTTCAAGCCGCTGGATGCGGTGTTCGATTTTCCGCTGGCGACGCGACTGATCGACAGCGCCAGGAGCGAGCGTGCCGGCGATCTCGGCGCACTGCTCGCGCGCACCGACGCCACCTATCGCAAGGTCACCGGCAAATCGGGTGTGGATGCGCCATTCCTGTCCAACCACGACCAGAACCGCGTGATGAGTCAGCTATCCGGCAATCCGCAGCACATGCGCATGGCCGCCGCGCTGTTGCTTACCCTGCCTGGCCAGCCGTTCGTCTACTACGGCGAGGAACTGGGCATGCGCGGACAGAAGCCCGACCCCGATCTGCGCGAACCGATGCGCTGGCGCCGCGCCACCGATGCCCCGGGCGAAACGACCTGGAAGGCATCGACCTCGCACGACGGTCCGGCAGTGTCGGTCGAGGCAGAACAGGCCGATCCGGATTCGCTGCTGCACTACTACACGATGCTGATCCACTGGCGCAGTCAGCTCGGCGCGTTGCGCGACGGCACCATCCATGCGCACGCCGTGAGCAATCCGCACATCGCCGCCTGGCAACTCGACGATGCCGACAGTCGGGTACTGGTCGTGCACAACCTGTCCGGCCGGCCGCAGGACATGACGCTGGGTGACGACCGTTTCCATACCGTGCTGCTGCATAGCAAGCCCGGCGTCACGTTGCAAGACGACCGCCTGCAGATGCCGCCCTACACTACGGCGATCCTGCAATGAACACTGAGGTGATGCGATGAAAAGATCCGTACGCCGCAACCGGCTCGGTATGGCGACAAGGTTCTGGCTCGGCCTTGCGCTGGCACCGATCGGTGTGACCGCCGCAACATCACCGCCACCGCAGGCGACTTCCATGGCACACATCCGCGACCACGTCATGTTGATCGGCCTGGGCACGGACCAGCTCAGCATCCGCTTCGTCGCACCCGGTATCGTGCACGTGCAGAACGCACATGGCGACGCCGCCAATGCGCCCTCCCTGGCGATCGACCACGACGCCGCGCACCCGGTGTTCGAACAAGTGCGCACCGACGCGAACGGCGCGAGCATGACCACCGCGCGCGCCTCGGTCCACTGGGACGAGCAGCATCGCCAACTGCGGATCGACGACGCGCAACGTCATCCCCTGTTGCAACTCGACCTCTCCTCGCTGCAACACGGCGGATTGACCTTGCAGCACGAACCGCAGGACGCGCTGTACGGCATCGGCGGCTACAACGCGACCGAGGATGCCGCCGCCGGCCTGCTACGTACCGGCAAGCAGGTCGCCGGCGCCGGCGAGCAAGGCCATGCCGGCGCGCCGTTCGTGTGGAGCACCGCCGGCTACGGCGTATTGCTCGACAGCGATGGCGCCACGTTCACGCTGAAGCCCGGCGCGATCAGCGTCGACAACAGTACGCATCAGCATTCCGATTACTACATCCTGATCGGCACGCCCACCGACATCTTCGCCGCGCTGACGCAGCTCAGCGGTCGCTCACCGCTGTTTCCGAAGTGGGCGATGGGCTTCACCAACAGCCAGTGGGGCATCGACCAGAAAGAACTGCTGCAGATCGTCGACACCTACCGCGCCAAACACATACCGATCGACAACTTCACGCTCGACTTCGACTGGAAAGCGTGGGGCGAGGACAACTACGGCGAGTTCCGCTGGAACGCCACCAAGTTTCCGGACGCGCCCAGCGGCAAGCTGAAATCCGATCTCGACCGGCGCGGCGTCCACCTCACCGGCATCATGAAGCCCCGCGTGCATGTCGACACGGTGGAAGGCCGCTACGCCACGGCGCACGACCTGTGGCGCCCCGACGAGAAGGCCGCGCCGGATTACTTTTCGCTCAAGCTGGTGAAGGACATCGACTTCGACAAGCCGGCAGCGCGCGCCTGGTTCTTCAATGACGCGCTGAAACAGAGTTTCGCCACCGGCGTCGCCGGCTGGTGGAACGACGAGGCCGACAACACGCCGAGCAACACCCAGTTCCTCAACATGCAACGCACGCTCTACGACGGTCAGCGCGCGATCTCCCACCAGCGCGTGTGGTCGGTCAATCGCAACTTCTGGCTCGGCTCCCAGCGCTACGCCTACGGCCTGTGGTCGGGCGATATTCTCACCGGTTTCGCCAGCATGGCCGGCCAGCGCGCGCGCATGCTCAGCGCGATCAACGTGGGCGCGATGCAATGGGGCATGGACGGCGGCGGCTTCCATGGCCACCCGTCGGATGAGAACTACGCACGCTGGATCGAGTTCGGCGCGTTCACGCCGATCTTTCGCGTGCACGGCGACTTCGGCCAGAAGCGCCAGCCGTGGGTATACGGGCCGGTCGCGGAGAAAGCCGCCGCCGATGCGATCCGCCTGCGCTACGCGCTGATCCCGTATATCTACAGCTACGAGCACGCGCGCCGCGCACACGGCGTCGGCTTGGTACGTCCCCTGCTGTTCGACTGGCCGCACGATCCGCAACTGCGCAACGACGTCGATGCATGGCTGTTCGGCGACTGGCTGCTGGCGTCGCCGGTGGTCGAACCGGGTCAGACGTCGAAGGACATCTACCTGCCGGCCGGCCGCTGGACCGACTGGTTCAGCGGCAAGGCCTACCAAGGCGGCCAGACCGTCCGTCTCGCCATCGACAGCAAGCGCTGGGGCGACATTCCGCTGTTCATCCGCGACGGCGCGATCATCCCGACCCAGCCGCCGATGGACTACGTCGGCGAAAAGCCGCTGACCCAGCTGGATGTCGACGTATTTCCCGCCGACGCGCGCACGCAGTTCGACTATTACGACGACGACGGCAACACCTACGGCTACGAGAAAGGCGCGTACTTCGCGCAGTCGCTCTCCGTACAGCGGCAAGGCCACACGGTGCGGTTCGGAACCGGTGCCGTCTCCGGCAGTTTCAAGCCCGCGCTCAAGTCCTATCTGCTGAAGATCCATGGCGGCGCCGCCGCGACCGTCCGCAGCGGCGGCACCGGCCTGCCGGCTTTCCAAAGCCTGGACGCGCTGCAGCACAGCCAGGGCGAGGGCTGGGCCAGCGGCCACGATCGATACGGCGCCGTCACCTATGTGCGGGTGATGGCGGCAACAGTGCGCGACATCGCGCTGACCCTGGGCGACAACGGCTGAGGTAGTTCCGCGTAATCGTCTGGGCGAACGGCCATTGCGGCGCGATCCTGGCTCAGTAGCCCCGGACATAAGCCGGGCTCATGGCGGCGGCGCCAGCGGCCATTCGCTGCGCCGCCGCAGAGCAGCACAGACCTGCTTCTTGCACTGACGAATGGCTGGACGCCATCGCGCGGGTGTAGGAAACTGCGTCTCGATGTAAACGTTTACATCTCGATGGTTGCTGGCTCCGGCCAGTCCGATCCGCGTCACACCACGTATCGAACAGGACCTGCCATGGCTATTCCCGCCTTGCTACGAAACCTGGCCCTGGCCGCCTGCGCCGCCCTGCTGATCACCGGCACGGCCAGCACCGCGGCACCCGCCACAACCACCACCAGCCTGCACATCGACGCCACCGCCACCGCCTCGCCTTTCCCGCATTTCTGGGAACAGATGCTCGGCTCGGGCCGCGCCTCGCTGGCCTTGCGCGACGACTACCGCAAGGATCTGGAAGCCGTGCATCAGGCCACCGGCTTCAGCTACATCCGCTTCCACGGCATCCTCGACCACGACGTGGGCCTGGTGCAGCGCGACCTGCAGGGAAAGATTTCCTACAACTTCTCCTATGTCGACCAGATCTACGACGGCCTGCTCGAGCGTGGCGTGAAACCCTTCGTCGAACTCAGCTTCATGCCGCCGGAGCTGACCTCCGACCCGGCCGCGCTGCATCCGTTCTGGTACCGCCCGAATATCGCGCCGCCGAAGAACTACGCCGAGTGGGACGCGATGATCGGCGCGCTGGCGAAACACCTGGTCGAGCGCTATGGCATCGACGAAGTAGCCAGCTGGTACTTCGAGGTATGGAACGAACCGAACATCGGGTTCTGGGCCGGCACGCCCCCGCAGGCCACCTACTTCACCTTGTACGACCACACCGTACGTGCGCTCAAGGCGGTGAATCCGCGCATTCGCGTGGGCGGCCCGTCCACCGCGCAGGCCGCCTGGGCCACCGATTTCCTCGCGCACACGCACAAGAACAACGTGCCGGTGGATTTCGTCAGCACGCATGTCTACGGCGACGACACCGCCGACAACGTGTTCCACACCAACGAGAAGATTCCGCGCGCCGACATGGTCTGTCGCGCGGTGGACAAGGTGCACAAGGAAATCGCCGCGTCGCCGTATCCGCAGATGCCGCTGATCTTCAGCGAACACAACGCCAGCTACGCCAACCTGCCCAACGTCACCGACACCGTCTTCATGGGGCCGTGGATCGCCAACACGATCCGCGAGTGCGCCGGCAAGGTGCAGATCATGAGCCACTGGTCGTTCTCCGACGTGTTCGAAGAACAGGGCGTGGTGCGCAATCCGTTCTACGGCGGCTTCGGCCTGATCGCCGCCAACCGCATACCCAAGCCCGCCTTCAACGCGTTCGCCGTGCTGCACAAGCTGGGCGACAAGCAGATCGCGGTCGATTCCGATTCCGCCCTGGTCACCCGGCGCGAGGACGGCAGCGTGGTTATCGCGCTGTGGAACTACGCGCCGCCCGTCGGCGACACCGCCAGCTACACGCCCGGCGAACCCGTCGGCGCACCGAAACACTTCAGCATCGACGTGCGGCATCTGCCCGCCGGCGCCCACGCCACGGTCTGGCGGGTAGACGCCACCCACGGCAACGCTGTGGCCGCGTTCGACCGGATGGGCCGCCCCGACTTCCCCAGCCGCGAGCAGATCGCCCAGCTGCGCGAAGCCGGCAAGCTGGCCGCGCCCGAGTCGATGGCGGTGAGCAACGGCAAGTTCGCGATTACAGTGCCCGTGCAAGGGTTGGTGGTGGTGGAGCTGCGCTGAGGTCTGACAAGCCGACAGGAACCCGACGTCCATCCTGCCGCCGCTCGCGCTCGCGGCCCCTGCCCCAGGCGGCGGGAGCACGCAGCGCACCCGCGCGCCGGTCCCTGCCGCCCATGAATACGTATGCATGGGCTGGTTGCTGCAGTGCGACGCTATCTACCATGCGGTAGTCCGCGCCAATCAGCATGAACAGGCAGGCTGCGCCCGCCGGGCGAAGTTCAGACGTGACACAACAGCTGCAGGAGGGGTCATGCCGATCGAGCACATCATCCAACGCGGGTCGCGCGCGGCCTGCGCATGTTGAGCATCGCCCTGGCCACCGCGCTGGCCGCGGGCGCGACCGCACCGGCCTGGCATGACGGACTGGACTGGCACGGCGTGCACGCCGGCATCAGCCGCGATGCGCAGGACAACTACACGCTGGCATGGCCGTACGGCCAGCGCGTGATCGCGGCACAGCCGCTGCGCACGGATACCGCCAGCGTATTGTTCGACGGACTGTTCGCGATGGCGCAGGACGATCTGCGGCAGGACTCGGTCACCGCGATCCGCGACGGTGCGTTCGACCATGGCCAGCCGATTCCCTGCCACTGTTTCGAGACCGGCCTGAAGTGGCCGTACGTGTGGACGCGCGATCTGGCGTATTCGATCGACCTCGGCCTGTGGCGCTTCGACCCGGCGCGTTCGCGCAACGGGCTGCAGTTCAAATTGTCCGAGGTACGCGTCCCGTCTGCGCCGCAGGGCCTTTACCCGATGCAGGACACCGGCTCAGGCGGCAGCTGGCCAATCAGCACCGACCGCGTAGTGTGGTTTCTCGGCGCGCAACACCTGCTTGCCGACAACGCGTTTGCGGGCGACGTGTACCGGGCGCTAAACGCCACCCTGGCGCAAGACCGGCAATACGCGTTCGACCCAAGCTTCGGGCTTTATCGCGGCGAGACCTCGTTCCTCGACTGGCGCGAGCAAACCTATCCGGCCTGGACGGCGGACGAAGTGACCTTCATCGCGCAGTCCTACGCGTTGTCCACCAACGTGTTGCACTACCAGGCCCTGCAGCTCGCCGCCACGATGGCCGCCCAGCGGCACGACACGAAGGCGGTGGCCGGCTACCGCAGCCAAGCCGCCGCGTTGAAGAGCGCGATCAACGCGCACTTCTGGCGCGCCGACCGCGGCATGTACATGAGTTACATCGGCGGCGACGGCACGCCTTACGACACCTACGACCTGCTCGGCATCGCACTGGCGATCGACAGCGGTGTAGCGGACGGCCAGCGCGCGCAGCAGACCCTGGCGAACTACCCCACCTGGGCCGCCGGCAGCCCGGTGATCTGGCCCGAGCGCTCCGACCAGCCGATCTACCACAACCGCGCGATCTGGCCATTCGTCAGCGCCTATGCGTTGCGCGCAGCGCGCAAGCTGGAGCAGCCCGCACGCATCGCCCACGAGATCGCATCGGTAATGCGCGGCGCGGCGCTGTACGGCTCCAACATGGAGAACTACGAACTGCTGACCCAGGGCCAGCACGTGGACGAGGGCCAGCTCAGCGGCCCGGTGGTGAATTCGCCGCGCCAGCTGTGGTCGGTGGCGGCGTATCTCGCGGTGGTCACCGAAGGCGTGTTCGGCCTCGGCGAAGACGGCAAGGTGGAACCGAAACTGCCGACCTCGCTGGTGCCGATGCTGTTCGGCCAGCGCGGCTCGATCACGCTGGACCTGCGTGACCGGCAGATTACGTTGCGGCTGCCCGAAAAGATCATCGGCAACCTGCTCGTCGCCGATCGCGCCACCACGCGCGGCACGGCCACCACGGTGACACTGAAAGCGGTGCAGGTGCCTGACGCGCCGCTACGAACCGACGCGCCGCTGTACGCACCGGTCGCCCCCGCCGCGCCGCTGGTACGTGCCGATGGCGGCGACTGGCAGATCACCACCGACGGCAAGGTGCGGCTCTACCTCAACGGCATCGCCCACAGCCACATCGATGGCAAAGGCCGGCTTGCACAGCAGCCGGGCCTGGCCTGCATCAGCGCGACCCGCGTGGATGCGCACGGCCTGGAATCGCTGCACAGCTCCGCCGCCTGCGTGGGTGAAGTGGCGAGAGTGGCCGGCGCCTGGCCGCGCACGTGGACGGCTCCAGCCGACGGCAGCTACCGCATCGCGTTCGACTATGCCAACGACCATGGCCCGATCAATACCGGCATCACCGCCGCGGTGAAGATGCTGGCGATCCATTGCGACAGCGGCGACGCGCAGCGCCTGCCGATCGTGATGCCGCACAGCGTGCGCGAACAGCAGTCCACCTGGGGCCGCTTCAGTGCGAAAGCCGGAGCCACCTGCCGGTTCAACCTCGACGACGGATTCAACATGAGCTACCTCAGCCACTTCGCCCACTACACCGGCGGCAGCGGTGGCAGCGACGGCCCGTTGAACCAGGCCGACGTGCATGCCCTGCTGATCGCACCGCTCGCCACCGGCCGCGGCACCCCATGAAGGACAGCAGGCCCGTGAATACCAAACCGTCGCTGTCGTTCTGGCAGATCTGGAACATGTGCTTCGGCTTCCTCGGCATCCAGTTCGGGTTTGCGCTGCAGAACGCGAACGTCAGCCGGATCTTCCAGACGCTGGGCGCGAACGTGGACCAGATCCCGGTGCTGTGGATCGCCGCGCCGTTCACCGGACTGATCGTGCAGCCGATCATCGGCTACTTCTCCGACCGCACCTGGAACCGTTTCGGCCGCCGCCGGCCGTACTTCTTCGCCGGCGCGGTGCTGGCTACAGCCGCGCTGCTGGCCATGCCCAACTCGCCCATGCTGTGGATCGCCGCGGGCTTGCTGTGGATCATGGATGCGTCGTTCAACGTGTCGATGGAGCCGTTCCGCGCCTTCGTTGGCGACCAGCTGCCTTCGTCGCAGCGCCCGCTGGGCTACGCGATGCAGAGCGTGTTCATCGGCGTAGGCGCGGTGGTGGCCTCGTTCCTGCCCTACGTGCTCACCCACTTCGGCGTGGCCAACACGGCACCGGCCGGCGAGGTGCCGCACTCGGTGAAATACGCCTTCTACGCCGGCGCGTTCGTGCTGCTGGCGGCGATGCTGTGGACCATCCTTAGCACTCGCGAGTACCCGCCAGAGCAGTTGGAGTCGTTCTCTGACAATCGCATCGAGGAAGCGCCCGGCAGCGTGGCCGGCGCATGGAAGATCGGCACGCTGTTCCTGGTGCTGGGATTGGTGCTGCTGGGCCTGATCGGGCATTTCGCGCTGCAGAAAGAACTGTATCTGCTGGCCGGCGGGATGGCCGGTTTCGGCGCACTGTTCGTGTGGCTCAGCCGCACCCGCAGCGACGGCGCGCTGCGCCACATCATGGGCGACCTGCATGGGATGCCGCTGCCGATGCGCCGGCTCAACTGGGTGCAGTTCTTCTCCTGGTTCGCCATGTTCGCGATGTGGATCAACACCACCTCGGCGGTGTCGCAGACTTTCTACGGCAGCAGCGATACGACCTCCGTGGCCTACAACGAAGGGGCCAACTGGGCCGGTGTGCTGATGGGCACTTATAACGGCGTGGGCGTGCTCGCTGCCATCGCGATCCCCCTGCTGGTGCGCGCACTGGGCCTGCGCATGAGCCACCTGATCAATCTGTGGCTTGGCGGGCTCGGCCTGTTGTCGTTCCTGGTGATCCGCGACCCGCACTGGCTGATCGCATCCATGGTGGGCGTGGGCTTCGCGTGGGCGTCGATCCTCTCGCTGCCCTACGCGATGCTGTCCGACAACCTGCCGACGGCGAAGATGGGTATCTATATGGGCATCTTCAACTTCTTCATCGTGATCCCGCAGTTGCTCGCCGCCAGCGTGCTTGGCGTGCTGCTGAAGCTGTTCTTCCACAACCAGCCGATCTGGGCGCTGGGCCTGGGCGGCGCAAGCCTGCTCATCGCTGGCTTGTGCACGCTGCGCGTGCCCAGGCTGGAGACCGCCGCATAACCGGACAGGCCCGCGTCCCGTCCCGTTCCACGGAACCCGAACCATGCCCAAGCACCGCCTGCTCCCTGCCCTCGTCGTCACCCTCGCCTGCGGCTTCGCGCATGCGGCTACACCGGCCAAGGCGACCGAATTCGTCGGCACCGATGCGCCGTTCGCGTCCAACGCGATCTACTTCGTGATGACCGACCGCTTCGTCAACGGCGATCCGTCGAACGACCAGCGCCACCAAGGCGGTGCGCATCCCACGTTCGACATTCCGGTACCGGGTGCGCCCAAGGGCCAGAGCGACAACGTCGGCTACCTCGGCGGCGACTTCAAGGGCGTGCTGGACAACGCCGGCTACATCCGCGGCATGGGCTTCGGCGCCGTGTGGATCACGCCGATCGTGGAAAACCCGAACGAGGCGTTCACCGGCGGCGACCCGGTGAGCTGGGGCTCGAAATTCACTGATCGCGGCAAGACCGGCTTCCACGGCTACTGGGGCGTCAACTTCTACAAGCTCGACCCCCACCTGCCCAGCAAAGGACTCGATTTCGCCCAGTTCACCACTGCCATGCATCAAGCCGGACTCAAGGTGGTGCAGGACATCGTCGCCAATCACGGCTCCCCCGCTTTCAGCATGCCGAAAGCGCAACCGATGTTCGGCCAGATCTACGACAAGGACGGCAAGCTGATCGCCGACGAACAGAACCTGCGACCCGACCAGCTCGACCCCGTGCGCAATCCGCTGCACCGCTTCTATCACGCGTACGAGGATCTGGCCCAGCTATCCAACAACGACGACGAGAATCCGGCCGTGCTGGACTACTTCGTCGGCGCCTACCTGCAATGGGCCGGCGAAGGCGCTGACGCGTTCCGCATCGACACGATCAGCCACATGCCCACCGCGTTCTGGAAACAGTTCGCCGCGCGTATCCGCGCGAAGCATCCCGGCTTCTTCATGTTCGGCGAGGCGTTCGATTACAGTCCCGACAACATCGGCCAATACACCTGGGCGAAGAACGGCGGCATCAGCGTGCTCGACTTCCCGCTGCGTGGACGCATCGCCGACGTGTTCGAACACCCCGGCAGCGACTATGCCCGTCTGCTCGATCGCCTCTACCTCACCAACGGCCCCTACGCGAACCCGTACGAACTGGTCACGTTCTACGACAACCACGACATGGCCCGACTCAACGCCAGCGACAACGGCTTCATCGACGCCAACAACTGGCTGTTCACCGCCCGCGGCATCCCGGCGATCTACTACGGCTCGGAAACCGGATTCGAGCGCGGCAAGGCCGAGCACGAAGGCAACCGCAACTACTACGGCCAGCAGCGCATCGACGATGCCGCGAGCAGCCCGATCTATAGCCAACTGAAACGCATCGCGTCGCTGCGCAAGAACACCCCGTCGCTGCAACGCGGCCTGATGCTGCCGATCCATTTTGCCGGCGACCAGGCCGCGTTCTATCGCGTGTACCAGAAAGGCGGCGTGCACCAAATCGCACTGGTGCTGCTCAACAAGGGCGATGCTGCGGCGTCGTTCGACGTCAGCGACTATCTGCAGGCCGGTCGCTGGCAGCCTGCGCTAGACGGATCCGCGATCGCCGTGGCCGACGGCGGCCATCTGCATACCATCGTCCCGCCACACGATGTGCAGGTCTATTTGCTGGATGCGGCGGCGAAACGCGCGGACCTGGTAGCGGAGCTGACGCGACTGATGCAGGAGCGGGGGCATCCGGCGCATTGATCCACTCGATTCGACACTGCAAGATTAGGCTGAAGGATTAGGCGGCGATCGCCCCCTCTAAAGCTTCGTGCTACTCAGATTGGGGGAGACGTCTGTAGCACTGAAGGCGCTGACCGCCCCCGAAGAGGCCAGAATAGGCACGCTCGTGAAGAAAGCGGTTAGCTAAGCCAGGCAAAGCAGGAGGTTCCACATGAACAGTCCGCAGTGGGTCAACGAGCCGCGCACGTTCAAGGTCCTGCTTCGCGAGGCGATGCATTATTGGGAGCCTCGCCGCCTTGTTTACAACATCGTGCTCGTTGCGGTCGTGGCCGGATGGCTGGTGTTTACCTGGCCGCATTTCCGCCCCGCCTTCACCATGCAGGTCTTGCTCGTGTTGTTCGTTCTCGCGGCCATTGCCAACGCGTGTTATTGCACCGCTTACCTCGTGGACACCGCCATGCAACGCTCGCCTTTTCGCACCACGTGGTTGCGCGCGCGGTGGCTGCTCTGGCTGGCGGGCACGCTTTTCGCCGCCGCACTTGCGTGGTACTGGATTGCAGACGAAATCTATCCCTATGTCGGGTAGTTGATGGCCCGACCATTCCTTCGGGCCAAACCTTCTTCGCGGATCGGTCTACTTCAGCTGTTGACCGTCAAGGGAGCGAGTAATGAACGTTGACCTCATAAAAGATGTTCTGCTCTGGTGCACCATCATCAACTACGTCGTGTTGCTCTTGTGGTTCGGTGCCTTCGTTTTCGCTCACGGCTGGATGTTGAACCTTCACGGCCGCTGGTTCCGCATGTCGGAGGAGCGCTTCAACGGCATTCACTACCTCGGCATGGCCATTTACAAAATCGGCATCCTCGTTTTCAATCTTGTTCCGTATATCGCGCTGTGCATCGTGTCGCATCACGCAGGCTGACCACATGTCGAGACCCAACGTTCCGAGCCTCTACGAGTGGGTGGGCGGCATCGACGCCCTGAACCGTTTGACCACGCGCTTCTACGACCACGTCAAGAACGATGTCCTGCTCGCGCCCGTGTTCGCCCACATGGGCGCGGATCATCCTGCCCATGTCGCCACCTTCCTGGCCGAAGTGCTTGGCGGACCGACAAAATACTCCGAGGAGCATGGCGGTCACCCGCACATGATCCGGCAGCACCTGAATCGCCACCTCGCTCAGGATCAAAGGCGTCGCTGGGTGAGCCTTCTGCTTGAAACAGCGGATGAGCTGGGCATGCCTGACGATCCGGAGTTCCGATCCGCCTTGATCGGCTACCTCGAGTGGGGCTCACGCCTGGCGGTCATCAATTCACAGCCAGGTGCGACGGCCGACCCGAACGCACCCATGCCAAAGTGGGGCTGGGGCGAGGTCAAGGGACCGTATACCGGCTGAGCCTCGTATTCCGCATGAATGACAGCGCACCGCGCGCAGTCGCACGCACCGGCACAAGACGTCCTTGATCAACGCAGGCTCGAGCGCCGCACCATCAACTTCACCGGCAGCACGGCGCTGTCCACCGGCTCGCCGCGGATCAGCGCGAGCAGGCTGTCGACGAGCACTTCGCCGGCCTGCTTGGTGTCCTGCAACACCGTGGTCAGCGGCGGGTTGACGAAGCTGGCGGTGGCGATGTCGTCGAAGCCGACCAGGGCGACGTCCTGCGGCACGCGCAGGCCGTGATCGCTGAGCGCGCGCATGGCGCCGATCGCGATCAGGTCGCTGGCGGCGAATATCGCGTCGAAACCGACCTCGCGGCTGATCAGGCTGCGCATCGCCTCGTAGCCGGAACGCTCGGTGCTTTCGGCGTTCTGCTGCAGGGCCGGGTCTACCTCCACGCCGGCTTGCTGCAGGGCGTCGACGTAGCCGCGATAGCGCCCGAAGAACTCCGGGTAGTGGCTGGACGCATCGCCCAGAAAGGCGATGCGGCGGCAACCGCGTTCCAGCAGATGCTCGGCCACAGCCTGGCCGCCGCGGAAATTGTCGCAACCGATCGACACGCCCGGCTGGTCCGGCAGTACGGCGCCCCAGCGCACGAAGCAGGTGCCCTGGGCGACCAGTTTCTCCAGCTTGTCGCGATAAGCCAGGTAGTCGCCGTAGCCGAGCAGGATGATGCCGTCGGCCTTCTTGCTGTCGGCGAAGTCGGCATGCCAGTCGTGCGAGAACTGCTGGAACGAGATCAGCAGGTCGTAGCCCTGCAGCGCGCAGGCGCGGGTGATCGAGCCGAGCATCGACAGGAAGAACGGGTTGATGTGCGACTCGTCGGCGGTGGGGTCCTCGAAGAACAGCAGCGCCAGCGTGCCGGTATGCATCCGGCGCAGATTGGAAGCGTTCTTGTCGACCTTGTAGTTGAGCTGTTCGGCGGCGGCCTGGATGCGCCGCCGGGTTTCCTCATTGACCAGCGGACTGCCACGCAACGCGCGCGACACCGTGGCCTGGGAGACCCCGGCCAGGTGGGCGATGTCGATCGATGTGGCTTTTACCTTCATCCGCGACGTGATCCGGAAAATTCTGGCCAGACTGCGCGACGGCGGCCATGAACCGGCCACCGGTCGTTCCGAATCCTAACCGCTTTGCGCGCCGCCTGTCGTATACCGCGCGGCGTTCGTCGATACAGCGGCAGCCGTCGAACGCCGCCATGCCGATCGTTCCGGCGTAAAGAGGGCGTTCCATGGCCTTCATGCCTGCATATCCTCCAGCTCGACGCCCTTGGTTTCGCGCACCGCGTACAACACGAACAGCAGCGACAGCAGCGCAAAACCCGCATACAGCCCGTAGGCGAAGGTGAGACCGATCTCGGCCAGGGCCGGGAAACTGCTGGTGATCGCGAAGTTGGCCAGCCATTGCGCGGCCGCGGCCACCGCCAGCGCGGTGGCGCGGATGCGGTTCGGAAACATCTCGCCCAGCAGTACCCATACCACCGGGCCCCAGCTCACACCGAAGAACACCACGTACGCATTCGCCGCGACAAGGGCGACGATGCCGGTGACGCCCGGCAGGCTCAGCGTGGCGCCGCTGCCGGTCGCCTGCGAGAAGCACCAGGCCATCAGGCCCAGGGTGAGCGCCATGCCGGCCGAGCCGATCACCAGCAGCGGTTTGCGGCCGATGCGATCGACCAGCGCGATCGCCACCAGCGTCACCAGCACGTTGACGATCGAGGTGGCTACGGTGATGGTGAACGAGTCAGCCTCGCTGAAACCGACCGAGTGCCACAGCGTGGACGAGTAATAGAAGATCACGTTGATGCCGACGAACTGCTGGAATACCGACAGCAGGATGCCGATCCATACCACCGGCAGCAGTCCGGCGGCCTTGCCGAGCAGGTCGCTGAGGCGCGGCTGGTGTTCCAGATGCAGGCTGTCCTCGATGTCGCGCAGCTTGTCGTCCAGTGCGGCTTCGCTGTGCATGTTCAGCACACTGCGCAATACCACCCGCGCTTCGGCCAGGCGGTTTTTGGCCACCAGATACCGCGGCGACTCCGGCACGCCCAGCACCAGGGTGCCGTAGATCAGCGCCGGCAGCGTCGCCACCAGGAACATCCAGCGCCATGCAGCCAGCCCCAGCCACGAGGGCAGCGACGAACCGCCGGCCGCGCCGGCCAGCCATGCATCGCTGAGCAGCGCGGCGAAGATGCCCAGCACGATCGCCAGCTGCTGCATCGAGCCGAGCCGGCCGCGGATATACGCGGGCGACACTTCGGCGATGTAGGTGGGCGCGATCACCGAGGCCACGCCGACGCCGATGCCTCCGACCAGCCGCCACAGGATCAGCTGCCACACCGCGTTCGCCAGGCCCGAACCCAGCGCGCTGGCCACCAGCAGCACGGCCGCCACTTGCATGGTGCGCACGCGGCCCCAGCGGTTCGCCAGCATGCCGGCATACCAGGCGCCCAGCGCGGAACCGAGCAAGGCGCACGACACCGCGAAACCGGTCTGCGCCGCATCCAGGGCGAAGGCGCCGCGGATCGCGTCGACCGCGCCGTTGATCACCGCCGTGTCGAATCCGAACAGGAAACCACCCAGCGCCGCCGCTGCCGAAATCAGCACCACCCGCGCGGTGGCGTGCTGGCCCAGTCCATCTGTCGCGTCCACTGTGCTCATTGCGTCTCCCCAACGTCATGGCATTAAAGAGGTTCGAGTCTGCACTGCGCTCCCGGCCATGTCCGACTGAATACGTATGCAGCCGGACCGGATTGATCGGCTTGCGTGGATCAAGCGGTGCCCGGCGACGCCGTTTGCGCGAACTGTCCCGCACGCAGGTGCTCCAGCATACCGCGCGCCAGCTCGGACTCCGCCAGCACCACGAGGTCGGCGCCCTGCTGCCGCAGATGCGCCTTGCTGGCATCGGAATCGGCACGCGCGATGATCGGCAGCCGCGGGTTGGCCAGCCGCGCCACCCGCACCATCTCGCCACCCTCGAACGCATCGGGCACGGTCACCACCAGCGCGCGCGCGTGGGCGAGATTGGCCGCTGCCAGCACATCGTCGTGCGCCGCGTTGCCCACGATCGTCGCGATGCCGTGCTGGTGCAGCATGGCGACACACTCCTTTTCCTCTTCCAGCACCAGCACCGCATGGCCTTGCGCATGCAGGGCCTCGCCGATCAACCGTCCCACCCGGCCGTAGCCCGCCACCACCACATGGCCGCTCAGCGGGCTGGTGGGCGGAATTTCAGGGGACGTAGCGCCGGTCGCAGTGGCGCCATCGCCGCGCTCGCGCGCCTCACGGGCATCGAGCCACGGTTTCGCGCGATCGAGCAGCTTGAACAGCAGCGGATTGAGCAGGATCGACAGGATCGCGGCGGCCAGCAGCACGTCCTGCGCCTCCTTCGACACAAGGTTCTGCACCACGCCCACGCCGATCAGGATGAACGAGAATTCGCCGATCTGCGCCAGGCTGGTGGCGATCGTCAGCGCGGTGCGCAAGGGGCGTCCCGACACCAGCACGATGCCCAGCGCGGCCAGCGACTTGCCGAACACCACGATCAGCAGCGCCGCCAGCACCACCCACGGCTGGGTCAGCATCACGTGATAGTTGAACAGCATGCCGATCGAGACGAAGAACAGCACGGCGAACGCATCGCGCAGCGGCAGCGTTTCCTCGGTGGCGCGCTGGGCCAGCTTCGACTCGCCCATCATCATGCCGGCGAAGAAGGCGCCCAGTTCGAACGACACGCCGAACAGGTCGGCCGCGCCAAACGCCACGCCCAGCGCGATCGCCAGCACGGCGAGACGGAACAGCTCGCGCGAACCGGTATGCGCGACGACCTTGAGAATCCATGGAATCAGCCGCCCGCCGACCACCAGCATCAGCCCGACGAACAGCGCCACTTTCCCGATGGTGAAAGCGATCGTGCCGGCGACCGCTCCGAACGACAACGCCGCGCCGCCCTGCCCGTCACCGCCCAGCACCAGCCCGATCGCCGGCAGCAGTACCAGCGCAAGCACCATCGCCAGGTCCTCGACGATCAGCCAGCCGATCGCGATGCGGCCGCGTTCGGTTTCCATCAGGCGGTGTTCCTCCATCGCCCGCAACAGCACCACCGTGCTGGCCACCGACAGCGCCAGTCCGAACACGAAACCCTGCGCGAGCGGCCAGCCCAGGCCCCAGCCCAGCAGCATGCCCAGCACCGTCGCCACCGCCATCTGGCCGAGCGCGCCCGGGATGGCGATGTTCTTGACCGACAGCAGATCCTTCAGCGAGAAATGCAGGCCGACGCCGAACATCAGCAGCACCACGCCCACCTCGGCCAGCTGATGCGCCAGATGCCCGTCGGCGACGTAGCCCGGCGTGAACGGTCCCACCACCACGCCGGCCATCAGGTAACCGGCCAGCGGCGGCAGCCTCAGCTTGTGCGCCAACGCAGCAAACACGAAAGCCAATACGATGCCGCTGACGAGGGTGGCGATGAGTGGGGCATCGTGCATGCGCGCTCCTTCCGGCACAACCATGAAAACCGCACGACATGACTCGTACGGCATGCAGAGGTGCGGCTGCCATTGGACGCGGGCCGCACGTGCAAGATCATTCAGTTGTAAGGGTGATCAGCGGCCAACGCAAGCGCCAAGGCCACTCGTGCCGGCGCGTTGATCACCGCCAGGAAATCACGGCTGTGACGTTTCAGCCCGGCCTCGCCGACGCCGCTGACGGCGGCCAGCTCGTCCTCATATGCGCATGCCTCGGTGCCATGGCTGCCGCCGCTCGCGAGCCATGGCTCAGCTGTTCTCGACACCCAGTCGCCAGGCACGGCCAATGTGCAGGATCGGGACACGGCATACATCGAGCGCCGTGATGGTGAGCATTTTCTGGTCCGCGAACAGGATGCGGATATCCTGAAGACAGCCTCGCTCAGTGCTGATCGAAAGTATGGACTGCCCGATGTAGCCGCCGGCGAGCGGCCCATCGAGCGCGGTACGGACCCAGTGGTCCGTGCCCGGCTGGGCCTGCTCGATCGAGACGACGGTATCCTGCCCGTCGTTGATGAAGTTCACGTATCGCGCTCGTGTCATCGCGCACCCGGAAGCCAATGTCAACATCGCTCCCAGTAGAAAAATTATCTTGCCCATCTGAATGCTCCCGTATGGCACAGCCGTACCCGTCACCGCACGACGCGTGCGGTCTTCAAGTTCGGTAGAAGAATTGGGCCGCTCAGCGCGCGGCCGGCGACAGCCTAGCCGGGCCTGGAAAGCCGGTAATAGGCCAGTTGTCCCAGCGCGGTAGCGCCGATAATGAGCCCTGCTGAGGTCATGGAAAGGTCGCTCCAACCCAGCAGATTGGCGACGACAAGTCCGAGCCCCAGCGCCAACAACACCAGGCCCCAATGCAATGCCGCGGCCCGCCTGCGCTTGGCCTCAGCATCGACGAGCATGCGTACTAGCTCTTCCGAGCCGCCACGATTGAACATCTGCCAGCGCAGCCTTGCATCGATCAATGCCTTGAAAATATAAGTCACACAGACGAATAGCAGGACCGGCACCACAATATGTTTGTCCACTGAGACTCTCCAGACTCTGCAAACTGATGGTTGCCAAGTTAGATCGGGCGGCGGCCGAAACGGTTGCAAAAAAGATTTGCAACCGTTGTTTACCTTCCCCGGTCTACTGTTCATGATGATTCATCCGCAGCGACCACGGCTAACGCAGATCGCAGCATGCATGACGACCAGATAGCCGTAGCCGATGCGCTCGCCGGAAAACCCGGCGCCTTCGACGCCCTCATCAGGAACCATCAGCGACTTTGCTGGGATATCGTGTTCCGTCTGGTGCGGCATCCGGAGGACACCCGGGATCTCTGCCAGGAAACATTCATCCGGGTACACCGCAGCCTGCCCAGCTATCGTTTCGAATCGACCCTGCGAACCTGGATCGGGCGGATCGCCTATAACGTGGCGATGAACCATCTGCAGCGCCGACGCGTGCCGACCATCTCTCTCGCACACGACAACTCAGGCACCTTGCCGACGGAGGACGTGGCCGACGACATAGATATCGAAGCGTTCGCCTCCGACCGCGAGAGAGCGGCGCGCCTGCATGCCGCGATAGATGCGTTGCCGCCATTGCAACGCACACTGTTGCTGCTTTATTACATGGACGAATGCTCGATATCCGACATCGCGGAAATCGCCGGCCTGCCCGAAGGCACCGTCAAGAGTCATCTCTATCGAACAAGGCTGAATCTGCGCGCCACCCTAGAGCGCGCGCTCGGAGAAATTCCATGAACCCGCAACACCCCGAAGATGACATCGACCGCGCCGAGTGGCAGGCGCAGGAACTCGGCCTCGCGCATTCGCGACAAGCCGTCGATGGCAGAACGGACGATCCGCTGGTGGAACGCTATCGCTACATCGCCGATAGGCTGGCGCGCCCCGCCCCGATGGACTTGCCGCAGTCGTTCGTCAGCGACACATCGCATCTGATCGCGACCGGCCAGCCAGCCTTGGAGACTGCCACGCTCCGCTACGAACAACGGATGCGGCTGGGTTTCCTCGCCATTCTCGGCGCCGCCGCAGCAGGATGCTACATCGCCTTCGGTACGCGCTGGCTTGAGGCGGCGCTGCCGCTCCATACATTGGCCGGCCAGGTGCCCAGCTGGCTCGTTCTGGTGATCGCGTGCATCGGGGTCTCGGCGTTGCTTCCGCACAAGACCTAAGTCCCAGTCGGTAGAACGACCGGCGGCTTCGCCTCGGCCGACAATATCGGGCTTGATGCAGCCTCGACTGCATGCCGATCATTCATGCCTGCGCGTTGATCACCGCCAAGAAATCCCGACCATAACGCTTGAGCTTGGCTTCGCCGACGCCGCTGATGGTCGCCAGTTCGTCCTCGTTGGCCGGCAGCGCACGCAGCATCGCCAGCAAGGTGGCATCGTGGAATACCACGTACGGCGGCACCCCATGCTGCCTGGCCAGTTGCGTGCGCAGAGCGCGCAATTCGTCCCACATCGACTGCTCGTAGGCTTCGATGCCCAGACTGCCTCCGGTGATGGTCTTGCTGTCGCGGCGACGGCGGCTGCCGCGCTCGGGCCGCGCATCCTCGCGCAGCTTCACCGGCTGGTTGCCGCTGAGTACGGCGCGGCTGGCAGCGGTGAGGCGCAGCGTGCCGAAGCCTTCGGCGTCGGCTTCCAGCAGGCCGGCGGCAAGCAGTTGGCGGAACACCGAACGCCACTGCTTCTCGTCCATCTCGGCACCGATGCCGAACGTGCTCAGTTGATGATGATGCAGGCCGAGCACGCGTTCGGTTTCCTCGCCGCGCAAGATGTCGATGACATGACCGGAGCCGAAGCGCTGCCCGCTGCGATAGACGGCGGACAACGCTTTCTGCGCCGGCACGGTGGCGTCCCAGGTCTTCGGCGGCGCGATGCAGTTGTCGCAATGACCGCAGGGGCCGGGATAGGTTTCGCCGAACGTGCCCAGCAGCAGTTCGCGGCGGCAACCGGTGGCTTCGGCATAGGCCAGCAGCGACTCCAGCTTCTGCCGTTCGACCCGCTTGCGCTCGTCGGCGGATTCGGACTGCGCGATCATCTGGCTCATGGTGACCACATCGGACAAGCCGTAAATCATCCATGCCTCGGCCGGCAGGCTGTCGCGGCCGGCGCGGCCGGTCTCCTGGTAATAGCCTTCGATGCTGCGCGGCAGATCCAGGTGCGCCACGAAACGCACGTCGGGCTTGTCGATACCCATGCCGAACGCGACCGTGGCGACCATCACTACGCCGTCCTCGCGCAGGAAACGTTTCTGGTTCTTCGCGCGGGTCGGCGCGTCGAGGCCGGCGTGATACGGCAACGCCTCGACGCCTGCTTCAGCCAGCCATTCGGCGGTGTCGTCCACCTTCTTGCGGCTCAGGCAGTACACGATGCCGGACTCGCCCTGGTGTCCCTGCAGGAACTCGGTCAGCTGGCGCTTGGCGTTGTGGCGCAGGCCGACCCGGTAGCCGATGTTCGGCCGGTCGAAACTGGAAACGAATTGGCGAGCGTTCTGCAGCGACAGGCGCTCGACGATTTCCTCGCGCGTGCGCGGATCGGCGGTGGCGGTAAGCGCGATCCGCGGCACTTGCGGGAAACGCTGGTGCAGGATCGCCAGCTCGCGGTATTCCGGGCGGAAATCGTGGCCCCACTGTGACACGCAATGCGCCTCGTCGATCGCGAACAGCGCCACCTCGGTGCGCTCCAGCTGGCCGAGGAAGCGCTGGGTCAGCAGCCGCTCCGGCGCCACGTAAAGCAGGTTCAGCTCGCCGGCCAGCAGCTGCCGCTCGACTTCCCGCTGCTCTTCGGCGCCGAGGCTGGAGTTGAGATAGGCGGCGGCCACGCCGGCCTCGCGCAGCGCGTCGACCTGATCCTGCATCAGCGCGATCAGCGGCGACACCACGATGCCGGTGCCTTGCCGCAACAGCGCGGGAATCTGGTAGCACAGCGACTTGCCGCCGCCGGTAGGCATCAGCACCAGCGCGTCGCCGCCTTCGCTCAGGTGCTCGACGACGGCCTGTTGCTGGCCGCGAAAACTGGGATAACCGAAAACGCTTTGCAGCAGGTCGAGAGGTGTGGAATGCATGATGCACATGCTAGCAAAACGGCGGACCGCACTTATTGGCGGCCCGCCGTTTCCATCCTGCACCTACAGACAATGGCGGAATCAGCCGGACAGCAAACCTGCCCGGCGCCGTCGGCGATCAGAACTTGAAGTCGAGCCGTGCGTAGTAATAGCCGCCATTGATGCCGAACGGCAACGTCTCCCAACCATAGGTGAAACCGAGTTGAGGAAACGGTGCTCCGGTTTTCGGATCCCAGTGATCAGGATAGGTGTCGAACACATTGTCCGCACCCACCACTATCCGCGCACTCTTCGAGAAGCGGTAACCCACCGCCACATCGGTAAGCCACTTGCCGCTCCAGGTCTGCTTGACGCCAGGGGTGAACCCCTGCCCGGTGACAGGGCCAAACCAGTTGTCGCGCAACGTGAATTCCCAAGGCCCGGTGTGATACACGCCTTGAAGCACGTGATGCACACGTGGCTGCCCCTGTTCGATCAAGGTGACCTGGGTGTCGTCGAACAAGGCCGTCGGCGACAAGATGGTCGACTGCGACTTGCGGTTGGTGACCCGCGTCTTGTTGTAGTTGAGCAACGCAGTGAGGTCGAGGTTGTCGGCGCCGTCGAACGTGTATCCCTTTTCCAGCACTACGCTGGCACCCTTGGTGCTGGTATCGATCGCATTGGTGAAGAACAGCACCTGCCCTACGCCGATCGGATCCAGGATCGCGCGAATCGGGCAGTTGCCATTGCCGCTTGCGCATGGCTGGCCGTCGGTTCCGGTGCTCTCGGGCACGATATTGCTGGAGAAAACGATACGGTTCTTGATGTCGATCTTGAACACATCGAGGGTCGCAGTGAAGTCGTTGCCCGGCTTGTAAACCAGGCCCAACGTACCGCTGCGGGAAGTCTCTTGCTTCAAGGGCTGGATGCCGAAGGCTCGGGTGACAGAGCTGTCCTGACGGGCGGTCAACGTGTCCACCAATACGCCTTGCGGGTTGAGATTGGTCGAACGCTGGCTGTAGAACATCTGCTGCACGCCAGGGGCGCGAAAGCCGGTGGCGAGTGTGCCGCGCACCGCAAAGCTGTCCGTGGCATCGAAACGTGCAGAAAGCTTGCCGGTAGTGGTCGCCCCGAAATCCGAATATTTCTCGAAACGCGCCGCCGCACCGAGCAACAGGCGCTTGGTAACCTGCGATTCGGCATCGAGATAGAACGCCCAGTTATGCCGGCCGTCGTTCACCGCTTCCGTCGGCGAGAACCCCGGAAAGCCCTGCATGCCCGGCTGCGCAATCGCTCCGGTCTGGCCATAGATCGGAATGGCGCGATTGTTGGTGCGGCCGTAGGTGTAGGACACCGGATCGCCCGGCGTGATCGCGTAGTCGTCTTTGCGCCATTCCAGGCCGCTTGCCAGGCTCAACTTGTCGTTGCCGATACCCCAGTCGATCGGGCCGCGAAGGTCGAGGTTGAACGTGGTTTCGGTGAGCTGCAGCGTACCGGTGTTGGCGGTGGTCGGCGAACTGGCGTAGATGCCGGCAGCGGGATTGGCCGGATTCAGAGGCTCATACCACCAGCTGACGTTGACCGAATGGGCCTCGTCGAAACCAAAGTGACTGCGGCCCCGGTTGAGCGACACGTCCATGTCCCACTCCGCCACAAGCGGCATGCGGTAACCCACCGCCAGCGAGGCGTCCTTCACCGTGGTCACGATGTTCGGAAGAAACCCGTTTGGATAAAGCGCTGGCACCGTGCGATTGTCCCCAGCCGAACGGAAAAAGCCGTATGAACTGCCATCGCGCTTGGACACGCCACCAAACCAGTACAACTCGCCCCTGCCCATCGGCAGACCACCGTTGAGCCAGAAGTAGGCATCGGTGGCTTCCGCGTCGCCCAATCGCTGGGTGACGCGCGGTGGATTCACCCGCAGCGAATCAACGCCGGCGCGGTTGGTTTCACCACGCTTGCGGTACTCCAGACTGAGGTCGAGGTAGCCATCCTTGCCCAGTCGCAGACCTGTGTTGACGCTGCCGTGGCGCACCAGACCGTCACCTTTGTAGGTCTGCCCGCCCTCCAGCGACACGTTGGTTTCTCCCACTTGCTTCTTCAGCACGATATTGATCACGCCCGAAATGGCATCGGAGCCGTACTGAGCAGCTGCACCGTCGCGCAGTACCTCGATGCGCTCGATCGCCGAGATCGGGATCGCATTGATGTCGGTACCAGCGGAGCCGCGGCCGATCGTTTGCTGCACGTTCACCAACGCCTGCTGATGTCGGCGCTTGCCATTGACCAGTACCAACACCTGATCCGGCCCAAGCCCGCGCAGCGTCGCCGGACGAATGATGTCCGTGCCGTCGCTGACAAAGGTTCGCGAAAAATTGAAGCTGGGCTCCAACATCTGCAGCGCCTGCCCGACTTCCATCACGCCGGCATTCTCAAGCTGTTCGCGACTGATCACGTCAACCGGCGCGGGAGTCTCCGCAGCAGTCCGATCTTTCGCGCGGGAGCCGATCACCTGAACGCTCTCCAGCGAGGTGACCTTCTCTTTCGCTGGCGTGGTGTCTTGCGCCCCGACCGGCAAGCTCAGGGCAAATGCCACCGATGCCGCACACACATTGACCATAGCGAATCCGGCACGACCGCCCGGACGCTTGCGTTGACGCTGTGACATGAATTTTCTCCCCAACACTGATTGGTGTAGCCGTCACGCGACGGCCGCAACCGGCACCCCAGGACCTCCCCATCCCCGTGTCACAGACGTCATCGCAAACACGAGCGCGCTGACGTGCTCGATTGGACGTCTGGACGTCTATTCATATCGACAGATCCAGCCCCCCAGCCGGATCCATCATTGCAGTGCTCCGAAAAAACTGTGCGCCACCATTCATCGCTTTGTCAACACGCGCGGGTGATGACTGGCATACGCTCACCCACCCGGCATGCCCCACAATGCGTGATCGAGATCACCATCGAGGCCGAACCGCGACAGCGGCACGCGACCGTTCTTCACCTCGACGCCTTCTGCGCGCAGCAGCCGGGACTGCTCGCGAAATCCGCGACTGCCCGGCGGCATCGCGATATGGCCGCTGGAACGCAGCACGCGGTACCACGGCAACACCAGGCCGTCCGGAACTTCGCCGAGCAGCCGGCCGACCAGGCGCGCGCGCCCTGGCAACCCCGCACGGGCGGCGATGGCGCCATAGCTGGCGACGCGGCCGGGCGGAATCGCGGCGATGGCGGCATAGATGCGGGTGGCGGCATCATCATTCATGCGGATTCATTCCGGACGGATTCAATCAAAACTGACTCAATCGAACTGATTCGATCATTGGACGCGACGCGGGCAGGCAGACGTGGCAGAGTAGCAGCGCCCTTCGCCAGCGGTAGTCGCTTATGCGCCACTTCGAAGCCGTGCGTTCCCACATCGGCAGCCAGCACGAGCTGCGCCACAACGATCCGTATCTGATCAGTTTCGATCTTGAACTGGCGCACGATCGCCATCAAGGCATCTACATGGCCGAACTCGAGGACGAATCGGGCCGCCGTTATCTGCGCATCTCCACCCCGATCGGTCCACTGGCCGGCACCGATCCCAGCCGCTGCCTGCGCTTCAACTGGCAGCAGCGCACCGGCTTCCTGGCAGTCGCCGACCTGGACGGTTCGCCGTACCTGCACCTGTGCGAGAACCGCCCCTACGAATTTCTCGACGCCGCCGAGCTGCAGCGCGTGGTGCGCGAACTGGGTACGCTGGGCGACCAGTTGGAGCAGATCATAGCCACCGGTGGCGACTCGCTCTGAAAGGGATGATGACGGGCCGGATTACAACTCTGTCGCCATGAGCCGCACCAGCCCGTAGGCCAGCAACGCCGTGACCGGCAAGGTCAGGATCCACGCCCACACCATGCGTTCCACCACCGTCCAGCGGATCGCATTGAAACGCTTGGCCGCGCCTACGCCCATGATCGAGGCGGACACGTTGTGGGTGGTCGACACCGGAATACCGAAAACCGAGGCGGTGAGGATCACGATCGCGGAACTGGTTTCGGCGGCGAACCCATTGATCGGGTGCAGCTTGACCATCTTGTGGCCCAGCGTCTTGATGATGCGCCAGCCACCGCCGGCCGTGCCGGCAGCCATGGTCAGCGCGCACACCACTTTCACCCAGACCGGGATGACGAACCCGCCGGCGGTGTTCTCGGCGATTTTCAGGAACCCCAGCCACTGCGGCAACTGATCGAACTGATGCGCAGCGGTGCCGCCGGCCAGCGCCAGCGCGATGATGCCCATGCTCTTCTGCGCATCGTTCATGCCGTGCGCCACGCCCATTGCCGTGGCCGAGACAATCTGCGCCTTGCCGAAAAAGAAATTGACGAACGGCGTACGCCCGAACCGGCGCGACCAGCCGTGCCGGTTGGCGAACCATGCCAGCAGGGCGTACAGCGATCCCATCAACGCGAAGCTGATGATGAAACCGCCCAGCGGCGACAACACCATCGGCAGGATCACCTTGGGGATCACGCCATGCCCGGTGATCCAGTTGCCCTGCACCCAGATCACCGAAGCAAAATTGTTGCTGGACGCGGCCAGCGCAGCCCCGACCAACGAGCCGACCAGCGCGTGGCTGGAGCTGGATGGCAGACCCAGCCACCAGGTGATCAGGTTCCACACGATCGCCGCCAGCAGCGCGCAGATCACCAGCTGCGGGCCCACTTCGATCACCCCGGCGTTGATCAGTCCCGAGGCGATGGTGGCCGCCACGGCGGTACCCAGCAGCGCGCCGAACAAGTTCGTCACCGCCGCCAGCAGCACCGCCTGGCCGGGTGTGAGCACCTTCGTCGCCACCACCGTGGCGATCGAATTGGCGGTGTCGTGGAAGCCGTTGATATAGGTGAAGGTAAGCGCGATCAGCACTTCCGCCATGACCAGGCCGAGACTCATGCGAAGTCTCCGGCGGCGGCGGATTCAACCCGCGACGATGTCCGCGTCACGACCAGGCAACACGTGAGGGAGGAGATCACGGCAAGCCCTCAGGAGTTCTTCAGCACGATCGAGTAGACGATGTTGCCGACGTCGCGGCATTTGTCGATGGCCTTCTCGATCAGCTCGAACAAGTCCTTGGCCAGCACGGCGCGCAGCACATCGCCGCCTTCCACGTACAAGGTGCGATAAGCCGACAACAGCATCCGGTCGCCTTCCGACTCCAGCGCCTGCAGGCGATCCTGCAGCTTCTTCAGCGGGTCGATGCGCAGGCCGCGGCGCAGCTCGCCGATCATCTCGGCAACCACTTCGCTGGAACGCACCAGCACCAGCGCGCGCTGGGCGAAATCCACCCCGCCCAGACGGTCGGCAACGATCTCGTAGCGCTCGGCGAACTTCTCGATGGTCTTGGGAATCTTGTACAGCGCCGAATTCAGCGCCTCGATGTCATCGCGATCGAGCGCGGTGACGAACGTATTCACCAGGCCTTCGCTGATCTGCGCCGCCAGCTCCTTTTCGCGCATGCGGGTGGCGGTAAACGCGGCCATCATCGAGCCTTCGCCGGGCTTGGTCAGCAGCTCGTGCAAGGCCATGGCGCTTTCGTTGGCGGTGGCTGCGCTCTGTTCGAGCAGCCCGTAGAACTTGTCGCCTTTGCCGAAAATCGTCTGCAGTGAAAACATGCTGGCCATGCCTGAGGGGAACAAAGTGACGGGAATGTTACAGGACTGCCGTGCTGCTCTGCATCAAGCCCCCTCCGAATCGCCGGGCGTGAAGTAGGAGCCCCGCTGCCCCTACACTAGTGCCCATGCGACCTCCTCCAGCTACACCGCAATGCTGACCGAAATCGCGCTCGTCCTCGTGCTGGCCCTGTGCAACGGCTTCTTTGCCCTGTCCGAGATGGCGCTGGTCGCCTCGCGCAAGAGCCGCCTCAAGCAGATGGCGAAAACCAGCCGCCGCGCCGCACTGGCGCTGCGGCATGCCGAGGCGCCGGAGCATTTCCTGTCTACCATCCAGGTCGGCATCACCCTGCTGATGCTGTTCACTGGCGCGATCGCCGGCGATGCACTCGGCGGCCATATCGCCGATGCGCTGCAAGGCGAACAACTAGCGTGGCTGGCGCCGTACACCCGGATCCTCGGCATCGTGTTCGGCTTTGTGCTGATTTCGTACATCCAGATCGTGTTCGGCGAACTGGTGCCGAAGCGGCTCGCCCTGTCGGCACCAGAACGGTTCTCGTCGTACGCGGCGCTCCCGATGCTGCTGCTGTCGTGGCTGACCTTGCCATTCGTGTGGCTGCTGAACGTGTCGAGCAACCTGTTGCTGCAGCTGCTGCGAGTCAAGCAGCACGGCCAGGGCGTGGTCACCGAGGAAGAGATTCGCCTGCTGGTAGCTGAAAGTGCCGAACAAGGCGTGCTCGACCCCGACGAGCACAACATGGTCAACCGCGTGCTGCGTCTGGGCGATCGCACGGTGGACAGCGTGATGACCCCGCGCATGCGCATCGCCTGGCTGGATACCGCAGCCACGCGCGAGGAAAACATCGAGGTGCTGCGGCAGACCCCGTATTCGCGCTATCCGGTTTACCGCGGCGACGAAAGCGATGTGGTCGGCGTGGTCGAGGTCAAGCGCCTGTTGCACGGTTTCGCCGACGGCAAGCTGGAGTTGTTCGAACACCTGTCCAAGCCGCTGTTCGTGCCGGCCACCGCGCGCGCACTGGATCTGCTGGAGGAATTCCGCGATGCCGAAACGCCGCTGGCCTTGGTGGTCGACGAATACGGCGACATCGAAGGCGTGGTCACCGTCAACGACTTGCTGGCGGCGGTGGTCGGCGCCAGCCAGATCGGCCATAACGGCGGGGACGACAACGCACCGATCGTGCAGCGCGCGGATGGCAGCTGGCTGATCGACGGCAGCCTGTCCACCGACGATCTGCGCGAGCTGCTGCAGGTCGGCGAACTGCCCGGCGAGGACGAGCACGAATACCGCACCGCCGCCGGCATGGTGATGACGGCACTGGGACACGTACCGCAGACCGGCGAGGTGTTCGCCTGGCACGGCATCCGCTTCGAAGTGGTCGATCTCGACGGCGCCCGCATCGACAAGCTGCTGGTCACGCCGGCGCCCTCGCTGGAACTGTCGGACGACGAGCAGTAGGAACGCACCCTGTGCGCGATGCTCTTCAATGACATCTCGCAAGAACGATCGCGCACAGGGTGCGCTCCTACGTGGGACAGGCTACTTGCGCTTCGCCAGCCCCGCCATCCGCTGCGCATCGGCCAGGATGCCGTGCAGTACGCGCAGCTCGCGCTCATCCGGCTGTGCGCGCTGAAACAGCTTGCGCAGACGCAGCATGATCGTGGTGGGCTCGCGGCCCTTGTGGAATTCGATCTCGTCCAGCGTCTGCGCCAGATGCACGTAGAACTGTTCCATCCGTGCCGCATCGGCCGGCGGCTCGTCGCGCACCGGCGGCAACGCCGGCGTTTCGCCGAGCATCGCCACGCGCAGCTCGTAGGCCATCACCTGCACCGCCTGCGACAGGTTGAGCGAGCTGAAATCGTCCACGCTGGGAATCCGCACCATCGCGTGGCAGCGTGCCAGTTCCTCGTTCTCCAGCCCGGTGCGCTCGTTGCCGAACACCAGCGCCACCTGCTCGCCCCGGGCCGCCGCGGCCAGCGCCTGCTGCGCCGCCTCGCGCGGCGAAATTTCCGGCAGGTTCACCCCGCGCCGGCGCGCCGACAAGCCCAGCGCCAGGCTGCTGCCGGCGAGACTGTCGACCAGATCGGCATGGACGCCGGCCTCGGCCAGGACCTCGTCCGCGCCGGCTGCCAGCGCGCTGGCCTCCGGGTCGGGAAAGCGATGCGGCGTCACCAGCTCCAGCCGCGTGAAACCCATCGTGCGGATAGCCCGTGCCGCGCTGCCGATATTGCCCGGATGCGAGGTGCGCACCAGTACGTAGCGGATGCGTGCGGCGAGGTCGTGTGGCTCGGTCATGCGGTGCGTAGCTTGGCGGTAAGTAGCTGGCAAGGATAATGGACATGGGGCGGCTGCGGCCCGATCCGGCCCCGCCTCTGCTAGAATCGCCGGCCGCAACCCCGCTCTCTTCCAAAGTCGAAATCATGGCCAGACCACACGTCACGATCGCGGCGCGTGCCGCGCGTTCTGCAGGCAACGTGATCCTGCGCTACATGAACCGCATCGACGGCCTCAACATCGTCGAGAAGCAGCAGCTGGATTTCGTCTCCGAAGTCGACAAGCTGGCCGAGGCGGAAATCATCAAGGAACTGCGCCGCGCCTACCCCGACCACGCGATCCTGGCCGAAGAAAGTGGCGCGACCGGCAAAGGCCCGCTGACCTGGGTGATCGACCCGCTCGACGGCACCCATAACTACCTGCGCGGCATCCCGCACTTCAGCGTGTCGATCGCGCTGCTGGAAAAGGGCGTGCCGATCCACGCGGTGGTGTTCGACCCGCTGCGCGACGAGCTGTACACCGCCAGCAAGGGCGATGGCGCCTACCTCAACGACCGCCGCATGCGGGTATCCAAGCGCGAGAACCTGGGCGGCGCAATGATCGCCACCGGCTTTCCGTTCCGCCAACGCGAATATCTGGGCCCCCAGCTCGACATGACCCGCGCCATCCTGGGCCAGGCCGAGGACATCCGCCGCTCCGGCTCCGCCGCGCTCGATCTGGCCTACGTCGCCGCCGGCCGCTACGACGGCTACTTCGAGATCGGCCTGAAGCCGTGGGACATGGCCGCCGGCGTGCTGCTGGTGCACGAGGCCGGTGGCCGCTACTGCGACTTCGCCGGCCGCGACGGCATCCCCGCCAGCGGCAACATCATCGCCGGCAACCTCAACGTGGCGAAGGCGATGGTCGATGCGATCGGCCAGCAGGCGACGCCGGCGCTGCTCAAGGCCTGAGTGCCATGACCCGTTGAAAGCAAAGGCGCCCAAGGGCGCCTTTTTTTTGGGTTGCCCTGCAACCATCCCGGCATTGGACAGGGAACCTGCGTAGGAACAACGCCATCTACTGGGATGAAGGCGCGGCGCGAAATGCGCACGCCGCCGATGCCGCGCCGACTCACCAAGTCAAGCCGGTTGCCACGACCTGGCGGGTTTGCCAATGTGTATCCCGAACCGCTCCATCCCGACCATCGTCCCAACCATGGCTCGTCGCGGCGAGACGCCGGTTCCCCTCTCAAATGGCACGGCCCAGGCAGCCATGCCGGGAGCACTCCATGAACCACATCATGCAATGGCTGGGCAGAGCGCTGGCGCGCTACCTCAATCATCCGGCACGCGGGCCGTATCCGCACTTGCCGGCCGACCTTGCTACCTTGCGGCGCATCCTGCGCCCGGCTGACGTGATTCTGGTGGAAGGCCGCGCACGCATCAGCAGCGCCATCAAGTACCTGACACAGTCGACCTGGTCGCACGTCGCGCTGTATGTGGGCGACTACGCCGGACAAACCCTGGCTGGCCATACCGATCTGCTGGTCGAGGCGGACACCGAACTCGGCGTGCATCTGCTCGACCTGCAGCAACTCGGCGACTATCACCTGCGGATCTGCCGACCCGTAGGGCTGAGCGACACCGACGCACATCGTGTGGTGGACTACGTCATGGCACGACTGGGCCAGCATTACGATCTGAAAAACGTCTTCGACCTCGCACGCTACCTGCTGCCGACACCGCCGGTGCCTGCCCCATGGCGGCGGCGCCTGCTGGCATTGGGCAGTGGCGACCCCACCCGCGCCATTTGCTCCACCCTGGTCGCCGAAGCGTTCCAGTCAGTGCCCTTCCCCATTCTGCCCATCATCCGCATCGAATCCGCGGCCACTCCAGAGTGCCGCGACTGCATCCGCGAGATCTTCCACATTCGCGATCACCGCCTGTACACCCCGCGCGACTTCGACGTCTCGCCGTATTTCGAGGTGATCAAGCCAACCCTGGCCAAGGGCTTCGACTACCGCAAGTTGACGTGGGACACCGGCTTGCCCCCGCCAGCATGAGGTTTCCCCGCCAGCATGAGGTTTGCCGCGCCGGCCTCGATTCAAGGCCTTGGGCTCAGGGCGCCGCATCCGCCTCGCGCAAGAATTCGCGCAGAAACGGCACCGTGATCCGCCGCTGCGCCGCCAGCGACGCCTGATCGAGCCTGTCGAGCAGGTCGAGCAACGCGCCGAGGTCACGCGCATAGCGGGCGAACAGCCAGTCCAGCACCACGTCGTCGAGCTGGATGCCCCGCAGCGCGGCCTGGCTTTTCAACACCTCGCGGCGCTCGGCGTCATCCAGCGGCTTGAGCGCAAATTGCGTGCAGGCACCGAGACGCGAACGCAGGTCAGGCAGATCCAGAGCGAGTTGCGTCGTGGTCGCATCGGCGGCGAACAGCAGCGCGGAGCCTTCGGCTTTTGCCCGGTTATAGAGGTCGAACAGCGCATGCTCGGCATCGCGATGGCCGGCGATCGCCTGCAGGTCGTCCAGCGCCAGCAATTCGCTGCCGGCAACGCCACGAATCGCGGCGGCCCGGTCACCGAGGCTGGCCAGGGGCAGGTATTGCACGGTACGGCCGGTGGTGCTGGCGGCATGACAGGCGGCGATAAGAAGATGACTCTTGCCACTCCCATTGGCGCCATGCAGGTAGACCCACGGCGCTGCGGATTCCAGCGCCAGCGCCTGCACCGCGGCCAGCGCGGCCGCATTGGCGCCGGCATGGAAATGTTCGAAACGCTGGCGGCGCGGCCAGCGCAGCGCCAGCGGCAACTGCGGGATCATGGTTTGGTCCGGTCGTCCTGCGGCGGCGGGGCGACCGTGGTCGTCGTATCCACCTGGCCATCGCGATGCACGGCGACGCCCACTTCGGCGATCACCGGATCCTCCGGCCCGCCCTCGTTGTACAGCTCGCTCAACCGGTAGCGTTCCAGCAGGTAGCGCAGCAGCACCATGATCACCGATGCCGCCGGCAGCGCCAGCAGCACGCCCAGGAAGCCGAACAGATAACCGCCGGCCAGCACCGCGAAGATCACCGCCACCGGGTGCAGGCCGATCTTGTCGCCGACCAGCTTGGGCACCAGCACGTAGCCTTCCAGCAACTGCCCGACCATGAACACGCCGCACACCAGCAGCACGTGGGTCCAGTCGCCGTACTGCACCAGCGCGGCGATGATCGCGGCCACAAAGCCGATGATGAAGCCCAGATAAGGCACGAAGCTGAGCAGACCGGCGACCAGGCCGATCAGCAGCCCGACCGACAATCCGACCAGCCCCAGACCTGCGCCGTAGAACACGCCGAGCGCCAGCATCACCAGCAGCTGGCCGCGCACGAAGGCGCCGAGAATCTTGTCGGACTCATGCGCCAGATACGCGATGGTCGGCTGGATCGAGCGCGGCAGCGTGCGGTCGATGGTGGCCACCAGCCGGTCCCAGTCGCGCAGAAGGTAGAACGCCACCACCGGGATCAGCACCAGGTTGGTCATCCACATCGCGACGCCCAGACCGGAGCGCGATACCTTGCCCAGCACCGTGGTGGCGACATCGCCGATCGAGCCGATATGCGCCTTGATCGCGGCCAGCAGGCGGTCGCTGTCGAACGTATGCGGATCCAGATGCAGGCGGGACTGCAGCCACGGCCACGCCACGTTCTGTGCCCATTCGCCGTAGCGCGGCAGGTTCTCGATCAGGTTCTCGATCTGCCGCGCGATCAGCGGGATCAGCAGCAACAGCACGCCGATCACGACGACCAGCAGCACCGCGAAAACGATGGTGGCTGCCCAGCTCCGGTTCAGCCCGAGCCGCTCCAGCCGGTCAGCCAGCGGATCACCCAGATAAGCCAGCATGGCGGCGACCGCGAACGGCATCAGTACCGGCGCCAGCAGCCAGATCAGGTAGACGATGACGGCCGTGATGGCAAACAGCTGCCAACGGCGCGAGGTGTCCTGATTCATGTTCAATGTCCCGGTAGCCAGCGCAGGTTCGCGTCGGCACCGGGATGCGGCTCACCTTGCAGCAGCAGGCGGCCACCCGCAGCGAGATTCGCGGCCAGTCCGTTCATGGGCACGGACGCCTTCACGTACAGCAGTACGGCGTCGTTCTCCGCGCCCAGCGTCGTCACCTGCTTGACCGAGGGGTCGGCCTGCAAGGTGGCGAGCAGGTTCGCGTAATCCGTTGCCGAAACCAGTCCGCTGATCCACAGCTTGCCCTCGCTGGGGCCGGCACCGATCACGTTGAGCTGTTTGCCGATGTGATCGACCATGCTGTTACCGGCATCGCCGAGCAACACGTCCGGGGTCGCGCCCTGGCTGTTCCAGCGCTGAGGCTGGCCGCCGGAAATCAGCGTCCAGTCGGCGCCGCCGCCATGCAGCTTGCCGAGCAGGACCAGACCGGTGTGGTATTGCTGGTTGATCGTTGCCAGCACGGCCGGGTCGGCGGCCGCGACCTTCGCCATATCCGGCGCGCCGGCGGCGTTGGGATACACCACATTGGTACCTCGCGCAGCCGCTGCCGTAGCCAGACTGGCCAGCGCCGCCTGGTTGAGCAGGTGGCCGTCACTGCCCTGCACCAGCAGCAGGACCGGCGGCTTGATGCCCGCGCTCGCCACGCCAAGCTTCGAGACCAGCCGACGCACCGCACCCGGCTCGAACTCGACGTTCAGGATCAGGCCGGTGGCGGCGCGCTGATACTGGAACTTCTGCACCAGCGAGCCGGCCTGCCCCAGCGCGTCGCCGTAGCCGGCATTGCTGCGCAGGTCCTGGCCGCCGGCAACCCGTGTCAACACCTGCCCGAGCGCGGTGGAGAACGCCTGATCGCGTTGCGCATCGCTGGTGTCGGCCACCGGTACGACGACCGTATACGGCGAACCCGTGCTTTGCGCATGCAGCGGCGACAGTGCCGCAAAACCCAGCAGCAGAATGACGATCAACAGGCGGGACAGGCGCATGGACGTGGGCATCTTCGGAGGAAAGCTCCCGGAAGTCTGCCCAATCGCGCCCCCAGCGTCCATCGGAGCCGTCACCAAAGCGGCCTTCATAAGCCGGCAACGGCGCCACAAGCTGTTAAACTTGCGCGTTTCATCCACGCCGGTTTTCGCCATGTCTGACGCTCTCACCTACCGCGCCGCCGGCGTTGACATCGACGCCGGCAATGCGCTGGTCGAACGCATCAAGCCGCTGGTCAAGCGCACCTTCCGCCCGGAAGTGATGGGCGGACTGGGCGGCTTCGGCGGCTTGTTCGACCTGTCCGGCCGCTACAAGGAACCGGTGCTGGTGTCCGGCACCGACGGCGTCGGCACCAAGCTGAAGCTGGCGCAAATCCTGAACCGGCACGACACCATCGGCATCGACTTGGTCGGCATGTGCGTCAACGACGTGCTGGTGCAAGGCGCCGAACCGCTGTTCTTCCTCGACTACTTCGCCACCGGCAAGCTCGACGTGGATACCGCGGTCGCCGTGGTCGGCGGCATCGCGAAAGGTTGCAAACTGGCCGGTTGCGCCTTGATCGGCGGAGAGACCGCCGAGATGCCGGACATGTACCCGCCCGGCGAATACGACCTGGCCGGCTTCACCGTCGGTGCGGTGGAGAAGTCGCAGATGCTCAGCGGCGACGCGATCGTTGCCGGCGACGTGATTCTCGGGGTCGCTTCGTCCGGCCCGCACTCGAACGGTTATTCGCTGGTCCGCAAGATCCTGGAACGCGCCGGCAGCCCGCTGGATCTCGATCTCGGCGGCGTCAAGCTGGCCGATGCGCTGATGGCGCCGACCACGATCTACGTGAAGTCGATGCTCGAGTTGCTGAAGGCGAGCCCGGTCCACGGCATGGCCCACATCACCGGCGGCGGCCTGAAAGAGAACATCATCCGCGTGGTGCCGGAAGGTCTGGGCATCGCCCTGGACGCCAGCACCATCGTGCTGCCGCCGGTATTCGACTGGCTGATGCGCGAAGGCAACGTGGCGCGCGAGGAAATGTGGCGCACGTTCAACTGCGGCGTCGGCTTCACCGTGATCCTGCCGCGCGACGCGGTCAATGCGGCCTCCGCCTTGCTGGCCACACATGGCCTGGCCAGTTCGGTGATCGGCGAGATCGTGCCTGTGCAGGGCGACGAGCGCGTGCGGATCGGCTGACCATTCACTCTTCGCAACGCCACCGATGACCATGCCACTGCCACGCGTCGCCGTGCTCGCCTCCGGGCGCGGCAGCAATCTTGCCGCGCTGATCGAGGCGCGCGAGCGTGGTGAACTGCCGGTCGAGTTCGTGCTGGTCGGCAGCGACAAGGCCGACGCCGGCGCATTGCGCCTGGCCGAAGCGGCCAACATCCCCACGCTGGCGCTCGATCCGCGCGGTTATCTGGATCGGCGTGCGTTCGACCTGGACTTGTTCGCCCGCATCGCTGCCAGTGGCGCCGAATGGCTGGTGCTGGCCGGCTTCATGCGCATCCTGGATGGCGAGGCGCTGATGCCGTGGGTCGGCCGCATGATCAATATCCACCCCTCACTGCTGCCGAAATACCGCGGCCTGCATACCCATCGCCGCGCACTGGAAGCCGGCGACCATGAACACGGCGCCAGCGTGCACTTTGTTACCGCCGAACTGGACGGTGGCCCAGTGATCGCCCAGGCACGCCTCGCGATCGCCGCGGGCGACGACGAAAACCAGCTGGCGCAACGGCTGTTGCCGCTGGAACACCGGCTGCTGCCGGCGGTGCTGGGCCTGCTGGCCAGCAAACGCCTGCAATGGGATGGCCACGCACCACGATTCGACGGACAGCCGCTGCTGACGCCGCTGATGCTGAGCGACGAAGGCCTGCTCCCCGCGGAGTGATCCCCGGTTCAGCCCGGCGCCGGCAGACTCGGCGCATGACTATCCGACCCTTGCTTGCCCCTCTCCTCGGCCTCGGCCTGCTGCTCGGCACACCGGCCGTTCTCGCCGCCACGCCCGGCGCCTTCACCGCTACCTACAACGTGTCGCAGGGCGGCGAGCCTACGGGCGTCGCCACGGTCACGCTGCGTGCTGCCGGCAACGGCGAATGGGTTTACAGCAAGAGCGTCAAGAGCACCGGCGGACTGGCTGCGATGCTCGGCGCCAGCCTGGCCGAGAGCTCGCGTTTCCGCTGGAAAGGCAATGTGCCCGAAGCGGTCAGCTACGACTACCAGCTGCAGTCCGGCATCAAGAACAAGCAGCGGCGCATGACCGTGGACTGGGCCAGCAAACAGGTAACCGTCGACGAGGGCAAGGGCCCGCAGACCTATCCGGCCAGCCCGGGCATGGTCGAGCGCAATACCACGTCGCTGGCACTTGGCCTGGCATTGCGCGACGGCAAGCAGCAGATAGAACTGCCGGTCGCCGTACGCCAGCAAGTGCAGACGCAGAGCTTCAAGGTGACCGGCAAGGAGGCCGTCAAGGTTCCCGCCGGCAGCTTCAACGCCGAACGGATCGACCGCACCGATGCCGAACGCGGTTTCAGCGCATGGTATGCGCCTGGCCGTTATCCACTGCCCGTGAAACTGTCACAGCACGACGGCGGCGACATCGTGATGGAACTGGTGAGTTACCGCCCGCAGTGACGCCACTGCAGCGGCGTCTTCACGGCAGACGTACTGATCAGTTCGGCAGACGCCGTATCTTGGCGCCGAGCACGCCGAGCTTCTCCTCGATGTTCTCGTAGCCGCGGTCGATGTGGTAGACGCGATCGACGACGGTGTCGCCTTTCGCTACCAGACCGGCCAGCACCAAGCAGGCCGAGGCACGCAGGTCGGTGGCCATGATCGGTGCGCCGCTCATCTGCGCGACACCCTGCACTACCGCGGTGTTGCCTTCCAGGCGGATGTCCGCGCCCAGCCGCTGCAATTCCTGCGCATGCATGAAGCGGTTTTCGAACACTGTCTCGGTGACCACACCGGTACCCTCCGCCACGCAGTTGAGCGCCGTGAATTGCGCCTGCATGTCGGTCGGGAACGCCGGGTACGGCGCGGTGCTGATGTTGACCGCCTTCGGCCGGCGCCCGCCCATGTCCAGCTCGATCCAGTCGTCGCCGGTCGAGATGTGCGCACCGGCCTCTTCCAGCTTGGCCAGTACCGCATCGAGCGTGTTGGCGCGCGCATGCCGTGCGCGCACCTTGCCGCCGGTCATCGCCGCGCCGACCAGGAACGTGCCGGTCTCGATGCGATCGGGTAGCACTTCGTACTCGGCGCCGTGCAGGCGCTCGACGCCGTGAATGATCATGGTCGAGGTGCCGGCGCCCTCGATCTGCGCGCCCATCGCGATCAGGCAATGGGCCAGATCGACCACCTCGGGTTCCTGCGCGGCGTTCTCGATCACCGTGGTGCCCTGCGCCAAGGTGGCGGCCATCATGATGTTCTCGGTACCGGTGACGGTGACCATTTCCATCTGGATATGCGCGCCTCTGAGCCGCTTAGCCTTCGCCTTGATGTAGCCGTTCTCGACGCTGATGTCGGCGCCCAGCGCCTGCAAGCCACGAATATGCTGGTCGACCGGACGCGAGCCGATCGCGCAACCGCCCGGCAGCGAGACCTCGGCCTGGCCGAAACGCGCCACCAGCGGGCCGAGCACCAGGATCGAGGCGCGCATCGTGCGCACCAGGTCGTACGGCGCCACGCAGGTGCTGGTGGTGCGCGGATCGACATGCATCTTCATGCGGTCGTCCAGCACCAGCTGCACACCCATCTGGCCGAGCAGCTCGATGAAAGTGGTGACGTCGTGCAGATGCGGCACGTTGCCGATGCTGACCGGCTCATCGGCCAGCAGGCAGGCGGCGAGAATCGGCAGCACGGCGTTCTTGGCGCCGGAAATGCCGACCTCGCCATGAAGCGGCACGCCGCCACTGATCAGGATCTTGGCCATCGTTGTCCTTCAATAAACTTAAGAGGGGAAGTGCGGCAGCGGCCCTCAGCGGCGCGCCACGGCTTCCTCGGGTGTGAGGGTTTTCAGTGCCAGCGCATGGATCGCGCCGCCCATCAAGTCGCCCAGCGTGGCGTACACCAACCGATGCCGCGCCAGCGGCAACTTGCCGGCGAACTGGTTGGCCACCACGGTAGCCTCGAAATGCACGCCATCGGCACCACTGACCTCGACCTGGGCACCGGGCAGGCCGTTTTCGATCATTGCCTGGATGCTGGCTGAGTCCATCGGGGGCGTTCCATATGAAGCTTGAGTCGGCAAAGACGTGAATTCAGCCGCGGCTGGAATCCATTGCACTGACTTATGACGTTAAAATACGAATATGCCATGGTAATGGAAATCTGCTGGCGCAGAAACGACAGTGGTTCCAGATCGGCACAATCGACACCTCGTCGCCACGGCGGCAGCGGCACCTGAACCCTCCTCACCGAGTCTCCATGAACGCACGCATCGCCCCGCCCGCCCCGATCGACCCGAGCCCGGATGCCATCATGCGCAGCGCGCGCACGGTGATCGCCACTGAAGCGGCCGCGGTACACACGCTGGAATCGCGGATCGGGGCGGACTTCGTCAAGGCCTGCCAGCTGATTCTCGCCTGCAAGGGCCGCGTGGTCGTGAGCGGCATGGGCAAGTCCGGGCACGTGGCGCGCAAGATCGCCGCCACCCTGGCCTCGACCGGCACGCCGGCGTTCTTCGTGCATCCGGGCGAGGCCAGCCATGGCGATCTGGGCATGATCACGTCGCAGGACGTGGTGCTGGCGCTGTCTTATTCCGGCGAGACCGACGAGTTGCTGTTCATCCTGCCGATGATCAAGCGCCAGGGTATTCCGCTGATCGCGATCACCGGCAAACCAGGCTCCTCGCTGGCATCCCAGGCCGACGTGCATCTTGACGGCAGCATTTCCAACGAAGCCTGCCCGCTGGGCCTGGCGCCGACCACCAGCACCACCGTCGCGCTGGTGCTGGGCGACGCGCTGGCGATCGCGCTACTGGAAGCCCGCGGCTTCACCTCGGACGATTTCGCCCGCTCGCATCCGGCAGGCAGCCTCGGCCGGCGCCTGCTGCTGCGCATCAGCGACGTGATGCACAGTGGCAACGACGTGCCGCGCGTATCGCCGGACTCCAACATCACGGCCGCCCTGGTCGAGATGACCCGCAAGCACCTGGGCATGACCGCGGTGGTCGACGCCGAGCAACGCTTGCTGGGAGTCTTTACCGATGGCGACCTGCGCCGCGCGCTGGACGACGTGGGCGTGGACTTGCGCGGCGCCACCGTGGCCGAACTGATGACTCGCGGCCCCAAGACCATCGGCCCCGACAAGCTGGCGGCCGAAGCGGCGCAGCTGATGGAAAAACACCAGATTCACGCCTTGCTGGTGGTCGACGATGAACAGCACGTGGTGGGCGCACTGAACATTCATGATCTGCTCCGCGCCCGTGTGGTCTGATCCCGATTTGCCCGGGCGAATCGGAAAATCAGGCAAGCCTGCTTTTCCACGCCTTCCGCATCACCAAAGCCCAAGCCCGTGCCCATAAGCTATCCCGCCGATACCGCTCCTGACCTCCTCGCCCGTGCCGCCAAGATCCGGCTCGCGGTGTTCGACGTGGACGGCACCTTGACCGACGGCCGCCTGTGGTACGGCGAGGACGGCGGCGAAACCAAGGTATTCCACGTGCACGACGGGCTAGGCCTGAAGCGATTGCAGGCGAACGGCGTCCAGGTCGCGCTGATCACCGCGCGGATCAGCCATCCGGTGGCGCTGCGCGCCGAAGAGCTGGACATCGCCCACGTCTACCAGGGCCAGGGCGACAAGCGTGCCTGTCTGCGGGAACTGCTCGATGCGCTGCACCTCACCGCCGAACAGGTCGCCTTCGTCGGCGACGACCTGCCCGACCTGCCGCCGATGCACATAGTCGGACTGGCGGTAGCGGTGGCCAACGCGCACCCGTGGGTGGCCGAGGCGGCGCACTGGCAGACCGCCAAGGGCGGCGGCATGGGTGCCGCGCGCGAAGTGTGCGATCTGATCCTGCACGCGCAGGGCAAGGACGATGCCGAGCGGGAGCGCTGGCAGTGAGCTTCCGCCTGTGGCTGCGCGACCAGCGACTGCCGGCCGCGACCCTCGTCATCGCGCTGGCCGCGGGCGTGAGCCAGTTGCTGCTGTGGTGGCTGGGACCGACCGCGCGAACCAACGACTTCGTCGGCCCGCCGCGCTCGGGCTACACGCTGACCAACGCCAAGGTGATCGAATACAACCTCGACGGGGAGCCCAGTTTCCGTCTGCAGGCGCCGCACCTGGAACGCCGCGAGGGCGATGAGTCGCTTTATCTCAACTCACCGACTTTCCAACTGCCCGCCAAGCAGGCCGGCGTACCGGACTGGCAGGGCGAATCGCTCTATGGCTGGGTCAACAAGGGTGGCAGCCTGCTCAAGCTGCAAGGCCCGGTATTCATGCACCGGCCGGCCTTCGGCACCACGCCGGCGGCCGACATGCATACTTCCGACGTCACGGCGTGGCCCAAGGAAAACCGTCTGGAGACCGCCGCACCGGCGCAGATAGTTCAGGGAGCCTCTACAATCAGCGGGGTCGGCATGCGCGCCAACCTCAACAACAAGCACCTGGAGTTGCTCGATGATGTCCACAGCACGTTCATGCCAGCCAAGCCGCGTCGTTAAGCTCGCGCTTCTGGGCCTGGGACTGGCAACGCTGCAGCCCGCGCTTGCCCGCCAGGACGATCGCCAGCAGCCGGCCAACATCACGGCCAAGTCGTTCGACGCCACCCAGCAGGCCAATGGCATCATCCATTACAAGGGCAACGTGCTGCTCACCCAGGGTACGCTGAAGGCGACCGGCGCCCTCGCCACCGTCTATCTGGATGCGGACAACAGCGTCACGCGGGTGGTCATCACCGGCAATCAGGCGCATATCGAGCAGCTCGACGACAACGGCAACCTGATGCAGGGCAACGCCGCCACCCTCGACTACGACAACGTCAAGCAGGTCGCGGTGCTTACCGGCAACGCAACGGTCAGCCAGAAAGGCCGCGGCAGCGCGAAAGGCGACCAGCTCACCTACAACACCCAGACCAGCCAGATGACCGGCGAAAGCAACGGCGACGGCCTCGTGCAAATGACATTCCTGCCCACCCCCAAGCCCGGAGCGGCGCCACCCAAGGCGCCGGCGTCGAGCCAGAGCAGCCACCCGCCGCAGGGGCAGCACTGACCGATGCTCTCCGCCGAAGGTCTGCAGAAAAGTTTCAAGGCGCGCCAGGTCGTGCGGGATTTCGGCTTCTCGATACGCGAGGGTGAAGTCGTCGGCCTGCTCGGCCCCAATGGCGCCGGCAAAACCACCTGTTTCTACATGGTGGTCGGCCTGATCGAGGCCGACGCCGGAACCATCAAGCTGGACAAGCAGGACATCACCGGCATGCCGATGCATTCGCGTGCCAAGCTCGGCATCGGCTACCTGCCGCAGGAAGCATCGGTGTTCCGCCGGCTCAGCGTGGCCGACAACATCATGGCCGTGCTGGAACTGCGCGACGGCCTCAGTACGCAGCAGCGCAGCACCGAACTGGAAAGCCTGCTCGACGAGTTGAAGATCGCCCATATCGCGGGCCAGAAAGGCGTCAGCCTGTCCGGCGGCGAACGGCGCCGGGTGGAAATTGCCCGCGCGCTGGCCGCGCAGCCCCGCTATATGCTGCTGGATGAGCCGTTTGCCGGGGTCGACCCGATCTCGGTCGGCGAGATCCAGCGCATCGTGCGGCATCTGAAGGAACGCGGGATAGGCGTGCTGATCACCGACCACAACGTGCGCGAGACGCTCGGTATTTGTGACCGCGCTTACATTCTCAATGATGGCGAAGTGCTATCGCGCGGCACGCCGGCGCATATTCTCGCCGACGAGAAGGTACGTGAAGTCTACCTCGGGCGTGAATTCCGCCTCTGAGCGGCCGCTAGATTCACTATCGGACTATGGCCGCACCTGCGGGCAAGCGTTAGGATGGCCGAGAGCTCCTTCGACCCGGCTGGCATGAAACCCGCACTGCAGTTTCGCCTCCATCAGCAACTGACCCTGACGCCTCAACTGCAGCAGGCGATTCGTCTGTTGCAGCTGTCGCAGCTGGAGCTGGAAGCGGAGCTGCGCCAGATCGCCGAAAGCAATCCGCTGCTGGAATTCGCCGAGGAAGTCGAAGACGACGAAACAGTCGACAACGCCGAAGCCGAAAGCGAATACCCGAGTGCGGAGAGTGTCGCCGCCACCAGCGCCAGCGAGCGCGACGGGGACGACGCCAGCGACTGGGCCGACGGCGGCGGTGTCGCCGAAGCGCCGATCGACTTCTCCAGCAGCAGCGTCAGCAGCGGCTCCAGCTCGCGCAACGACGAAGACTTCGAACCGCAGAACGCCGCACCCGAAACCCTGCAGCAGCATCTGCTGTGGCAGCTCAATCTGGCCTCGTTCAATCCGCGCCAGCACCTGATCGCCACCGTGTTGATCGATGCGCTGAATCCCGCCGGTTATCTGGTCGAAGGGCTGGAAGCCGTACTCGCCGCACTGCCGGCCCATCTCAACGCCACGCTCGACGAAGTCGACGCCGTGCGGCGCAAGTTGCAAGGCTTCGACCCTGCCGGCGTGGGCAGCCTCGACCTGCGCGACTGCCTGCGCGTGCAACTGGAGCAGTTCGACCCGGACACGCCGCAACGCGACCTGGCGCTGCGCATGGTCGACACCGAGCTGGAGCTGCTCGCACGAAACGACATTGCCCGGCTCGCGCGGCGCTTGCGCGCCAGCGAGGATGATGTGGCGGCGGCGGCCGTGCTGATCCGCAGTCTCGATCCGCGCCCCGGCGCGGCCCTCGATGCCACTCCGGTGGAATACGTCGCACCGGACGTCTACGCGGTGCGCGACGGCAGCCGCTGGCGGGTAAGCCTGAATCCGGACGCGCAACCGAGGCTGGGTTTGAATCAGCATTACTGCGGCCTGATCGCCCGGGCACGCGGCGAGGACGCCAGCTGGATGCGCGGCCAGTTGCAGGAGGCGCGCTGGCTGATCAAGAGCCTGGAATCGCGCGCCGAAACCCTGCTCAAGGTCGCCGACGCGATCGTGCGGCGGCAGAGCGCATTCCTCGACTACGGCCCCGAAGCGATGCACCCCCTGGTGTTGCGCGAAGTTGCCGAGGAAGTGGGCATGCACGAGTCCACTATCTCGCGCGTCACCACCCGCAAGTACCTTCACACTCCGCGTGGTACGTTCGAACTGAAGTATTTCTTTTCCAGCGGCGTCTCTACCGAGGACGGCGGCAGCGCCTCGGCCACCGCGATCCAGGCCATGCTGCGCAAACTGATCGACGCCGAGGATGCGCGCAAGCCACTGTCCGACCAGGCGATTGCCGAGGAGCTGCAGCGCAAAGGTATCCAGGTGGCCCGTCGTACCGTTGCCAAGTACCGCGAGGGATTGCGCATTCCCACCTCCAGCGAACGTCAGCGCGCCAGCTGACCTGCGAAAGGACACTCACGGGAACTTGGTCATGAAAAAAACGTTCCCATAGCAGTACAGACCGATTGACGATGCACCGCCGCCATGCCGGCTGCGGTACGTCCACCCGCCGCGAAAAGCGGCACTGCACCAGAGGAGGCGCCCCATGCAATTCCAACTCAGCGGCCAGCAGATCGAAGTCACCCCGGCCCTGCGCGACCACGCCACCGCCAAGCTCGACCGCCTCACCCGCCTCGATGACAAACTGATCAGCCTTGCGATCGTCCTGTCGGTCGACAAGCTCCAACAATGCGCCGAGGGTACGCTGGGCGTGAGCGGCGCCACCTTGCATGCCGAAGCCACCGAGGCCGACATGTATGTCTCCATCGACGTGCTGTTCGACAAACTGGTCAACCAGTTGCGCAAGCACCGCGAGAAGGTCAGCGACAAACATCAGCAGGAAGCCCGCGAAGCGCGCCAGTACGGCTGAGTTTCCGGCCGATTTCGGGCTGATTTTCCAGCGGATTTCCGGCCGATCCCGTCCCACGGCCCACCCGATCCAGGTGGGCCGTTCTCGTTTCTGAACACGCGTATCCATCCAAGCTGGCACAATGGCCGTGCCACCGCAAAAGCCTACCCAGCGGTGCAAAGGATCTCCGTTTGGATCGGATCAGCGCGCGACAACTCTACGATGGCGTCCACGAGCGCATGGCGCTGCGCTGGGTATCCGGCATGCGCGGGGAATCACGGGTGATCGAACCCGGCGCCGCGCAGTCGCGCCGGCCGTCGCTGGTCGGCTATCTCAACGTGATCTACCCGAACAAGATCCAGATCATCGGCACCGAGGAGCTGAACTTCCTCGACGGGCTGGATTCGCGCCAGCGCTGGGAGGTGATGCACAAGGTCGCCGCCCACCAGCCGCTGGCGTTGATCGTGACCAAGGATCAATCGGTGCCCGCCGACTTGCGCGAGGTCGCCGAGGAAACCAATGTGCCGCTGTGGATCAGTCCCAAGCGCGGCCATGAGTTGCTGACTTATCTGCAATATCACCTGGCACGCATGCTGGCGGCGAAGATCACCTTGCACGGCGTGTTCCTGGAAGTGTTCTCGATCGGCGTGCTGATCACCGGCGAAGCCGGCTCCGGCAAGAGCGAACTGGCGCTGGAACTGATCAGCCGCGGCCACCGGCTGGTCGCCGACGACGCTACCGAATTCACCCTGATCGCGCCGGACGTAATCGACGGCAGCTGTCCCGAGCTGCTGCAGGATCTGCTCGAAGTGCGCGGACTGGGCGTGCTCAACGTGCGCGAGATGTTCGGCCACATGTCGGTCAAGACGTCCAAGTACCTGCGCCTGGTGATCCACCTGAAGCCGATGCGCGACGGCGAGGAAACCGACGCGCTGACCCGCCTCACCGGCGACATCGGCCACCGCGAGATCTTCGACGTGATGATGCCGATGATCACCATCCCGGTGGCTTCCGGGCGCAACCTGGCGGTCCTGGTCGAGGCCGCGGTGCGCAGTCACGCCCTCAAGAGCAAGGGCATCGATCCGGCGCAGACCTTCATTGACCGGCAGGCGCATCAGTTGCGCCGGCTGCCTCCATGGTGAACGCATGAGCAACAAACACACCTCTTTCGATACGCAGGTCGATCCGCACGAAATCCACCTGATCGTGCTCACCGGCATGTCCGGCGGCGGCAAGACGGTGGCGCTGCGCGCACTGGAAGACCTGGAGTTCTACTGCGTCGACAACCTGCCCTCGGCCTTGCTGCCGCAGTTGGTGAACGCGGTGATCGAAGGCAGCAGCACGCATCGACGCATCGCGGTGGGCGTGGACGTACGCAACCGTGGCGCGGATTTCACGCACATGCCAGCCGTGCTGTCGGGACTGGCCTCCGCCGGCGTGCAGGTACATCTGATTTTTCTGGATTGCCGCGACGAGGTGCTGATCAAGCGCTATTCGGAAACTCGCAGGCGCCATCCACTGGCTACCCGTGGGCTGTCGCTGGCCGATGCCATCGTCGCCGAACGCAGGCTGCTGCGGCCGCTGATGGCGATTGCCGAGAAGGTGATCGATTCCAGCGAGCTCAACGTGCATCAGCTGCGCCGGCTGGTCGCCACCGGCTACGCGCAGGCTACCGAGGGGCTGACTCTGATGTTCCAGTCGTTCGCGTTCAAGCGCGGGCTGCCACTGGACGCAGACTTCGTATTCGACGCGCGCTGCCTGCCCAATCCCCACTGGCATCCGCACCTGCGTCCGCTGTCGGGCAAGGATGCAGCGGTGCGCGAGTTCCTCGACGCTGAACCTCTCGTCGGCGAATACTTCACCGACACCGCGCGCTGGCTGGATGCGTGGCTGCCGCGCTTCGAACAGGACGACCGCAGCTACGTGACGATCTCGATCGGCTGCACCGGTGGGCGGCATCGTTCGGTCTACCTGGTCGAGAAGCTCGCCGCGCACTACCGCGATCGCCACGAAGGCGTGCTCACCTTCCATCGAGAGCTCGAATGATGAACATGGCGCTCGCAACCGCTATCGGCCGCCGCACATGAGCGTGGGCGTGCTGCTGATGACCCACGAGGCGGTCGGCAAGGCGCTGATCTCCGCCGCGCATCACGTGATGCCGAAACTGCCGTTGCGGGTGGCGGCGGTGGAAGTGCCGCCGGAGTCCGACCCGGACGTGATGCGCACGCTCACCGCACACCACGCGCGCGAACTCGACGAGGGCGATGGCGTGCTGATCCTGGCCGACCTGTACGGCGCCACGCCGTGCAATATCGGGCTGTCGCTCAGCGCGCTCGGCGTGCACCTGCGCTGCGTCTCCGGCCTCAACCTGCCGATGCTGCTACGCGTACTCAACTATGCGGAAAAACCACTGGACGAACTGGCCGAGATCGCGGCCAGCGGTGGCCGCGGAGGAATCTTCATCGATCATGCCTGACGTCAATTATGCTTGAGCAAGACATTGTCATTTCCAACCGGCTGGGGCTGCATGCCCGCGCCTCGGCCAAACTGGTGCAGCTGGTGCAGGGTTTCAAATCCACCGTGTGGCTGGTCAGCAAGGGTCGCGAAGTCAACGCGCAAAGCATCATGGGCGTCATGATGCTGGCCGCCGGCCTCGGCAGCCCGGTGACCGTCCGCGTCGAGGGCCCGGACGAGGAAGCCGCGATGACCGCGGTGACTGCACTGTTCGAACGCAAGTTCGACGAAGGAGCATGAATGGGTGACGTGTTCATCAGACTGACAACAGCGGCAGCCGGCGTGTCGCCGAGCACCCGCGTCCGTCTGCGGCCGGAGCAGCGCGCATGAGGCACCTGCTCCACGGCACGATTGCTGCCCACGGCATGGCACTTGGCCGTGCCCGGCTGGTGCAGCCGAGTCGCTATATCGTCGACACGCGTCCGTTGGCTGAGGAAGAGATCGAGAGCGAGTTGCTGCTGCTGCATCGCGCACTGGATACCGCGCGACAGGAGTTGCGCGAACTGCGCGGCAAGCTGCACGGCGCACTGGCGCGCGAGGTCAACGAATTCATCGACGCGCACAGCCTGCTGCTGGACGACGCCGAACTGCTGCGCGGACTGGACGACCTGGTGCGGATCGGCCACTACCGTCCCGGCGCAGCGTTGAAGAAGCAGCGCGACCGCCTGTCAGCGGTGTTCGAGGCGATGGACGACCCCTACCTGCGCAGCCGCAAAGAGGACGTCGAGCAGGTGATCAACCGGGTGATCTCCGCGCTGCAACGGCAGACCAGTCCGCAGGAGCGCAAGCTGGCCGCGCGCGTCGGCGAGATACTGATCGCCGACAGCATCGCACCGGCTGACATGGCGCATCTGGCCGGCAGCGGCCTGCTCGGCGTGGTCGCCAGTTCCGGCAGCGCGTATTCGCACAGTGCGATCCTCGCGCGCAGTCTGGGCCTGCCGATGCTGGTCGGCACCCGCGATGCCTTGTCGAACATCCACGACGACGACCTGATCCTGCTCGATGCCGAGCGCGGCGAGGCGATCGTGCATCCGGCCGCGCAAGACCTGTCGCGCTATCGGGCCTGGCAACGCGAGGCGGCGATCGAAGGCCGTCGCCTGGCCAAGCTGGCGAATGCGCCCACGCGCACTCGCGACGGCATCGAGATCGGCCTGCTGGCGAATGCCGAGACGGCAGCCGACGTGGCGATGGCGCGCGCGCGCGGTGCCGATGGCGTCGGCCTCTACCGTACCGAATTCCTATTTCTCAAGCACAAGGGGTTGCCGTCGGAAGACGAGCAGTTCGTCGCTTATCGCGACCTGGTGATGGGCATGGGCGGCCTGCCCGTCACCATCCGCACGCTGGATCTGGGCGCCGACAAGGCCGATGCCGCCGGACTGTCGCTGCGCGGAGAGGACAATCCGGCACTTGGCGTACGCGGCGTGCGCCTGTCGCTGCGTTACCCGGCGGTGTTCACCACCCAGATCCGCGCGATCCTGCGCGCCGCCTGCTACGGCCCGGTACGCGTGCTGGTGCCGATGGTGACCCAGCCCGATGAGCTCATTGCGGTGCGTACGCTGTTCAAGCTGGCGCGGCAGGATCTGAAACGCGAGAACATCGACCTGCCTGAAAAGCTGCCGCTGGGCGCGATGATCGAGGTGCCGGCGGCGGCGATCAACGTGCGCGCGCTGCTCGAGTATTCCGACTTCCTGGCCATCGGGACCAACGACCTGGCCCAGTACGTGCTCGCCGCGGATCGCGGCAACGACGCGCTGGAAAACATCTACAACCCGTTGCAACCGGCGCTGCTGCGGTTGCTGTCGCATGTGATCAGCGCCGGTCGCCGCGCGAAGAAGCCGGTCAGCCTGTGCGGCGAGATCGCCGGCGACGCGAACTTCACCGCCTTGCTGCTGATGCTGGGTCTGTGCGAATTCAGCATGCATCCGAGCCAGATCCTGACTGTGCGCGACCGCCTTGCCACGCTGGACCACGCCGACCTGCGTCGGCACGCCACGCAGATGCTGCGCGCGCATACCCACGAACAGGCCGAAGCGCTGTTGACCCGGATCGTGGGTGCGCAGGTGCCGGCGGCTCTGTCCCCCACCATGGGCTGAGCGCGACCCGGTGGCGGCCGTCTCAGCGATGGCGGCTGTCGGAACGGGTACCGTCGAGATCGGCGCCTTTCAAAAACGCATCCAGCAACGCGCCGCGGTATTTCTGTCGATGCAGCAGCAGCGAAAGCTTGCGGTGCAGGTCGAGAAACGGCGTTTTCAAGGCTTTCAACCGCCCTGTCGCCAACGCGTCGGTGACTGCCACCTCCGGCAGGCAGGCGATGCCGAGGCCGGCCACCACCGCCTGCTTGATCGCCTCGATCTGGTCGAGTTCAAGCACGGTCTCGCCGGGCGGCAGCTGCGCCAGCACACGCTCGCTGGTCGCCCGCGTAGCCGAGCCGGGCTCGCGCAAAACCCAGCGCGCGCCGGCGAAATCGGCGGGTTTCAGGCTGCGCTTGCGCGCCAGCGAGTGCTCCGGCGGCGCGCAGACCACCAGCAAGTCATCGCGCCACGGCCGTACTTCCAGCAACGGATGCGTCACCGGCCCTTCGACGCAGCCAATGTCGAGGCTGTGATCGAGCATGCTGGCAGCGATCGCCTCGGTATTCGCCACGCGCAGGCGGATCGCCACCTGCGGGTGTGCGCGCACGAATGCGCCGAGTAGCTCGCCCACGCGGTAATTGCCGACCGTGTTGCTGGCGCCGATGCGCAGTTCGCCGCTCAACGCCGCGCCGTCTTCGCTGCCGCGCCGGCCGAACTCGGCATGCCGCTCCAGCAATTCCTGCGCCAGCGGCAGCAATTCGCGACCGCGCGCATTCAGGCGTAAACGGCCGCGTTCGCGCGCGAACACCGGCGCATCCAGCTGCCGTTCCATTTCCGCCAGCGCCATGCTGGCGGCCGGCTGGGTCAAGTGCAGCCGCTCGGCGGCGGCGCGCACGCTGCCGTGCAGCGCAATCTGCACGAACACATCCAACTGGCGGGGGCTGATATTAATCATCATCATATCTTATACGTTCCATCACATATTCCAAATTTTCCTGATAACGTCGCAAGTGGACAATGGCGCATTGCCGGAGTCCATGCATGACCACATCGTCCATCGCCACCCTTATCCACCCCACCATGCGCATGCGCGTGCCCGGTCTGCTGCTGGCCGTGGCGATCGGACTGCTGGCCTTGCTACTGGGACGCTGGCTGCCGCTGATCGGCGGCCCGGTGATCGGCATCGTGCTGGGCATCGTGGTGCGCAATCTGCTTTCGCCGGGCGAACGCTACACACCGGGCATCGCGTTCGCTGGCAAGAAGGTGTTGCAGTGGTCGATCATCGCGCTGGGCTTCGGGCTCAGCCTCGATCAAGTCGCGAAGACCGGCCTCGAATCACTGTCGGTAACCTTGGTGACCATGACTGTGGCCTTCGTCGCCGCGTGGCTGCTGGGACGCTGGCTGGGCGTGCATGACAAGCTGAAGATCCTGATCGGCGTGGGCACCGCGATCTGCGGCGGCTCGGCGATCGCCGCGGTGACTCCGATCATCCGCCCGGACGACCACGACACTGCGTTCGCGATATCCACCATCTTCCTGTTCAACCTGGTCGCCGTGCTGCTGTTCCCGCTGCTCGGCCATCTGATGCACTTGTCCGACCTGGGTTTCGGCCTGTGGGCCGGCACGGCGATCAACGACACCTCGTCAGTGGTCGCCGCCGGCTACAGCTTCAGCAAGACCGCCGGCGACTACGCCACTATCGTCAAGCTGACCCGCGCCACTCTGATCATCCCGGTCTGCCTGGTGCTGGCCTTCGCCGTCGCAGCCCGCGAAAAGCGCAGGCATGCACAAGCGGGCAGCGTGGGCCATTTCAGCCTAGCCAGCATCTTTCCCTGGTTCATCCTTTGGTTCCTGGTCGCGTCCGCCATCCGCACCGCCGGCCTGATCCCGCCAGCGATCCAGCCGGCCATCCACACGTTGGCGGAGTTCCTGATCATCGTGGCGCTCACCGCGATCGGCCTGTCCGCCAACCTGCGCAAGATGGCTGCCAGCGGTCCGCGGCCCATCCTGCTGGGCCTGGGTGTGTGGATCGCGGTGTCGGTCAGCAGCCTGCTGGTGCAGCTGGTGATCGGGCAGCTTTAGAGATGAGTGGAGAGGAGAGAGAAAAGAGCGGATTGCCCGACTCGTTTTCTCACTCCTCGCATCACTTACCTTTGACCGATGCAGCAGGCGCCGGCTGGCCCTGCATCAGCAGGTGCCGGATATAGGCATGCACGTCATCCTTCGACACCAGGCCACGTTTGGACGTGTCGATGGCGTCAAAATTCTTGGCGATGAACGCGACATGTCCGGCTTCGGCCTCTTGCTTGCTGAGCAGGCCGTCGTGGCTCCTGTCAGCAGCGTCGAAATTCTTGTCCAGCCTTTCAACGCTATCGACGATATTGCCTAGCCCGTTCTGTGCAGAGGCCAGCAACGGCGCGCTCACGCAGGTGCCGAATACAAACAGGATGAGCATTGTACGAAGCATGGCGATTTCCTATGGTCAGGATCGGCGACAGCATATCGCATGCTGCGGGTCTCCTACATTCGCAACCGCTCATCAGGCGCTGCCCTGCTCCACCAGCCCCAGCTCGACGACGTGGGCGGCTTGACCGTCGCCACCTCGCGCATTCAAGCGTTGCGAAACACGGCGGGCCGATGAATCTCCCACGAACCGACGGCCCGCAACCAGCGCTCCTGTGCGATGGTGGCAGTGCAGGGTCCGAGCGTGCCGATGCGGATCTCGCGCTTGGCCGCCTCCGCCCGCAACATGTCCAGCACGTCGCGCAGCATCGTGCCCTCGAACGGCGTGTACAGATAGAACACCGTGCCGGCTGATAGATCGGCCTCCCGCACATCGCCCTGCACGAACGTCACCCGGTCGAGATTCAGCGAGTGCGCACAGCGCCGCGCGCACTCGGCATGAGCCGCCTCCCATTCGATACCGATGCAGCGTGCGCCGGTACAGATCGCGGCAAGCATGGGTACCTGTCCCAGACCGGAGCCGAGGTCGATCAGCACGTCACGCTCATCGAGCGCGGTGCGCGCGACCATATCGAAGATATGTCGTGCTGGCGTGGGTTGGTAAAACACCATCTCCGCGGCCAGCCCGGCGAGCGGAATCGCGGGTTCGTCGATCTGCAGGACCCCGCTGATCAACGCATCCAGATAGTCATAGCTGTCGCCCTCGCTCCGGCCGCCTTCATCGTGATCCGGACCGGCCGCGTACGCCCGCTCAAGCAATCGGCGCGCGCCCGCGCCGCGCCGGATGTCCTGGCGAATGCTCTGGTAGAGCTGGCCATCGATGGATTCGAGCTCGGCGCACAACGCCTCGATGCGATCGCGCAGCCCCGCTTCCACGGTCGGTTCCAGATGGCCGGGAAAACCACAGAGGCGCCAGTTCTCCAGACGGTCGAGCACCTCGCTGCGCTCGCGCAGTCGGTCCGGCTCGCGCAGCGACCGATCCTGCTCCAGATCACTGATGATGTCCTGCGGTGACCGCCAGCTCACGCCTTCCCCTGCTCCACCAGCGTCAGCGCCACCTTGTCACGCAGATACACCGGCAGCGCCAGTTCCGGCGCCTCCAGGTGACCGGCCTTGAATTCGCGCAGCGCCAGTTCGGCGACGTGGGCGGCCTGCGGATAACGCATGCCATCGGCCGAGTGCAGCGTGCCGGTAAGGCGCTGGCTCAGCACACTGGCATAGGTGGCCCAGCCGCTGCCGACCACCTGCCATGCATCGGCTTCCGGCAGCAGCAGCGACTCGGCGGTGCAGATGCGTTCGTCATCCAGCGCGATCAGTCCGCCATGGTCGTCGCGGCGGTAGCAGGCGGCGTAGATCTCGCCCATGCGAGCGTCGATCACGGCAAGGATCGCGGTGCCTTCTTCTTCCGGCGCCTCCAGCGCCAGTGCGGCCAGCGAGGAAATGGTGATCACCGGCAGGTCCAGCGCCAGCGCCATGCCCTGCGCCAGCGACACGCCCAAGCGCACGCCGGTGAATGCGCCGGGGCCGCGGCCCACCGCGATTGCATCCAGCGCATGGCGGCCGATGCCGGCTTCGGCCAGCAATGCATCGGCCATCGGCAGTACCAGCTCAGTATGCCGGCGTGGAGCGATCTCGCTGCGCGCGATCAATTCATCGCCGTGGATCAGGGCGACGGAGCAGGCTTCGGTGGCGGTTTCGATCGCGAGCAGATTCATGATCGTTCCATGATAGCGGGTGGGACAGCGTCTGGCGGCACCGGCGGTTCGGTCGAGGCCGACCCCACCGTCGTCGGGACGTATGCATACCAGTCGATGCGGCGGGTCAGGTACATCATCAGGGCCACCATCACCAGCAGCACCAGCGCACCGATCAGCAGCGCGTACTGCTCGGCCGCGATCAGTCCATACAGCATTGCGTAGATCAATCCCAGCACGCCGCCCAGCAACAGCCCGGCGCGGCGGGCTTGCAACACCGCCATCGCGTAGCCGCCTACGATGAAAACCACTGCGACCGCGGCCAGCGCATAAGCAGGGCCGAAACCGATCTGTTCGGACAACGCCAGCAGCACTACGTAGAACGTGGCCAGCGCCGCGCCGACCAGCAGGTATTGCACGGGGTGTACACGCAGCCGCTTGAGCACCTCGAACAGGAAGAACGCCACGAATGTCATCGCGATGAACAGCAAGCCGTACTTGCCCGCGCGCACATTGCGCTGGTACACGTCGACCGGCTGGTACAGCTGCACGCCGAAGGTGGATGCCTGCAGCGCCGTATCCAGGCCATCGCCAGCATTGCTCCAGTGCTGGCCATAGCTACGGTTGAGATCGAGCATGTGCCAGTGCGCGCTGAAACCCTTGGCATCGAGCTGACGCTCCTGCGGCAACGCCGCGCCGACGAAGCTCGGATCGCGCCACGGTGCACGCATCGTCACGTCGGTGCTGCGCGCCAGCGGCAACAGCTGCAGCGACTCGGTACCGGCCAGCTTGAGCGTGATCTCGACATCGATCGGCTGATCGGCCAGCGCATCCAGATCGATCGGCACCACCACGTTCGACCACGGACCGAGACGCTCGGCCGACGAATCGAAGCGCGCCGACTGGCCGTTGATACGCAGCTCGCTCACCTCCTGCAGGCCGCGCAGGTCGCCGATCGGCAAACGCAGCTCGGCCTTGCTGCCCTGCCACTGCGCGTTGCTGGCGCGGTGGAACTGGGCCAAATCCTGCGCCCGGAATTGTCCGCGCATCTTCACCGTGGAGACGAATACCGGCGCGCTGTAAATGCCGTAACTGCGCGTCTGCACGGCCAGCGCCACATCCATCTTCAACTCGTCCGCCAGCATGCTCTCGCTTCCGGCGAGCGTTTGCGGCGGCCGGTTATCCACCGCCATCAGCTGAGTCAGCGTCGGCACCGTCAGCACCGGACCGCCCACTACCTGCTGACCGCCCCAGCCCTGCGCGATCTGCGCAACCGCGGTCTCGCGCAGTTGCTGGCGCTCGTTCACCAGCCCACTCACCTGCATCAACGGTATCGTCATCAGCAACGCCAGCACGCCGATGCCCAGCACCTTGGCCGTCACCGTCTGTGTCCACTTGACCATGTCCCGCGCTCCTTGTCATTCGGAGCGTCCACTACAGCAACGCGAGCGGCGCCCCAGCGGGCAATCGCGGGCGAAACGCGGGCAACCCGGCGGCCTTCGCCTGTCCATGCGGCACGCATCCCATTACCTGCGACGTAATCGCCAGGCCGTCGAACTGGCCGCAAGCTGTGCCCACACCAACGCAAACGGAGCACATGCCATGACCGCCACCCGCCAACTCGTCGAACGCTATCTGCAGGGCTGGAACGAAACCGATCCGCTGCGCCGCCGCGCACTGATCGAAGACGTCTACGCCGAACACGCCGCCTATGTCGATCCGATGATCGACGCGCGCGGCTGGGAGGCGATCGACGCCACCATCGTCGCGGTGCAGGGCATGTTCCCCGGCCACGTATTCACCCTCGCCGGCGAAGTGGATGCACACCACGACATCGCGCGCTTCCACTGGCATCTGGCCAAGCCCGGCGCGGACGAACCGCTGGTGATCGGCTTCGACGTCGCCGTGCTGGATGCAGGCCGCATCCGCCAGGTGCACGGCTTCCTCGACAAGGTACCGGTCGCCGCTTGAGCCCCATCGAAGGCGACGCACCGCCGCCATTTCCACCTACCCAAGAGGATTTTATTCATGAGTCATTTCGACACCAGCGACCACACCCGCCTCTTCTATCGTGACTGGGGCAACGGCCAGCCTATCGTGTTCGTCAGTTCGTGGGCGCTGGACTCGCGCGCCTGGGGACCGCACATGGAATACTTCAACGCGCTGGGTTGCCGCTGCATCGCGATGGATCGCCGCGGCCACGGCCGTTCCGATGATCCCGGCCAGGGCTATCACTATGACCGCCTCGCCGACGACCTGGCCGAACTGCTCGACCGGCTGGACCTGCGCGAGGTCACCCTGGTCGCCCACTCGATGGCCACCGGCGAATGCACGCGCTACCTCACCCGCCACGGCAACAGCCGTATCGCCCGCGTGGTGTACCTGGCTCCGGTGGCGGCGAGCTATCTCGACGGCAGCCGCGACGCCTGCAGCATGGACAGTGCCACCGCCGAACTGGTGATGGCCGACATCCGCCGCGACCTGCCGAAGTGGCTGGCCGACAACGCCGACGGTTTCTTCCTGCCTGCCGAAACCGGTACCTCGCAGGAAACCATCCACCACACCATCGACATGGTGCTCGACGCGTCGCTGCACGCGCTGCTCGAGTGCTTCCGTGCCAGGTTCGTGGATCAACGCGACGAGCTGCGTGCCATCGACGTGCCGCTGCTCGTCGTGCACGGCGATCGCGACGTCAGCGAGCCGGTACAACAGGGCCGTGCCCTCGCGACGCTGGTTCCGTGCAGTCGCTACCTCGAATACGCCGGCGCGCCGCACGGCCTGTATCACACGCACTTCGAGCGGCTCGTCGCCGACATGTTCGCCTTCATGCGTGAGACGCCGATCGGCGTGCACACGGGAACCTCGCGCCGACAAGCGGTCGCATGATCGCGGCCGCTCACCATGGCACGGGCGCACACTGCCATCATCACATCATGAACGTCCTACCCAGCGACACCACACGCCCCGTCGGCGACCTGCTGCGCGAATGGCGGCGCCATCGCCGCCTGAGCCAGCTCGACCTGGCCGGCGGCGCGGAGATCTCCACGCGGCACCTCAGTTTCGTCGAGTCGGGCCGCTCGCAACCGAGCCGCGACATGATCCTGCGCCTCACCGAATATCTCGATGTGCCGCTGCGTGAGCGCAATGCCGTACTGGTCGCCGCGGGCTTCGCACCGGCGTTCAAGGAGCGCCCGCTGGCCGATCCCGCACTCGCCACCGCGCGAGCCACCATCGACCTGCTGTTGCAAGGGCTGGAGCCGTATCCCGCGCTCGCGGTCGATCGCCACTGGCAACTCGTCGCCAGCAATCAGGCCACGCTGCGCCTGCTGGCCGGCGTGTCTCCCGAACTGCTGCAGCCGCCGGTGAACGTCTTGCGTCTGAGCCTGCATCCCGCCGGCCTCGCCCCGCGCATCCGCAACCTGCCGCAATGGCGTGCCCATCTGCTGCACCGCCTGCGCCAGCAGATCGATGCCAGCCACGATCCACAGCTGATTGCCCTGTTGCGCGAATTGCAGGCACTACCCGCTCCACCGCTCGATGCCGATGCCGAAGTCGCCATGCCCGCCGCCATCGCCGTACCGATGCAGCTGGAAGTCGATGGCGTCGTGCTTTCCATGCTCAGCACCACGACCGTGTTTGGCAGTCCGGTCGACATCACCCTCGCCGAACTGGCGCTGGAAGCCTTCGTGCCGGCCGATGCGGAAACGGCGGAGCAGTTGCGCAGGATGGCCCTCCCGTGCCGATGAAACTTCGCGCCGCACGCACGGTCATTCCATAACAGGTCACAGCGTCACGCCATGACTGACAAGCCATGGCGGCGCGAGAAGGGTGATTCCATGCGTACCATTGCGAAGTTTCTGGCCCGCAACAAGGGCTTCATCACCTTCATGTTGTGCATGATCGTGTTCCGCAGCGCGGTGGCCGACTGGAACGTGGTGCCGACTGGCTCGATGCAGCCCACCATCAAGATCGGCGACCGCATCCTGGTTGACAAACTGGCCTACGACGTACGCCTGCCGCTGACCCACATCTCACTGCTGCATCTGGCCGATCCGCAACGCGGCGACATCGTCGTACTGGACTCCCGCACGGCGCACGAGCGGCTGGTGAAACGGGTGATCGGCCTGCCCGGCGACCTGATAGCGATGCGCGGCAACGTGATCTTCATCAACGGCCGTGCCGCCAGTTACACCCTCGGCAGCTACAGCGGCATCCACGACGATCTGCTGAATCCGGCCCGCTACCGGATCGAACATTACGGCGACATCCGTCACGCGATACGCCTGTCCGTGAACTGGCCAAGTCCGGCAAGCAACTTCGGGCCGGTAAAGATACCGGCCGGCCAGTACTTGCTGCTGGGCGACGATCGCGACAACAGCATGGACTCGCGCTATTTCGGTTTCTTCGCGCGCGATGAAATCGTGGGGCGCTCGCGCTATGTCGTCGCCTCACTGGATCCTCAGCATCACTATCTGCCGCGCATCCATCGCTTCGGAGCGCCGCTCGACTGAGGGAACCGTTAGGGCACTATCGGTCCGGATATCGTTTCCGCCGGAAGTCGCTCTTGAGATGTCGACGACGATCCGGAGACGGCGAAGCGAGCCAGTCGCGGCCGTAGAACAGTTCGCCCGGGGCCATGACGCCTGCCCCCATAGCCAATCTCGGGGTCATGCGATTGCTCCGGTGCCGTCATCTGCCACGCCCCACAATCGGCGCGCTTCCGCAGCGATCAGGTCTGGGAATTCTTCGGGGAAGAACAACTTCGCCTTCGGCACGTAGTGCACGCCGCGCGAGTTCCCCAGTGTTCGGGCCAGATAAGAAGCGTCCTCCGGCGAGAAGATCGTGTCCCCTGTGCCCCATGCGATGCGCACGGGAATCCTGCTGCGCCTGAGCGCCGGCTCGATGCCCGCGAGCACGTTGTTCTCCAGTGCCAGAGCATAGGCATGCGTATGTGCGGGGTCGCGCACCAGCGGACCCAGATACATCTCGATCGCTTCATCCGTGAGATTTTCAGGATTCGTGAACGTCATTCCGCCCAGCCCCTGGGGCGATCGTGCGAGCTGTCCGTCGGCGAGCCACGGCGCCAGCCACTGCTTCACGAACTGACCATCGTGCGCCATGGCGATCACGGGTTTCATCGCCGATGGCGGGCAATCCATCTCGGTATCGCAGTTGCTCAACAGCAGGCTGCGCACCCGCCGCGGATGGCGCGCCAGAAACAGTTGGGCGACGGCTCCGCCGCTGTCGTTCGCGACCAGATCGACGTCGTCGATGGACAACGTATCGAGCAGCGTCGAAAGCATGTCGACCTGGTCCGTCGGCGCGACACTTTGGCCCTCGCGGACTTCGGTGTAGCCCAGCCCGAGAAAGTCCGGTGCAATGCAGCGGCGGTATGCCGACAACTGCTCCAATGCGCCGCGCCACTGAAAGCCGTTCAACGGAAATCCGTGCAGGAACAAGGCCGCTTTGCCGGTACTTCGCTCCACCAGAGCGATGCGGCCGAAGCGGGTCGGCACGAATTTTCGGGAGGCGTTGAATGCGGCGGCATCCAGCCGTTCTGCCCTTCGAACCGGAGGCTTCGCAGCAAACGCCACGGGTGGCAGCAGGGAAAATGCAGCCCCCGCGGCGACCGCTCCAGCAGCCCATCCTAAAAACCGCCTGCGCTGGATGGTCGTCTTCGGGAGTCGAGCAACGGTGCCGCCAGCTATCGGCTGGCGGCATGGCGCTGACGGCAACCCGGCTTCCGAAGATTTTGCCCCGTTCAAGGCTTGTTGCCCGCACTGACTTCGCGAAGTTTCGTCGCGCATTCATCGCAACAAACCTCGACCACGCTGTCGCCGATCTTCACCTTGATGGCATTCGTGTCGAGAGCGCAGTCACAGGCTGCACAGTTTTTTTCGGTCATGGCACAAACTCCGCTGGTAGCCCGCGCTTCGGGCAAACCCAGGAGACCACGCCGGGTTTTCAGCCGCTGTCGAAATCTTTAGCGGTTTTCAGGAACGCCGGGCAGATTGCCTGAAGGCGGTCGGGCAGCGGCCATAGGCCCGCCGGAATGCCGACGTGGAAGGTGGCGCTCGGGCCTTTGGGCCGAAGCATTCGGACTCAGGAACGGTTCCGGAGCGGCGTCACCAATGTCCCCTGATGAAACACGATCTGCCATTCGTCGCCTGCGCGCCGCCAGACTGTACTGCGTCGGCTCACCCGCTCGCCCTGCTCCAGGGTGTACGTGAGCAGATACGTATCCGGCCCCAGTTCACGGCAGTGGAAGTCATGGGTTTTCCAGGTGTGTTCGGCGGGGTCGGGAGCGCGGCGTTCCAGGACGTCGAGGACGTGAGCGCGGCTGTAGCGGCGGCCGGAGGCGCCGATTTCCCAGAAGTCGGCGGCCGCCATCCGTTCGAAGTCGGCGCGGGTATTGCCGAATTCGGGGCGGTGGAAGATCGGTTCGCGGCGACGCAACTCCTCAAGCACCGGCCGCAGCTCGGGCGCGGTGATTAGTACGGGTTCGACCGAGTCGCCCACGGGCGCTGACTCCTGTTCGTTGAGCGGCTTGTCGAAACTGCCGCTATGCCGGTGGCTGCCACAGCTCGATCCGCGTGCCTTCCGGATCCAGGATCCATCCAAAGCGACCGAGTTCGCTGATATCGGTGCGCTCGTCCACCGTAACGCCGGCAGCGCGCAGTTGCGCCAGCAGCGCATCGAGATCGTCCACGCGAAAATTGATCATGTAAGGCTGTGTGCCAGGCCCGAAGTAATCGGTGTCCGCGGCGAACGGCGCCCACAATGTGAAGCCCGGACGCGCTGCCTCCTCGTCGAAGCGCACGCCGCCCCAGTCTTCGAGATGCAGGCCCAGATGCTCCGCGTACCACGCGCCAAGTGCGGCAGGGTCGCGCGACTTGAAGAAGATCCCGCCCAGCCCGATTGCCTTGGCCATCGCTCGCCTCGCTGCACGTGTTGGTTTTGTGGGGGCGGCTCCAGCCGCGATGCTGTTCGTCAACCCGCAAGAGCATCGACCGCCAGCGGGCTCTTACAGGCTGTTTCCGGCAGCCACGGTTTTTGCATCTCCGAAGAATGCTCGCACATCGGCCAGCTCGCGTGTGCGCGGCATGGGTGGCAGGCTGGCCAGGAACAGCTTGCCGTAGCCCTTGGTGGTGAGCCGCGGATCGCACAACACCAGCACGCCGCGGTCGTGCACGTCGCGGATCAGGCGGCCGGCGCCCTGCTTCAGCGCGATCACCGCGCTGGGCACCTGCCAGCCCATGAAAGGATTGATGCCGGAGTGCTCAAGCGCCTCCAGCCGCGCCATCAGCACCGGATCGTCCGGTGCGGCGAACGGCAGCTTGTCGATCACCACCACGCTGAGCGCTTCGCCGACCACGTCGACGCCCTCCCAGAAACTGGCCGCACCGAGCAGCACGCCGTGCCCGCTGGCGCGGAACTCCTCCAGCAGGCGCGGCCGCGGCGCGGTGCCCTGCACGAACAACGGCCACGGCACCTTGTCCTGCAGCAGTTCCGCGGCGCGACGCAGTGCGCGATGCGAAGTGAACAGCAGGAACGCGCGCCCGTTCGAGGCATGCAGCACCGGCAGCACGGCTTCGATCACCTGTTCGGTGTAATCGCGAGCGTTAGGATCAGACAGGCCCGCCGGCAAATAGCACATGCCCTGCCGCGCATAGTCGAACGGACTTTCCAGGCTCAAGGTCTGCGGATCATCCAGTCCGAGCTGACGCGCGAAGTGGTCGAAGTTGCCGGCTACCGACAGCGTGGCCGAGGTGTGGATCCACGCGGCATGTGTGCGCTCGCGCAGGCCACGCATCGGCACCGCCAGATCCAGCGGCGTGGCGTACAGCGCAAAGCCGCGCGGAAAGGTTTCGTACCAGCGCACGTCGTGGTCACGACCTCCTTCGCCTTCCACGATACGGTCCAGCCGTTCGACGAACAGGTCGGCACGCTCATGCAGGTTCGTCATGCCGCGCGAGCGCTCGGCCTGCGAAGCCAGCAGTTCGGCCAGCGTGGCCAACAGCTCGCGCAGATCATGCAGCGACCCGCGCACGTCGGCGCGTTCCTGCAATTGCTGGAACGCGCCGCGCGCCGGCAATGCATCCATCGCAAGACGCAGCTTGCGCAACGCATCCTGCAGCGCCGCCACCGGCTCCAGCAGCAGGCCGATCGCGCCGGTGATGCCGTTGCATTCGGTCAACGCATCCTGTGCCAGCTCGGTCAACTGGCGTGCACTGATGCTCTGCGAGAAGAACTGCCCGGCCAGCTCGGGGATCTGGTGCGCCTCATCGAGGATGAACGCCGCCGCGCCCGGCAGGATTTCCCCGAAGCCTTCCTGCTTCAGCGCCAGATCGGCGAACAGCAGATGGTGATTGACCACCACCACGTCGGCCTCCAGCGCTTCGCGGCGCGCCTTCACTACATGGCAGTCGTCGAAGAACGGGCACTCCACGCCGAGACAGTTCTCCGGCGTGGAGGTAACGCGCGGCCACAGCGGCGATTCTTCCGGCACTTCGGCCAGCTCCATCCGGTCGCCGCGCCGCGTGCGCGCCGACCACGCGCGGATCGTCGCCAGCTGTGCCGCCTGCGCGCGCTCGAACGTGGCGCCTTCGCGCACGGTCTGATCGAGCCGGTACAAGCACAGGTAATTCGCGCGCCCTTTCAGCAGCGCCGTCTTCAGGCGCGCTCCGAGCACCGAACGCACCTTCGGAAGATCGCGGAAGTACAGCTGGTCCTGCAGCGTCTTGGTGCCGGTGGAAATGATCACCCGCTCGCCCGACAGCAACGCCGGCACCAGGTACGCGAAGGTCTTGCCGGTGCCGGTGCCGGCCTCGGCGATCAGCGTGTCGCGCCCCGCAATCGCCTGCTGCACCGCCAGCGCCATCGCCTGCTGCGCCAGCCGCGGCGCGAAGTTCGGCAGCTCGCGCGCGAACGGGCCATCGGCACCGAGCAGGGCGCCGATGTCGTCGGACTCGGTGTCATCGATGGCGGTCATCCAGCAAGTATGGCGGAGCGTCGGCGTGCGGCAAAACCGCGATGCTGCCGGTCGCGTTGTTCCGCCGTACTCGTCGTCCGCTCAGTAGCGCGATATCCCCGCCTTGTGGCACGCCTGCACTCCCTTGCGCGCGGTGTCGGCGCCGGCGGCGTCGCCGGCCTGCAGACGCATCTCGACGATGGTCTGCCAGTTGCGTGCGCACAGCGGGCCGAGCTTGGGACCGAGCGACCACGACTGGTGCGCGAGTTTTTCGGCCGTGGCGAAGTCCCTCATGCGTATCGCAATCTCGGCGCGATCCTGCAACATGTCGGGCGAATCCGACCTGATCTTGAGCGCCTGGTCGAGCTTGCCCGCGGCATCCGCGTAGCGGCCGGCCTGTTCGTCGTTCTTCGCCATGTCCTGCAAGGAGGCGACGCCGGGGTCACGCAACGGGTTGACGTCGATGACGGATTTCTCGCGATCGCCGGCGGCACGGATCGCCCCGATCATGTCGTGATCGGGCACTACGGTCGATCTGGCCGGTGTCGGCGCCGACTCGAACAGACTGCAGCCACCGAGCAGCATGGCAGCCAGCAAGAAGGGCAGTACGAAAAAGTGTTTGAACGAATGCGACATGATGATCAATTCCGGATGGGGGTATCGGTAGCGCCAGGCGCGGCGCTGCTGGCGGACGCGGGATGACCGCCGCCGCCAAATAGATTTTGTACGCCTTGCCAGAAGCAGCCTTCGCTATCGCTCGACAAGGTGCCTGCAATGACGGGAAACTGCCGCGCGCCTTCGCACTGCGGCTCAGTGCGCTTGCCGTCGTTCGGGTTGATCCAGGCCATCTCCAGGCCGTCGGCCGGTGCCGTGGACAGTGGCTGAGTGGGCAGCTTGGCGAACAGGTCGCGCCAGGCGCGCAGCGCACCGGTAGCGCCGAACAGGCCGGTCGACTTGTTGTCGTCGCGCCCCATCCAGAACACCGCCAGATGTTCGCCGGTGAAGCCGGCGAACCAGCTGTCGCGGGTGTCGTTGCTGGTGCCGGTCTTGCCGGCGGTATGCAGCCACGCCAGTCCGGAATTGCCGATCGAACTGGCGGTGCCGTATAGAGCCACCTGCTGCATGGCCCACGTGGTCAGCCGCACTGCCTCCTGGTATTCGCCGCTGCCGCCTTGTACCTGGTAGCGCTTGATCGTGCGGCCGTTGCCGTCGACCACGCCGCGCACCGCGACGAGCGGCAGGGCATGGCCGTCGGCCGCGATATATTGATAGAGCTGCGCCAGTTGCAGCGGCGCCAGGTCGACCGCACCGATCAGCAGCGACGGACTCGGATTGACGTCGGCGAGGCCGAACGATTCGAGGAATGCCTTGATCCGCGGCAACCCCACCTGCAGACCGAGATGGATGGTCGCGAGGTTCCACGACTTGGCCAGCGCGTCGACCATCGGCAGTTGGCCGTGGCTCTGGTTGTCGTCGTTCTGCGGCGTCCACATGCTGCCGTCCGGCTGGCGCATGCTGATCGGACTGTCGTCGAGCAGACTGGCCAGGTTCCACCGTTCGGGTTGGGTCAACGCGACGAGATAGACGAACGGCTTGATGGTGGAACCGATCGGCCGACGCGCGTCGAGCGCACGATTGAAGCCCTGTTCGCCGGGATTCCTGCTGCCCACCACGGCGAGCACGCTGCCGGTCTGGGCATTGGTCACCACCGCCGCCGCCTGCAGCGGATCGGCGCGCTTGCCGAGGCTCTTCATGGTTTCTTCGATCGCCTGCTCGGTGTAGAGCTGTGCGGCCGGGTCGAGCGTGGTGAATACCGACAGATTGCCTTGGCTCAAGGTCTCATCGTCGAAGTCGGCGGTGATCTGGGTGCGCACCAGCTGCATGAAGGCGGGGAAGCGGTTGTGCGGCAACTGGCCGTTGCTGACGATATCCAGCGGCGCGGCCTGCGCGGCGCTGAGCTGGGCCGCGTTGAGCAGGCCGGTGCTGGCGAACTCCTGCAGCACCAGGTTGCGCCGGGTCAGCGCGCGCTCCGGCGAACGGCGCGGATCGTAATAACTGGGCCCCTTCACCATGCCGACCAGCACCGCGATCTCCTGCGGGCGCAGATCCTCCAGCCGGCGCCCGAAGTAGAACTCGGACGCTGCCGCAAAACCATGCACCGCCTGGCCGCCTTGCTGGCCGAGGAAGACATCGTTGACATACGCCTCGAGAATCCGGCCCTTGCTGTAATGCGCCTCCAGCAGCAGCGACATCAGCGCTTCGTTGATCTTGCGCGTGAAGTTCTGGTCGCGGCTCAGGAACAGGTTGCGCACCAGTTGCTGGGTCAACGTGGAACCGCCTTGCACGGTGTGCCCGGCGCGCAGGTTGGCGAACGCGGCACGCAGGATCGCGCTGAAGTCGATGCCGATGTGATGCTTGAAATCGCGATCCTCGACCGCTTGCAGACCGCTGAGCAGCAGCGGCGGCACGTCGGCCAGATGCACGAAGCGGCGCTCTTCCTGGCTGGCGCCGTACAGCGTGGCGATGCGGGCCGGATCCAGATGCGCCAGGTCGATCTTCTTGTCGCTGGCAGCGTCCTGCACCGATTGCACGGTGCCCTTGCCCAGGGTAACGCGAATGCGCTTGGGCAACTCGCCGCCGTCGGGGCCGGCGTAGCCGCGCGAGGTGATCGTGTAGCGCGCGCCCTGCTTCGCCCAGCTGCCGGCGACCTGGCCGTGGCCGTCATTGCTGTAGCCGGCGAAGGTCAGTTCCAGCTCCAGCGCGGCCGGCGTCATCGGCAGGTCGGGGGCCAGCGGCAGCGGTCGCGCGTAGACCCGGGTCGGTACGGCGAACACCAGATCGTTGAAGCGGTCCTGCACGCGCTTGTTCAGCACCAGCGTGTACGGCAGCACGAAGCCGAACAGCAAGCCCATGCCGATCCAGAACGGGATGCGCAGCCACGGCCAGGAGCGGCGCGCGAGCGAACGAAGACGATTCAAGAAGTCCAACGTGGGAAAATCCGGCAATCAAGTGGTTCGATCATAGGGCCTGCTACCCGGCGCGCATATGAACGCGTGGGCCGGTTTCATGGCCAGACGCGGGCAATGTGTGCCGGCTGGCCTGTACGAGCGCACCTTGTGCGCGACGCTCTGATGTCGATCAGAGCGAACAGCATCGCGTACAAGGTGCGCTCCTACATGGATGGTATCCACATCGAGGCTTCCGGCCGAAACGGCCGGGGGCGGATCCCGAGCAGCCGCTGCAATTCGCCGTTGTCGGCGATCAGGTCGCTGTCCAGCCGGCTCAGCGGTCCGCGCAACGGCGGCAGCACGAGCCGGGCCATCTGCAACAGCCACGCCGGCAGCGGCACTGGCACGGTGGCCTGCGGCAGGCTGCTGCGCACGCGCGCGAACATCTCGCCAGCCGGCAGGCGCTCGCCGCCGCCGATCGGCAGAATCCGGCCGGACGTTGCCGCGCAATCCAGCGCCGCCATGACTGCCTGCGCAATATCGTCCGCATGCACCGGCTGGCGCAGGCCGCGGCCGGCCGGCAAGGGGAACAGGTGCGTGCGCATCGCGCGGCGGGCGATCGGGGTCAGGCTCTTGTCGAGTCCGGCACCGTAAACCAGGGTCGGCCGCAGCACGGTCCAGGCGCAGCCGTGACGGGCGCATGCCGCGGCCAGCGCGGCTTCGCCATCGCGCAACTGTCGCGATATCTTGCGCTCGGCCGGCACGCTGGAGTCGCGTTTGGTTTCGGCACTCATCGAGCTGGTGGCGATCACCCGCGGCGCATCGCTCAAACGGGTCTGCGTCAACCAGTCGGCCAAGCCCTGCAAGGGACCGAAACTGATGATCGCCGACAACGGCGGCATCGCCGGCACGTCGGCGGGCAGTTCGCCCTGCAGCCAGCTCACCCCGGCCTGCGCGAGCCGCGGACGCCGGCTCACCGCCAGCACCGGTTCGCCACTGGCCAGCAGCCGTGGCATCAGGAAGTGGCCAATCTGGCTGCTGCCGCCGAACACCAGTACCGTCATGCAGCGCTCATCGATTGCCCTGCAATCGGGCAGTCAGATCGAGTACGCGCGGATGGTTCGGTGACAGCTTGCGGGCATGAGCCAGCGACTGGGCGGCATCGGCGTTGTCGCCACGCGCCAGCTGCTGCTCGGCCTGGTCGAGCCAAGCGCTGGTCAGCCGATCGCTGAGTGCATTTTGCACCGCATCGCCCGGCGCCAGCTCGGCCAGGTTCGCCAGCATGTCGTCGGCCTGCTTCAGCTTGCCGGCGGCCAATGCCTGGTTGAACTGCAGCTCGACCTGGCCGGGCAAGGCTTGCAGCCCGCGCATCGCCGCGTCGCTGTTGCCGTCGATCGCCAGCGCGCTGCGATACAGGTCGTACGCGCTGTCGCCGGGCGGCATCATGATGTCGCCGTTCTTCGTGGCCACCTGCGCACGCTGCACCAGTCGCGCCACCGCCGCATTTTGCTCCGGCGACAGCACCACCGGCGCGGGGGGCGCCTCGCTGTCTTTTTCCGCCGGAGCCGCGGCTGGCTGCGACGGCGCACTCTTCAAGCGCGCGCGCGCAGCGGCCAGATCGGCCGACTTCGGCGCCAGCTCGGCGGCCTGGTCGAGCAGCTTCGCCGCCTGCGCGGTATCGCCGGCATCGATCGCTGCGCTCGCCTGCACCGTCATCGCCTGCGCCACCTTGCCGAGGCCGGCCTTGGCCTCCGCATTGTCCGGATCGAGCTTGAGGGCGGCCTGGAAATGGGCCAGCGCGGTGTCGTCGCCGTCGCCACCGATGCGGCCGGCGCGCAACGCGTCCTGGCCTTGCTTGAGGACCGCTTCCAGCGCGCTGTTGTCCTGCTTGCGTGTCTGCGCCTGCAGTGCGCGCAGCGCCGGCAACGCACCATTGTTCGGCTGCAAGGCGGCGAGTTGCTCGATACTCGCATTCGCTGCGTCGGTATCCTTCGCATCGAATGCCTTGCGCGCCTGAACCGCGAGCGCAGCGCCGACCTGATCGAGTCCGTGTGCCGCCACCGCATTGCCGGGATCGGCGCGCAACACGCGCTGGTACAGCGCACCGGCTCCGTCGGGGCCATCCAGCTTGCCGGCGGCCAGCGCCTGCTTGGCCTGGTCGACCAGGTCCACCGTCTGCACCTGCGGCGCATGGGCACGGCTTATCGCGCGATCGAGCCGGTCGATGTCGCTGCCTCCGCCGAGCAGTTCGCGAGCCGCCGCCGCCTGCTGCGTGGCCTGATCGAGATGACCGGCCTGCAGGGCGGCATCGGCTTGCGCCAGCTCTGCCTGGCCGACCTGGCGCAAACCCTCCCGGGCACGGTCATTGTCCGGCTCCAGCGCCGCCGCGGCCTGGAACAGTTCGCGCGCGCTGGTGCCGTTCTGGCCGTCCAGACGCCCTTCCTGCAAGGCCTGCTGGGCCTGCGCCAGCACCGTGTTGAAGTCGGTGCGCGGCAGCATGCCGCGCAAGCGGTTCTGGCCGAGCCAGAGCGCAGCGATCGCGGCAATCGCCAGCAGAAGCAACAGCGGAGTCCGTCTGCTGCGCCGGCGGTAGCGGCGAGGTTCAGGCTCGTCAGCGTCCGCACGCGTGTTCGTACGCGAACGGCGCGGCTCGGCCGACATCTGCGGCAGGCCATCGGCAGAAGGTGCGGGCGGCACATCCAGACGGCCGAGATCACCCAGGGTGGGCTCGGTGCGGGTGGGTGGATGTGCGTCGTGCTGGTCTCGGCGTCCGCTCATGATCCGTGGCTGCGCAGGCTGTCGCTGCAGCTTAACATCGGGCCGACAGCCGCCGTCCCGCCAATGCGCGGGCATTGCGCGGTCATTCAGCCGACGCCGACCCGTCGCACATCGATCACATTCGGCAACGCCAGCAGCTTGCCGAGCAGGGTCGACAGCTGCTCGAAGTCGCGCACGCGCAAGGTAAAGCGCATTTCCACCTCGCCGGTATGCGCGAACAGCCGGCTGGCGGAAACGATTATGTGCGTGCCGGCATTGCTGATCACGCTGGTGACGTCCTTCTGCAAGCCCTTGCGATCGTAGCCACGCAGCTCGATGTCGACCTCGTAGGCCTGGCTGGCGGCGCTGCCCCAGCTCACCTCGATCACCCGGTCCGGATCGCGCCGCGCCAGCCTTGCCAGACTGCCGCAATCGGCACGGTGCACCGATACGCCACGCCCCTTGGTGATGAAGCCGCGCACCGGATCGCCGGGCAGCGGCTGGCAACAGCGCGCCAGTGTGGTCAGCAGATTGCCGATGCCCTCGATGCTGAGCGCGCTGTGATCGAGCGTGACCGGCCGCGCAGTCACCGGTGGCGGCGGAGCCGGCGGCTGCGCGGCCTCCTGCACCACGCGCGCGATCTGGCCAGGCGTGATCTCGCCCAATGCCAGCGCGATCAGCAACTCGTCGTGGGTCTGCAGGTGGAATTGCGCAGGCAGCTTGGTCACGTCCGCGCCCGACAATCCCAGCCGCTTGAGCTCGCGCTCGAACATGCTGTGGCCGACCGTGAGGTTCGCGTCGTGGGCGATCCGGCGGAACCAAGCGCGCACCTTGTCCTTCGCCCGCGAGGTATTGAGATAGCCGTGGTGCGGCGACAGCCAGTCGCGGCTGGGCTCGCCCAGCTTGGTCGTGAGGATTTCCACCCGATCGCCGCTCTGCGGCTGGAACGTCAACGGCACGATGCGGCCGTTGACCTTGGCGCCGCGACAGCGATGGCCGACTTCGGTATGCACCAGATAGGCAAAGTCCAGCACGGTCGAACCGCGCGCCAGATCGAACACCTCGCCCTTGGGCGTCAGCAGGTAGACGCGGTCTTCCAGCAGCTCGGTGTGCAACTCGGCGGCCAGCGCGCTGTCGTCATCGCCGCGCGGCTCCAGCAGCTTGCGCATCCAGGCGATCTTCGCCTCGAACTCGGCATCGCTGCTGCCGCCCTCTTTGTAGCGCCAGTGCGCAGCCACGCCCAGTTCGTTCGCACGATGCATCTCGTGCGTGCGGATCTGCACTTCCAGCGTCTTGCCCTCAGGCCCCAGCACGGCGGTGTGCAGCGACTGGTAGCCGTTCGCCTTGGGCCGCGCGATGTAGTCGTCGAACTCGCCCGGCAGATGCGGCCAGCGCGCATGCACCACGCCCAGCGAGGCGTAGCAGTCGGTGATGTTGTCGACCAGCACGCGCACCGCGCGGATGTCGTACATGTCGGAGAAGTCCAGCGACTTGCGCTGCATCTTCTTCCAGATCGAATAGATGTGCTTGGGCCGCCCCGCCAGCTCGGCATGAATGCCGGCGGCGGCGAGCGAGCGCTGCAACTCGTCCAGCGATTCGCGGATGAAACTCTCGCGATCGCTGCGCCGCTCGTCGAGCAGCTTGGCGATGCGGCGGTAGGTTTCCGGCTGCAGGAACCGGAACGCCAGGTCTTCCAGCTCCCACTTCAGCTGCCAGATGCCGAGCCGGTTCGCCAGCGGCGCATGGATGTCGCGGGTCAGCCGCGCCAGCGCGGCAGCCTGCTCCGCCGGCAGCGACGATGCGGCGCGCATGCGCGCCAGCTGCCTCGCCAGCAACACGAACACCACCCGCAGGTCGCGCACGATCGCCAGCAACAGGCGGCGCAAGCCTTCGGCCGCGCCTTCTGGCGCCCGCTGCGCATGCAGTGCCCAGACCTGTTCGGCCGCCTGCTGTCCACCGACCAGCCGCTGCAGTTCCGCCGGCAACTTCGCAGCCTGCGTCTTCCACAGTGCCGGATCGACCCGTGCCAGCTCGAACCACAACGCCGACGCCTGCGTCTGCGCATCGCAGCCGAGCATGCCGAGCAGATCCAGCACGTCGCCGCACTCGGCTTCGGGAACGGGGTGCGTCGTACAAGCCTGCAATGCCTCGGCCAGCACCGGCGGCAGTGCGCCGGCGCGGTCGCGCCAGTGCTGCAAGCTGGTGGTCTTGACAGGCGAGGTCATCAGAAACGTGTCCGGTTGCAAGCCTCCATAGTAGCCGCAGTGCCGCCACATTCTCAGCGCAGACCGCGTGCCGCCGAGCGCGGTTTCGCCGCGCGCTTCCGCTCAGTCCAGCGCCGCCAGCGCCTTCGCCAGCCGCTTCGCGGAGACCGGCTCGGCCGTCTTCAGTTCCTGCGCGAACAGCGACACGCGCCATTCCTCGATCAGCCAGCGCAGTTCGGCCAGCGCGGCTGCCTCGCCGCCGCCGGCACGGTGCTGCAGGTAGGCGCGCCAGTACGGCATGACCTGCAGCATGCGTTGCTGATCCTTCGCCGGGTCCTGGCGCAGCCGCTCGCCGCGCAAGCGCATCGCCTTGAGATAACGCGGGTAGTGCGTCAGCCGTGTCGCCGGCAGTTCACGCAAAAAGCCCGGCGTCAGCAGCGTGTCGAACTGCTCGCGCAGGTCGTCATAGCTGGCGCGGGCGAAGCCGAGCAGCGGCGGCTGCAGCCAGGGTTTGAGTTCGGCCTGTGCCTCGATGATCGGCTCGGCCAGCTTCAGCCGTTCGACGCCGGCGCCGAACAGTTCGCGCGAAAACTGCGTACGCAGCTTCTCGAACGCGCCGGCGGTACGCACATCCAGGTCATGCCTTTCGAGCAGGTCGGCGAAGCCGCCTTCGAGCAGATCCTCGCGCAGGCCATCGACCCCACCCAGCGGTGCGTACTTCAGGGCCAGCGCATTGCCGATCGGCAGGCGCCGGCGCGCCTGTTTCGCATCGCTGGCCAAGGCATTGCGCAGCAATCGCACCACGCCCTGCCGGTGTGCCGCGTGCGCCTCGTCGCTGCGTTCGAATACGCGCAACGCCACCGTCTCGCCCAGGTCGACCAGCACCGGGAACGCGGTGAGCCCGCCGTTGGAACGCACCTGCGCGGGGATCTCCTCGAAGTCCCAGCTGGTCACGTCCTCGCGGGTCAGCTCGATGTCGGTCTTGCGCGAGAACGCCTCGCGCGCCTGGCCCTCCCACTGCCCGCGCAACGCGGCGAGATCGCGGCCGCTGGCAAGTGTCTTTCCCGGCGCCGATGAAGTATCCCCGTCGTGCAATCGATAACGCATGCGGAAATGCGCCGGCAGTTCGACAGCAGCAAATTCGGTTGCGGCGATGTCGACGCCGGTGGCCCGTCTGAGGAACGTCGCCAACGCCTTCGCCAGCGGCTCGTCGCGCGGCGCTTCGGCCTCGACGAAGGCGCGGGCGAAATCCGGCGCCGGCACGAAGTTGCGGCGCAGTGCCTTGGGCAGGCCGCGGATCAGTTCGGCCACCTTCTCGCCCAGCAAGCCGGGCACCAGCCATTCGCAGCGAGCGGCAGGAAGCGCGTTCAACATCGCCAACGGCAGATGCAAGGTCACGCCGTCGGCCTCGTCGCCGGGTACGAAGCGGTATTCCAGCCGGTAGCGTTGTGGTGGGATCTCCAACGATGCTGGAAACGCCTTGGCATCCAGCCCCGCGCCGCCGACCATCACATCGTCCAGCGACCAGCGCAGCGCCGCCTGCTCTGCCGGCCGCGCCTTGCGGTACCACGCGTCCAACGCACGGCTGCTGGCGATCTCTTCGGGCAACTTGCCCTCGAAGAACGCGACCAGATCGTCCTCATGGCGGATCAGTCCTTCCCGACGCTGCTTCGCCTCGATGCCTAGCGCCTCTTCCAGCACACGCTGGTTCGCCCGCACGAAATCGGCCCTGCTATCGATGTCGCCACGGGTCAGCGCCTCGCGCAGGAAGATGGCGTGCGCCAGCGCCGGATCCTGCTGCTGGAAAGTGACCGGCCGCTTTTCCACCAGCACCAGGCCGAACAGGCTGACCTGCTCATAGGCAACCACGCAGCCGCGCTTCTTCGACCAGTGCGCATCGCGGCAACTCATGCGCAGCAGGTGCGCCGCCTGCTGCTCGATCCACAACGGCTCCACCCGGGCGTTCATCATGCCCCATACGCGTCCACCCACATCGAGGATCTGCGCGGAGAAGATCCAGTTCGGCGGCAGCTTCGCCAGCGCCGAGCCGGGGAAGACCTGGAACTTGCGCTCGCGCGTGCTCTGGTACACGCCCTTTTCGTCCTTGCGGCCGACCTGGGTCGGCAGGCCCGCGAGCAGAGCGCGGTGCACGGATTCGTAAAGACGACTGGCATCGGTTTCATCAAGCGTTGCCATCACAGCCTGACGGGCAGCTCTCTGCTCAAGCCCTCTCCCCCGCTCACGGGGAATAGGGTTGGGTGAAGGGGGCTCCCGCTTCGATACAGAGCGCCCCCTCACCCCGGCCCTCTCCCCCATCGCCTGCGATGAGGGGGAGGGAACATGTGCATCCAGCTTCCAGCCCAGCTCCGCCACCACCAGCAGCAACTGCCGATGCAGCTCGCGCCACTCGCGCATGCGCATGAAGCTGAGGAAATGCCGCGAACACCAGTCGCGCAGTTTCGACTGGGTCAGCTCCTCGTGAGCGTCGTGGTAGGCATGCCACAGGTTCAGCACGCCCACGAAATCGGATTTCGGATCGGCGAACGCGGCATGCGCCGCGTCGGCCTGCTGGCGCGCATCCGACGGACGCTCGCGCGGATCCTGGATGCTGAGGAACGACACGATGGTGAGCAGCTCGCGCAACGAGTGCAGCTTCTCGCCCTCGACCAGCATCCGTGCCAGCTGCACGTCGATCGGCAGTCGCGCCAGCGTGCGGCCGATCGCGGTGAGTTTGCGCCCATCGTCGATCGCCGAAATCTCGGCGAGACGTCGGTAGCCATCCGCCACCACGCGCGGGTCCGGCGCCTCCAGAAACGGGAACGCTTCCACGTCGCCCAGCTGCAGCGCCAGCATGCGCAGGATCACGTTGGCCAGCGACGAGCGCAGCAGTTCCGGATCGGTGAACGCGGCACGCCCGGCGAAGTCGGCTTCGTCGTAAAGGCGGTAGCAGATACCGGGCCCGACTCGTCCGCAACGGCCCTTGCGCTGATCGGCCGCAGCCTGCGAGATCGGCTCCACGTGCAGCCGCTCGAGCTGGCTGCGCTGGCTGTAGCGCTTCACCCGTGCGCTGCCGGTGTCGATCACATAGCGGATGCGCGGCACGGTGAGCGAGGTCTCGGCGACGTTGGTGGCCAGCACCACGCGGCGCTTGATGCCCGGTTTGAACACGCGGTCCTGGTCGCCGGCGGAGAGCCGCGCGTACAGCGGCATGATCTCGGTCTCGCGGTATTGCCGGCGCGACAGCAGCTGGTGCGCATCGCGAATCTCGCGCTCGCCGGGAAGAAAGATCAGCACGTCGCCGCGCGGGTCGTCGTGGCTGATTTCATCGAGCACGGCGGCGATGTGTTCGGCGCTGCCCTGCTGCATGTCCTGACGAGAAGTTCTTTGTGGGAGCGGCTTCAGCCGCGATGCGGCTTCAGTCGCGGCTGAAGCCGCTCCCACAGGGGATTCGTTGACCGGCCGCCAGCGCAGCTCGACCGGATACGCGCGCCCTTCGACCTCCACCACGGGCGCGCCGTCGAAGTGCTCGGCGAAGCGGGCGGTGTCGATCGTGGCCGAGGTGACGATGATCTTCAGCTCGGGCCGCTTCGACGCCAGCTGTTTCAGGTAACCCAGCAGGAAGTCGATGTTGAGGCTGCGCTCGTGCGCTTCGTCGATGATGATGGTGTCGTAGGCGCTCAGCCACGGATCGCCCTGCGTCTCGGCGAGCAGGATGCCGTCGGTCATGAATTTGATCAGGCTGCGCTCGGATACCTGATCGTTGAAACGGACCTGGAAGCCGACGATGTCGCCGATCTGCGTACCCAGCTCTTCGGCCACGCGACGGGCGACCGAGCGCGCGGCCAGCCGGCGCGGCTGTGTGCAGCCGATCATGCCCGCCTCGCCACGGCCGGCAGCCAGGCACAGCTTGGGCAGCTGGGTGGTCTTGCCCGAGCCGGTCTCGCCGGCGATCACCACCACCTGATGCTCGCGGATCAGCTTGACGATGTCCTCGCCGCGCGCGCTGATCGGCAGTGATTCATCCAGGCTGATCGCCGGCTTCGCCGCGACGCGGGCGCGACGTTTCGCCGCCGAGCGCTCGATATCCGCGCGCAATACCGCCAGCCTGTTCTCGTCGGGCCGGCGAGACAGCGCACGCCAGCGGCCCAGCAAGCGACCGAAGTCGCGGCTGGAAACCGTATCCAGCTGCCTGCGCAGATGGCGCAGGCCCGGATCGGCGGAGGGGTCGGGTGGGCAGATGTCGTTCATCGGGCCGCACATGATAGCCGCTGGCGACTTGATAGCCTCCGGCTATCGACAACATCGGAAGGATTCATTTCCACGCCAGCAGTCGGGCCGTTACTGTCCATCCATCACATCCCCCATCCGGAAGGAGCAGCACATGGCCATTTCCATCGGTATCGCCAGAAAGGACCGCGAGGCGGTCGCCAAGCATCTGTCCAAGCTGCTGGCCGACACCTATTCGCTGTACCTGAAAACGCACAGCTTCCATTGGAACGTCACCGGCCCGCAGTTCAACAGCCTGCATGCCATGTTCGAGACCCAGTACAACGAACTGTGGCTGGCCGCCGACGAAGTGGCCGAGCGCATCCGCACGCTGGATGTGTTCGCACCCGGCTCCTACAGCCAGTTCGGCAAGCTCACCTCGATCAAGGAGGAAGCCGGCGTGCCGGAATGGAAGGAGATGGTGAACCAGCTGGTCGAAGGCCACGAGCTCGCCGCCCACACCGCCCGCGCCACCATCAAGGCCGCCGATGCCGCCGGCGACGAAGGCACCGCCGACATGGTCACCGGCCGGCTGAAGGAACACGAGAAGACGGCATGGATGCTGCGCTCGCTGTTGAGGTAGCCGCTCTCAGAGCTCCGCGAAACCAGATGGCAGGATCGCCACGCGGGGCCGCTTTTCGTGCTTCGTGACCATGCGGTGGCCGGAGCACGTGGACGGCTGCGGGAAGTCGAATCTCCCACCCGGGCTGACCTTGCGCTGACCGCGGCGGACGATCCTTGTTGAGCCTACTGCCATGCATTGGTTAAGCTCCTCAGGCTTCACCGCCTGTTGCGCAGGCTTCCTCCGGGGATTTTTTTGAGCGCCACCGCAACAAACCACAACAGTCGGTATCCACTGCTCACCGCGATCTTGCTCGCCCTGGTCGTGGCCGCAATGAATATCGGGCTGTGGTGGTGGGGCAACCTGCCGCATGGCCCGGAAGACTGGCACGGCAAGATCGGCGGCTTCGCGTTCTCGGCGTTCCAGCGCTACCAGGACCCGATCAAGCAGGACTATCCCAGCGACGACGAGATCGACCGCGACCTCAAACTGATCGCGAAATACTCCGATCACATCCGCACCTACTCGATGCAGGTCAATCCGCAGACCTACCGGCTGGCCGAGAAGAATGGCCTGGACGTGCTGGCCGGCGCCGAGATCAGCCGCCGGATGGAGAACAACGAGAAGGAGATCGACACGCTGATCGCGATGGCGCGTCATTTCCCCGGCTCGATCAAGCGGGTGATCGTGGGCAACGAAGTGCTGTTCCGCGGCGAACTCACGCCCGAGCAGATGATGGCCTACCTCGATCGCGTGCGCGCCGCCGTACACCAGCCGGTGTCGATCGCCGAGCCCGACTACATCTGGCTCAAGTATCCCGAGCTGGCCGATCACGTCGACTTCGTCACCATCCATATCTTTCCGTTCTGGAATGGCGTACCTGCAGTAACGAATGCCCTCGACCCAACACAACGCAGTCCAGCATTGAATGCAGCACTCGGCTCGTACCAGGCACTGCAGCAGCGCTTTCCCTACAAGCACATCGTGGTCGGCGAGATCGGCTGGCCGTCCAACGGCGACCGCCACGAGCATGCCGATCCATCGGTATCGAACGAGGCGATCTTCATCCGCGAGTGGCTGCTCGCGGCGAAGCAGCGCAACATCGATTACTACCTGATGGAAGCGTTCGACCAGCCGTGGAAGGAGCAGCTGTCGGGCCGCACCGAAGCGTACTGGGGCACCTTCAACGCCGATCGCCAGCCGAAATTTCCACTCACCGGTCCGGTAACGGAAGACACCGCCTGGCCGTGGAAAGCCATCGCGGCGAGCCTGCTGGCGCTGCTGCCGATGATCTTCTTCGCCCGCCGCTTCAGCCGCTTCAAGCTGATGGGACGGCTGTTCTTCTGCATGCTGATCCAGCTCGCCTGCGGCCTGATCACCTGGTCGGCCACGCTGCCGTTCAATTTCTACCTGAGCTGGATCGACTGGACCATGCTGGTGCTGCTGTTCCCGGCCCAGATCGCGATCCTGGCGATCCTGCTGATCAACGGCTTCGAGTTCACCGAGGTGCTGTGGCGGCGCGACTGGATGCGCCACGCCGGCATGCTCACGCCCGATCCGCCGGAGAAGCAGCCGTTCGTGTCGATCCATCTGGCCTGCTACAACGAGCCGCCGGAGATGGTGATCATCACGCTCGATTCGCTGGCGGCGCTCGACTACGCCAATTTCGAAGTGCTGGTGATCGACAACAACACAAAGGATCCGGCAGTGTGGAAGCCGGTGCAGGCGTACTGCGAACAGCTAGGCAAGCGCTTCCGCTTTTTCCACCTAGAACCGTGGCCCGGCTACAAGGCCGGCGCGCTGAACTTCGGCCTGAAGGAAACCGACCCGCAGGCCGACGTGGTGGCGGTGATCGATGCCGACTACGAAGTACGCGCCGACTGGCTGGCCGCCCTCACCGGCTACTTCCACGACCCCAAGGTGGCCGTGGTGCAGTGCCCGCAGGCGCATCGCGAATTCGAGCACAACGCATTCCGGCGGATGACCGCCTGGGAGTACGACGGCTTCTTCCGCATCGGCATGCATCATCGCAACGAGCGCAACGCGATCATCCAGCACGGCACCATGACGATGGTGCGGCGCACGGCTCTGGAAGGTACCGGCGGCTGGTCGGAATGGACAATCTGCGAGGATGCGGAGCTGGGCCTGCGCCTGATGCACTCCGGCTACGAGCTGGTCTACGTCGATGAACTGATGGGCAAGGGCCTGACCCCGGCCGACTTCAAGGCATACAAGAGCCAGCGCTACCGCTGGGCGTTCGGCGCGATGCAGATCCTCAAGGGCCGTTGGAGCTGGATGACCCAGAAAGGTCCGCTCAGCGCCGGCCAGCGCTTCCACTTCCTCACCGGCTGGTTCAGCTGGTTCGCCGATGCGCTGCATCTGATCTTCACCTTGATGGCGCTGTTCTGGACCGCCGGCATGGTGGCTTATCCGCAGTACTTCAGCCTGCCGATGCAGCTGTTCCTGATCCCGGTGATCGGCTTCTTCTTCGCCAAGGCGATCTTCGGCATCGTGCTGTACCGCGCACGCGTACCGTGCAGTTGGTACGACACGCTGATGGCGTCGCTGGCCAGCATGGGGCTGTCGCATGCCATCGCCCGCGGCATCCTGCACGGCCTGACCCGCGAGAAGACGTCGTTCGTGGTCACCGCCAAGAGCCGGCGTCTGGGCGGCAGCAACTTCGCCGCATTCGCGCCGGTGCGCGAAGAGCTGCTGATGGCCGTGGCACTGATGCTGTGCATCGTCGGCATGGCGTTGAACTACGGCACGCACTACATCGAGGGCACCTTGTGGATGTTCATCCTCGCCGCGCAGTCGATTCCCTATGTATCGGCGGTGATCGGCGCGTGGATCGCCCACAAGGCGGGCGACAAGGCGGGCTGATGTCGCTCCGGCGACATCAGCAAATCAAGCATGACGCTCTGTCTTAAGTAACGAGGCAACCAGCGGCATTCATACCCAGCCAACATCGACTTGGGTAAGCTGCCCTCACCCCGTGAAGCCCCCCGCAAGGACGGAACCCCCACGCATGCGCCGAATCTCCCGACGCCTGAGCCTGCTGTTACTGCCGCTGGTGCTGTTGACGACACAGGCCCGGGCCGGCGTGCAACTGACGGTGGATGGCGTGGCGGACCCGTTGAAAGGCGCGGTGATCGCGGGCGTCGAACTTTCGCAATACGCGACCCGTGATGTCAGCGATGCACAGATGCGCCGCCTCTACGAGCGCGCGCGCGATCAGGCGAAGTCCTCGTTGGAGCCGTACGGCTACTACGAAGCTACTGTCACCGGCGACCTGCAGCAGGTCGGCAAGGACTGGCGCGTCGCGTTGCACGTAAAACCCGGCGAGCCGGTGAAGGTCACCGCCGTCGACGTGCAACTGGACAAGACGGCTGCCCGGATCGCCCCGATCCGTCGCGCGCAGCGCGCGATCGAGCAGCTGAAGGGCAAAGCGTTGGACCACGGCGCCTACGATGCCGCCCGCGACGCGCTGAGCGCACAGCTCACCGCCAACGGTTTTCTCGACGCCCGCCTGCTCACGCATCGGGTCGAGGTGACCCGCGCCGACCACAGCGCCTCGATCAAGCTGGCGTGGCAGGCAGGCCCGCGCTATCGCTACGGCCGGGTGCATTTCGAGGGCTCGCAGTTCAACGACGGTTTCCTCGACCGCTACGTGCCGTTCAAGTCCGGCGACTACTTCTCGCAGGATCAGCTGCTGGAGCTGCAGCAGGCGCTGAACGGCGCGGACTATTTCGCCGTGGTGAATGTGCTGCCCGACGCGGACGAGGCGAAGAACGGCGTGGTCGACGTCACCGTGCAGCTGGCGCCGGCCAAGCGCACGATTTATACCGGCGGCCCATTCATCGGCACCGACACCGGCCTCGGCCTGCGCGGCGGGATGGAGCGGCGCTGGGTCAACCGGCGCGGGCACAAGTGGAAGAACGAGCTGGTCGTGGCGCAGCGGCTGAAGACGCTGTCCACGCTGTATTCGATCCCCATGCCCGGCGACAACCAGCGCAGCTTCAACGTCGGCGCGAACTTCCGTGACGCGAACACCACCACTTCGCAGTCGCGCACGCTCGAGCTGGTCGGCAACGAGACCCGCCTGTGGCACGGCTGGACACGCACGCTCGGTGTGCACGCGCTGTCCGGCACGTTCACCGTCGGCAAGCACGGCAACGAGCCGGACAGCACGCCAGGCATCGAGCACGGCCGCAGCACGCTGGTGTTCGGCGAGGCGTCGCTGTCGCGCAAACAGGTCGACAACGCCACGTTTGCGCGCCGCGGCTGGTCGATCAACCTGACCGCGAGCAGTACCGCCGGCACGCTGTTGTCCGATGCCAGCTTCAGCCAGCTCACCGCCGACGCGAAATGGATACGCGCGTTCGGCGCGCAGAAGCGCAACCGGCTGATCCTGCGCGGCAGCGCCGGCTACACCTGGACCAACGATTTCACTGCACTGCCGCCGCAGCTGCGCTTCTTCGCAGGTGGCGACCGCTCGGTGCGCGGCTACGGCTACCAGTCGATCGGTCCGCGCAACAGCGAAGACCGCGTGATCGGCGGCAAGAGCCTGCTGGTAGCCAGTACCGAGGTCGAGCATTACTTCACGCGCAACTGGGGCATGGCCGCATTCGTCGATGCCGGCAATGCGTTCAGCGGCGTCGACTATCGTCCGAAGATCGGCGCCGGCCTGGGCGTTCGCTGGCTGTCGCCGGTCGGCATGATCCGCGTCGACCTGGGCACGCCGATCCACGACAGCCGCGCCCACGGTATCGAGCTGCACCTGGTGATCGGGCCGGACTTCTGAGATGACCACGACGACCACGACCAGCACCACCGTTCCCCGTCGCCGTCGCTGGTTGCGTTGGCTGGGCGGCGCGTTGCTGCTGGTTCTGCTGCTGCTCGCCGTCACCGCCGGCTGGCTGCTCGGCACCGGCTCCGGCCTGCGCTTTGCGTTGGCGCGGGTGCAGGCCGCCAGCGCGGGCGCGCTGCGCGTGCAACATGCGCAGGGACGTCTGGTCGGTCCACTGGATCTGATCGGCGTGCGTTACGACGACGGCAAGGGCACCGTGGCAAACGTGGCGAGGGCGCGTCTGGACCTGCGCTTCTGGCCGATGCTGGCCAAACGCGTGCATGTACTCGTGCTGGATGTCGACGGCATCGACGTGGCCTTGCCCAAGCCGACGCCGGATCAGACGCCCAGCTCCGGCAGTTTCTCGCTGCAGCCGCCGGTCGAGCTGATCCTCGATCGCGTCCACGTCGGCACGGTGAAGGTGACCCGGGACGGCCAGCCCTTGTTCGCTTCCAACCAGCTCGACCTGGTCGGCAGCTGGACCCGCCGCGGCATCCAACTGGGCCGGCTCGCCCTGCTCGCGCCGGAAGGCCACGTCGATCTCGCCGGCACGCTGGCGATCGGCAAGGGCTACCAGGGCGACAGCAAGGCCGACTTCGCGTGGAAGGTCGGCGACACCGACTACGCCGGCAACCTCGTCGCGCATAGCGACAGCAAGCAGGCGCATCTCGACCTCGAGCTCAGCGCGCCGACCGTCGCGCAGCTGCAACTGGATCTGAGCCAGAGCGGCGACTACGCCTGGACCGGCAAGCTCGACGTGCCGCGTTTCGACCCGAAGCCGCTGCTGGGCGACAGCTCGCTGAAGGCGCTGGCGGTTGCGGTGCGAGGTCATGGCGACCGTTACAGCGGCGCGCTCGATGGCAGGCTCGATCTCAACGACTACCAGCTGTTGCTGCAGCCGCTGCGTGCGCAATTCAGCCACGACTTCAACACGCTGACCTTGCAGCAGCTCGGTCTCGGCTCGCCGCAGATCAAGGGTAGCGTCGCCGCCAGCGGCATCGTGCAGCTCGATGCGAAGCCGCTCAGTGCCCAGCTCGACATTCGCTGGAACGATCTGCTGCTGCCGCAGGATCTGGTCGGCCAGGTGCTGGCCAGCCACGGCGAACTCAAGGCCAGCGGCACAGCTGACAAGTATCACGCCGAAGGCGATGTCGAGATCGGGCCGCCCGGCAAGCTGGCGAAGCTGGCACTGAACCTCGACGGCACCGCACAGCTGATCACCTTGCACACGCTGGCATTGAAGCAGCCGCAAGGCGACGTGCAGGCCAACGGCACGTTGACCCTGCAACCGGCATTTGCGTGGCAGGCCGAGGCCAGCGCCCACCGCTTCGATCCCGGCCAGCTGTTTGCCGGCTGGAACGGCGCGCTGGACTTCGACATCGCCAGCACCGGCAAGCTGCCGAAGCATGGCCCCGATGCCACGCTGGAAATCCGCAAACTGGCCGGCAAGCTACGCGACCGTGCGGTCAGCGGCAACGGCAAGCTGCACCTGTCATCGAGCCAGGTGATCGACGGCCAGCTCAACCTCGCTTCGGGCGGCAGCACCGTAAAACTGGATGCCCGTCCGGGCACTGAGAACGACGCGGACCTGCAACTGGCGATCGCCTCGCTGGGCGACTGGCTGCCGAATGCCGGCGGCCGTCTGGACGGCCATTTCACTATCCGTGGCAAACAGGCGAAGCTCAGCATCAATGGCCAGTTGCAGGGCCGGTCGCTGGCCTGGCAGCAGCAGAAGGCAGACTCTTTGCACCTGATCGTCGGCCTGCCCGACATCAGCCGCCCGGCCGGCAAATTGGATCTGCAAGCGAGCAACGTGTATTTGCAAGGGCTGATGTTCCAGCACATCGACCTGCTCGCCGAAGGCAGCCAGGGCGACCATCAGCTGAGCGTGGACGCGCGCGGCACCCAGTTATCCGGCAAGCTGGCTCTGCACGGTGCGCTGAAGGGTCCGGCGTGGAGCGGCACGCTGACCACCCTCGACCTGGAGCCGCAGGGCATGCCCGGCTGGCGCCTGCGGCAACCATCGCAGCTGAGCTACAGCGACGGCGCGATGAGCCTGTCCGACATGTGCCTGAGCGCCGGCGATCCGCAACTGTGCGTGGCGGCGAAACAGGACAAGCCCGGCAATCTCGACGCCAGCTACCGGCTGCATGCGCTGCCGCTGGCGCTGCTGATGAACGCGGCCGGCGACGCCGACCTGCCGATGCGCGCCGACGGCACCTTGGAAGGCAGCGGAAAAATCCACCGCAGCGCCGCCGGCGCGCTCAGCGGCAACGCCTCGATCAGCTCGGCACGCGGCAGCGTCACCTACACCAATCAGGCGGATGCGCCGTTGTTGCGCTACGACCAGCTGCGCCTGAGTGCCGAACTCGCACCCGCCGGCCAGCGCATCGACGTGCACAGCGGCCTCGACGATGGCGGCCGTCTGGACGGCCAGGTCACGATCGCTGGCGCACAGCAGGCGCTGGGTGGACAACTGGATCTGCGCCTGAACAATCTCGCCGTCATCGAGCTGTTCAGCAGTGAAGTGGCGAACGTCCAGGGCGGCGCCGACGGCAACTTCCGTTTCGCCGGCACGCTCAAACAACCGGCGATCACCGGCCAGGCCAACGTGCGCGGGTTCGCTGCCGAAGTGCCTTCCGCCGGACTCAAGCTGACCCAGGGCCACTTGAGCGTCAGCACCAGCGACGCCCGCCAGTTCCTGCTCAGCGGCAGCGTGCAGTCGGGCAAAGGCACGCTGGCCATCAATGGCCATGCCGACGTCGGCGCCAACGCGCAGACCGCCATCACGCTCAAGGGCAGCCAGTTCACCGCCGCCGACATTCCGGCGGCGAAAGTGGTGATCACACCCGACCTGATCGTGAAACAGGACGCCAAGGGCATCGACATCGGCGGCGGCCTCACGATAGACAGCGCCGATGTGAATGCCGAGAAGCTGCCCGGCGCCGGCGCCATCAAGGCATCGCCCGACGTGGTCGTGATCGACCAGAAGCAGCAGGAACAGGCTGCCAGCAAGCTGCCGATCAGCGCCCTGGTCAAGGTGGATCTCGGGCAGAAGACGCATATCGTCGGCATGGGCCTGGACGGCCGCGTGACCGGCCTGCTGACGGTCAGCGAACGGCCCGGCCGCGCCACTACCGGACAAGGCCAGCTCGCGGTCGATGGTACCTACCGCGCCTACGGACAGAACCTGCAGATCCAGCGCGGCCAGCTGCTGTTCGCCAGCACGCCGATCGACAATCCGGGGCTGAATATCCGCGCCGCGCGCAAACTCAACCCGAACGCCACCATCGACGAAGGCCAGCAGGTCGGCCTGCTGGTTTCCGGCACCGCGCAACGGCCGATCCTCACGGTGTTCTCCAACCCGGTGATGGAACAATCCGACGCGCTGTCCTACTTGATTACCGGCAAGCCGCTGTCCGAGGTGAAGGGCGGCGAAGGCAGCATGGTCAGCGCGGCGGCGCAGGCGCTGGGTTCGGCCGGCGGCGACCTGCTGGCCAAGCGCATCGGCTCGAAGCTCGGCGTGGACGACATCGGCGTCTCCAGCAACGAAGCGCTCGGCGGCAGTTCGGCGTTCAGCGTGGGCAAGTACCTGTCGCCGCGGCTGTATCTCAGCTACGGCGTCGGCCTGTTCGAGCCGGGCGAGGTGATCACCTTGCGCTACCGCTTCGGCAAGCGCTGGAATTTCGAGGCGCAGCAGGCCACCGACTTCAGCCGCGCCAGCTTCAACTACCGTTACGAGAAGTAGAGCGCCAAGGCCGCCCCGCTCTCGCTAGCCCATTAGTCATGCCCACAAACCCGGGTCGGCGCACTATCGTGCGGATTCCATCCTGCCGGGATAAAAACCATGCAACGCATCCGTTGGATTCTGACCGCCGCCGTCCTGTGCGGATCGAGCGCCTGGGCGGCCACGCCCGCGCCGGCACCACATGCTGCCGACCGCCCTACCGGCGTGGATCTGGCCGGCATGGACCACAGCGTGAAACCGGGCGACGACTTCGACGGCTACGCCAACGGCAACTGGCGCAAAACGGCGGTGATCCCGCCCGACCGCGCCAGCACCGGGATCTTCCTGCAGGTATTCAACAAGGCCGAGCAACGCAACGCCGACCTGATCAAGGCGGCTGCTGCGGCCAAAGCGCCCGCCGGCTCCAACGAAAGCAAGATCGCCGACTACTACGCCGCCTTCATGGATCAGGCCGGCATCGCCAAGCATGGCCTGAGCCCGCTCAAGCCCGAGCTCGCGAAGATCGACGCGATCAAGACGCCGGCCGATCTGGCCAGCGTGCTGGGCGGCCAGCTGCGCGCCGATGTCGATCCGGTCAACGCGACCAATTTCAGCACCGAGCACCTGTTCGGCCTGTTCGTCACGCAGGGGCTGGAAGATTCCGCACATAACGTCGCTTACCTGCTGCAGGGCGGCCTGGGCATGCCCAACCGCGACTACTACCTCGCCACCGACAAGGACATGGCCGGCATCCGCGCCAAGTACCAGTCCTACATCGCCACCCAGCTGAAGAACGCCGGCATCGTCGACGCGGACGCCAAGGCCAAGGCCGTGTTCGAACTGGAAATGAAGATCGCCAAGGTGCACGAGAGCCTCGTCGACAGCGAAGACGTGCACAAGGCCAACAATCCCTGGAACACGGCGGACTTCGCCGCCAAGGCGCCGGGGCTGGACTGGCCCGCGTACCTGCATGCCGCGGGCCTCGACACGCAGAAGCAGATCACCGTGTGGCAACCGAGTGCGATCCGCGGAATTTCCGCGCTGGTCGCCAGCGAACCGCTGGATACCTGGAAAGCCTTCCTCATTTTCCACACCATCAACCACAGCGCAGGCCTGCTGCCGCCCGCATTCGCCGACGCGGGTTTCGAGTTCTACGGTCACACGTTGCAGGGCACGCCGAAGCAGCGCGATCGCTGGAAGCGCGCCATCGGCGCGCTCAACAATGACCTGGGCGATGCGGTCGGCCAGATCTACGTGAAGAAATACTTCCCGGCCTCATCCAAGGCGCAGGTGAAGCAAATGGTCGACAACATCCTCGCCGCATTCACCGATCGCGTCGATCAACTCGACTGGATGACCCCGGCCACCAAGCAGAAGGCCAAGGCGAAGATCGCTACCGTCCGCGTCGGCGTGGGCTATCCGGAAACCTGGCGTGACTACGCCGACCTGACGATCAGCCGCGACGACCCGGTCGGCAATCACTTGCGCGCCGAACAGCACGAATACCAGCACCAGCTGGCCAAGCTCGGCCAGCCGGTCGACAAGGGCGAGTGGTGGATGACGCCGCAGACCGTCAACGCGGTGAACCTGCCGTTGCAGAACGCGCTGAACTTCCCCGCCGCGATCCTCGAAGCGCCGTTCTTCGATCCGAAAGCCGATGCCGCCTCGAACTATGGCTCCATCGGCGCGGTGATCGGCCACGAGATCAGCCACAGCTTCGACAACACCGGTGCGGAGTTCGACGCGCAAGGCCGCCTGGCGAACTGGTGGACGCCGGAGGACCAGGCCCACTTCAAGGCCACCGGCCAGAAGCTGGTCGAACAGTACAACGCGTATGAGCCGCTTCCGGGCCTACACGTCAACGGCCAGCAGACGCTGGGCGAAAACATCGCCGACGTGTCCGGCCTCACCATCGCCTGGATCGCCTATCACAAGTCGCTCGGCGGCAAGCCTGCGCCGGTGATCAACGGCCTCAGCGGCGACCAGCGCTTCTTCCTCGCGTTCGCGCAATCGTGGCGCACCAAGACCCGGCCTGCCGCACTGCGTGCCCAGGTGATCGGCGACGGTCACGCGCCCGGCAACTTCCGCGCACAGACCGTGCGCAACCTCGACGCCTGGTACGACGCGTTCTCCCCCAAGCCCGGTGAGAAGCTGTACCTGGCGCCGAAGGATCGGGTAAAGATCTGGTAAGTGTTCTTCAAAAATCAGCGCAAAAGAACGAAGGGCCGCATGCAAGTGCGGCCCTTTTTGTTTGACTGGCCAACTGCCGAAGCGGCCAGCGTCCTTCCGCCCCAGAGCACATTGCATTCGGGCCATTGCCGACGTATAACACGCGTTATAACTTGCCCCGGAGGCCGCCATGAAACTCAAGATCACCACCATCGGCAACTCTGCCGGCGTCATCCTGCCGCGTGAATTGCTGGCCCGCCTGCGCCTGGAAAAAGGCGACGAGCTGTTCGCGCTGGAAACCCCCGATGGCATCCGGCTCACCACCTACGACCCCACCCTGGCCAAGCAGATGGAGGTGGCCGAGGAAGTCATGCGCAAGGATCGCAACGTGCTGCGCAAGCTGGCGCAATAGGAGACGACCATGATCATCTGGATCGAACGGCCGCTCGCCATCGCCATCCACGAACGCCAGCTGGCCGAACATGGCGGCGGCAGCGGCGTGCGCGACGAGAACCTGCTGGACTCGGCCCTAGCCCGACCGCAACAGCTGCACACCTACGGCGATCCGCCGCCGGACCTCGCCGACCTCGCCGCCAGCCTCGCTTTCGGCTTGGCGCGAAACCATCCCTTCGTCGACGGCAACAAGCGCACGGCACATGTCTGCTATCGCGTCTTCCTCGCGCTCAACGGCGCCGACCTCATAGCCAGCGACGAGGACAAGTACGTCACCATGATTGCCCTTGCCGAAGGCAGCCTGTCCGAAGCCGAATTCGCCGCCTGGCTGCGTCGGCACATCAGCCTCGATGCCAAGAAACGCGTGAACGAACCGCGGGCACGCTACGCGCGCTGAAGCCAGCGGTCTTCCTCAAGCGACGGGACTTCTACAGCCCGGAAAACGAGTGTTCCCGTTTTCCGGGCTCACTCCACCCCGAGCCCGGCGATGCCTACGATAGCTTTACCGTCGAAGCCAGCCAGCTCGGCGAACCGGCGGCCGCGCTCGGCATAGTCCTTGAACTGATCGAAGCTGGGTGCGCCGGGCGACAGCAAGATCACGCCATCCCGGGGTGTGCGTGCCTTCGCCTCGGCGACGGCGCTGGCGAGATGGTCGACGCGCACCAGCGGGCAACCTACTTCAGCCTCGTGCAGTGCCGCTTCGATGCGTGCGCCATTGCTGCCCATGCAGACGATCGCGTTCGGCGCCGCGGTGCGCATCGCTTCCACGAACGGCGTCCAGTCCAGGCCGCGATCGTGGCCGCCGACGAGCACGGTCACCGCGCGGCCGTGCAGGCTTTCCAGCGCCGCCAGCGTGGCCAGCGGGGTGGTGCTGATCGAGTCGTTGACCCAATGCCAGCCATCGCGCTCACCCAGCGGCTGCAGGCGATGCGGCAGCGGGCGGAAATGGGCGAGCGCCGGTGCCGCGGCCAATGCATCCATGCCGACGGCCGCCAGCGCCGCCAGCGCGGCACAGGCATTCAGTGCGTTATGCAGGCCCGGCGCCGCAAGCTGCTCGACCGCAAAGACTTCCTGTGTGCCACGACGGATGAAACCATCGGCAACATGCCAGCCTGCGGGTTGACCGAACAGCAGGCGATGCGGATGTTGCTGCGTGCGTTCCAGCAGCGCCGGCTGCAGCGCATTGACCAGCAACTGTCGCGAGACGTCGGCCAGGCGCAGCTTGTCGGCGACATAGCGCTCGCGCGACCCGTGCCAGTCGAGATGTTCCTCGTACAAGCTGGTGATCACGCCAAGCTCCAGCGGGCCGGCTTCGCCGGTCTGGAAGCTGGACATCTCGATCACCCACAGATCGGCGGGTGGCGAAACGGCATGGCGATCGGGCAGCTCCAGCAGCGGCAGGCCGATATTGCCAGCGAGTGCCGTGCGCACACCGAGCGCCCGCGTCAGGTGCGCGATCAGCGCACTGGTGGTGCTCTTGCCCTTGGTGCCGGTGACCGCGATCACGTGCGCGTCAGGATTCTCGCCGAACCACAGCGCGGTGCCAGAAGTGAACCGGGTGCCCTGCGCCTGCGCGGCCAGCAGAGCCGGCTTGTAAGCCGAGATACCCGGCGATTTCACCACCACATCGAATTGGCACAGAGTGTCTGCGTCCGGCTCGCCGGCAACGACCTCGAGCGCCGGATCGAACGCGCGGGCGGCGTCGACCTCGGCCGCACTGCAGAACAAGGTGAAATGCTGATCCGGGCAACGTTCACGCACCGCATGGATGGCCGCGCGGCCCTCGCGCCCGAAGCCCCAGACCGCGACGCGGCGACCGACCAATTCAGCGATGCGCATGACGGCCCACGAAGCTCTTCATCAGCCGATCGCCGCCAGCGCAGCTTGCAGTCGAAGCGGCACGCGGTGTTCCTCGCCCGGTACCAGCCACGGCTCCAGCGCCAGTTCCGATGCGTCCAGCTGCGGCAGGATCTCGCTGTGGAAGCGCGCGACCAGGGCGTCCTCCTGCCATTCGGGGCGCTGGCTCAGCGCATACATCGCGGCGCGCGCCTCGGCGCCCTCGCCTACGCATTCGAACGGTTTGTGGTCCTGATACTCCAGCAGCGCGTCGAAACCGGCGGTCTGATTTTCATCGTCCAGCAGGTTGCGCCCGAAGATCGACAGCAGTCGCGGCTTGGGCAGGAACGGCGCCAGCGCGAGGAACACGAAATGGCATTTCGGGCATTGCCCGCACCAGCGATCGGCCGGCTTCGGGCCGAGCAGCTTGAAGTTGCGGTTGCAACTGGAGAACACGTCGAAGTACGGCGTCAGCTTCGCGAACGCGCGAGTGATCGCCAGCTCCGAATACGGCCGCAGCAGCGAGCAGTAGTCGAGGTCACTCGCCACATGCGTATGCAGCCAGTCGCCCAGCAGCTGCTCGAACGCATAGCTCTTGCTCCACTGGTGGTTCACCTGCTGGCCGTCGTACTCCAGCGTGGCAGCCGAGGCGGAGCGCTCGTTGGCGAACGCGATCGAATCGTAGCCATACAGGATCGCGGCAACAGCGAGGATCGCCGAGTTCACCGCCGTCACCGGTACATGTCCGTTCCACGCGCCCAGCCGGTTCAGCTCGAACAGCCCCGGCGCCAGCTCGCGCTGGATGTTCAGCATGGGCAGGCCGGTACGCTCCGCACAGGCGGCGATCAAGGCCGAATTGCCGACCCACGCCGCAGTCGCCTCACCGCCGATCGACTTGATCGCCTCCACCGCGACCAGCGAATCCTTGCCGCCGCCGATCGGCACCAGCGTGCGTTTCGGCAGGCTCAATGAATGCACCGTCGGCGCTGCGGCACCGCGGGGGAATGCCATGCGTCCACGCAGATCCAGCCCATTGCGATAGGCGAACTCGGCCAGGCCGTGCAAGTACAGCTGATCGAGCAGCTCTGCCGTAGCGTTATCGAGTGGCCCTGTCGCTACCTCGATCTTCGGCGGTACACCGGCTTTGTAGTAGCTGACGCCCGCGATCAGATGCAGCAGTTTCAGCGCCGCCTCGAACGCCGTGGCATGCGCAGCCGGAACCGCCGGCGCATTCGGGAAGCGAATCCGCTCGACCAGTTCCTCGCCGTCGTCGAACGCATAAACCAGCTCGGCCACGCCATTGGCGTAGCTGCAGCGCACGAAGCGGAACAGCTGGGTCAGCCGCGGTTGAATTGTCGTCGTCACTCTTCACTCTCCGGCGCGCTTGACCCCCTCTCCCCCGCGGGAGAGGGTTGGGGTGAGGGGCTGGACTTGCCAAGGCATCCAGAATCACCGTAAGCACGCTCTCAATATTTACCAATGCATCATTGTTCCAGAAACGCAGCACGCGGTAGCCCATGGCTTGCAATTGCTGTGTGCGCCGCTCGTCGTAGTTCACTTGATCCGCGTGTTGGCCTCCGTCCAGCTCATCTTGATGTTTCCTGGCGGCGTGGCCCCTCACCTCAATCCTCGGCAATTGCTCCCTGCATTGCTCTACCTCCTGCATCCATGCAGTCGTCTCCCCAGCGGGGAGAGGAGGAAAAGCTATTCGATCACCACCTCGTCGGCTTCGTCGCGCAGGTTGTAGTGCGAGGACATCACCTTGCCATACGCACCAGCCTGCGCGATCAGCATCACGTCGCCCTCCCGTGCCTCGGGCAGGCGGCGGTCGGTGCCGAGCACGTCGCCACTCTCGCAGATCGGGCCGACGACCTGGTACAGCGCGGTGGCCGGTTCATCGAGCCGGCTGAGATTCACGATCTCATGCCAGGCGTCATAGAGTGCGGGGCGGATCAGACTGTTCATGCCGGTGTCGAGGCCGAGATAACGCAGCGCGCCCTTGCCCTTTTGCTGGGTCACCCGCGCGAGCAGCACGCCGGCATCGGCGACCAGGTAGCGGCCCGGCTCCATCCACAACTGATATTGGGGATAAGCGGCCTTGACCTCGCGCAGCACGCGATCGAGTTCGGCGATGTCCAGCGGCGCCTCGCCCGGATGGGACGGCACGCCGAGGCCGCCGCCGATGTCCAGGAAACTCACGCTGCCGATGCGCTCGGCGAGGCTGGCGAGCTGGGCATACACCTCGCCCCAATGGGCATCGTCGAGAATGCCCGAACCCAGGTGCGCGTGCAGGCCGCGCACGATCACGCCATGCGTGTCGGCCAAGCGCAGAAAGGCGTCGATCTGCTCCACCGGCAGACCGAACTTGCTGCCGCTGCCGCCGGTGCGCACCTTTTCGTGATGGCCCAGGCCGCGACCCAGGTCGACGCGCAGCACGATCTCGTGGCCGCGAAACAGCTCGCCCCAATGCTCCAACGGATAAAGCGAATCGAGCGAGACGGTGGCGCGCGTACCCAGCGCCCAGGCGTAGTCCTCGCGCGGCGCAAAATTGGGGGTGAACAGCAGCGGCGCGGATGACGGCACAGCCGCCATCACCGCCTTCACCTCGCCTGGCGACACGCATTCAAAGCCGAAGCCTTCCTCGGCCAATGCCTTGAGGATCGCCGGATGCGTGTTCGCCTTCACCGCATAGTGCAGCCGGTCGACCGCGGCCAGCCTCTTCAGCTCGCGCGCCTGGTGGCGCACGGTAGGCAGGTGGTAGACGTAGCGCGGTGTAGCCTGCGCCGCGATCTCCAGCAGCCGCGGGCGCTGCGACTCGTGCCACCACGCCGCCGCGGGCGCCGGCGACTCGCCGCTGCCGTACAGCGCCTGCCAGCTGGGGCCGAACAGCGCGCTGTCGTCGGTGCGCAGGGCGCCGGCGGCAATCAGCAGTTCATGCAGATGCGGCAGCAATGTATCGACCACTTCCTCGTCCACCACGAAAGTGAGATTGAGGTTGTTGGACGACTGCGAAATCATGTGCACGCGCAGCTGGCCAAACTCGGCCAGCACGCCGGACAAGGTGTGCAGCAGCGAGCGCATGCCGCGCCCGACCAGGGTGATCGCCGCGCACGGCGCGATCACCTTGACCCGGCACACCTTGGCCAGGTCGGTGGCCAGTGCCGCGATCGCATCGGAGTCGAGCAGATTTTCGGTGGGATCGAGCGATACGGTGACATTGGTCTCGGCCGAACCGATCAAGTCCACCGACAGCCCGTGCTGCTTGAAGTGCGCGAACACGTCGGCAAGAAAACCGACCTGCTGCCACATGCCGACCGACTCCATCGACACCAGGGTGATGCCCTTGCGCGCGCTGATCGCCTTGACGCTGGGTGCGTGCGCACGCACTTCGGGACCGATCACGGTGCCGTCGAGTTCCGGCCGGTTGGTGTCCTTGATCAGCAGCGGCACGCGCGGTTCGCGCAACGGCGACAGGCAGCGCGGATGCAGCACCTTGGCGCCGGTGGAGGCGATTTCCTGGGCCTCTTCGTAGTCCAGCCGCTGCAGCAGCCGTGCGCCCGGCACCTGGCGCGGGTTGGCGGTGAACATGCCGGCCACATCGGTCCAGATCTCCACCCGCTGCGCCCTCAGCAGCGCACCGAAATACGCCGCCGAGGTATCCGAGCCGCCGCGGCCCAACAGCACCGTGCGGCCTTTGGCTTCGCGGGCGATGAAACCCTGGGTGATGAATACGTCGCCCAGCGCGGCAAGCCGTGCATTCAATGCGGGGTCGGCTTTGGTATCGACCATCGACGACAGCAGCCGGGTGCGCTCGTTCTGGTTCGGCAAGGCGATGGCGGCCAGACAGTCGCGCGCGTCCAGCCATTGCGTAGGCAAGCCGCTGTGGCTGAGGAACGCGGCACCGAGCGCGCTGGACATCAGCTCGCCGTGCGCCTGCACCTGCGCCTGCCAGGCCAGCTCGCCCAGCGTGGCGGCGCCTTCCTCCGCCAGCTTCGCCAGATCGGCTAGCCGCTCGCTTAGCGTGTCCGGCATGGCCAGCTGCATGTGGTCGAGCAGATCGTAGTGGCGCTGCGCGATCGCCTTGGCCGCTTCGCTGCGTTTGCCCGATTCGCCCTGCGCACACAGTTGTTTGAGCGCGTCGGTGACGCCGGTCAGTGCGGAAACGACGACCAGTACGCGCGCGCCCTCAGCGCGGCGGCTGGCGACCAGCTCAAGAATGTTCTGCCAGCGCGACAAGGTGGCGACACTGGTGCCGCCGAACTTCATCACGATCCAGGGGGCGTCGGCGGGAAGCGACGCAGGGCTTTGCGGGTTCACGGCTACCTTCAGTGGCGATGGTTGGGGGAAGACAATCTGACCAGTGTTGCGCCGCAGCAGGTGGAATGCAACCGCTGGAAGCCTGCAGGCGTTTGGATGGCTAAATGCGAGGGCATCATCGCCTCCTCTCCCCACCGGGGAGAGGGTTGGGGTGAAGGGCCAGACTGGCCTCGGTTTCCCTTCAAGCGAAGAGCTCGCTCTTGAGAGAGGCTCTCGCGAGCACCCGCCCCTCACCTCGATCCTCTCCCCAAAAGGGAGAGGAAGAAAGACGGTGTTACACCACAACGACCGGAATCTTGCCGATCCGCGCCTGCCATTCGCGCGGACCGGTCTGGTGCACCGAGCTGCCCAGCGAATCGACCGCCACGGTGACGGGCATGTCCTCGACGGTGAACTCGTAGATCGCCTCCATGCCCAGATCGGCGAAGCCGACCACACGCGCGGCCTTGATCGCCTTGGACACCAGATATGCCGCGCCGCCCACTGCCATCAGGTAAACCGACTGGTGCTTCTTGATCGCCTCGATAGCCGCCGGCCCGCGCTCGGCCTTGCCCACCATCCCGAGCAGGCCGGTCTGCGCCAGCACCTGCTCGGTGAACTTGTCCATGCGGGTGGCGGTGGTGGGACCGGCCGGACCAACCACCTCGTCGCGCACCGGATCGACCGGGCCCACGTAATAGATGAAGCGGCCCTTGAAGTCGACCGGCAGCGGCTCGCCCCTGTTGAGCATCTCCACCATGCGCTTGTGCGCGGCATCCCGGCCGGTCAGCAGCTTGCCGTTGAGCAGCAAGGTCTCGCCCGGCTTCCAGTCGGCGACGTCCGCCTGCGTCACCGTGTCGAGATTCACCCGACGTCCTTTGGAGGCGTCGTAGGTGAGCTTCGGCCAGTCTTCCAGTGACGGCGGATCGAGCATCACCGGGCCGGATCCGTCCAGGGTGAAATGCGCATGGCGAGTCGCCGCGCAGTTCGGTATCAGCGCCACCGGTAGGTTTGCCGCGTGGGTCGGATAATCCTTGATCTTGATGTCGAGCACGGTGGTGAGACCGCCCAGGCCTTGCGCGCCGATGCCCAGCGCGTTGACCTTCTCGTACAGCTCGATGCGCAGTTCTTCGGCACGATTGCTCGGGCCGCGTGCGATCAGCTCCTGGATATCGATCGGCTCCATCAGCGCTTCTTTCGCCAGCAGCATCGCCTTCTCGGCGGTGCCGCCGATGCCCAGTCCCAGCATGCCCGGCGGGCACCAGCCCGCGCCCATCGTGGGCACGGTCTTGAGCACCCAGTCGACGATCGAGTCGGACGGGTTGAGCATCGCGAACTTCGACTTCGCCTCGGAACCGCCGCCCTTCGCCGCCACGATCACGTCGAGCTTGTCGCCCGGCACGATAGCCACGTTGATGATGGCCGGCGTGTTGTCCTTGGTATTGATGCGCTTGCCTGCCGGGTCGGCCAGGATGCTGGCGCGCAGCTTGTTGTCGGGGTGGTTGTAGGCACGGCGCACGCCCTCGTTGACCATGTCGTCCAGCGACATCGTGGCGTCCCACTGCACGTTCATGCCGACCTTGAGGAACACGGTGACGATGCCGGTGTCCTGGCACAGCGGCCGATGGCCTTCCGCGGCCATCCGCGAGTTGATCAGGATCTGCGCCATCGCGTCCTTGGCCGCGGGGCTTTCCTCGCGCTCGTAGGCGGCAGCGAGGCCTTTGATGTAGTCGACCGGGTGGTAATAGCTGATGTACTGCAGCGCGTCGGCAACGGACTGGATCAGATCGGCTTGCTTGATGATGGTCATGACAGCGGCTTCGATTCCAAAAAAAATATCGCGTCGAAAACGGCCGTTTGCGACGCACAATCCCTCTATTGTGCCGCAACTTGGCCCGCGACCAGAAAGCGGGCGGCACCCCGGCAGCTCTCGCCAGCCTGTGGCGGGCCTCGGCCTGAAGACATAGTCGCAATTACATGCGGCACGGCTTGAGCCGCCACGTGGATTGCGCAAACTATTTCGCCGCAGCGGGCACTTTCAGGGCCAGCCGTACGCTGCTAGCGTCGTTCGGCCAGTGCGGATTTGTCTTCAGGGGCCGCCCTGGCTGTTGGGGTATCAGCTTACGAATGTATGGCTTAAAGCTTGTCGGGAGGGGGCTTGTCGAGAGACACGGAGCTACTCGCCGCAGCGTCGCCCAAGTGACCGTTTCAACCCTTGGAGAAAACCCATGCTTACGAATTTGCATCGCAAGTCGCTCGCGACTTCATTGGCGTTGCTGCTTTGTGGCTTCGCCACCACATCGCTCGCCGCTGGTGGCTCGGCACCTACCAGCAGGGCGGCACCCATCGACCTCGGGGCAAGCAATCCCGCTCAAACCGTGAACGTCACGCTGGTCCTCGGCCTGCACCATCAGGATGCACTCGAGCAGTACATCTACAGCACGGTCACCCCGGGCAGTCCGTCGTATCACCGCTTCCTCACCACGGCACAGTTCGCCGATCGCTATGGCGCCACCGCCGACGAGATATCCAGGGTGAAGTCGTTCCTGCAGCAGCGAAGGCTCGCTCAAGCCGAGCTGCTGCCGAATCATCTCGCGATCAAGGTCAGCGGTACGATCGCCCAGTTCAATGCGGCCTTCCATACGTCCATCCACGATTACCGGGCCGGCGACGGCACGACCTTCCACCGGCCCAATGCGGCACCGAGCATGCCCGCAGCGCTTGCCGACACGCTGGTCGTGGCGTCAGGCCTCAGCAGCGAGGCCCGCTATCGTTCGCATCGCGTCAGCGCGCTGTTCCCGCCGCAGCCTGGAACCCGAACCAATGCCTTGGGCGCGGCGGCACCGGCCACGGTGTCCTGCACCGGCGACCCCACCGCCACCTGCATACCTGGCGAATTCACGGTTGGCGATGTGGCCAACCGCTACAACATCAATCCGCTCTACAAGGCCGGAGTGAACGGCAAGGGTTCGACCATCGGCATCGCCACCCTGGCGAATTTCCTGCCCGCCGATGCCTATAACTACTGGAGAACGATCGGCCTGGCGGTGAAACCCAAGCGCATCACCCAGGTACACGTGGACGGTGGCGGGCTGCTCAGCAGCGCCGCCGGCTCGGGTGAGACTTCCCTCGACGTCGAGCAATCCGGCGGCCTGGCGCCCTGGGCCGACATCATCGTATACGACGCACCCAATACCGACGCCGGCTTCTTCGACGTATTCAATCAATCGGTATCCGACAACAAGGTAGACAGCTTGTCGGTAAGCTGGGGCTCGCCGGAAATTTTCTACTTCCCGCAGCTCAACGGCGGTGTCGACTTCACCGATGAATTGCTTGCCTTCCACCAGGTCTTCCTGGAAGCGGCAGCACAAGGCATCTCGATGTTCGCGACCTCCGGCGACTCGGGCGCCTACGACACGGTGCGAGGAGTGGGCGGCTTGCCGACCGACCCGGTGCCGCCGCCGCTCACCGTCGACGCCCCGGGCTCCGATCCCTTCATCACCACCGCGGGCGGCACCACCGTGCCGTTCTCCTACAGCTTCAACGGTGGACCGACGGCGTCGATCGGCAAGGAAAGCGTCTGGGGCTGGGATTACATCGCCAACTACTTCCTGACCAATTTCGGCGCGGACATTACCGCTGAAGTGTTCTCGGTCGGTGGCGGCGGCGGCGTCAGCGTGTTCTGGCCGTTGCCACGCTATCAGCAATTCACCTTCGGCATTCGCAGGAGCGAGAGGAACCAGACCTTGTTCCTCCCCGCGTTCGGCATCAACTACACGCTGCCGGCCAATTACCGCGGCCGCAACGAGCCCGACATTTCGCTGAATGCGGATCCGGAGACCGGCTACAGCTTCGTCTCGTCACTGGACGGCGGCGGCCTGCTGACGTTCGAAGGCGGCACCAGTTTCGTCGCACCCCAGCTCAACGGGATCAGCGCCCTGTTGACGCAAAGCACCGGGCACCGGGTGGGCTTCTGGAATCCGCAGGTGTACCTGCTGCAGAACATCTTCGGTTACGGCTCGTGGTCGCCGTTCAACGATATCCGTGCCGGCGACAACTGGTTTTATAAAGGCGTACCCGGCTACGACCAGGGTGCCGGCATCGGTACGCTCAACGTGACGAACTTCGACCTGTTCCTGCGCAGCGGCTTCTGATTCAGCGCAGCGTTGATGCTCCCACTGGCTGGCGCCCCTGGCGCCAGCCAGCGATGCGCGAAGCATTCCGGATGGACGCTTGCGTGCGGCGCCGCCGTGGTGGCATGGTCTGGTGCTTCCCCTGGCGCTCCCATGACCCGTCGACTCCGTTTTCTGCAACTGGACGTCTTTGCGAACCGTCTGTTTGACGGCAATCCGCTGGCTGTGGTGCTCGATGCCGTAGGGCTGGACACCGACACCATGCAGCGTATCGCGCGCTGGACCAATCTCTCCGAGACGACCTTCCTGCTGCCGCCGACCCAGCCGGCGGCGGATTATCGCGTGCGTATTTTCACCACCCACCAGGAGCTGCCGTTCGCGGGGCACCCCAGCGTGGGCAGCGCCTATGCGGCGATCGATCATGGATGGGTGGACAGCGGCAAGACATCGCTGGTGCAGGAGTGCGCTGCCGGCCTGCTGCCGGTGCAGGTCGTCGGCACCGGCCCGTCGCGGATCATCCACGTGCAGGCACCACCGGCGCGGATCGCGCCTGGCGCTGCGGACTTGGCCGACAAACTGGCCACCGCCCTGCACACTCCGCTGGATCCGGCCACGACACACCTTGTCGACAACGGCCCGCACTGGATCGTCTGCGACCTGCACGAAGCGTCCGTGGTGCGTGGATTGCGCCCCGACTTCATCGCCCTCGCCAGCGCCTGCGAACAGGCATCGGCACTCGGCGTATGCGTCTTCGGCCATGAGCGCGATGGCACGGCGGCGATGGCCGTGCGTGCGTTCTGTCCCTCCGAAAACATACCCGAAGATCCGGTCACCGGCAGCGCGAACGCCGCCATTGCCGCGTACTTGCAGGCCACCGGCGGATTGTCCGCGTACGGCCAGCGTTATCGCGCCAGCCAGGGCCGCGAGGTCGGCCGCGATGGCTGCGTCGAGGTGAACGTGGACCCGATCGGCTCGGCCATCACCATCGGCGGCGCCTGTGCGATCGGCGTGCGCGGCGAACTGCTGCTTCAGGACATTCGCTGAGCGGCCCCGTCTTGCCGGATACGCCGCGGGCCGCCATGCTGCCGCGATCGCCCCCATGACCGGTTCCATGCCAGCCCCCACTTCACCCACCACCTACCTCCGCAGCCTGCGCCCTTGGGATGCCGCTCTGATCGTGGTCGGCGGCATCATCGGCGGCGGCATTTTTCTCAATCCCGGCATCGCCGCACAACGCACGGAATCGGGCCTGGCGCTGCTGTTGCTGTGGGCCGGCGCCGGCGTGCTCACCTTGATCGGCGCGCTGTGCTATGCCGAGCTCGGCGCACGCCGACCGCACGCGGGCGGCACCTATGTCTACCTGCGCGAGGCCTTCGGGCCGCTGGCCGGGTTCCTGTTCGGCTGGACCATGTTGCTGGTGATCTATTCCGGCTCCAGCGCGGCGGTCGCCACGATCTTCGCCAGCTACGCCGCGGCGGCGTTCGGTCTGCCGCCGGCCATGGCGCTGCCGCTGACGGTCGGCGCGCTGGTCTTCGTCGGCGGCATCAATTTGTTCGGCATTCGCCTGGGCGCACAGATCCAGAACCTGTTCGCCCTGCTCAAGCTGCTGGCGGTGGCGGTGCTGGTCGTGTGCGGCCTGTTCCTCGCCGGCGCCGGCCACGGCCAGGTGCTGGCCGTCGATCCGGCGCGCGGCAGCGTCGGCTTCATCGGCGCCGCGTTGCCGGTGCTGTTCGCGTATTCCGGTTTCACCTATCTCAACAACCTCGCTGGCGAGGTGCGCGATCCGCAGCGCACGCTGCCCCGCGCGCTGACGCTCGGCATGCTGCTGGTGATCGTCGCCTACGTGCTGGTCAACGTGGCCTATCTGGCCGTGCTCGGCCATGACGGCCTCGCCGCCAGCCATGCGCCGGCAGCCGACGTGATGCAGCAGGTGTTCGGTCCGCTCGGCGCCAGATTGATCGCGCTGGGCGTGGCGATTTCCACGCTGGGCTTTTGCAACATCACCCTGGTCGCCGGCGCGCGCGTGCTGCAGGTGATGGGCGAGGACGGCCTGTTCTTCCGCGCGGTGGCGCGGCTGCACCCGCGTTATCGCACGCCGAACACCGCACTGCTGTTGCTGTCAGGCTGGGCGATCGTGCTGGCGCTGTCGGGCAGCTACGGCCAGTTGCTGGACTACGCCACGTTCGGCGACTGGCTGGCCTGCGCCATCGGTGTCGCCACGCTGTTCTGGTATCGCCGCCGCGATGGCGCCACGGCGAGCTTCCAGGTACCGGGCTACCCGTGGCTGCCGTTGCTGTTCGTCGGCACGGTGGCATGGGTGGTAGTGATGACAATGCGCGACAACCCGCGCAATGCCGGTATCGGTGCGCTGATCATGGCCGCCGGCGTGCCGGTCTACGCGGTCTGGCGTCGCCTGTTCAGTCGCGCGCACCCCTAAGCGGGCTGCAGCAATGCCACAATGCGCGGATAGATTCGTGAGGAGATGATGGATGGCGCCCGTGCAAGCCCAGGCCGTGACGGTCACTTCGGACAGCAGCATCGTGCCCGAGAAGATACGCGACGGCATTGATCTCGAGATCAACGGCGAACACTACCGCCACACCGGCGATCCGCAGATGCCCTTGCTGTGGTACCTGCGCGACGTGCTGCGCCTGACCGGCACCAAGTACGGTGGCGAGCACGGCCAGAACGGCGCCGACCTGGTGCTGCTCGACGGCAAGGCGGTGTCCGCGATCGACCAGCCGATGACCAAGCTGGCCGGCAGGCAAGTCGTGACCGTGGAAGGCCTGGCCGGCAACGACGGCAGCCTGCATCCGGTCCAGCAAGCCTTCGTCGATGAGGACGCGATCGGCTGCGGCTACTGCACGCCCGGTTGGCTGATCGCCGCGGTCGACCTGCTCAGGCGCAAGCCCAATCCTGGCGATGACGACATCGATCGCCTGCCCAATCTGTGCCGCTGCGGCTGCCAGACCCGCGTGCGCAGCGCCATCAAGCGCGTCGCCGCCGGCAAGGCGGGCCAGCCATGAGCAACGATCGCGTTACGGTCCACAACCAGATCCAGCTGTCGCGCCGCCGCTTCCTGCAGGTGCTGGCCGGCACCGCCGGTGCGCTGGTCGTCGGTATCCGCATGGCCGATGCCGCCGATGCACCGCTGCCGCTGGCCATGCTCGGCGACACCTTCAACGACCTCGGCGCCTACGTGCGCATCGATGCCGACGGCAACGTGCTGATCGGCGCGCGCGATCCGGACACCGGCACCGGCGTCGCCACTTCACTGCCGCGTATCATCGCCGACGAACTCGACGCCGACTGGAACCGCGTCAGCGTGGTATCGCTCGGCCTCGGCGTGACCGACAACAACGGCCAGCCGCGCTGGACCTACGGACGCCAGATCGGTGGCAGCGGCGGCGCGATCCCCGCCGCCTGGAACGACCTGCGCCATGTCGGCGCACTCGCGCGCTGGCTGCTGCTGCAGGCCGCGGCGCGTCGACTCGGCGTACCGGCCAGCAATCTGCGTTGCGATGCCGGCACGGTGATCGCACCGGACGGGCGCCGCTTCACCTACGGCAGTCTTGCCGCGGACGCCAGCAAGATCGCCCTGCCCGCCAGCGTGCCGCTGTTGAAGAACGCCGCGAACTATCAGCTGATCGGCAAGCCGGTCGGCGATGTCGACGCACGCGCCATCGTCACCGGCCTGACCCGTTACGCGATCGACGAACATTACGGCGACGAGCTGATCGCTGTGCTGGCGCACTGCCCGTGGGCGGACGGCACGCTGGCGCAAATCGATACCACCGATACGCTCGCCGTCAAAGGCGTGCTGAAAGTGGTGCAGTTGAAACCCGAGCCCGGCCAGCCGCTGGGCAGCACCGTGATCGCGCCGGCGGTGGCGGTGCTGGCCGTAGACACCTGGTCGGCGCTGCAAGGCCGCGAGAAACTCAAACTCGAATGGAAGCCCGGCGCCAGCGGCGGCGAAAGCAGCAACGCGCTGGAACAGCGGGCCAGCGCGTTGCTCGCCGGCAAAACCGATCCCACCACGCGCGTGCGCAACGATGGCGACGTCGAAGCCGCCAGCAAGAAAGCCGCGCGCCGGCTCGAGGCCACTTATTTCCAGCCATGGCTGGGGCACGCCACCGCCGAGCCGATGAATTGCCTGGTGCGGCTGGAAAAAGATCGCGCCAGCCTCGTCGTTCCGACCCAGGCGCCGCAGAAAGCGTGGGCGGTGGTGCAGCGCCTGACCGGCCTGAGTCCCGCGCAGATCGATATCCGGGTGCCCCGCGTCGGCGGCGGCTATGGCCGCCGGCTCGATCACGACTACGTGGCCGAGGCCGTGATGGTGGCCAAGGCCGTCGACAAGCCGGTGCGCCTCATGTGGACGCGCGAGGAGGACTTCGACCACGACTATTACCAGTCCGGCAGCGTGCACCACCTCAGCGCGATCCTCGACCGCAAACGCCAGCTGCTCGGCTGGAACCAGCGCATGGCGAGCGCCTCCGCGCTGGCCCATCGCAACACGCCGGATAACCGGCTATGGACGTCCGAACTGCATGCCGACCAGCTGCCCGCCGCGCTGGTGCCGAACTATCGCAGCGACTGGTACGCGCTGAACTCGGCGATGCCGCGTGGCCCGATGCGCGGCATGCCACACACCAGCAATGCGTTCGCGGTGGAAAGCTTCATCGACGAAATCGCGCACAGCATGAAAGAGGATCCGCTGGTCACCCACTTGCGCATGCTCGGTGAGCCGCGTGAGCTGCCGCTGAGCGTTGGCGGCACGTTCAATACCGGTCGGCTGGCCAACGTGCTGAAGCTGGTCGCCGACCGGATCGAATGGAAGAACTGGCTGCACAGCGTCAACGGACTGGGCATCGCCTGCTGGCACATCGACGGCGCCTACGTGGCCCATGCCATCGAGGTGGCGATGCAGAACCAGAAGCTGGTCATCCAGCGCGTCGTCTGTGCCGCCGATGTCGGCCGCGTGATCAACCCGCTGGGTCTCGAAGGCCAGCTCGCCGGCGCCACGCTCGATGCGCTGTCCACTGCCCTGAACCTCGCCATCACGTTCAAGGATGGCCTGATCCAGCAACACAACTACAAGGATTATCCGCTGGCCAGCATGGCGCAGCTGCCGAATGCGGTCGAAGTCATCGTCGTGCCCGCCGATGACCGCCCGCCCGCCGGCGCCAGCTTCCTCGCGATGCCGACCGCCGCTCCGGCACTGGCCAACGCCGTCTTCCGCGCCAGCGCCGTGCGCGTGCGCCGGCTGCCGCTGATGAAGGAATTGCTGCGCATGCTGTAAGACCGCGCCGCTCGGATCGACCGGGCGGCGAAGCGGCTCCGGCCCGAATGGATGGTCAGGCCCGTGCCGTTCGCCATCGCCACGTGGGCATGGCTGCGAACAACAGAAGCATGCCCAGATACACGGCGCCCGATACGGGATCTCGGGACGCAACATACTCGGCGGGCGTTTGCCCTCGCAGTAGCGCGGCGAACAGCAGTTCGGCCGCGGCGAGCAGCGACAGCGCAATAACACCGACAAGAAGACGGGACCGCCAATGCAACGGCCGATAGCGGCGCACCACATAGCGTGCAGAGCACACGATGACCAGCAGCATGAGCGGCATTTCGAGCAGCTCGGCGAAGCGAACGCCCAGGCGCGGAACCAGTAGCGGAACGCGCACGAGACCCAACAGGAAACCCGCCGCGAAGACAAGCGCAAAGTAGACGAGAGCTGCTTTGAGTGTGCGCACCATCGGATGCCGGGCCTGGCGCATGGATCAAGCCGAACCGCAAAGCACCTTCGGCTCGAATGGATGATTAGACCGCATCTTCCTTGGCGATCACGCTGTAATGCTGGACGAGCGGCTCAAACTCCAGAAGATAGTCTTGATCTTCAGGATAGTATTTGGCCTTGAGTACGTCGTCGCCGGCAAAACGGCGCACGCAATCTTCGGACTCCCAATAGGTCACGGTCAGGAAATGGGTGGTGTCACCGTCGTCCCGACGCAGTACAGCCACACTCAAGTTTCCGGGCACGGAGCGATAGTCCGGAATGGCCCTTCGCTCGAGGAAACTTGCGTACTCATCCGCTTTTGAACGCGGGGTACGTCCGTGCCACATGCGATAAATCATGAAGCCCTCCAGATGTTTGAGCTAAGCGGCGAATCGGCAAGCATGGATGCTGAACCGGTGAGATGCTAAGCGGTTCTACTGCGGCGTGGCAATTTCGTCGTAACCTCTACCGACGAACTGCACAAGACAGAAACCGTGTCCGAACGGATCGGACATGAGCGCCAACTTTCCCCAGTTGCTGGATCGGACGGCATGTTCGAGCTTCGCGCCAGCGCTCAGCGCACGTTGGACAGCGACATCAACGTCTTCGACGACGATGTCGAGGTGCACAGGAGTCCAATGCCTCCTGTAGTCCCGTGTCTGACTCGACTCACCCGATGCCTGGCTTCCCGCCGCCTTGACCAGGAGATAGATCGGCGCTGATCCGCCCAGAAGTTCGGCGCCGTCCATACCAAATCGGCGCCGGACCTTCAGGTCGAATGCGCTCGTGTAGAACTGGATCGCACGATCAAGATCATCAACGTCGATATTGACGAGAAGGTCCACGAGAGCACTCCCTTTGCTACGGAAGCTTGGCGCGAAAGTGGAAGCACTCCATGCCAAAGCCCTCGCGGAAGTAAAACCGGTGCGCCTGTTCCCGTGTAACCCGCGAGATCAGTTGGACCTCGCTACACCCAAGCGTACGCCCCTCGTCCTTGAGTCTGGCGATCAGCTGCGCACCGTAGCCACGTGAACGTACGCGCTCATCCGCAACGAGGTCATCTATGTAAATCAGGCTCCCGCAGTACAGCATGTTCATGACCCGGTACGCAGCCACCGCCCGAACCGTCCCCTGCTCCGAAAGCACCAGCAGCCTGAGTCCGTCACTTGCCATGAGGCTACGGATCGTTGAAACGTACTGACTGTTCTCAAGATGTGGCCGAAGTTGCTGCATGACATCAAAGGTCGCAGCAATCTCGTCATCCGATTCCGCATGGGTGATGTCGATCGTCATCGAAGTCTAACGCCTGAGTTAAGGATGCTCTTCGCGCACATGGCTGGAACGCCTTGTTAGGGTGTACGTGGCGCGATGTGGACTACAACGACCACGATGACTATACCGGCGACGATCGCCAAGGGCGCCTTCCATTGGGGACCCGACAAGTCATATAGCGCAGCGAGAATCGACGCAACGAGAACCGCTTTTAGCGGGTCCGTCTGACTGAGCGCGGTAGCGCTAATGAGCATCCCGCAAAGGATGAGCATTAGCAACGCGGCAAGGGCCCCAGCAACATGGCCCAAAAGACGCACTGGCTCGCCGGTTCTCGCATCAAAAGCTAGGAGCCAAGCGGCAAGAGATGCTGCGCCAATAGCCATATCCTGAAGATCGCCCCGATCGATACCCCAACTATCACGTCGTATAGTGGAGGCCACCAGGAAGAGTGCCGCCAAAACGAAAGAGCCGCCTGCCTGGATTTTTCTGGACACGCCGTACCCAGTGCATAGGCCGAGCAGAGTGAGGATGATTAGCGCAATCCAGCCCACAATGACCTCTGGCTGGAATCCCCGGAAGTAAGTCGCCACACATGCGATAAAAGCAAACAAAACGCCTTGCCCCCAGGCAAGGCGTACAAGCATCTTGTCGACTCTCTCAGTGGCCATCCGTGCTCCGAAATATGCGGCCCAACGTTTGATGGTGAGCGGTAGCCAACGGCGCCACCGAACTTGCCGGCGTGCGCAAACCTGCCCTGTCGCTGGATGTCCGCTCGACCGAAGGGTCAGGCGCCTTTGCGTTTCCCCGCAGTGTAGAACGCCAGCCCAAGGCAAACCGCAACAGCGGTGAACGAGACGACAGGCAGCAGAAAGATAAACCTCCAGGACAGGAATGCGGACGCGACGGACACAAGCAAGAACGATCCTATCTGTGGACGAACCTGGGATTGGTCAGTCTTTGCCATCGACGCCAATTGCCAGAGAACGACCGCCTGTGCAAGCAGGTAGGCGCTAGTAATGAAACCGAAGCCCAGATAGAAATCCAAGTAGGTTCGGCTAACACCCCCAGCATCGAAGTGAAACGACCTCATCACGCGAAGCACCTCCGTCTCTCCCGCGGGAGACCAGAAGCTGAGTCCACCCGCGGTATGTCCCACGGCAAGTAGCAAAGTGATGATCGATGCGATACGCAATAAGAGCGGCGGCTTCATGGGGTTCTCCAAGTGCGAGACGCATAACGCGGGAGTCAGGCAGCGGCACAGCAGTCCGCCTGGATCACTGCTTGGCCGAACACGCAGGGTGTACGAGCTGCGACCGATGGGAAAGCGACTCGGCCTGAAAGAAACCCCAAATGGCAATGGCTACAAACGGAGTAAATACCAACAAGCGAAGATAGCCAACGCGCCGTGCCGCAGCCCCTCGTTTGATGCGCGTAGGACGCAAAACCTTGACACCCATCGGCGGAGACTGCCCATCGCGCAAGATCTTGACGCCATGCCGACCCTCTACGCAGGCGAAAACCAACGCCAGAAAGAGCGGGAAACCAACGAACAGCCCGTACCAGAGAACAGTGGTACCAGCCATACCGAACACGCTACGACAATGGGCTGATACAGCAAATGCAGCGAACGCAGGCAGAAGCCAGAGTTTCCACAGTAGAACAAACACCCCGCCGATGACGAGGCCAACGGCACACAGCCGAACGCGTTCGCGAAAACTGTATTCCTCCGCAAACTCTGGAAGCTCGATCTTCATGCCCGGCCAACGCCCCATGTCTTGAATAAATAGTGACCGCCTAAGTTATGAGGCGTGCGGTACGCGCGTCCGCTTGGAGGAGTGGTTAGACAGACCTATGTTGAACACGATGCCATAGGGATCTCGCATGTAGCAACGAGGCATAGAGGCGCTTTCTTCCAGGACAGTGCAGCCGGCTGCGACAAGTCGACTCTTCTCGGCTTGAACGTCGGGCACAAGAAACTCGAAGACCGGCCCGTGCTCCTTGCCCTTTTCGACATACAGGCAGAAGGCACCCGTCTCGAAACCCATCAGTGTTTCGCTTTCGGAGCTGACCGGGAGACCGAGAACCGACCCATAGAAGTTGGTGGCTTCTGCCCAAGCCTCGGTTCGAATGATGACATCACGTGTAGATTGAAATCGGCTTCCCACGATGACCTCCTGCTTATGACACCTAACGCCTATATTTAGCGGCCACGCGGAGCGTGGCCCACTGAAATGAATAGAGAGGTGGATCCCGATTTTCGCCAGTCACACCTGTCCGTGCGTGCAGTATGCCCCCGTGACCATGAAGCCGTCCCGCATAGTCATGGATATATCCGAGTCTGCGTGAGACTTACGCCGACTCGCATGTGTAGTGACTGTTCTCGCAACCATGCTAGATGGTTGTCTGATCAATACCATATCGCATGGCTGACTTAAGTGTCTCTATGCTTATATCGCTCAGCGCTTTGAACTTAATGCAATAACCCGTTATTTTTGCCTTACCGAGGTCTTTTCCATATGCCTGCGCCAAGTATCCCCTGTCTTCGATTCCAAGGATGTAGACGGAAATTCCCGTTGTGTTTGCACTGATGCCAATCTGGTAGAACTCCCTGGCATCGCCGTTCGCGTACTTAATCGTCTGAGTTCCGTACCCTACATTAGGGTTGGAAACGGTTTTACCTGAATCGTCCTTGCCATCCAGGAACCACAATTTACACTTCGGCATGACATTCAGAATGATGCGGTGCAATTCCTTCATGTCGCTGCGCTTCGGCTCAGGCTGAGCAGCGATATATTCTTTGATTTGCTCGTCGACGCTCATACAGAAATCCTCACTTAGCTCGCCGGCTCGGCGGCCGTCAGACTCTGGATGCAGTTCTCTATGACAACTGGCATATCTTTGTTGTGGCAAACATTTTGACGACGATATTGCCAATGCCGCTCACGCCGGATCCACCTGACGTTTGACTTAAGCGGATCGCCGCAGGCGGGTCCGCCTGAAGGAAAGATTAGGCGGCACTTCTCTCGCCTCGCAGATTGCGTATTTCGGCGATGACCTGGCTTGCCACCGACAGCGGAGCGCCCCAATAGTCAAAGATCCCTCCGCGCTGAGAGTTCTGCCCACAGATAACCAAAACGCCCGTGCCAAGTACGACTTTGAGATGCGAGGCCAACCAGCCGACGAACCCTGAGTTGTCGAGGTTTTCCGTGAAGTGGAAGCTGAACACGACGAACTTTTCGTGCTCAGGCTCAGCGCTCGGGACAAGGGCGCTCCAGACGTTCTCATCCCTCACGAATGCCAAAGCCGTGGTAAGCAACTCTTTCGGGAAGCTACTCACGTCCGTCTCTACGAACGTATATGGCTGGTCGTATACGACAAACTCTGCGCTGGCTATGACCTGACCCAAGCGAGTGCTCGTCTGTGATGGTGTTTCGTAGCTGATGTACATGGTGGGAGAGATTGTGTGGCGCCTAGCGCGGGAATTGAGCGGCGGCGTAGCCGTCCGCCTTGAGCGAGATGTCAGGCGGCGTTATGCCTCGAAGGCCAGACCTGGCCGGAAACTCACATGGGGTCCTTCTCATATACCACCACGCCTTGCGGCAGCTGCACCCAAGGATGACGGCGACAGTCGTACACGGAATCCTGCGGTGGCGGAAAGCTCGGATCGGCGAACGCGCCAACGGCTACCGCGACCCACTCGCTCTCATTTCCTTCTTCGGTGTGAAACACCGTTGAGCCGCAGACCGGACAGAACCGAAATCTGAACTTTGCCCCTTGATCGCCGGTGCGAACGAACTCTGTGGCGGTGCCGGTTACCTTGTACGGTGCCAGGAAGCCAGCGAGCGCAGCGAATACGCTGCCGGTTCGGCGCTGACATGCCAGGCAGTGGCAGACACCCACACCCTGAGGTTCGCCCTGAACCTCTACACTCAACTGACCGCAGTAGCAGGAGGCAGTTCTCTTCTCCATGCGCATCTCGATGGTGGCTTCTCGTGCCGCCTAACGCTTGAGTTCAGCCGCCGACAACTCATGTAGCGGGATAACGGTCGGCTGCAGCGAGCTGTTAGGCCTAGGATTCGTGGCAAACGACCTCGATGTTGTGTCCGTCGGGGCCTATGACGAAGGCCGCATAGTATTTCCCCGTGTAGTTGGGGCGCAGCCCGGGCGCACCATTGTCTTTGCCACCAGCCTCCAGCGCCGCGCGATAAAAAGCTTCGACTTGCTCGCGACTCTCGGCAGTGAATGCTAGATGAAGATGCCCCGACTTTTCCCCGGCTCTACGGATACACAGTGAAGACTTACCATCCGCGCTGAGTTCAACTCCGGGCGGCCCTTCCGACACTACCGCCATGCCAATTGGCTCAAGTGCCTTGAGAAAAAATGTTTTGCTCTCAGCGTAGTCGCTGACCCCGAAAACAATGTGGTCAAACATGAGGTCCTCCAAATCCCTCGGCCTATGCATTGCCTGACGCTGGAGTTAAGCAGCGCGGCCTAACTTAGATTCGGTTGTTGATCGAAACCTAATCCCGCAGCCTAACCCGACAAATCGGGTAGCTGCCATCAGGAGCTTCCTACACAAATCAACGAGTTCTACCGGTCGCACCGCCTAACCCGCCATCTAGTTCCGCTAGCCTTTCACGGTGGCACCGGCCAAGCGACGATACTCCCACCCGAAGTCGGCAGCGGCAAGCGCAGTTCCAGCCATGCTCTTGCACTGGCCGCCACCTCCTTCACAGCCGATTCCCCGCTTGATCGCCGAATACCTCTCGATCAACGCCCCGGACAACTCGCTGCAGTGCACATCCGGGGGAAGCGGACGGAGGAAACTCCGCGACTTGCGCCTCCGTTCCTGCCCTCTCCCTCCCGCTACTGATAGGTCGGAAGCTGCCGCACGAGGTGCGACGTGCGGCCCATGAGCAAACGCGCGGGTAGTACGTGGTAGGTGGCACGTTCCTCGCGCACGCCGGGTTTCGCTCCGTGCGATGGTCCCAGCCGCTGCGCATTCACGTCGCCGATGATGTCGCGCAGCTTCTGCGCGTCGCGGACGATGGCGTCGCCCATGATCGACAGCGTGACGTCGGATAGCTCGGCGTGATCGCTGCAGGTCACCACATTGCCAAGGGCCCGCAGGCTGTCGAGCAGCAGGTTGATGTCGTCGAGCTGAGTCAGGGTGACGCCAAAGAGGCAGCGATTGCCGGCCTCATCCATGACCGGCTCGGCGACAGCCGGTTCCGCGGCTTCGGTGGAATCCTCCGCGTTCCCGTGCGCATCGGCCTCGCCACGCTCGGCCGGCCAGGAGAGTTCATTCAGCACCTGAGCGATCTGCTCCTCCAGCAGTTCCAGGCAGACCGCCACTTCGCCCGGGCGAATCTCCGCATAGCACTCCTTTTCCTCGACCGACGTGCGCGGTCGCGCGAGGTTGGCCAGAAACTCCACATACTCGCGCAGCTTCTTCAGCCGCAGCTGGCTGTCTTCCGGCAGGAAATAGCCCATCGTTTCCAGATCATCCGAATCGAACGTCGACATGGTCGCCTCCTATTCCACGAAGTGCCCGTCCACGGCATGACGACGGACGGGGTGTCGGGAGGTTAGAAACCGCAAACAGTCGGCGGGCTTATTTCCCTTGCGGGTGTTGTATTCGCCGCCCTCCCGACGCAGGCTTCGCGTCGGTTGCACCCACAGATGCAGGCACAAAAAACCCACCGGTTTGTCGGAGGTGGGTACCGCTGTTTGGGGAGTTTCTACGCTCCTTGTGACCGAGTCTGCTATCGCCGTCAAGCTGTGTCAACAGCTGCGCTTTGGGCGCTGCCTGGGCATCTGATGCGCGAAAGAATTCAGCATGAAAAGCTACCTAACGCAGGAGTTAAGCGACGGCGAACCCGTCCGCATTGAGCGGAATGTTAGACCACCGGGCGTTGATGATACCGGCGCTTAATAAATGGTCGAGCAACCACTAACCATATAAATAGCGCAAAAACTACCCCGCCCAAAGCACAAATAACGATCATGTAACCGAACGAGGTCCACGTAAGCGTGCCATCGCGAGAAGACATAAAAGTAAAGGCAATGAGCAGGGGCAAAGAAAACAGCAACTCAGAAAGAGCAATGTTTCCTACGAGCGAGAAGCTAGCCCACTTGAAAAACCTATTTCTTAGAAACATGGGACTGCTTCCTAGATCGGTTGAGAGTGGCGAGGTCTAATGCCTGAGTTAAGCGGCGGCGAAGCCGTCCGCCTTGAGTGGTTAGGCAATATTGCCGCGAAATGCCCTGAGCGCCAGTAGCTCACCTGCGATTAAGCCGAGCGCCATGGCGGTGTACCACCACACGATCATGGCGCCCTGCGAAGTCGCATGAGGCAACGTAAAAAGTGACCCAATGCACATGCCGCTGACCAACAAGGTTGTAACGCGAAGACACTGCAGTGGATCTACCCACCACCCGCCAACAAAGCCTCGCGAGAACGATGCGGATGGAAGACGAGTTGTCGTGCGCGAGCGCGCATAGCCGACCGCCAAAAAAGGAAAGGCAAAGAGGCCAAAAAAGGATCCCCCCACGAAAACCCAGTCAACGTTGGCGTGCCCTTGAGTGTCGCCAAAAGCCGAGAGGCCGCCCAAGAAAGCAGCTGCAAACAGCGCAAAATATATGTAAGGCCATATTCGCTTCATTGCACTGCCTAGCGCCGGAGTTAAGCGGCGCCGGAGGCGTCCGCCTTGAACGAGTAGTTAGGCTTCAGCTTACTTCGACACATGGGAGCGAAGCACCTTTTCGACGGCCGGGGAAACTCGATTTTCACCGACTAGTTTGTCGAGCAGAGGCTTTGGCACAGAGAAAGCTTCTGTTCGAGGAATTTGCTTCCAGTACGGATCATACTCAGCTTTGAGCATGATCCAAGTGCGACCATTCGTATTGGAAGGTGGCTCCAGACTGGTGGCCGGGAGTGCCAGCAGTTCGTAACCCTGCACCGTGCGGATTTCAGGGCCGATGATCGGCTGGTCTCGATAAGTTAACTCAGCGCCTTGCAGGATTGCATACTCGGATTTGCTGCCTGGCGACTCAGGCCCACTGCATGCAATGAGGAGTAGGAGTGGAACACCGAGCAGGCCTGTATGGATGGTTTTCATAGGGCCTAACGCTGGAGTTGAGCAGCGGCGTAGCCGGCCGCCTCGAATGATTTGTTAGGCCGCATTGCCGCGGAACCTGCGGCGGAGTAGTACGCCTATGGCGAGAACTATGACCCCAACCGTCAGAGCAATGTATGGGACGTAATTCTGGCTTTGCGGATCGCCAAGAACTGCTAGGTAGTGGTGAACGGCCTGACCGTCAGCGGGCAATATAAAGGATACCGGGAGGTAATCTCGAACCAGCGAGGCACCCACTAGCCCGACTAATGCAAACGCAGCGCCAAGAGCAATGATCAAGTTCGCGGCAAATTTTTTCATACGGCCTAACACCTAAGCTAAGCGGCTGTGCGGACCGCAGCGCATAATTTTCGCTGGAAACTTCATCCCGCACGGCCCGCTTGAGCGCATAGTTAGGCCGCAGTGTGTGCATGGCCAATTATTGGTACTTACGGCGCTTGAATGCACGAACATCGTCGGCTGAGAGCAAAAAGAACTCGGTGCTGCGGACTCTCTTTGCCGCGAAGCGCTGATGCCAGTAAGTCTCGATTCCGGAAGGGTCGTCTGTTGGGATGGCATGTACTTGGATTGTCTCATCGGGTAGCTCTAGCCGTACTTCACGAAACCTACGTGACGGATCATTAGACTTCCCGATCTTGTAGCTTCGCCCTGAGCGAAGCATGTAGACGTATCCCTTGATCTTCTCGTCCAAGGTTGCTGCATCAGGCACTTGGACTTGATGTTTGGCGGCGACTGCTGCTGCAAGGGAGAATGCAGGTTGATTTGCGCCAAGCTCGACAATCAGGCGGGCGAGCTCTCCGCTCTTCCGCATCGGCGAGATGACCCCTGCGCTGGGAAACGCAGTGTTCTGAGTTCTTTCCCTGCGAAGTTCATCCTCGGTCGGCCACTTGCCCGAACGAGCAATGAGTTCAGCAACGGCTTCGGCGATTCTTGAGGGCGGCGTTCGATCGACCTTGAACCTTCTTGTCTCGAGGCCGGCCTCCTCAAGAAGAGCATTCCAACCTTGAAACCATGGTTGATCTCGTAGCGATCGCTCCGAGAGCCCAGTTGCCTCAATGAAGGCTCGGAATGAAACGTGCCCGTCACTCTCGTTTGCGAGCTGGAGGATTCGTCGTATCAGCTGTGATTTATCCATGGATGAGGAGGAATCCTGAGACCTAACGCTGGAGTTAAGCGGCGCGCGGCTTTTCGCGCGTCCGCTTGGACGATGATTTAGACGTCTTGCGGAAGATCCTGGACAGCGCGTACGAAATGGCTGATGGCAAGAGACCGAAAGCGACAATGATGCCGACTGTAACCCAGAAAAAAGTACCGATGGCGTGAAACGTGTTTTCCCACGCGTCGTGCGGCGCGCCCGCAATGCGCGGACCGTACTCGGAGTAGAACGCGAAGCTTCCGAGAGCGAAGAGAACGCCAAAGAACGCACCAACTACCGTGGTACTGATCAGTGTTTGGCGAACCTGCCTCGGAATGCGCATTACTGTCCTTGACGTCTAACGCTGGAGTTAAGCGGCAGCGTAGCCGTCCGCCTTGAACGAACTGTTAGGCGCGCTCATTTCAGAACCGTCATAGAGAGAGCATATGCCAAGCCAAAAATTGCGACGTTCCAAGCGAGTACGCACATACGCAAACGTTTTAGCCAACCGCGATAGGTGGCGGAGGAAGCCGCCCATGTTGGATTTTTGAAGAGCCAAACAAAGGATAGACGATGAGTGGCCCATGCGCTGCGGAACATTGTGCACTCAGGCGCACGCCAGAAAAAGCCGTGAGGTCGACCGTTAGCCTCCCAAGCTGCTCGATCTTGTGCGTACTCAGTGCGGACCAAACGATCGAAGATTACGAACGAATACAGTAACGCAGAGATCGCTAGCGCGAGGATGACTAACATGCCGGCGAATGTGAACTGCGAGGTCATCAGCAGGGCCTAACGCTGGAGTTAAGCGGCGGCGTAGCCGTCCTCCTTGGAACGAATGGTTAGGGCCCGCGCTCACTAGATATGTGTACGAGACCATGACCGCATGAAGCTTTTCAGCTCCGGCCCAGCAGAGATGTCCCTCATTTGTTGTGAGTCAGTAGGAGAAACCGGCTCGTAACCCGAGATGGCGGTGGCAACACAGAATACGTTTACGAATATTGCGCCGCAATGAGAGCAGCTACCAAGCGCAAACTCCATTGAATCGGCATGACCAAGGTCACGCTCAGCGGACCACTTGAAATTGTCGCAGCAGGATTGCCGAGCCATGCTTGGTTAGCCCTAACGCTGGAGTTAAGCGGCGCGCTTTTTCGTGCGTCCGCTTGGACAAGCTGTTAGACAACAGCTAGTCGAATTTGAGCTTCGATTTGAGATCAGCAAGCTCAGCCCGCTCTCGCGAATCTGCGGCGTCGCGCTCAGCAGCAGCACGCTGAGCTTTTTCTACATACGACCGGTAGGCAGCGTTCGTTTCAGCAATGACCTTGTTAAGCTCAGGTATGTGATGCCGCTGGAGCTCATCGGGGACGCAATAGATTTCTAGACGCTTACCCGATACAGAAGCGCGCCGCTTCATCATGTAGAACTGCTGCTGCCACCGGCCATCAAAATACTGAGCCCATTCGTGCGGTGCCGACGCAGAAAGGGTAAGAACGACGTGCACCATTTGAGTATTCGGCTCGCTCTTGTATGAGGCCTCGTCGTCCATAGCGACGATCTTGATGTCTTCAAACTTGCTTGGCATATTTCCTTCCCCTTATTGTCTAACGCTGGAGTTAATCGGCGGCGAAGCCGTCCGCCTTGAACGAGTTGTTAGAAGGTTGCGACACCGCTAACTACCGCGTGAACGAGCAAGAGCACACCACCAGCCATAGAATATTGCGCAGATGCCGCCGAAGATGCCGACCACTGCGCATACGAACCCCAAAACGAGAAGCACACGCGCATGCCACCACAGTGCAAGAAGGACCAGCAAAAACCCTGCAGACGCGAGACACACCGCAGCAAAGGCTAGCCGTAGCGCGGTAGAAAACGGGGTGATGTTTGGTCCCGCGAAAAAGTTACGCACGTTACCTTCTAACGCTGGAGTTAAGCGGCGGCGAAGCCATCCGCCTTGAACGAGTAGCTAGGCGCCACTACCGTGATTGTGTCGCCGGACTGCATAGCAAGCTCGTACAACCCCTCTCCTCTGTCGCGAAACTCCAACACTGAGACCGACGAGCCCCAAGGATAGGATGCGGGAATTAGTAGCTTAGTGACGCTGCAGAAGGTGACCGTGAACGGCTCAAGCTTATGTGGTGCGCCTGAGAAATTGAAGCTGCATGTGCGTGACTGCCAGTCGAAGTTAACGGCAACTAGAGACGCATCATGGAGTTTGTCGATGAATGAGGTCATTTCCCTTGACGCCTAACGCTGGAGTTAAGTAGTGGCGTAGCCGTCCGCTTAAATGATGAGTTAGACAGCATGCTCACCGATAGACAACCGATTCCGCAAGGTGTTGAAGCTCAACCACACGATCCAGTTCGCTAGGTTCGAGGTCGTTGGCGAACTGGAAACGGATCGTTTTTAAGCTTGTTGCAAGCAACGCCCACTCGTCGGTAAGACCGCTTACCCTTGGATAGCAGGGCAATATTGCGCCCAGTGGCCGAAGTGCGCGCCGCTCGCACCAGCAGTCGACGAGCTGGCTCAAAAGGATGTCCACGGTGCTGATGTCAGTGGTCATGCTGCCCAACGCTGGAGTTAAGCGGCGGCGTACCCGTCCGCCTTGAACGAGTTGTTAGGGCCCGAACAACGCCCCGTGGCAATGCGAGCATAGCCCGCTGATCGAAGAGTTCGCTCATACCGGGCGCAGTTGCTCAGCCAAAGACCGAGTTTTCTCGGTGACCGCCGTGCCAGTGTGCAGCGTTGACTTGCGCTCGATGAGCATGAGTTGACACTCTTCCTCGGCGACCGGATTGTGGCGAACGCCCTTGGGGACGATGTACATCTCACCCTCGCCAAGCTCCACGATGTTCCCTTCCAGTTCGATGCGGAGACGGCCTTTGAGTATGAGAAACAGCTCGTCTTCGTTCTCGTGACTGTGCCAGGCCAACGAGCCGCGGACTTTTGCAACTTTGATATAGGCATCATCGACCTCGCCGATCACCCGCGGAGACCAAAGTTCTGTGAGGGAGGCAGCGATTTTCTTTGGTGACACAACACTCGACATGTTCTCTCCTACAGGCTAACGCTTGAGTTGAGCGGCGAAGCCGTCCGCTTGAACGAGTGGTTAGGCATCTTGGTATCGCTTGAGGCCGCAGTGAGGGCAAGCTACAAGCGGAACCCGAGAGTTGCCTACGAAATATTGCGAACACCTTGGGCAACGAAAGCGACTTAAGCGTATGCGCCAGTAGAACGTGCCAGCTAGCCAGAGACCAAGGTAACTAAAGATTAGAACTTGCCGATTGGCTTGTGTAAGTGATGATGCATGGTTTAGCAGCAGCAAGAACGGCAAGACCAAGCCTCCAAGCCACCAGGACAAGAACCAGGCCTGAATATGGCGATACCGCTTCCATGCTGCCGAATATTTGCCCATGCATGCCTAACGCTTGAGTTGAGCGGCGCCGGAGGCGTCCGCTTGGAACGAATGATTAGGTGCCACTTGCACCCGCTCCCATGATGCTACCGGCCCGGCGCTTTGGCGAAGTAGTGGGTGGCACATTGGCCGCTTGAGTAGTCTCCATTGCTCAAGCTGCGCAGGGCTGCGTACAGCCAGCTTGGCTAGCAAGTGCTGCCACTCGTAATGAATTTGGCCAGTGGTAACAACGATAGGCTCAACGACTTTGACCGGGCCTATCTTGGTGCGATCGAATGAGTATCCACGGGCCTTTGCCTCCGCGTAGACCCCAGCAAGATAGGCGTTGATCGCCAAGCGCGGCTGCGCATGCGCCGCGAAGCGGTCGAGTTGTGGGTGATGCTTGTACCCGTGCGTTTTCCCGCGAAGGACTGCACGAGCCAGCAAACCCTCCCGCCATAGTGCGACAAGGCCTTGAGCGTCTAGGTATTTGGGGTGTAACGACCAAAGACGCATGCGCGTGTGGCACCTAACGCTGGAAGTTATGCGGCGGCGAAGCCGTCCGCTTTGAACGAATGGTTAGGGTCCGAACAACGCCTCATGGCAATGCGGGCATAGACCGCTGGCCGTGGCCCTACGCCATGTGAACAACCCTACGGGCTTGTGGCATGCAGAGCAACAGGGAGCGTTGTGGGCAAATGCCCTGCGCATGCGGATGGCCCAGAGCCATGTCACCGCGATGCACGCGGGCGCAGCGATGGCGAAGTAGATTGGAGCGCTTTCGGGGTATGACTGAAAAACGATGAAACCTACGACGACGATGGACAGTTGAACAACGGAAAGAGGTGCACCGTATAGAACCAGCTTGCGGCGCGTATGCGCCAAGGCGACTCTGGTTTGTTGGATGTACGAGGATCTGTCCATAGGGCCCTAACGCTGGAGTTAAGCGGCGGCGTAGCCGTTCGCCTTGAACGAGATGTTAGGCATGCGCCGACAACAATAGGCCGATAACATAGCCCACCCCTGCAAGAACACCAACCAATGCAGCACCGCTACTACGAGATAGCTGCCACTGGGCTTTGAGGCCAATGCCCAAAACACAACCAACTGCGAGGCAAATCGCAACCCACGGTTGAAAACCGACACTGAGCACGTGTGAGAGGAGCATGGCCAGGAGCACCACTACCAGAGCACCTGCGAGTGTCGTAGCTGCAGAAACGAAGAATCGCATACCCACCTCCTTGTACTTAACGCCTAAGCTAAGCGGCCATGCGGGCCGCAATGCATGATTGCACCGGAAACTTCCTCCCACACGGTCTGCTTGAGTGCATAGTTAGGCCGCACTCAGACGAACAGTTGCGCCTGGCTGCTCGGACCAGCTCTGGGTCATGGCCTTCGGAGCAGACAGCCACTGACACGATCATGCCTGCAGGCCGTTCCATGACCATCGAGGGATTCGGAGGCCCTCGGGTACGTCGCTGGCCCTTTGTGGGTACGCAGCCATGCTTACCGTAGTGGCCCACGCAAAATAGTCGTGCAGGACTCGCCAGAGCGTGGAGTCGGTGACCTCAACGTCGTCCATCGCCTGGTCAAAGCATGCGATCGCGCGGCAGTCCATCTCTTCGTGAGGCCCATTTCCGCTGTGCATACGAACTACCGACGACTCGCTGCCGTACTGCTCGCTGTAGGTCAGCGGCCCACCCCATGCTTCGCCCCAATACGCCGCGAGGCGCTCGGTATGTTGCGGATGGAATCCGTGGCTGAACGCATGCGCGACGACTTCGTCAGCCAAGACTCGCTCGTGCCACGCATGAGCAAGACGACGAACACCTGCGGCGCCCCCGAGGGCTTCGAACAATGTGTCGGTGGTCATGACTGTCTTCCGTTGAATCTGAACTGATCGTAGGGCCGGCAATTCGGGCCGGCCGGGCTGCATGTGCGGCCTAACGTTTGGTATGAGGGGCGGCCGCAAGTGGCCGAAGCCCGCTTGTGGACGCCGCCTCGATGGAAGGGTTAGACCTCAGTGGGCTGCGCATGGCGACCGGGAGTTTGGCTCACGCCTCCGTGGCCGACGGCCAGCCGATTCGAGCGGCCCGACGGAGACTGGACTGAACGACCCATCGGTGGAACGGGGCGATGGCACGAATATAGAGACGACCTGAGAGGTTGTGGCAATGGACCACGGTTGAAAGAGTCAAGTGGCGCTTGCCTCCCGGCGACGGCTGATTGGTACAGAGGACAGAAAGCCTGAAGTCCAGGTGCTTGTCGTCTTCTCCAAGGACAACTTCGGTCGGACTCGTGCTGTAGATCTTGAAGAAGCCCAAACGGCCTGCCCCGCTCGCCGCACCAAGTGACGTGAGTTCCCTGGCAGTCTTGAGGCCGAACTTGCCGACGACGGCATCTCGGACCGCCATGAGGTTGCCGACCCACGGTGCCTGGTGGGAGAAGATGAACCTCGCCAACAGTTCGGGATCGGTAGACGCTTCCGTTGGAAGCTCGATCGAGTAGGCGTCTGCGAGATTCGTCGATTCGTAGGTCCTGGCAATTCCCGACTCTGTGGGAAGCGATACGGGCGTTGCGCGACGTTGTTGGTTTGACATGTATGCGAGCCACTGGTTGGGTTCTGAGGTCTGACGCTGGAGTTGAGCGGCGCTGGAGGCATCCGCCTTGAATGAGTTGTGGACCTCAATGCATGACCAACTTGTGCCAGTACGGCGCAAACGGCGGTTTGGGGAACGCGAGGCCCAGGTAAGTTGCTCGCCAGCAACGAGAGCGGCCATTGTCCTTGTCGGTGTAGTAGCCGACGACCTTCCCCGACTTGTCGATTTCGAGGATTTGTATCAGTTCGCCTTCGGCTTTGAAGTAGCAGCCGTCACGTTCATCGAGGTGGTTTTGATTGTTGACCTCTGCCCATGCATCGGCGTAGCTCGACGTTGCGGCCGGATATCGGCTCAATTGTGCCTCCGCGTTTGCAGCTGCCTGCGAAAACTTCTTGGCGGATTGGGCGCCGACGGGAAGTGCAAGGAATAGCGTCGCTGCTATGAGAACAGCACGAATCATACGTAATCTCTCCATGAGGCCTAACGCTGGAGTTAAGCGGCGCGCGGCTTTTCGCGCGTCCGCTTGAATGACTGGTTGGGGGCGAAATAGACCTGCACGCTCTGCCACGTACATGTAGAACGCACCGGCAACCACAATAAGCAAGCCCGGAAGAGCATATGCCAGCATGCCAAAGAACGGGCACGGCGCTATGAACGCAAGCACCAAAGACCCCAAGTAGGCCGGACGCGCATACGGCCGCTTTGACGCCAGCGCCCGGGCAACAAAGAGACCAACGAGGCCAATCAAGGACGCGAATACGCCTGCGCCGCTGCTCCACCACTCTGCGTAGGTGATATGCCGACCCTGTATCGCGTAAGAGTCGATGTTGATGACCGATATGACAAAGAAGCGGAAGCAACACGCTGCATGCGCGGTGAGAAATTTTAGAAGCTTTGGCATGCTGCCGAAGTTTGCCCACATGGCCTAGCCCCTAACGCTGGAGTTGAGCTGCGGCGAAGCCGTCCGCCTTGAACGAAATGTTAGATGCCTTGTGCAAAACGTCATAGGAGCGAAACAAAGAGGCGACACCCCATATGCCCAGCACCGCGTAGAAGAACTGGAGGCATGCACCGGCGATGAAGATGCTTACGATCCAAGAACGTGCCCCAGGTACGAAGAGAGGGATCGCCATGGTCATAGTTGCGAGAAGTGCTATGACTGTGGATAAAGATAGTAGAAGAAAACTTTGATGATGGTGCCGGCGATACGCTGCGACTTGCATAAACAGCACCGCGATGGCGTTGATCAAATTGATAGCGAGCATGACGTCGCCTACGATCTCGATGTTGTTCAACGAGCCCCCCCCTGTTTGCGTCTAACGCTGGAAGTTAAGCGGCGACGAAGCCGTCTGCCTTGAACGAAATGTTAGAGATCGTGCGCCCCAGTACCCGCATAGCGTAGACGGAGCAGGAGCCGAGAAGTAGCCCGCGCACCTAAAACGAGAGCTGTACCAAGGATGCACTGGACGATGCTGGCAACAAGTGACGGCAACACGAACAGCCCAGGTCCGCCAAATGCGCGAATTACGCTGCCGGCCAAATCCGGTAGCGCGAGGGTAAATATGAGAGTGCCCGCTGCGACGAACACCGCACCGACAATTGACTGCTGGTCTAGCTTAGCCACCGGGAGATCAGTGATGCCGCGTGCAGCTAGCCGTGCTAGATAAGGCGCACACCACCAAACGACGATTGCCGCAATTGCCGGCCCAAGTAAAGAAATTAGGGCGATGACTGGAAGCGATAAGCCGAACTGATTTTGGTTTGGAACAACCACGAAGACGACAGCCTCGGCTAGATAGACGAGCGCTCGCGAGGCGATGAAAACAGCCAAGACTCGTAGCGCAAGCGTCATTAGTTCCTGTGGCTTCATGTCTTCAACCTCTAACGCTGGAGTTAAGCGGCACGCGGTTTCGCGCGTCCGCTTGAACGGGATGTTAGGACCTGTGCGGAGGCGAAAGAGAGTACGGTAAAAGCGATGGCGAGCAGGTTGATATTGAAATGGCTTGGAGGGGAATACCAACCCCAACCGATCTTGATTGCCAGGGGGCCCATGAAAGTGATAAAGGCCGTTGGCGAGAAGTATTCGGCGACCTGAATAAAGTACAGACTCGTTAGTATCCAGAACGCCCAAGCCTTGGCTTTTAACCCATAGTAGCCACCAAGTAAGCCGCCGATGCCGAGCACTGAGCAGATGGCTAGCGCTGCGATGGGCACGAGTTGATGGCGTAGCGCATAGATCAAGGCGGGCGTCAGTAGGGTCAACGCCCCGTTGAGGAGACTAAACCAAGCAACAACCTTCATAAATCTTGACATGACCGTCCTCGGCATGGCCTAACGCTGGAGTTAAGCGGCGCCGGAGGCGTCCGCCTTGAACGAATGGTTAGGGCTTGAGCACAGCACCTGCAACAAGCACAGCACCGAAAACAACCAGAAGCAACGGCAACAAGATACGGATGCGACCAACATACGCGGACGCAGAAGGAGAGCTGAGCGTACGCCAGCGAGAGCTGAATGCAACGCCCAGAACTGCGCTGCCTACGTTTGGGTCTGCGATGCGCGGCATGCCCGTGTAGAAAAAGCTCAACGACCCGCGACAGTTTACCCACTCGGGATGTTCTGCTTGGACAATGCGACCAAGTTTGACGACGGCATGAAGATAGACGGGTATGCCGACAATCAATACCAGGCTGGCAATTGGGAGTAGCAGATCCATCTGGGAGCCCTAATGCTGGAGTTGAGCGGCGGCGTAGCCGTCCGCCTTGAACGAGTGGTCAGGGCGCTCGCCGAGGTGTGCCCCAAATGTGTTTGTGCCAGTAGTCTGCCACTGCAAAAAGACCCCTGGTAAAAAGAAAGCGGACGATCCAATTGCCATGTTGATTTCGGGGGATAGCAGACCTCTTCTTGAGATGCCAAATGTAGAAGACGACAACCGCCAGCTGCAACGCGATGAGTGAAACTACCAGCGAGCCAAAATGCCCGTCTAGCGAAGTGTGAGCACCAGGTGGCTCGGACAGCAGGAGGAAAGCTAGGATCTGAGCCAGAAGAATAGGAAGGAAGCTGACCACCAGGATGAGAATTTTCACCAGCCGTGTCATTTCTGAGCGCCCTATTGCTGGAGTTAAGCGGCGCCGGAGGCGTCCGCCTTGAACGATTGGTTAGGTGCCACTTGCACCCGCTCCCATGATGCTACTGGCCCGGCGCGTTGGCGAAGTAGTGGGTGGCACATTGGCCGCTTGAGTAGTCTCCATTGCTCAAACTGCGCAGGGCTGCGTACAGCCAGCTTGGCTAGCAAGTGCTGCCACTCGTGATGAATTTGGCCAGTGGTAACAACAATAGGCTCAACGACTTTGACCGGGCCTATCTTGGTGCGATCGAACGAGTACCCACGGGCCTTTGCCTCCGCGCAGACCCCAGCAAGATAGGCGTTGATCGCCAGGCGCGGCTGCGCATGCGCCGCGAAGCGGTCGAGTTGCGGGTGATGCTTGTACCCGTGCGTGTTCCCGCGAAGAACCGCACGAGCCAGCAAACCCTCCCGCCATAGTGCGACAAGGCCTTGAGCGTCTAGGTATTTGGGGTGCAACGACCAAAGACGCATGTGCGTGTGGCACCTAACGCTGGAATTAAGCGGCGGCGGGGCCGTCCGCTTGGATGACTGGTTAGGCGGCAACGTCCTCAGACGAAGCGCACCCGAAAACTAATAGAGCCTGTGCGACGCCAATGCTGACCACGCATACACCCGCCAAAAAGAGACCCACTACTACACCCCAAAAACCAACCGGATCTTTTGACCGTTCGATGCGATGACCAGATCTTAAGGCAACAGAACCTTTAAACATGCATCGCAGCGCCCCCAGAATGAAAACGCTACCAGCCATCCAAGCGAGAACCGCTCTGTTCATTGTGGAGCCTAACGCTTGAGGTAAGCGGCCGCTGCCGCGAGGACTAGCAGTTTACCGCGACCCATCGCAGCGGTCCGCTTGAGCGAATAGTTATGCCATGACACCTTTCAGACGAGATCAAGCAGTTGACGGGAAGGTTCATGTGCGATCTTCCAGTCTGCGTAGCAACCTAGCACGCCACAGGCAGCGCACCTCAGACCGAGGTACAGCCACTTGACCTCGCCGTTGTCGGGATATAGCGCAAAGCCAACAGCCAAGTTCATTATTTCTCCACCGCAAGGGCATGCGCATTCGTCGGGTTCGGCTTCTTTCCAGTAATCGGCGCTGTCACAAACAAAATGGTCTTTTCCGCAAGATGTACAAGTGCGCTTAGCAGCGCCGTGCTCATCATCGGCCTCGACACGGAACAACTGTCCGCCGCACGAACATGACGCAACGCGAACCACGTCTACCGGGTATTGTTGAGCCGTAAAGTCGACGAGATAACTTTCAATATCCGTCGCTTCGGTGCCCTTCCACCACTCACCAGATGTGTCGATGCTCATATCTCTTGCGGCATAACGCTGGGGTTAAGCGGCGGCGTAACCGTCCGCCTTGGACGAATAGTTAGGCCGCGGGAGTCGAAAGGCGGCAGAACCTGCGAATGAACGGATTGGCAAGAACAAGCAATAGGGCAGCAACGAACAACGAAAGCAAGCAACCTTGCAACAGCCAGGCCCCGAGCCCCAGTTTGAAGCCCCGCCCAAGCTCGACATAGCCTGCGCTCCAGAGGCCAATTGATAGGCCGTTAAGCAAAGAAGAGCGAGAACGCCAAGCAAGCACGATGATAGTGAACGAAGCTATGCCAAGACCGAGCGAGCAGGCAAGAAAAGGAAGTGGCGCCACTCCGCCGAGAAACGTGGCGACTAAAGCGACAGCACCGCCAAAGAACCAATAGAAGCGCGAGGCCAACGTGAGATTGGCGCTTTCGATGATTCGGGTCGCGCTGGAGTTCATGGAATCTGCCCACCTAACGCTGGAGTTAAGCGGCGCCGGAGGCGTCCGCCTTGAACGATTTGTTAGGCACACAGCTAGTCACGATAGGCAGACCAAGCAAGCCAAATGAATCCAGCGCATGCCACCAACCAGAAGAAGATGATGAACCAAAATTGCGATGACTGTGATGCATGGTTATACATGGTGCCCGCCACGATTGTTCGGCCAAAGCCAGGAACAGAGCCGTTCTTGAGGCCCGACAAGGCCAGGGCGCCAGATACAAGTGCGCCGATTACACCGATGAAGATCTTGAAGTAGCGCCTAACGGTGTCTTGCATATGCACTCCCTTGATATGCCTAACGCTGGAGTTAAGCGGCGGCGAAGCCGCCTGCATTGAACGAGTTGTTAGCCGACATGCTACGGCCCCCAATAGTCGAATTTGAAGATGCTCCGCGCGGGAATGGTAAATGAAATTTCCCCGCCACATTTGATTACGTGTTTCCCGGGCTCTATTTGGCCACGCACCCAAGTGGGGTGAGGCCAAATCTTGCCATCGACTGTCAGCGGGCCACATTGACCACCATTGTCGTCGATCACAACTAGATAGGTGTGGCCATCTGGTGAGGGCGTGACAGAACCTCGAAGGTCACGGTGGCCGCAAGCGGCACAACCAATTGCCAGCAGAATTAAAATGATCTGTCGACTCATGGCCATGAGCTTCCTTTGCCGGCTAACGTTTGACATGTGCCGCACCTGGAAGCGGGCGAAGCCCGCTGTAAGGTGTCCGCTCGATGGAAGGGTTAGGCGTCACTTTCAGTCGAGGAATGTCCAAGTGTCCGCTCCGTCGAAGTGGCTTACCTGCACTGACTCCTGAAGGCGCGGTTCAAAGTTGTTCAGATTGACACCGTGCCTCGCACCTGGCTCCGGTAAAAGAGGTTCCCAATGCGTGACGCAACCACAAGTGTTGCAGCGCACCGTGCGCAGCGTCTTGTCGCCCCAGATGTACGAAGAGGTGTTTTCCGGATGGCCCTGAATTTGAACCGTCCCGAACTCGAAGTACGCCCAAAGCCCGCCCAGGCGGCGGCAGAGTGAGCAGTTGCACTTGATGGCCTTCTCGGGTGCAGATGGAAGCGTGAGCCGAAGCGCTCCACAGTGACACGAGCCTTGTAGCAGCGACATGGAAGATCCGTTCTCGGCCATTGCAAACTCGCTTGGTGTGACGCCTAACGCTTGAGTTGAGCTGCGGCGTAGCCGTTCGCCTTGAACGAATAGTTAGAGCAACCTCAGTCCAGTATGCCTGTGGAGAGGCCTGTGACAAGACCGGCGCACCAAAAGCCCGCCGCAACTAAGAGGCACCGCATGAAGCCGCGCGCATAGCGGGCCGCTGGCTCCGTACTAGAAGGCTTGCCCCACAACGTAACGTCTTGCATGCGAAAGCGCCTCGGCTGCGCCCTAACCGCGAACAAGCATGCCCAAAAGCAAAAGCCGATAAAGCACGACCCGATGAAGCCCACGGTAGAAATCCAAAATATCGAGCGGCCGAGAAGATGCATGTGTGCTCTAACGCTGGAGTTAAGCGGTGGCGGCGCCGTCCGTCTTGAACGAGATGTTAGGTGCGATGCATGGCACCAACGCAAGCAAGAAATAGCACAAGACCAGCAAGGGTGAGGCCTAGGACGAAAAAGCCTTTGTTACCTGTCGGAACTCCCTCTGCGTGAGACTTGGGGTTGCGCCACTTCTCCAACACGACCTTCCACTGACTTTGCAGCTCCATGCAGGCCCCGATGTATAGCGGCAGGAAGCCAAGGACAAACATGAACTTTGATATGGGAAGATCGGGGTTTTCCGCGAAAAACCAAATAGTCGTTGGCAACGTGACCAAGGTTAAAGCCGCGACTTTCCATTTCGATGCTGTCAACTTCATGTGACACCTAACGCTGGAGTTAGCCGGCGGCGTAGCCGTCCACCTTGAACGAATTGTCAGGAGCCGGCCCAGTACAGGCACAGCCCACCTGCTGCGAAGAATATCAGCCACGATAGGTGGCGACCGCGCGTAAGGACCAGTGGCAATAGGCCGCAAGCAATTAAGGTCCAGCCGATGGCAGATGCAAGCGCCGAAGCCGAGGCTTGGCCGGCCAACTGGAACAAGACGACGGCAAATCCGAAGGCAAGCACACTGGTTATGTGCCACGCAAAGCGAAGCGTGCGTACCGTGAACTCGGTGCCACCGAACAGCCTGGGCAGATTGTCTCGACGGAACAGACGGATGAGGATGTACCGCTCCCCCAAGATGGAGTGGGCAATCCCGAGTGCGGCAATCAAGAAAGCGGCGGTATGCAGCATTCTTCCCAAGCTCCCTGACGCTGGAGTTAAGCGGCGGCCTAGCCGTCCGCCTTGAACGAGGTATTAGGTTGCATTGGCAAAAATGCCGCGGACAACGAACTGTGTAATGACGGAGGCGAACAAAATACCAAGAACGAGAAGCGCCCAACGAAACTTGAACCACGCAGCCCGGTACCCGGACGACTGTACAACCAGATCGACAAGGTAGGCGGCGCAGTAGGCGACGTTTGCCAAGACAGCCAGCACAAAGAGACCTTGCAGCAGATCGAAGGACATGGCTTGCCAGGACTGCGGCAGGTGAAACAGGAAGATGGCCCCTACGACACCTAGAAGGGCTGCGTTGTAGATGAGACGGCCGCGCTCCCAGTAACGGATGGCGTTGGTTAGTGAGGCGCGGAATGGTGGTGTGCTCATTCTTGCAACCTTACGCCGGAGTAAGCGGCCGCTGCCGCGATGCATGACCGTTTGCCGTAACCGATTTCATCGGCCCGATCGACCATACGCTTAGGCCGCGCGACCCGGTTCGCTACCGCTATCCGGCAATGGAAAGAGCAGTTCATTGCCATCGGGATCTTCTATCTTGATCACATCGTAGCCCCACCAAGAGATCTGGTTGGGAATGGAGCGCTCAACTATTTCGCGCTTGAATCCCGCAATGCCATCGCGCGTGAGCTCTACAAACAGGCGTCCCTTGTCCTTGCGTCTGGCATCCTCGCACAGAATGATCTCGCATTCCGCCCTATCGATCTGACATACCTTCCCCTGTCCATCGCCTTCATGCCAGGCCTTTTCGAAACCGAGTGTTTCGATATAGAAGTGCAGCGCACGATTCAGGTCACTGACGAAGAGAACCGGCCTTGTATACCACCTGTGCATGGTCATCTCTCCGGGAGTTCGTGGTGCGGCCCGACGCTGGAGTCAAGCGTCGGCATAGCCGTCTGCCTTGAACGAAATATTAGCCCCAAACGTAAACCTTTCAGGGCGCGAAAACCCGCTTGGCGATCTGCCGGTGAAACGTGCAAGTCAAAAACCAGGATGGCGCAAAAGAGCGTACTGCACGGCCAACGGAGGCACGCCGATGCCTGCCAAGCCCGCTGGATCGACTTGGCGCAGGCGCTACGTATGCCTCAATGGAACTGGTCGCTGGCCGGCACCCACGAACTGGACGATGAGGCGGGCGTGCTGGCCCGCTTGACCGGCAGCACGATGCCTTCGCAGCCCGGTGGTGGCGGGCCGCCGGCGACGCGGGCCGCGGCGCATTCGGCGCCGTTGTCGAGTTTGATCATCGGTGCCGGAGCTGCACTGCTGGCTGCGGGTGCAGGTGGCGTCACCGGGTTGGCGGGAGCGAGGTGCAGGCGTTCGTAGACTTTCGCGTCGAGCGGCTTCGCCGGCGGATCGGGGTTCTTGCAGCCGAACAGCGACATCGGCAGCAGTGGCATCACCGCGCACTCGACGCGTACACCGCGGGGCAGATGGAACGTGTGTTTGACCGTGGTTTTTTCCACCGCATGACGCAGCGCGGTGTCGATCGAGCTCTCGCCTTCGGGGGTCCAGTTCTGGTCGAAGCGGGTCGGCTTGTAACCGATGTTCGGCGTGCCATGGCTCATGATCGAGGTATCGCCGCGCGGCTTCAGTTGCACGTAGCCGCCGAGTTCGCCTTGCTTCTCGCCCTGGTCGGCGCCGGGCTGGTTGCCGCCGGGCTGGCCGGTACCTTGTTGTTGCCCGGCGCTGCCCTTGTCGCTGCCCTGCCCTGTTTTCGGCGATGTGGCGGCCGTGTTCTTGCCGGTGTCCGTTTCCGGTGCGGCAACGACGCCGTTGGGCTCACCCGGCGTGGCCGTGTCGCTGCCTTGCGGCGTAGCGTTGGGTGCACGGCTGACGTCGCGCCCGCTGCTGAGGTCGCCCGGACTTGGGTTGGTCTCGTGCGCCGCAGGTTGCTCGGTCGCGGCAGGTGACGGCGACTGGGCCGGCGTGCTGGTCGCGGTGGTGGTCGGCGTGGCCGCGGCGGTGGTCGCCACTGGCGCACTCAGTTGCGGCCGCTCGATGGACGGCTGGATGGCTGGCGTGCGTGCGGTATCGGCAACCTCGACCTTCACGCTCGGCGTCTGCGCCTCGGTTCGCGCCGGTGTGGCGGGAGCCACCGGCACCGCTTCCAGTTCGGCTTCGGCCACGTCGATCGTCGGCGCCTGCACCTGCGGCTTCTCATTCGGTACGGTCGGCGCCGGCGCACTCAATGGCGTCTGCAGGTTCACGCTCGGCGACGGCTGGGCCGGCAACGGAATCGGCTGCAGCTCGGGCACCGGCGGCGCGGCGGCAATCTCGGCACGGGCCGGCACCACGCTGGCTGGCGCGTTGGTTTTAGGCACCTCGGTATTCAACGTGACGCTGGCTACGCTGATCGGTGGCGGTGACTGCGGCGGCACTTCCGGCAGCGCCAGCGAGGCCGGCGGCGTCAGCGGCTGGGTACCTTCCAGTTGCGGCTTGCGCACGGATTCGGGCTGGAACTTCGGCGGCACCGGCGGCTGCAAGGCCGGCGTCGGCAGCGCCACCGTCGGCGGTTCGCCGGCCAGCGGAACCGGCTGCAGGTCGGGTGTCGGCGCCGGCTTCGGCAGGCTCACCGGCGGCGGCGGCGCGGCCTTTGGTTTCGGTGTCGGCGCATGCGGCTTCGCAGCCTTTGCGAGCACCGGCGTCGCGGCGGCCGGCGCGGGCGACGCCGCTACCGTTGCCTGCGTAAACGCACTGCGCTCGCTGCTCGGCGTGGGCTGGCTGCTGCGGCCTTGATGCCGCGGACCGCGCTCTTTGGGCGGGGTGCCGCGCACCGGTGGCGGTGGTGGCGGCTCGGGTGGTTCGATCAGGCGCACCTGCATGAACTGCAGCTTCGGCGCCGTCGGCGGCGGCAACTCGTAGGCCGGCCCCAGCACGAAACTAAACAGGAACACGATGTGCACCAGCAGCGCGCCGATCGCGGCGACCGCATGCAGGCCACGCTCGCGTGGGCGCTGACGGGTACGTTGATGGTAGACGCGCGCCCGGGAGGCAGCCGCCAGCGGCGAGTTCAGCATGATCCGCGCGGGATTGGCGGAACGGCCGGCAGCAGGTTGGTCCGGGGGTGGCAAGGGCATGCGGCCAGTGTAACGGGCGCGGCGGCCGTTCCGCATGACACCTGAGACGCGCTGATCAGATCAGAGCACCTCAATGACCTCGGGCAGCACTCGCGGCGCGTTCGCGCAATTCGGCGTCGACCGAACGATTCGGCGTATCGACCGGGCAACCCGGCTCCAGCGGCTTGCCGGCGCGATACATCGCGATGCAGGCCTCCACGCCGGGCGGCTTTGGCGCACGCGCCTCGCCATCCAGCGGCTTGGTCGGCGCCATGCTGAGGCGCTCGTCGCCGTCCTTGGCCGAGGGCGGCGCCGGCGGATTGAGGCAATTCGGCGTCGGAATGCCCAGCACCGTCATGCATTTCAGATGCACGCCACCGGGCAGGTTCACGTCCTTCGATTTCAACACCGCATCGACCACATGCCGAACCGCCGCGCCGCCGGCCGTTTCATCCGGTGGCGGAAAGTACTTCTCGAAGCGCGTCGCCTTGTACTTGATCGGATCGGTGTGCTGCATGATGCGCGCGTCGCCTTGCGGCTGGTTCTGTACATAGCCGGGCATGGGCGCGCTGGCGGCGGCCGCCGGCAGCAGCGGCTGGCCATGCTCGTCGTACAGTCGCGCCGCAGTGGCTGGCTTGGGCGCCGGCAGCTGCAAGGTCATCGCCTCCTTCGCGACCGGCTCGGGCAGCCTGGGCCGCACGCGCGGCTTCGGAGGCGGTGGCAAGTCCTGCGCGGGCGGCGGTTCGACCATCGGGATGGGCGATCGGGTGATGAAGCGAATCCGCAGTATTTCATCCGTTCGTGTCGCCACCGCGGGGGTCGGCCGCGGCCGCATGCCGTACCAGATCGCCACCACGAACAGCGCATGCAGCGGCACAGCCACCGCGATCGCGAGCCAGCGCTGCCGGCGATCGTGCTGCGGCTCGCGCCAGCGCCGCTGCCGCAACCGCGCCAGAGTCGGGCCGTCCAGCGGTGCCAGTCCGCCATCCGGCTGATCCTGGCTCAGCCATGGCTGGCGTTGATGTGCGGCCTGCTGCGGACGGACGATGACGATGCCTCGTGGGATGCGGATGGCTGTCGGCAGGATGCCGGAGGGCGCTTGAACCCCGACGCACCGGCCAGCGGGTGTGGAGTTCACGCGCACTACAGACCGCTGCCACACGCTGCCGGTTCCCCGCACTGCAGCTTGACCGCATCGGCGGTTCGCTCAAGTCTAGACGCGTGGTGCAACGCACCGCTCCGCCATGACCGCCCTCATCCTGTGCAGACGCCCGCTCTGCGCATGCGAGGAACGACCATGACGGCCCGCCATCGTCAGCCGCCAACGCGCGGCCTCATGCGGCGCCGTTCATGCCACGAGGCCACGCCCTGCTTGAGGAGGGTCGCATCGTGACACACACCACGGAAAGCATCCGCAACATCGCGCTCGTCGGCCATGCCGGCGTGGGCAAGACCACGCTGTTCGAAGCGCTGCTGCTGGCCGGCGGCGCGATCCAGGCACCGGGCACGGTCGAGCGCGGCAACACGGTGTCGGATACCGACAGCCAGGAGAAGGCCCGCGTACATTCGATCGATACCTGTATCGCGCATCTGGATCGGGACGACTGCCACCTCAACCTGATCGACACCGCCGGCTATGCCGATTTCCGCGGCGCCACACTGGCCGCGCTGGCCGCGGTGGAAACCGTGGCGATCGTGGTCAACGCGATCAACGGCATCGAGCACGGCACCCGCCGCATGATGATGCATGCGAAGCAGCGCGGACTTGCGCGCATGCTGGTGGTCAACAAGATCGACTTCGACGGCGCCAACCTGGCGGCTGTGGTGGATGCGCTGCGCGAGGAGTTCGGCAACGAATGCCTGCCGGTGAACCTGCCCGCCGGACGTGGCACGCGCGTGCTGGACTGCTTTTTCCACAGCGAAGGCGCCACCGATTTTTCTTCGCTGGCCGAAGCGCATCAGCGCATCCTCGACCAGGTCGTCGAGATCAACGAAACCATGATGGACCAGTACCTCGACGCGGGCGAAGGCGCACTGACCCCGCAGCAGTTGCACGATGCGTTCGAGCAGTGCCTGCGTGAAGGCCATCTGGTACCGATCTGCTTCGTCAGCGCGCGCACCGGCGCCGGCGTCAACGAACTGCTGGATGTCGCCACGCGGCTGCTGCCGAATCCGGCCGAAGGCAATCCGCCCCCCTTCGTGCGCAGCGATGGCTCGCCGCTGGCGGTCAGCGCCGATCCGGCCAGTCACGTGATCGCCGACGTATTCAAGATCGTCAACGATCCGTTCGTGGGCAAGCTCGGCGTCTTCCGCGTGTGGCAAGGCACGATCCGCCGCGACAGCCAGTTGCTGGTCGACGACGGCCGCAAGCCGTTCAAGGTCGGCCATCTGTTTCGGCTGCAGGGCAAGACGCATGTGGAGATCGAGGCGGCGATCCCGGGCGACATCGCCGCGGTGGCGAAGATCGAGGACATCCACTTCGACGCGGTGCTGCACGACTCGCATGACGAGGATCGGATCGCACTGGCGCCGCTGACGTTTCCGTCGCCGATGTTCGGCCTCGCGCTGGAGCCGAAGCACAAAGGCCATGAGCAGAAACTATCCAACGCGCTGGGACGGCTGGCCGAGGAGGATCCGTGTTTCCGCGTCGAGCACCACAAGGAGCTCAACGAGACGGTGGTGCGCGGGCTGTCCGACCTGCATCTGAAGGTGATGCTGGAGCGCATGCGCGAACGCTACGGGGTCGAGGTGGTGACCCATCCGCCACGCATCGCCTACCGGGAAACCATTTCCGGCCAAGCCGAAGGCCATCACCGGCACAAGAAGCAGACCGGCGGCGCCGGCCAGTTCGGCGAAGTGTTCCTGCGGGTGGAGCCGCTCGAACGCGGCACCGGTTTTGAATTCGTCGATGCGGTGAAAGGCGGCGTGATTCCCGGCCAATTTCTGCCGGCGATCGAGAAAGGCGTGCGTCAGGCGATGGAGCATGGCGCGATCGCCGGCTACCCGCTGCAGGATCTGCGGGTGACCGTGTACGACGGCAAATACCATCCGGTCGACTCGAAGGAAGTCGCCTTCATCAGCGCCGGCAAGAAGGCGTTTCTCGACGCGATCGGCAAGGCACGGCCCATCGTGCTGGAGCCGATCGTCAACGTCGAGGTGGCGATTCCCGAACACAACGTGGGCGACGTCACCGGCGGCCTCGCCGGCAAGCGCGCGCGCATCATGGGCACCGACACCCAGCGTGGCGGCGAGCTGGTGATCAAGGCGCAGGCGCCGCTGGCCGAACTGGTCGACTACCCCACCGAACTGAAATCGATGACCGGCGGCCGTGGCCGCTACAGCCTCGACCTCAGCCACTACGAGCCCGTACCGCCGACCGTGCAGAAGCAGCTCAGCGAAGCGTGGAAACCGCACGCGGAAGAGGATTGAGCTGCGGCGGGCAACCGCTATGCCATATCGCACCAAATACACAGGCATCCCACATCGCGGTAGGCGCGCCCAGGCCTCCAGGCCCCGCTACAGCCGACTGCTGCGCTTCACCGCGAGATAGCGCTCGATCAGCGCGCCGGACAATTCCGCGCAACTGACGTCGAGTGTGTTCACGCCTTCGCGGCGCAGGCCTTCGTGCACGCGCTCGCGTTCGGCCAGGTAGTGCATCGCGGCCGCGCTGCGGATGCTGGTTTCCAGCTCGTCGCCCGGCTCGATCGCGGCGCGGTCCAGCGCCAGTTCGCGCAGGCTGACCAGCATCACCAGATGACGCTTGGCCAGCATCGACACCGCCATGCGCAATTCCGCGTCGTCCTCGTCGCGCACGTTGGTGATCAGCACCACCAGTGCGCGGCGCTGCTGGTGCGCCTGCAACGCGCTGGCCGCGGCGAGGTAGTCGGTGGCCAGCGGCATCGCATGCAAGTCGTAGCCGGCGCCCAGCAGCATGTCCATGCCGCCATTGCCCTGCTGCGGCGGCAGCCAGCGCTGCTGCTGGCCGGTGCAGGCCAGCATGCCGACCGCGTCGCCCTGGCGCAGCGCGATGCTGGCCAGTGCCAGCGATGCGTTCAGCACGTGATCGAAGTGCGCCAGCTGATCGTCCTGCGCCAGCATGCGGCGGCCGCAGTCGAGCATCAGCACCACCTGCTGGTTGCGCTCGTCGCGATACTCGCGCGAGATCAGCCGGCTGCTGCGCGCGGTGGCTTTCCAGTCGATCTTGCGCAAGCTGTCGCCGACGCGGTAGTCGCGCAGTTCCTGGAACTCGGTGCCTTCGCCGCGGCGCCGTTGCAGCCGCGCGCCGACGCTGCGCGAAGCCAGCTCCACGCTGAGTCCGGCCAGCTCGGCCAGCGACGCGAAATTCGGATACACGCGCACCGTCGACGGCGTGCCGACCACCCGGCGCGAAGACCAGCAGTGCCACGGCGAACGCAACTGCAGATGGCAACCGTCGAAGCCGAATTGGCCGCGCGCGTCCGGCGTCACCGTGTAGTCGAGCAGCATGTCGCTGCCCGGCGGCAACGAAAGTTTGCGCGGCATGCCGTGCACGGCCCAGCCGCCCGGATGCAGGTCGTGCAACCGCAGGTGCTGGGTGCGCGCCGCGGACGCGCGCAGACGCAGACCGACCCGCGCCTCCGGCCCCAGCGGCATCACCGGCGATACGTCGCGCTGCACGCTGGGCGAAGGCAGCCGCCGCAGACGCCAGCCGTCGACCAGCGCCAGCATCGCGATGACGGCGCCGCAGGCCAGCCATGCCGACAACGGCAGCCACGCCAGACTGGCCAGCACACCGATCACGGTCCAGCCGGCCAACAGCCACAGCAGGGGCGGGGCGGGTCGCATCATTGGCGTGGCGCAGGCACCTTGTGCAGCAGCGCCCTGAGCAAGTCGTCGGGCCGCTGGCGTTCGATCAGCGCTTCCGGCGCCAGCATCAGCCGATGCCGCAACGCCGGCAGCGCCACCGCGCGCACGTCGTCGGGCGTGACGAAATCGCGGCCATCGAGCACCGCCTGCGCACGTGCCAGCCGCGCCAGCGCCAGCCCGCCGCGCGGGCCGGCACCGCCGATGACGCCCGGCCATTCGCGCGTGGTGCGCACGATGCGCACGGCGTAGTCGGTCACCGCCGCATCCATGCGGATCGCGGCGACGCCTTGCTGCAAGGCCATCAATTCGGCCTGGCTCATCACCGGCTGCACGCGCGAGACATCGAGGTCGGCGGCGACCTTGCCGTTGACCACGCTGGCGACCATGCGGCTTTCGTCCTCCGCGCTGGGATAGCCGATCACCACCTTGATCAGGAAGCGGTCCAGCTGCGCTTCGGGCAACGGGTAGGTGCCCTCCTGCTCGATCGGATTCTGCGTGGCCACCACCATGAACGGCGCCGGCAACGCGAAGCGGCGGCCTTCGATGGTGACCTGCCCTTCCTGCATCGATTCGAGCAGCGCGGCCTGCGTCTTCGCCGGCGCGCGGTTGATCTCGTCGGCCAGCAGCAGGTTCGCGAACACGGGGCCGCGGCGGATCTGGAAACGCTCGGTCTTCGGATCGTAGATCGCGTGACCGGTGACATCCGCCGGCATCAGGTCGGGGGTGAACTGGACGCGCCCGAAGGTGCAGCCGACCGATGCGGCCAGCGCGCGCACCAGCAAGGTCTTGCCCAGCCCGGGCACGCCTTCGATCAGCACGTGGCCGGCGGCGAGCAAGGCCAGCAAGACCTGGTCGAATACTTCGGCCTGGCCGATGAAGGCCTGCGCGACCTGCACGCGCAGCGCGCGTGCGTGCGCGCCGAGTTCGTCGATCGAAAGCGGTACCGGTGGGATGACCGGCACGGCGGCAAGTGTCTCGGTGGTCATGGGCGGCTCCTGAGTCGCGCCAGGGTGATGATGCATGCGCGAAACGCCTGTGCGTTCGCGGGTGACTGGAAGGCCTGGGCGATCTGCGCGGCATCGATCCCGCTGCGCTCCGCCAGGCGTGTGTAGAGCGCGTCGCCATTGAGCATCGCGCAGGCCGGATCGCGCCGGCGCAGACGCGCCAACACCGTGTGGCAGGCCAGCTGGTGCAGGCTGCGGCCGCCGTCGCGGCGATACAGAAATTCGCCGGCGGCCTGCACGTGTTCGAGCAGGGCGCGTCGATGCATCGCCGGCGCGGGCATCAATGGGCCAAGCCGGGCACTGCGCATGGCCATCCAGCCGGCCAGCAGCAGGGTCAGCGCCAGCAGTGCCGGCCAGCCATCGCGCAACAGCATCCTGAGGAACGAAATGCCGTCCAGCGCGTACACCAGATAGATCTCGCCGCGGCCCATGTTGGGCGCCAGCAGACGCCAGCCGAAACGCTGCGCCGAGGTCTGCTTCAGCGCATTGCGCGAAAGAGTGTTCAAGTTGACCAGCAGGCTGACCGAACCCCTGCCCATCCGGGTGCGGGCAAACAGATAGCCATCCTGCGGATCACCGATTGCCGCATCGACGGCTGCGGCAGCTGCCGGCGAGAGCAGGAAGCGGCGGCCGCACAAGGCAACGCCGTTCGCGTCGTCGTCACCGGCAGCGCCCGCCGCGCCGATGGTGCTGCAGGCATAGTCCGCCTGGCGCGGATCGAGCAGTTGCAGGGCTTCGAACAGCGGCGTATGCACCGCCGTGACGGTCGACCCGGGCGACATCAGCAGATGCCCTCCGCCACGCACCCACGTCGCGATCCGCGTGGCGTCATCCGCATCGACCCGCGCCGCATCGTCGCCCAGCACCAGCGTGTCGCCGGGATGCAGCGGCATCCTCTGCGGATCCAGCGTGGCCAGCGCGGTCGCCGACACGTTCAGCCGTTGCAAGGTCAGCTCCAGCGCAAGGAAGCGGTTGTAGCGCGCCGCGCCCTTGGCAGCCACCGTTTCGGTGACGTCCTTGTGCTCGAACGTGGCGAAGAACGCGCCGACCAAGAGCAGCAGCACGCCCAGCACCAGCAGAGCCGTGTAAAGCGGTTTGCGGTTCATGCGGAAGCTCCCGCTTCCACCGGCCAGCCGCTCAGCAGATGTTCCATTCCGGCGTCGTCCGGGTAACGCCCCGCATAAGCGGCGAACTGCCAGGTGCGCACGATCGCAATGGCACGCTGTGCGCGCGCCGGATCGTCGATCGCCGCGGCCTGGCGCAACCAGTCCGCCTCGGTCGCATCCGCCGACGGCGGCACCTTCAGCAGCCGGGCCGTCTGTTCCACGCAACCGCGGTACAGCAGCGCCAGCGCCTCGCGCTGATGCTGTGCCTGCCACAACGCGCGGGCGGCGCCGGCCAGATCCGCGGGCAGCGGCGCGTCCGCCACGACACTCACGCGCACACCCGGCGACATTGCCGATGCCGGCTCGTCGGGTGTCGGCGCCAGCTGTCCACGCCAGCGCCAGGCAAAACGCAACAGCGCCGCGATCGCCACGATCAGCAGCAGCCACATCAGGGCCTTGAATACGATCGCCAGCGCGGCGCCGAACGCCGGGAACGGTATCGGCTGTGCGTTGGGCTGCGCCTTGGGCGTGTATTTGAACACCCACTTTCGCGTCGTGTATTCGCCCCCGAAGCGGGGGTCGCGGTAGGTCTCTGCCGCCGCCGCGGCGAAACGCGCGTCGGCGCTGTCAACCGGCTGCCGGAACACTTGCTGCAGCGATGTCGCCGAGGGCTTCGGAGGCACAGGTGTCGCCGCATGCCCCGGCAGCGGCCAGGCGCAGGCACACGCCAGCAGCACGCCAAGCACTTTGCCGAGTCCTTGCAGCCGCGTGCGCATGCGGCGGAATGCCAGATCGATATCCCATGCTTCCAGCTGGGTGCGCCGGTTGAGATACAGCGCGAATCCGCAGGCCACGTACAGCGGCTCGATCGCGCTCATCGCCAGATACGCCATGGCTGCGGCCAGCAGCAGCCAGGCCGTCGAAGCGTCGCGCACGTCGTTGCGGAAAAAGTCGCCCAGCGAATCCGCGCGCCATTCGTGCGGTATCAGCATCGCCCCCAGCAACCACGCACTGAGAAACAGCACCAGTTCGAACTGCAGGCAACCATAGGTCAGCAGGCTGGTGTCCGCCACGATGCGCCGGCGCAGCACTTTCCAGCGCGCCGAGCGCAGCTTGCGTGGCGCCCCTTCTAGCAATTCCATCGGCAGACGCAGCGCGCGATTGCTGTCGATGCGCAGCCAGCTGAGCGCGGCCACCGTGCTGCGCCAGCTCCACTGGCGCTGGCCGCGCAGAGTTTCGCGCCAGTTCGGCGTGCGATCGAACACCGCCCGCGACAGCACGTACAGCGGCAGCCGGTCGAACAGCGGCTTCAGCCACCACATCAACACCAGGCCCAGCCATGGCAGATCCAGCATCACGCCGAGCGCATTGCAGATCACGAACACCGGCAAGGTGAAGGCGAACCATGCCGACCACACGGCGCCGGCATTCGCGCGCAACATGGCGGCGCCGAGATCCAGCGCCTCGCGCGGCGCACGCGGCCGCAGCACCACGCTGATCCGCTCAAGCTCCATGCGAGGTTCCCCTGCCGCCGCGCCACAGCCAGCCGAGCACCAGCAGCCACAACAGCGCGCCGCTGCCGAACTTCAGTACATCCGGCAACGCCGCGATCGACGACCAGTACGCCTCGACGAAGGCCGCAGCCAGCAACATCGCGAACGCGCCCAGCGCCAGTTGCGCACCGACCCAGCCGGCGGCGACCAGCGCCGGCCCGCGCCGCTGCCGGCCCGGTGTCAGCAAGGTCAAGCCGAGCTGCAAGCCGGCGCCGCCGGCGATCACCAGCGCGCTCAATTCGAGCGCTGAATGCCCGACCACGAAACGCCAGAACGGGCCGCCATAACCGATCGCGGTGAGATGCCCGGCCACGCCGCCGATCAGCACGCCGTTGGCGCCCAACACGTAGATCGCGCCGACGCCGAAGAACAGGCCAGAGGCAAACGTGCGGAACGCGATGCTGACATTGTTCATCACGTAAAAACCGAACATCTGCATGTCGGTGCCGCTGCTGCGGCCGAGGTGCGTATTCGCCGGGTCGTACATCTTCTCGACATCGGCGAGCTGGACACTGCTGAATACCGTATGCGCCAGCTCGGGGCGCACCTGCATCAGCACCAGGGTGATCAGGGCCGGCATATAGAACAGCACCGCGGCCGCGGCCATGCAGCGCCATTGCGCGCGCACCAGGCGCGGGAACCCCGCGATCAGGAAGCTGGCTACCCGATGCCAGCGCGGCGCCGGCGGCCGATACATCACGCGATGGCCTTGCTGCACGATGCGCTGCAGCCGATCGGTCACTTCATGGCTGTAACCGCGTCCGCGCGCCAGCGCCAGGTGGTGACAGAGACGCCGGTACGACACCGGAAAATCCAGCGCCTGCTCCTGCCGCATCGTGCGCTTCGGCTGCCGTTCCAGCGCGCTCAGCCACGACTGCAGGCTGTCCCACTCACGACCATGCAACGCCACGAAACGCTCCTGCTTCATGGCCGTCCCAGCAACCAGTTGGCATGCCCGATCAGCTGCCGCACCGCCGCGCTATCGTTGCGCCCGGTCAGCGGCGTGAGCAGGTTGGCCAATTCCTCCTGCCGTTGCGGAGTGAGCTGACCGGAGCGTTCGGCGAACTCCACCAGCGCAGCCTGTTCGTCGGCCACCAGCACCACGGGCAGCGGCAACGCCGCCTGGGACGGTACCTGCTGTCCCGCCGGCAGCTCGCTGACATGAATCACCATCGTGCCCGCGACGATGTCGCCGAGCCGGCGCGCGTGCGGATCGATCAGCGTGCTGATCAGGCCCACGCCATACACGCCCGGCAACGCATCCACCACGCGCAGCAGGTTGCGCACCACCGACGGCAGCCAGGTCACCGGCGTGCCGTCCGCGTTGACCACGCGCAGACCCAACGCGCGCTTGCCCAGGGTCTGCCCGCCCAACCAGACCTCGCACACCACCGAGTACGCCCACATCAGCGCGAACAGCAGCAGCAAGGCCAGCCCTTTGCCGCCCACGCCGAACAGCGAGAGCGGGATCGCCGCCAGCATGAACACGCCCATGCGCAGAAACAGATCGACCGTCCACGCCTGCGCGCGCGGGAGAGCTCCCGCCGCGCGCAAATGCAAGGAAATGCCTTCGGGTGTCTCGATCTCGCGAATGGTGTCGAGCATCAAGCGTTGACGACAATCGTATCGGCGATCAGGTCGTGCAGGCAGCGGCGCTCCTTGCCGAAGATGAGCAGCGGGTCGACCAGGTTGATCAGGTTGCCGATGAAAGGAATCATGCTGATCAGCACGACCGGCACCACCCGCAGAAAGATGTAGCGCGCCAACCCGATGCGGCTGCCGTCGGTACGCACGATGGCAATATCCAATGCTCGCTTGCCGATGGTCTGGCCGCTGCGATGAATCATCATGCAGTTGACGACGAATATGCCGGTCAACAGGATCAGACCCAGCACTATCACGCCCACCATCGGCGCGGCGGGCTTCAACCCGTGCCTGACGTCAGCCGCCATGGTGGCGCCCCAGACGACCGGGAGAACCCAGACCAGATTGATCAGGCCATCCAACAGCGCAGCACCCAGACGCCTGCTACGTTCGGCCTTGCGGTTTTCCAGGTCATACGCATCCCATGCGGCCACATCGTCGACCACGGCCGTTGGCGCGGCATACGGATTCGTTTCCATCGCTTCCCTCCCCTTGTCGCTGTCCTCGCGGCCCTCCCCCATGTCGGGCCACGATGGCGAGTATAGAAGCGAATTTTGACCGTTGCCTACCGCTTCGGCTTGAGCAGCGTGCCGGTGCATTTCGGCGACCCGCACAGACAGACCCACAGCTTTTTCAGGCGCGCGGTATGCGGCACGTCCAGCACGATGCCGTAGTCGTAGGTGAGCTCCTCGCCTGGCTTGATCGCGCGGATGGCCTCGATCAGCACCTTGTCCTTGCGCGGATCGCCGCTGGCGCTTTCCTCGACCACGGCGCGGCAGTTCGGTGCGCAGCTGTGGTTGATCCAGCGCGCGCTGTTGCCGTGCTGGTTCGCGTCGATGATGTAGTCGTCGTTGAGCGTAAACAGGAAGGTATGCCCGGTCTCGCCGCCGTCGCCATACAGGTCGTCGGCCTCGGCATGGGTCAGCAGCTTGCCCTTGTACTGGATGATCTCCTCGCCTTTGGCGATGGCGCTGGCGGCGAAGACTCCGTTGCCGTGGATCGGTGAACGGCGGGCGATGATGCGACGTGCTGAGGTCATGGGCGGATCTGCTGGCTCTTGGGAACGGACCGCCGATGATGCCCGTTGCGGAGCGTCATGGGAATTTCCGCCAACTTTGCTAAGATTCAAACAATCGTTTGAGGTAAAGCCATGAAACGACTGCTGCAAGGATTTCTGCTTGTCCTGCTGACCGCCTGCCTGGTCGCCGGCCTGACCGCCTGCGGCCCGGCAAAGAAGAGCGTCTATCCGCCCACCGTGAGCATCCAGCAATTGTCCGTGTTGCCTAGCGGCCAATGGCAATTGACCGTGCGCATCCAGAACAACAGTTACGGCGAGATGGATTTCAAATCGCTGGACGGCCAGTTGCAGATCGCCGAGCTGGTGCCGATCCGGCTGCACGCGGTGTTCAAGCGGGACATCCCGGCGCTCACCGGCGACGTGGTGCAGCTCGACGTGCTGCCCACTACGGCGATGGTGCAGGCGCTGCAGACGATCGCCGGCAAAGGCAGCAGCGGCACGCTGGCTTACCGCGTCAGCGGCAGCACCAGCGCCAAGCCCGAACAGGAAGACAAACCGCGCGACTTCGACTTCAACGGCAACGACTGGATCTCGCCGGTGCCGGGCATCGCCAATACCTACCGCTGATTCTTTCCGGGACATCGCCCTCCACCGCATGTCTCCTCTATCCCAGGAACTACCATGACTGCTTACAAGGCTCCCCTCGATGACCTGCGCTTCGCCCTGTTTGACGTGCTGGGCGCCGAAAAGACCTTGACCGGCCTGCGCGGCGGCGAAGCGCACAGCCGCGACCTGCTGGACGCCGTGCTGGAGGAAGCCGGCCGCCTCAGCGAGCAGTTGCTGGCGCCGACCAACGGTCCCGCCGACGAGGAAGGCTGCCATTTCGACAAAGCCACCCAGACGGTGACCACACCGAAGGGGTTCAAGGAGGCCTTCAAGCAGTTCGCCGAAGGCGGCTGGACCGGCCTGACCAACCCCGAGGCCTATGGCGGCCAGGCGCTGCCCGGCGTGCTCGGCACCGCCACCACCGAGATATTCCAATCCGGCAATCTGGCGTGGAGCCTGTACCCGCTGTTGTCCGAGGGCGCCACCCATGCCATGGAGTTGCATGGCGAGGAGTGGCAGCGCGAGCGCTTCATGAAGCCGATCATCGAAGGCCGCTGGACCGGCACGATGTGCCTGACCGAGCCGCAGGCCGGCTCCGACCTCGGCCTGCTGAAGACCCGCGCCGAACCGGCTGGCGACAACACCTACAAGATCACCGGCACCAAGATCTTCATCAGCGCCGGCGAGCACGACCTCACCGAGAACATCGTGCACCTGGTGCTGGCCCGCCTGCCTGACGCGCCGGAAGGCAGCCGGGGCATCTCGATGTTCATCGTGCCGAAATTCAAGGTGAACGAGGACGGCTCGCTAGGCGCGCGCAACACGGTCGCCGCCGGCGCGATCGAACACAAGATGGGCATCCATGCGTGCTCCACCTGCGTGATCAACCTGGACGGCGCCGAAGGCTATCTGATCGGCCAGCCGAACAAGGGCTTGATGGCAATGTTCACCATGATGAATGCGGCGCGCCTGTCGGTCGGCGTGCAGGGTCTGGCGCTGGCCGAGCGGGCGCTGCAGAACAGCCTCAACTACGCCCGCGAACGATTGCAGTCGCGTTCGGCGTCCGGCCCGAAGTTCCCCGACAAACCGGCCGACAATCTGCTGGTGCAGCCGGACGTGCGCCGCATGCTGCTGACCCAGCGAGCCTTCGTCGAAGGCTCGCGCGCGCTGCTGCTGTACACCGCGCTACAGACCGACATCGAATCGCGCGCCACCGATGAAGCCGCACGCAAGGCCGCCGGCGAACTGGTGGCGTTCCTGATCCCCATCGCCAAGGGCATGGTCACCGAGCTGGCGCAGGAGTGCACCAAGGAAGCGCTGCAGATCTACGGCGGCCACGGCTACATCGCCGAGAACGGCGTGGAGCAGTTCGTCCGCGACGCGCGCATCATCACGCTGTACGAAGGCACCACCGGCATCCAGGCCGCCGACCTGCTCGGGCGCAAGATCCTCCAGCTGCAAGGTGCGGGCTTCAAGCATTTCCTCGAGGAAATCAGCGCGTTCTGCCAGCAGCACAGCGCTGACGAAGCCTTGCGCCCGTACATCGCCCCGCTCGCCATTGCGACCAAGAACTGGAGCGATCTCACCTTGAAACTGGCCCAGCGCGTGCAAGCGAACCCGGAGGAACTCGGCGCCGCTGCCGTCGACTACCTGTACTACTCCGGCTACGTCGCACTGGCTTATATGTGGGCGCGCAGCTTGGCGGCCACCACGACCGGCACGCAGTCCGCCGCGTTCAAGCAGGCCAAACGCGACACGGCAAGCTTCTACTTTGCGCGCATCCTGCCGCGTACGCTGATGCACAACGCGGCGATCGAAGCCGGAGTGGCAACGCTACCCGAAATCGCCTGAACCGTCACCGGGCTGTTGGCGGCAAAAAGCCCGGCATACCCGGGCATTTTTGCCGCCACGATTGAACGCGCACCGCCACCTGTAGGAGCCCGCTCGCGGGCGATGCTTTTGCTCTGATGGTTGGTGGGGATTTGAAACAAAAGCATCGCCCGCGAGCGGGCTCCTACGACGACGGCAGCGGCAGCGGTAGCGGCAGCGGCAGAGGTTGCGTGCCTTCGACAGCAGCCGGTCGCCCGCAGGCGGAGTTTCAGGGTAACGCCAGTATTCACACGGAGCTGATACGCTCGTGCCAGTGGAAAGCAGGCTGGAAAGTATGAATACCGGCGCATTCACCATATCGATCGACTTCGAACTCTATTGGGGTGTGCGCGATACGCGCAGCCTCGATGATTATCGCGAACGTCTGGATGGTGTCAGGCAGGCCATCCCTCGCATGCTGAGCCTGTTCGAGCAGCATGATATTCACGCCACGTGGGCGGTCGTGGGTTTTCTGTTTTGCCATGATCGCGACGAGGCGCTGTCGGCGGCGCCGTCCGAAAGGGCCGGCTACGAGAACCGCGCGCTCTGCCCTTACCGCTATCTGGAACAATCGAGTGATCTTGTCGAGCGCTACCATTTCGCGCCGGCTCTGGTCGAGCTGATTGCCGCAACGCCACAGCAGGAAGTGGCGAGCCACACGTTCTCGCATTACTACTGCCGCGAAGCCGGCCAGACGGCGGCGACGTTCAGCGCCGATATCGCCGCTGCCATCCGCATCGCCACGGAACGAGGCCTCGCCATCCGCAGCCTGGTGTTTCCCCGCAATCAGTGGCATCCCGATTATCTGGCGGTACTGGCGGAGCACGGCATCACCGCTTATCGCGGCAACGAGCATGGCTGGCTGTATGCCGCCACCGATCACGTCAGGCAAAACACCGTGCGCCGAATGGGTCGCCTGCTGGACAGCTACATCAACCTCAGCGGCCATCACACGTATACGCTGGAAAGCTGCGCCGGCAAACTGCCGTTCAATTTTCCGGCCAGCCGCTTCCTGCGTCCGCACGACCCGCGCCTGGCATGGCTGGACGGCTTGCGGCTGCGCAGGATCACGCAAGCCATGCGCCACGCCGCGATACACCATGAGGTCTTCCACCTGTGGTGGCATCCGCACAATTTCGGCGCCCATACCGATCAGAACATACGTTTCCTGGAGCGCGTACTCGAGGAGTTCGAACAGCTGCGCCGCCGTTATGGCATGCGCTCGCTGGGCATGGCCGAACTCGCCGACGCGCTGGCCGCACGATGACCCCACGGCGTCCCCGCATCGTCATGCTGTGCGGCGATGGATTGTCGTCCTGGTTCATGTACAACGCGCTGGCGGCCGAGGCGGATATCCTCGCCGTAGTGGTGGAGCGCAAGCCTTCGTCACGGGCCATGATCCGGCACCGGCTGCGCCAGCTGGGGTGGTTCACGGTCATCGGCCAGCTGGCTTTCATCGCGTTCAACCGGATGCTGGCGCGATGGCAGCGACGCCGCATCGATGAGCTTGTCCAGCGCTATGCATTGCAGGCGACCTTGCCGCCGGCGGGCATCACTCATCGCGTGCCCAGCATCAACGCCGCCGCAGTGCGCCGGCTGCTCAAAAAACTCGATCCCGATGCGGTCGTGGTGAACGGCACGCGCATCATTTCGCGCACCGTGATCGATTGCATCGAACGTCCCTTCATCAACACGCATGTCGGCATTACGCCGCGTTACCGCGGAGTGCACGGCGGCTACTGGGCGCTGGTCCACGACGATGCCGAGAACTGCGGCGTCACCGTCCACCTGGTGGATGCGGGAGTGGATACCGGTGGCGTGCTGTACCAGCAACGGATCTGCGTCGAGCGCAGCGACGGCTTCAATACCTACCCGCTGCATCAGCTGGCCGCTGCGATTCCGCTGATGAAGCACGCGCTGCGCGACGTATTGGACGGCATTCTCGTCAGCCGCGACGGTGTCGGCCCATCCAGACTCTGGTATCACCCTACCCTGGGCCAATACCTCAGATACCGGTTTACGAAGTCGGTCAAATAGAGCCGGAGGTCGCAGCGACCCGAAGACCCATTCCTTCCCGGCTCACTTACCGGTGACGCCGCGGAAGGCCTGCCCGCTCATTCGCAGGTATTGCTGGATCAGCGCTTCATGCGCGGCGTCGGCGAGCATCAGCTCGCACGCCATGGCGTCCTGCACCGCGGCAAGGCTCGCCGCCGTCGGCGCGGGTGGCGGGGTTTTGACGATCTGCAACTGCGGCACTTCAACCGTGGCGGTTTTGGAGTCGAGCAGATGAGAGATGTCGTAGGCATGGTCGCTCATGCGGTGAATAAAGCAACATGCTTGCCAACACAGGCGAAGCGAGCGGATTGCGGCCTATTTCGGGAGCCTGGCGCCGTTTCTGCAGGGTTCCGATACCTGCACGCGGGCCCGCTCCGGCCATCGTTTGACGCGCCAGGTACCGATTTGGACGAGATGCGTCACACCCTCTCCGTCACTGCCTTTCGACTGGGCCGCTGCGTTGACTCCGCTCATCGCGGCGCCATTCCGATCTTTCGGTGTTGCCGTGATCGAGTCCGGCTGGGCCCGATTCGTTGCGCTACGCTAAGCCGGCTATCCGCCCAAGGGGTCCCCATGAAATCGAACCGTATCGCTGCCGGGTTCAGGCCCGCGTTGTTCGCCCTGCTGCTCACGCTGAGTGGCGTATCGCTGGCCACCAACACGCCACAGGCCAAGTATCCGAATTACCCCAGCGAGACGCCAGCCAGGTTTGTGCCGGCCACCGACAGTTACGACTACGTATCGCGCGACGTCATGATCCCGATGCGCGACGGGGTAAAGCTGCACACCGTCATCCTGATCCCGAAAGGCGCGCAGCACGCCGGCATCCTGCTCACCCGCACGCCGTACGATGCGAAAGTATTGACCACACACACGATGAGTGGCCACCTGGGCCCTATGCTGCAGGGCTACGACAATGCCACCGACGTCATCGTCGAGGACGGCTACATCCGCGTGGTGCAGGACGTGCGCGGCAAGTACGGTTCCGAAGGCGACTACGTGATGAATCGGCCCGTGCACGGGCCGTTGAACCCCACCCCGGTGGATGACGCCACCGACACCTGGGACACCATCGACTGGCTGGTGAAAAACATTCCCGAGTCGAACGGCAAGGTCGGCACGCTAGGTATTTCCTACGACGGCTTCGAGCCGCTGATGGCGCTGGTCAATCCGCATCCCGCGCTCAAGGTGTCGGTGCCGATGAATCCGATGGTCGACGGCTGGATGGGCGACGACTGGTTCCACAATGGCGCGTTCCGCCAGCAGAACCTGAGCTACATCTACGAACAGACCGCCAGCCGCGACAACAGCATCAAATGGTGGACGAACTACCACGACGAGTACGACTTGTTCATGCACTACGGTTCCGCCGGCGCGCTGGCCCGCGCGTACGGCATGGAACAGCTCGGATTCTGGAACAAGCTGCTGGCGCATCCCGCCTACGACAGTTTCTGGAGCGACCAGGCGGTGGACAAAGTGCTCGCCGCACAGCCGCTCAAGGTACCGGTGATGCTGGTGCACAGCCTGTGGGACCAGGAAGACATCTACGGCGCGCTGGCCGTCTACAGGGCGATCAAGCCGAAAGCCTCCGGTGGCGGCATGGTAAAGCTGGTGATGGGCCCATGGCATCACGGCCAGGAGATCGACGAAGGCAGCTCGCTGGGCGCGATCCAATTCGGCAGCGACACCGCCCAGTATTTCCGCGAACACATCCTGCGTCCGTACCTAGCGCAATACCTCAAGGACGGCGCACCCAAAGCCGACATCGCCGCAGTCACCGCCTTCCAGACCGGCACCAATCAATGGCAGCGGCTGGATCGCTGGCCGCTGGCCTGCACCGACGGCTGCCCCACGAAAAGCCGTGCGCTGTACCTGGAAGCCGGCAACAAGCTCGGCTTCACGGCACCCGCTGCCGGCGCCGACTACGACGAATACATATCCGATCCCGCCCATCCCGTGCCGTTCCGCGCACGCCCGATCCAGCCGGTCGGCTACGATCCCGGCCAAACCTGGTCGCAATGGCTGGTCGACGATCAGCGCGAAGCATCCGGCCGCACCGACGTGCTGAGCTATGTCTCCGACGTGCTCACCACGCCGCTGAAAATCAGCGGCGCACCCGAAGTGCATCTGGTCGCTTCCACCAGCGGCAGCGACAGCGACTGGGTGGTCAAGCTGATCGACGTCTATCCCGATCAGGTCGCCGCGCAACCGGGGATGGGCGGCTACCAGCTCGCCGTGGCGATGGACATCTTCCGCGGCCGCTATCGCGAAAGCTTCACCGATCCCAAACCGATCGCCGCGAACCAACCCCTGCCCTACCGCTTCGCACTACCTTCGGCCAACCACGTCTTCCTGCCCGGCCACCGCATCATGGTGCAGGTGCAATCGAGCTGGTTTCCGCTGTACGACCGCAACCCGCAGACCTTCGTACCGAACATCTTGCTGGCCAAACCGGCGGATTACGTGAAGGCTACGCAGCGCGTGTATCACGCACCGGCGCAGGCGAGCTTTATTGCATTGCCGGTGGTGGGCAACTGAGCGTCCTTCCTCCCCTGCGACGCGGGGGAGGAACGCGCAAGGCCATGCTGCTCGCGGCTACGGCTGACCGGCTCGCACTGCCTGTGCGTGCAGCGCGAGAATCCTGCGCAATTCCAGGATCGCCGCCGGAGTTTCCTGCACGCTGTGCCATGACGGCACGGCGAGTTCGGAGTCGGCGCCATCGAGGTGCGCGCTCTGGTACGGCACGACGCCGTCGCTGCTGGTGACGAGCGGGCCGGCAGGTTTGTAGTCGCCGATGATGGTGTGATAGCGCACGCGCGGCGAGATCGGCAGGTTGGCGGCGGCGACGATGAAAGGGTCGGTGTCGCTGAGGTTGTCGATGCTGTTGGGTATGCGCAGCGGCGTAGCCGTGCCGGAACCTTCGCCCTTCAGCAGATCGGAAAGGCTGGCCACTTCCTTGAGCACGTTGACCGGCAGGCGGATCAGGTTGCCGATCCAGCGTGCCAGCCGATGCTGCGCATACGGCGTGCCGCGATGCGGCGACGCGAGGAACACGGCGCGGGTGACCTGCGGCATCGGCGTGAACTGCAGATAGAGCGCGAGACGTTTGCGCACGCGTGCGCGCTTCTCCGGCGAGAGATTGGCGCGCAGGGGCACGACATCCCACAGTTTGTCGCCGCTCGATGACACCAGCAGCCGCGCGATGACGCCGCCCATGCTGTGGCCGACCAGCACCATGTTCTGCGAGGCGCGCGCACGACCGGATGGATCGAAATGCTGCAGGGTCGTGTCGAGCGCCTTGCGGATCTGCGCGAGGTTCACCGCGACGGGTGCGTTGGTCGGATAGTAGACCTCCCATACCTGGTAATTGCGGCGCAGGTATTCGTCGCCCATGACTTCGTTCGCCACGTTGATCCACGCCTCCGGACTGCTGGCCAGGCCATGCAGCATGACCACGGTGAGGCGATCGGGATCGTACGGCTGCATCAGCAGCACGCGCGGTGTGGTGATACCGCCTTCGCGACCCAGCAGCGAGCGGATCGACTGGCTGGCGAACCCGGAACGCGCCAGCCACATGCCATAGGCTGCGGTGAAGTTCGCGCCAAGCGGCACCATGCGACCGCCTACGGTGATGCTGCTGTCACGATACGGATCCCTCGCCAGCAGCTGCACCTGTCTCGTGGCCAGCACCTCGGCCAGCGTATGGCCATCGAAGACCAGCGCGCCAGTCATCGACACATAGCCAGGGTTGCGCCACGGCACTTCGGCGGCGTGCGATTCCGGCGACGCGACGGCGACGAAATTCGAGCCGAAGCCGTCGCGCTGGTAGACGTTGCGCAGGCCGTTGAAACGCAGGTTCGAGGCAGGAATGAGTTCCGTCGGCACGCGCGCGTCGCCGGCCAGGCGCACGTCGGTCTGGGGTCGCAATACGGTCCAGCCGGCTAGCGAGGTCTGCGTCCACTGTGTGCCGAGCTGCGGCAATTCATGGAAGAAGCGGACCACCGCGCGCTGCACCGCGAAGTTGTAAAAGCCGATCACCTGCACCTGGCGCAGTTCGAAGGCGCGATCGGATGGCTGGCGCACCGTGTAGAAGAGGTAGGCATAGGCATAGCGCGCAGACTGCAGGTAGGCATCGAGCGTCACGTCGTCCATCGGCGTGCCGGCATTCGCGCGGTCGCTCTTCATCGCCTTGCTCATCCACAGTTCGGACAACGTCGAAAGCCGCTGCTCATCGGTCAGACCGCCTGAACGGGCGACGGTATCCGTGCAATCCGCGAACGCACGCGCGCAGGCATCGGCGGCGAGCGCGACCACGTTGAGCGACTGCACCGTGCCGTCGCTCAGGCGGCCGCTGCCGAGGATGTCGGCGCGCCGCTCCGCGACATAGTCGTGCGGCTTGATGTTGCTGACCCCGACCATGGCGCACGCGCCGAGGGAAAGCAGCATGGCAAGGGCGATGCATCGCACGATCCATATCCGTGGTCCGCTACTCATGCTGCTGTGGTCCATTCGACGGGTGGCGGGGTGATTGTAGCGATCGGATTGCAAGCCGGGCTCGCTCCTGCGCCGGGCCATGCATTGTCTTCCCGCGATCAAAGCCGCAGGCTTGCGGTGGCGGTCGAGCAGCCGAGAGACGATGGTGGAGAGATGATGGCGAAGAAACTCATGGTGGTGGGCCGGGCCGCGCTATTCGTGGTGACCGCGCTGGTTACGGTCCTGTCGGGCGCGTGGGGAACGCTCGCGCTCTGGTACCAGCTGCCGGGCAGCGCAGCCGCTCGAACGCTGGGCGGCGCGACCTGGGCGCTCGCCGTGATCGCGCTTGCCGTGTTCGCGATCAGCCGGCGCAGTTGGCTGCCGCTGGGCATCTACGCGGCGATGTACGGGGCATTGCTGATCTGGTGGGCGAGCATCGCGCCGTCGAACAACCGGGTGTGGTCGGACGATGTCGCCCGCATGCTGACCGGCCATGTGCAAGGCAACGCGGTCACGCTCGACAACGTTCGCAATTTCACCTGGCGCACCGACGACGACTACGATGCGCATTGGGAGACGCGCCATTACGACCTGGATCGCCTGGTCTCCGCCGACGCCGTGCTGTCCTACTGGGGCAGCAAGGCGATCGCGCACGCCATGATCTCGTTCGGCTTCGACGACGGCAGCCATGTGGTGTTCTCCGTGGAGATTCGCAAGAAACGCGGGGATCAGTATTCGTCGATTGGCGGATTTTTCCGCCAGTTCGAAACGACCCTGGTCGCCGCCGACGAGCGTGACATCATCCGTGTGCGTACCAACGTGCGAGGCGAGGACGACTATCTCTACCCGCTGCGCATGGACAAGGCCACCATGCGTGCGCTGTTTCTTTCCTATGTGCAGGCAGCGAACACGCTGTCCGTCACGCCGGCGTTCTACAACACGATCACGTCGAACTGCACCACGATCGTCTATCGGATGGCGCGGCAGATCGACCCCGGGCTGCCGTGGGACGTGCGCCTGCTGCTGACCGGTTACCTTCCCGAATATCTCTACAAGATCGGCGCGGTGGATCGCAGCATCCCGGTCGAGCAGCTGCGTCGGCGCGGGCGCATTACCGACAAGGCGAGAAACGCTACGTCCGATGATTTTTCCAGAGCCATACGCTCGGATTCCCGTTGATCGCTACGTCTAGGTCCTTGCGTCAACCCGCCAGCTCGAAACGCGTCACGCGCTTGACCGGATCGGCCTCGATCAGCGTCACCTTGACGTCGGCGCCCAGCGGCAAACTGGACGGGCTCGACACGCTGGCTTCGATCGCCGGATCGCGCACGATCACCACGCCTTTGCCGGGTGCGTTGGCGGCGACTTCGACGATGACGCCATTGAAGGTTTCGCCCACGCGCGGCGCGAGCACCGCAGCTTCGGCCAGATCGAGCACGGCTTTCTCGTACTGGCTGGCGCGATGCCCGGAAGCCTGCATCGTGGCGGGCAGACCCGGCAACGCGGCGAGTGCCCAGGTGGGGACCGGCTGGTTCGCGCACAGCGCCACGCAGACTTCGCCGGTGTAGCGGTCGACGAGCCGGCGCAGCGGAGCCGTGGCGTGGGTGTATTCCGCCGCTACCGCCCACTGCACCGGCTGTGCAGGCAGCTCGCCATTGAATGCCGTGTAGCCCGCGCCGCGCAGCACAGTGGTGCACGCGGTCAGCATCGCGACATGAGTGTCTTTGGCGGGATCGAGCGAGCGGATGAATGCGGGATAGCTCAAGGCGTCCGGCCAGTCGATACCCAGCGCCCTTGCGGTGATGCGCAGCCGCTGCAGCGACTGCGGCTCGGGTTCGGGCAAGGTGCGCAGCAGGCCGACCCTGGCCCGCACCATCAACTGCGCCGCTGCCATGCCGGTCAGCAGCGATATCTGCTCGTTCCAGTCCTCGACGGCCAGACGCGCGCGGAACGCCAGCGACCAGCGGCCGTCGACCACGTCGACTTCCTGTTCCGGCAACGGCAGGCTGATGCCGCCACGCGCTTGTTCGCGCTGCTTGCGCAGCTCGCCGATCTCGCGCAGTACAGCCCACATCGGATCGGCGGTGCCGGCGTCGATCTGCCGCTGCACGCCGGCATAGTTGAGCTTGGCGCGGCTGCTGACGCGGGCGCGCCGCACGTCGATGCTTGCGATCTCGCCGGTCCTGTCCAGTTCGATCGTCCACAGCAAGGCGGGACGCAGCTCACCGGGCAGCAGGGACGTGGCGCCCTCGGACAGCACCTTGGGATGCAATGGGATCTTGGCATCCGCGCCGTACAGCGTCTCGCCGCGGCGGTTCGCTTCAAGGTCGATGGGATCGCCGGCGCTGACGAAAGCGGCGACATCGGCAATTGCGTAGTAAACCCGGTGACCGCCATCGGTGCGCTCGACGTACATCGCCTGATCCAGGTCCATCGACTCCGGCGGATCGATCGTGACCAACGCGATATCGGTGCGATCCAGTTCCGGCAACCGTGGATTGGAGGCGGCTTGCGCAGCGGCGGCCTCGACTTCCGGCGGAAACGCCAACGGCAATTTCAGCTGACTCTGGATGTCGCGCATGCCTTGCACCAGCACGCTGTCGCCGGTGGGCTGGATGTGGATGCGGCGGGTAGTCGTGGGCACGGGCGATATCCTGGCGTGATGGTTTGCGGCAATCCGGGCGGGCATGCCGCGCGCCTGGTGCAGACGGCACATTTCTCGAAATATACACGTCTCGGACAATCGGCCGGCGTCGCACGCAGGCGGCTCATCCACCGACCGGGACTTCCGTCGCCCTCGCTCAAGGTGTAGAAACGACAACGTTATCCCCGCCCCGCAATCGATTCCTCATGACCGACACATCCTTGCTGATTCGTCTGGCCGAAGACGACGACGATTTCATCCTCTCGCTGGTACCACGCTTCGTGGATTTCAACTTGCCGCCGTGGCGGCGCCGGCACGAATGCATCGAGGGCATTCGCGATGACCTGCTGCGGCATCTGGAGGATCAGCCGGCGAACAGCTTTTTGTTCGTGGCCGAGGACGCCGATGGCGAACGGGTCGGCTTCATCCATCTGCAGCGCACTGCGGATTTCTTCACCGGGCGCAGCAATTGCCACATCTCCGATCTGGCGGTGGCGCCGAAACACGAGGGCAACGGTGTCGGCAAGGCGCTGCTGACGCATGCCGAGGACTGGGCGCGCGAACACCATTGCCAGCTGGTGACGCTAGCGGTGTTTCCCGGCAACGAGCGCGCGCGGGCGCTGTACGAGGCGACCGGCTACGCGCCGGATCTGCTCAGGCTGGCCAAACCGGTGCACTAAAACAAAAAAGCCGCCCGAGGGCGGCTTTTTCCTGATCTGTCGCGATCGACGGCGATCAGTTCTTGGTGGCGCCCGCCGCCGCTTCGGCCTGCTCACGCACGTCCAGACGCTGGGCCAGACGGTCGATGTTGATCAGCGACAGCAGGTGCGCATAGATCCAGCCGAGCACGCCTTCACGCAGCAGCTCATGGGTGACCTTCTCGTCCAGCGCGCGCAGCTTCTCTTCACTGACCACGAACAGGCCATTGAGATTGATCGACCGGCCCTCCTTGCCGTCGGTGCCGTCCTTCTGCAGCCGGATGTTGCGCGGCTCCAGCAAGTCGTACTTGACCAACTGCTCCATGAACCACTTGGTGCGCGCAATGTTCTGCTGGAATTCGCCGAGGAAGCCCACGGCCTTGCTCAGCATTTCGCTGTCGCTGCCGTCTTCCATGAACAGACGCTCGCCTTCGCTGGCGTTGAAGCCTTCGTAGCTCTCGTCGAGGAACACGGTGAAGTCATCGCCTTCCTGCCCGGCCGGCTTCTCGGCCAGCACGAACGGGTAGCGGCGCACGAAAGCCGGGATATAGGTGTCCGCCGCCCAGTGACCGTCGGCATCGACATACAGGTTTTCGTTCTGGCGCAGACCGAGCATGGCCATCGGGCCGGCTTCGGCCATCGACGTGCCACCAAACACGATCAGCAGATCGCGGGCGGCGATGCCGAACTCCACACCGGTCAGCGGCACCGAGTGCGCGTTCATCGCGAATTTCACGTTCGGCACGCCCTTCAGGCGCAGATCCTTGTGTTCGGTGCGGTTGAGCGGCACCGGGTGCTCGTAGAAAAGAACTTCGGCCACGTTACTTACCTCTGCCCCCGCCGTGCCGGGTCACCACCGAAGCGCCCCTACCAAACCCGGCGTCAGGTCTGTGTTGACTGGCAATCATATCAGCGCTTCCGCGCCACGGCGACTGTCCTCCCCGTGCTTATCGGGGCGTCGCTAGCCCGATTTGCATGCGGATTGCAATGAAATTGTTCTATGCTCGGGCTAGACAAGCATCTTGCATTGCCGAAAACGCTCTTTCGAAGCCCTGGCTGAAGGACGATTTACATGCTGATGGAAGTGCCAAGTCGGGCCGATCTCCATGCGACCCGTGTGTTGTCACTGGACGCCGCCGGCCGCATCCTCGACTGGATCAGCTGGCAGGACGCGGTTTGCCTGTACGTCCGCGATGCGGTCGCCTGGACGCTGGGCGACCCTTGCCTGACCGTGCATGGCGGCCACAATCGCCTGCTCGGCTCACAGAGCCTCATGCACCTGCACCCCATCATCGCCAGCACCGGCCATTGCCGGGAGCATGCGATCGATCCGGCCCCGGCGCTCACCAACACCGCGCTGTTCGCCCGTGACCGCCATATCTGCCTTTATTGCGGCGAGCACTTCACCCGCAGCGAATTGACCCGCGACCATGTGCTGCCGATTTCCAAGCACGGCAAGGACGAATGGGAGAACGTCGTCAGCGCCTGCCTCGCCTGCAACCTGAAGAAGAGCAACCGCACCCCGCAACAGGCCAACATGCCGCTGCTGGCAGTGCCGTACCGGCCGAGCTGGGTCGAGCACCTGATCCTGTCCAATCGCAACATCCTGGCCGACCAGATGGAATTCCTGGTCAGCCGCCTGCCGCGCGACCGGCGGCCGATCGCGGCCTGACTTCGGGCGGCCTGAACTCAAAGGGCATGAACTCAGGAGGCGGCATCGCCCTCTCCTTCGTCGTTGCGCAAGTCGCCGGTGCCCCGTTCCATCGTCTCCAGCGTGCTGCAGGCGACTTGTGCCAGCCCGCACCAGTTCCTGCGGATGCAATCCAGATCATTCTCTTCATCTGGAGAGACGTTTACGGCGGCTCTGCCCCGGCCTGTTCATATGTCTGCCCTTGCCCCGCCCCGCCGCTGGACCAACAATACGCAGATGAACGATCTTTCCCACTATCCCCATCTGGCCCCGATCGAGACCCCAGCCGATTTGCGCCTCGTCCCCGACGACGAGCTGCCGGCCGTAGCGGACGAACTGCGCCAATACCTGATCGAGGCCGTGGCCAGCTCCGGCGGCCATTTCGGCGCCGGCCTGGGCGTGGTGGAGCTGACCGTGGCGCTGCACCATGAATTCGACACGCCGCACGACCGCCTGGTGTGGGACGTCGGCCACCAGTGCTATCCGCACAAGATCCTCACCGGCCGTCGCGAACGGATCACCACCATCAAGAAAAAGGACGGCCTGGCGCCGTTCCCGCGCCGCGAGGAAAGCGAATACGACACCTTCGGCGTCGGCCATTCGTCCACCTCGATTTCGGCCGCGCTGGGCATGGCGATCGCGGCGCAGCGCAAGGGTGACCAGCGCAAGGTGGTGGCGGTGATCGGCGACGGCGCCATGACCGCCGGCATGGCGTTCGAGGCACTCAACCATGGTGGTGACGTCGAGCCCAACATGCTGGTGGTGTTCAACGACAACGGCATGTCGATCAGCGAAAACGTCGGCGCGCTGACCAAGATGATGGCCCGCGCGATGGCCAGCCACACGCTGAACGCCCTGCGCGAGCGCGCCAAGCGGGCGATTCCCAAGCAATCGCTGTTCGGGCGCTTCTTCAAGCGCTGGGAAGAGCACGCCAAGGGCATGTTCGTGCCTTCGACCTTGTTCGAGGAGCTGGGCTTCCACTACACCGGCCCGATCGATGGCCACAATATTCCCCAGCTGTTGCATGCGCTGCGCACGGTGAAGGATCTGCCCGGCCCGCAGCTGCTGCACGTGATCACCACCAAGGGCAAGGGCTACGCGCCGGCCGAGCAGGCGCAGATCGAATACCACGCGGTAGGGCCGTTCGACCCGCAGGCCGGCCTGGTGAAAAAGAACGCGCCGGCAAAGCCAAGCTATACCGATATCTTCAGCGACTGGCTGTGCGACCAGGCAGCGGCTGACGAGCGCCTGCTGGCGATCACCCCCGCGATGCGCGAAGGCTCGGGCCTGGTGCGCTTCTCCAAGGAGTACCCGCAGCGCTACTTCGACGTGGCGATCGCCGAGCAGCATGCGGTAACGCTGGCCGCGGGCATGGCCTGCGAGGGCGCGAAACCGGTCGTGGCGATCTACTCGACGTTCTTGCAGCGTGCCTACGATCAGGCGATCCACGACGTGGCGCTGCAGAATCTCGACGTGACCTTCGCGATCGACCGCGCCGGCGTGGTCGGCCCGGATGGCGCCACTCACTCCGGCAGCTTCGACCTCACCTTTCTGCGCTGCCTGCCGAACATGCTGATCATGGCGCCGGCCGACGAGAACGAATGCCGCATGATGCTGAGCACCGGCTTCCAGTATCGAGGCCCCGCCGCGGTGCGCTATCCGCGCGGCAGCGGTCCCGGTGTCGCGATTCATCAACAACTCGACACCTTGCCGATCGGCAAGGCCGAGCTGCGTCGGCGCGGCCGCGGCGTGGCCCTGCTCAGCTTCGGCACGATGCTGGCACCGGCTGCCACGGTCGCCGCCGAGCTCGACGCGACCCTGGTCAATATGCGTTTCGTCAAGCCGCTGGATGAGGCGCTGATCGTGGAGCTGGCAAAAACCCACGACGCCTTCGTCACCCTGGAAGACAACGCGATCGCCGGCGGCGCCGGTTCCGCCGTGGCCGAATGTCTGGCCGCGCACGGCATCACCCTGCCGATCCTGCATCTCGGACTTCCGGACGTCTATCTTGAACACGGCAGCCGCGAAGAAGTATTGAGCATGGCCGGCCTGGATCTGCCAGGCATCCGCCGTGCGATATCCGCGCGTTTCCCGCAGCTGGCCGCATCGAACATCGCCAGCATCGGCTGAGGCTGCCCCTGTCTACCCGAAGCGGCCGCCACTGACGCGGTCGCGCTGCTCCAGGTCCTGGGCGGTGAACACTTCGGCATAACCCGCCTCTCGCAACAACGCACGGGAAGCCTCGCCCTGGTTCCAGCCATGCTCGAACAGCAGCCAGCCGCCGCGGTGCAGGCGGGCGGGTGCGTCGTGCACGATGCGGCGGATATCGTCCAGGCCATCGAGGCCTGAAGCCAGCGCGCTGACCGGCTCGAAACGCAGATCGCCCTGCCCCAGGTGCGGATCGGCGGTCTCGATGTATGGCGGGTTGGAGACGATCAGCTCGAACTGCCGACCGGCCAGCGGCGCCAGCCAGTCGCCATGCACGAACGCGATGTTGCCGATGGAGTGACGTTGCGCATTGCGCCGGGCGACGGCGAGAGCATCGGCGCTGGCGTCGGTGGCGACCACCTGCGCATGCGGTCGTTCGTGCGCGATGGCCAGCGCGATCGCACCGCTGCCAGTGCCGAGATCGGCCACGCTGCAGGCGTCATCGTCCGGCAGGCGCTGCAAGGCGAGTTCGACCAGCAGCTCGGTCTCGGGACGCGGGATCAGCGTGGCCGGAGTCACTTCCAGATCCAGCGACCAGAAGCCGCCGTGGCCGGTGATGTAGGCCACCGGCTCACCGTTCGCACGACGATCGAGCAGTCTTGCATAATCCGTCTGGACGTCCATATCCGGCACGTCGTCGGCATGCGTAAACAGCCAGCTGCGCGGTTTTTTCACGACGTGCAGCAGCAGCAACTCGGCATCGAGACGCTCACCGAGCTGCTGCGTGGCTGCCGCCAACATGTGGCGGACATCAAGCATCGTGTGGCTCTGGCGCCGGTGGTGGCGGCGGTGGCGTCGATCCGGATTTCGGTTCGCGCTTGCGCCAGTAACCGCCGTGCGTCCACGCATCGAACGCCCAGCGCAACCAGCCGATCAACGCGTTGGCCAGCCACAGCGCCCATGCCAGCATGGCCAGTTTGTAAACCCACAGCGAAACGCTGAACACGCCGCCGCCGGGCAGCGCATTGGCGCTCTGATCGGCGAACCAGTGCAGGCTCCATGCGCTGGAGTCGTTGCCTGCCACATGCATGTCGGGCAGGCCGAGCAACCCCTTCGGTACCGCGCTGATCAACACGGCCAGCGCCACCAGCGTGAGTGCGGCGAGGCCGAATTGCAGCAGGTTGAATGTCGTCGGCGTCAGTCGCTCTGCCGGCGCCCCGCGCGCGCGCAAACCCAGCAGGATCAGCCATAGCACCACCAGCGCATAGGCACTCCAGGCGAACGCGGAGAAGCCCAGTCCAAGCAGTAGCCAGTGATGGAAACGCAACGGCGTCGGCGCATAACGCGCCAGCAGCCACGCCGCCAGCAGCAGCACGATCAGTTGCGACCAGTACAGCACTGCCGGTCCGGCAGTCGGTCCCCACGTCCACAACACCCAGCGATCCTGCGGCAGCTGCAATGCGAGGTTGATGTTCGCCACCGGCGCGTGCAGCGCGAACCCCGGCGTATGCGTGCGCGCGGCGACGCCATGAGGTTCACGCAGGCGCAACGTGTAATCGTGCGCACCGGGCAACAGCGGCAGGCTGAGCTTGCCGTCGCGCACAGCGAGGTTGATCGGCTGGTTGTCGCGCTGCGCCTCCAGCAACTCGGCACCCGCCGGCAGATCAATCGCATGCTCGCCACCGCGCGTGCTGCGCGCGTGCAGGCTCAGCGTGGTCTCACTCGCACGCTCTCCTGCCGTGCTGGTCAGCTGCACGCCATCGAAGGCCAGACTGTCGCCTGCCACCGCCACCGGTTGATTGAAGGCAAGCTGCAAGCTCTCACCTGGCAACGGCTGGTAAAGCAGGCCGTCGTCGCTGGCGCTGGTCGGCACGCCCTTGGCATCGACATGCCACATCGGTGCGGCATGAATTTCCCAGACTTCGGCACGCTCGCCGAGGTCCGGCGCCTTCAATGCCAGCTGCGCGGCATGATCGAGGCGACTGGTCCAGCTCACGCTGTTGCTGTTCGCGTTGAAGGTGATGTTGATGCGGCCATCCTTGACCAGCGCATCGTCGCCAAGCGGATGCTCACCGGGCAGCAGCGGCAACGTGGTGCTGAAGCCGCCCTGCTGAGGAGCGATGCGTTCGGCCACGTTCTGTATCGTCCAGTCGAGACCCAGGACCAGACGGCGGGTCAGTCGCACATACGGCGGAAAACTCTGAGCGGCCGGAAGACTCTTGCCGTCGCTGGCGGTACGCACGCGATGCAATGCGATGCTGTCGCCCAGCACACGACCATCGTCGACACCATCCAGCGACCACCCCTGACCGTTGAATGTGACGCGCTGCGGTCGCTGCGCAAAACGCAGACTGACACTGTCGGCCACCCCGATACGGTAATGCAGGCTCACCCGATGCACGCCGCGGTCCACTCGCAGCAGCAATTGACCGGCGTTGCGCGTGAGCGGTGCGTCGGCATGACCGTCGACGACGACATCGAGCAATTGCAGTGCATCGTCGGCCTGCGGCAACGGCAGCGCGACCGGTGCACCGATATGCGCTTCCAGCTCCACATCGAGCGCATCGCCATTGATCTGCAGCTGTGCCTGCGCCAGATCCGCACAGGTCGGTGCGCATTTCGGCGCCTCGGTCAGTCGGTTGCGCAGCTGGTCGAGCAATTGCTCGCTGGGCAGGCTCTGTGCATGCGCGCCATGCGGCAACAGCGCCAGAGCCAGCAACGCGGCACCCGCCATGCGGCCACCACGCCAGCCAGCCCAGCGGCCACGCCACGGCACCAGCAGAGTCGTCACCAGCTTCGCCAGCAAGAGGGCCAGCAGCGCGACCATCGCCACGCGCAGCAAGCGCACCAGCCACGAAGGCGCGATCACCAGCCGCGTGCTCTGCTCCGTCGTCACCGGGCCGGACCAGCCCAACTGGTAGTTGTTGCCCTCGTTCCAGCGCGGCATGCCGGCACCGGCCTGGATCACGCTGCGGGTATCGACCTGGCGACTGCGCCCCCCGACTGACGCTAGGTCAGCCGCCGGCGACGATGCAGCGGTCATATCCGATGACACTTCTTCCACTTGCGCCGGTGGCGGGGGAGGCGGCGCTGCCTGCGCCATGATTTGCGGCGACGCCACCTGCTGTTTCATTTTCATCTGCGCATTCGCATAAACCCCTTCCTCCGCTGCCTGCTCGGCGTAACCCGCCGAAATGATCCGGCTCTGGCTTCCACCTTCCAGTTGCGGATGCAATGCGTACTGCAGCTGCGCCGCGGTGAACGGCAGCGTCCATAACACTGCCAGCGCGAAGACCGCCACCGCACCCATGCGTGCAGCAGAGCGCAGCCGCCCTTCCGGCAACGCGCGCAGCAGCAATGCCAGCGCCAGCGTGACGGCCAGCGTCCACAGCGGCGCATGGTTTTCGTGTTGCGCCAGCACGAGATAACCGGCGGCAAGCAGCGCCCACGGCCAGCCGAGCAGGCGCCCGGCCAGCAGCGCGATCAACGCCACCACGAACAGGTCGAGCAGGCTCCATTGTGCGACCCAGGAATCGGGCGAACGATCGACGCCGACCGTACCGAGCAACCGGTAACCCGAGGGCAGGTGCAGGGTAGCCTGGATGCCTTCCAGCGGCATCTGCCAACCCGCGCTCGGGAGCGCACCGCGATAGGTGGCGAGACGCAGGCCGGCATTGAGGTCGAGCTTCTGCTCGCGCAGCTCGACGCCGCTTCTATCGTCAGCGCCCTTGGTGATCAGCAGCGGCTCGTCGCCCTGCGCAGCGCGCTGCAGTTGCCACGGCGCCGCTACGTCCAGCCGCTGATGATGGCGCAGCTCGCCGGTGAGATGATCCGCAACGCTGAGGCCTGCACCGTTGAAATCCAGCCACAGCTCGCGCTGCAAATGCAGCTGATCGCCTTGTCCGCCTTCATCGCCGCGCGTTCCCTGCTCGATCGCCAGGCCTGCGCTGTCGTCGAGAGCATAAGCAGGCAGATCACTCCAGTCGGACGGCACACCAGCCTGCGCTGCGTCGGTGGCATTGCCCTCGACGCGCGTGTTGCGCAGATCGGTGTCGTCGGCATAGCTCCAGATCTCCTGCCGCGGCCACGGTGCGGCCGGCAGTTTCAGTGCCACCTTGCTCAGCGGCGCGACACTGCGGGCGATGAGTGTGACCGTCCATTGCCCCGGCCGCAGCTGCACGCGCAGCTGACCATCGTTCTCCAGTCGGGCAGGCAGGTCACCGGACAGCGCGGTTGCCACAAAACCCGCAGGCAACGCGGGACCAAGCAACCGTTCACGCGCGCTGCCGGTGACATTGAGCTGCAGCCGCGTTTCCAGCGTGGCCGGCAGCCCGTCTTCGAGACGGCGATAGACACGCAACGACAGCGCATCGGCCGCCCGTTGCGCCGCGGCGGCTTCGCCAAGAGTGAGTTGATCGCCGTTGCGTTCGATGCGCGCGACGGCAGCACCGTCGACGCTCAGCGAGACCAGTCCGATCATGGCCGGCACGCGCAAGCGCGCGGGACGCGACGTCCATGGCAGCGCGCCGCTCAATTGATAGTCGCCCGGCATCAGCCACAGCATCGGCACACCGGCGCGCTGCAGTACCGTGGCCGTCTGCTTGTTGGCGCTGACCTGCTGCGGCCAGTTCCTTTCATCGCCTGGCAAAGCCACCCAGCTCGGCGCATCGACGTGCACGTTCAGGCTGAAGCGGCCACCGTCCTTGCCGGCATCGAGGGTCAAGCGGCCGGGCCACGCGCATCGGTAACTGCCGTCGCCGGGCATCTGATTGGCGAGGAACGGACAGTCGTGCTGCGGCACATCGTGCAACACCCAGCTCTGCCAATCGCGCAACGACGTCGGTAAATCCTGTGCCAGCAATGGCGTGGCGAACAGCAACCCCAGACTCAGCAATCCAGCCAATCGACGAAGCATACGTTTCTCCCTGTGTGCCGTGTGGCCGGCACAGTGTAAGTGGAACACGCGGGCATGTTGGGGCTGAGGGCCTACAAGTTTTGCGTTGAGCTGTATCCCGGTGACCGGCCGCGCCACGCCGTATAGTCGCGGCGAGCCGCCTCCCTTCCCACACGGTGAACCGCATGTCACTCATCAATCGCCAGTTGCGTCTCAGGAGCCGCCCCGAAGGCCTGGTCACACGCGAGGATTTCGACCTGGTCGAACAAGCCGTGCCCGAACTGAAAGACGGCGAAGTATTGGTCCGCGTGCTGTATCTCTCGATGGATCCGACCAACCGCGTATGGATGCGCGACATTCCCCAATACCTGCCACCGGTGGCCATCGGCGAGGTGATGCGCGCACTCGGACTAGGCCGAGTGGTGCGGTCGCGCTCGACGCAATACCACGAAGGCGACCTGGTGCAAGGCGTTACCGGCTGGCAGGACTATCTGGTATTCCACGACAGCGCCAAAGGCTACGTGCGCCTGCCCGCCGACCCCGGCATCCCTCTGCCTACCCTGCTCGGCGCCTGCGGCATGAGCGGGGTCACCGCCTACTACGGCCTCACCGATATCGCCCCGGTACAAGCCGGCGAGACTCTGGTGGTCTCCGCCGCCGCCGGCTCGGTGGGCTCCATCGCTGGCCAGATCGGCAGGATCATGGGCGCCCGTGTGGTCGGCATCACCGGCGGCGCCGACAAGTGCCGCTATCTCACCGACGAATTGGGCTTCGATGCCGCCGTCGACTACAAGTCCGCCGATTTCAAGCAGCAACTCAAGGCCGCCACCCCCGACGGCGTGCATGTGAACTTCGAGAACGTGGGGGGCGAAGTGATGCGCGCGGTGCTTTCACGCATGGTCATCGGCGGGCGCGTGGCACTGTGCGGGCTGATCTCCGGCTACAACAGCGGCGAACGGCCCAGTGACGACTTCGGCGTTTTCGTAATGAAGCGGCTGAGCATGCGCGGGTTTCTGGTGCTTGACTACGCGAAGACGCGCGAAGCGGTGCAGGCGCTCAGCGGGTGGATTCGCGATGGGCGGTTGAAGGCTGAGGAAACGGTTGCCGAGGGGTTGGAGAACGCGCCTGTGGTGTTGAACCGGTTGTTTGATGGGAGTCATCGGGGGAAGCTGGTGTTGCGGGTGGACCCGCAGGCATAAGGTGTGCTTGTTCTGTAATGCCTGCTTCGGGGCGGCCTTTGCCGGTCGACGCGACTGTTTGCCCTTGTAGGAGCCCGCTGGCGGGCTCCTACAAGAAGAGCCGCGCAAGTAACTCGGCTGTCGAAGGCCGACGAAAGCACTTCGCTTCACATCAACCCATCAAGCCCAAAGCCATCGCGACTGAAGTCGCTCCCACACCCCATTCCCACATCCCACGGGAGAGAAAACCCAGGCATCCCACCCTCAAAAGACGTATCGTCCACCCTTCTCCAGATCAGACTCCTCATGGCAACGCCGAAACCCTACCCGCATGCCGACTTCCTGAGCTATCTGGAGCAAATCACCGCGTCCGTTCCGCTGACCACGGGCGCACCGATGTCGCCAGCGCTTGCACGCATGCTTCTGGCCGCAGACGGAACCGGCCAGCCGACGCCGGCCGTCGCTCACCTGATCCAGTTGTTGAAAGCCCGCAAAGCCATGCTGCAGGCATCGTTCGGTACGGCCGTGGTGGCCGACGAGCTGCGCCGATACCAGAAGTTCGCCAAACCAGGCCAGCCCTCGCCGCATATCGTCCAGCTGCGGCAGCAGCAGGCTGTCGCACGGCAGGCTTCCAGCCAGTCAAAACAATCATTCATCAAGGCAGCGGCCGCATTCGTGCGGGAGGTCGGTATCGACGTGCCGCAGCGTGTGGCGATCGAAGTGTTCATCACTCACTGGATCGATGCCAACGTGCCGAAGGATGCTGTCGTCGCGAGCTGAGCTTCGGCTGTCGGAGACACACCGATGACAGCCTCGGGCCTGCGAAGCGTGTCGATGCTCGGGGAAAACCAAGGATCGGATTGACCGATCCGCTCAGCACGACGCCGGCACGTTCCACGTGCCGGCGTACATGCAACCTTCTTCGCGCTTACCGCAGGATCGCACCCGCATCCTGCTTGGTCTTGAGCGCACTGCACAGCTGGATCGATTCGCTGGTCTGCGCCAGACCACGATCGATGCCGGCAGCATCCTTCAGACGCGGCTTGAAGAACGCCTGCAGACGATCGCCTTCGGCGGTGGTGCAGCTGCCGCCAGCGGCCAGCGACGGCAGACGGCCACCGGAGAAGCTGCCGGTACGGCCGAGGATCTGCTGGTAGTGCGCAGTGAACCACGTCCACATCGCATCGCGCTGGACCGCGGTGTCGCGACCGGCGCGCAGCAGCATGGCCATCTCGCCGACCTTGACCGGCTTGGTCAGTGCGAAGTTGCGCACCTGTTCGGTCAGCGCCGGATCTTCCACGCTGGCCAGGCCGCCCAGGATGCCGTTGCGCAGGGCCGGGTCGCTGGTCTTGGGCAGTTCGGCGATCAATGCATCGACCGCGCTCTTGCCGTGTTCCTGCACCGCCATGCCCAGCGCGTCGCCGAGCAGATCCGGGTCGGCAGCCGCAAGATTCAGGCGACCATCCGCCTTGGGCTTGAGCGCCGCCTCACCCTGCTTGAGCAGTGCCGCGCGAACTTCCGGCAATTTGAAACCGAAGGCCAGGCTGCTGGCCAGCTCGCTGCGCATCAGCGAGTTGTCCTCGGACTCACCCGCCTTGCGCTGGTAGCCAAGCTGCTGCAGGCGCGGCAGATAAGCGTCCTTCGCCCATGCCGCCAGACGAGCGCGCTGGGCATCGGTGACAGCTTCGTTGCGATAGATCCAGCCGACCTGTTCCAGCGGAGCGGTGGCCACTTCGCGGATCTTCGAAGCGGTCAGTGGCTTCAGCGCGATCAGCACGTCGCCGGCATCCAGATCGCCGTGGCGGAAGCTGGCATTGACCGCGTCGGCGTAGGCCAGCTGCTCGGCATCGCTGAGCTTGCCGACCTGCTTGACCAGCCCGGCCACGCCGTCCTTGCCCAGGCTGAAACGGTAATAGCCGCTGGCGTTCGCGTTCGGCATCACCCAGGTCGGGTTGCTGGCTCCAGCCAACTCCATCGAACCGGTGGCCTTGTCCAGCATTTCGCAGCTGACTTTGCTGCCGTCGGCGGTGCCGTAGCGCACGCATACCGGCACGCCCCAGATGCGCTGCGCGTCGCCGGTGCTGCCGATCGGCAGGTAACGGCTCTGGCTCAGCTGCAGCACGGTCTTGCCGTCCTTCTGTTCCAGCCTGGTCGCCACGTACGGCACGCCGGACTGGTCGAGGAAGCTCTTGAAGGCATGCTTGAACGCATCGCCCTTGTCGGCCGCGGTGGCGATCGCCGAGACCAGGTCGTCGGCGGTGGCATTGCCGAACTTCTGCTTCTGGATGTAGGCGCGCATGCCCTTCTGGTAGGTCTTCTCGCCCACGTAGTTCTCGAACATGGCGATGACGCCGGCACCTTTCTGATAGGTGATGCCATCGAACGCGGTCATGATGTCGCCGTTGCCGGTGATCGGCTGGCGGATGCTGCGCGCGCTGATCAGGCTGTCGTTGCTCATCGCGCCCTGCGCGCCGCGTACGCGGTCGAGGTCGGCGCGGTATTCCGGATGCACTTGCATCGTCACTTTCTGCTGCATCCAGGTGGCGAACGCTTCGTTGAGCCAGATGTCGTTCCACCATTCGGTGGTCACCGTATCGCCGGTCCACTGATGCGCCAGTTCATGTGCGTTGACGTTGAACGAACCCTGCACGTTGCGCGCCGGCGAATCCTTGTCGATCAGCAGCAGCCAGTCACGAAAGGTCACCAGGCCAGCGTTCTCCATCGCGCCCGCTTCGAAATCCGGGGCGGCGAGCAGGTCGAGCTTGTCCCACGGATAGCCGAAGCCGTAGTAGTTCTCCAGCGCATGGATGATGCTCGGCGTTTCGCCCAGCACATGCTGCATGCGATGCCCTTCGCCGGCGGCGGCGATGCCGCGCAGTGGCAGCGGCTTGGCACGGTACGTATCGGGCGAGATGTCCGGTGCCTTGACGACATCCCACGGACCGACGCCGAATGCGACCAGATACGTCGGCAGCGGCAGCGTCTGCGCGAAGGTCAGCGTCTTCCAGCCTTTGCCGGCGGCGACTTCTTTCACCTGCTGGGTATTCGCCACGGCCGTCTGGCTGTCGGGAACGGTCAGGCTGATGTCGAACGGAGTCTTGAAGCCGGGCTCGTCGAAGCTCGGAAACGCGAAGCGCGCGCTGATCGGCTCCATCTGCGTCATCGCATACGGCTGGCCCTTGGCGGTGACCTTGTACAGGCCTTGCAGCTGCGCATTCAGCGGAGCGGTGTATTCAAACTTGAGGGTCAGGTTCTGCGGCGTGAGCGTGCTGCCGAAATCCACCCGAACCACACCGGCCTTCGGGTCCGCTTCGACGTATTTGCCCGCATGCACCTTGCCGGCGGCGTCGATGATGTCGACCTTCGACACCTTCAGCTCCGCGCCGTCCAGCCACAGGTGATCGGAAGCCTGGGTCAGCTTGACCTTGATCGTGGTGGTGCCGGAAAAATCCGCCTGCGCCGGATCGACCTTGAACGCGATCTGGTACGACTGCGGTATCGCCCAACCCGGCAACCGGCCTTGCGGTGTCTGGTCGGCGGTGGCGGCAAACGCCGCGCCGCAGCAAGCAGCCAGCGCGGTGAGCATAAGAGGACGGACAAGACGGCGCATGCGATTTTCCCTGGGACTTGTGGAGAGCCCGCACGCTAGAACCGCCGTGACCTTCGACCCAGTGCCAGAAGGCACAGGTGGCACGCCGGCACGTACATGCATCGATGCCCTTGTCGCGGGCTGGCTGCGGTTGCCGGGCGAAAAAAAACCGATGGCGAGTCACTTCGCCATCGGCCGGGGAAGCCCGCGCGCCTGCGGGGGAGAGGGAGGGACTCCGACGCGCGGGATGTTGCAAGTGGGGAGGATAGAACTCGCACTTGTATTGCTCCAATTGATTGTTACCATCCCTGTCATAGTGTGAATCTATTGAAAGCGTGAACTTGTCGAACCGGGGTGATCCATGAATCTGCGTGATCTCCAATACCTGGTTGCTCTTGCCGAACACCGGCATTTCGGGCGCGCCGCCGAGGCCTGCTTCGTCAGCCAGCCGACCCTTTCCACCCAGATCAAGAAGCTGGAGGACGAGCTGGGCGTGCCGCTGGTCGAGCGCACGCCGCGCAAGGTGCTGCTGACCGAAGTCGGGCGCGACATCGCCATCCGGGCACGCGACGTGCTCAACCAGATCGATCAGATCCGCGGCGTGGCCCGGCGTACGCTCGATCCCGAATCGGGCACGGTACGGCTGGGCATCTTCCCCACCCTGGGTCCGTATCTGTTGCCGCATGCGTTGCCATTGGTGCGTGCCGCGTTCCCCCGGCTCGAACTGCTGCTGGTCGAGGAAAAAACCGAGTCGGTGCTGCGCCTGTTGCGCGAGGGCCGGCTGGACGCAGGCATCCTGGCGCTGCCTCTGCATGAGGACAGTCTGCACAGCGAGTTCCTGTTCGAGGAACCCTTCCTGCTGGCGGTCTCCGAGCAGCATCCGCTGGCGCACAAGCAAGGCCAGCTGAAACTGGCCGACCTGACCAACCAGAACCTGCTGCTGCTGGAGGATGGCCACTGCCTGCGGGACCAGGCGCTCGAGGTATGTCACATGGCCGGCGCCGGCGAGCGCAGCGGTTTCCGCGCCACCAGCCTGGAGACGCTGCGCCAGATGGTGGCTGCCAACGTCGGCATCACCTTGCTGCCGGTGACGGCAGTGAAGCCGCCGGTGGCGCCGGTTCAGGGTTTGCACCTGATCGAGTTCAAAGGGCATCCACCGAGCCGGCGCATCGCCATGGTCTGGCGCAAGAGCTCGGCGATGAACGTGTTCCTGAAACGTCTGGCCGAGGTCTTCAGGCAACTGCCCACCGACTTGCTCGACGCCCGCCAAGCCGCCACGCCCGTATCGGAAAAGAAGATGGCACCAGCCAGCGGCGGGGGCGCCCGCCGATAGTTGCAGGCTATTTGCTCCATCTAGACAATCAATTTCCTCGTTTGCCCCAGCCGGCGCTAGGCTCGGCTGACGACGACCGTCACGGCCGCATCCGCATTGCCCTCCCAGCCGCA
>Ga0209026_1000091_pt1 | contig 171170 bp, 150 predicted proteins | sample AraplaCL_Col_mCL_FD_184262 | JGI IMG/M metagenome (GOLD analysis project Ga0209026, IMG submission 184262) | Arabidopsis root microbial communities from the University of North Carolina, USA - plate scrape CL_Col_mCL (SPAdes) (version 2) | ecosystem: Host-associated > Plants > Roots >...
ATACGCAGTACATCGTCGGCGTGGAGATGCTGCTGGCGGCGCAGGGGCTGACCATGACGGAAGAGTTGTTGAAGGACTTCGTGCTGGGCGAGGGAACGCAGGCGGCGTATGAAGAGATCCGCAAGCAAATCCCGGCGTGCCTGGATGGCGACCGCTGGTTCCACAACGATATCCAGGCAGCGCATTCGTTCATTACCAGCGGGTCGGTGCGTGAGGCGGTGGTGGCGCGGATCGGCAAGTTCGTCTGAACCGGTTCGCCGGATAGTCAATTAAAAAAACAAACAGGGAAGGGCCGTCATGTTTACCTCAATCAGAACGCGTATTTTATTTTTCAGCATTGCCTTGCTTGTTGCGAGCCTGGGCGTAGTCGGCGCCGTCTCTTACGTCATCGTCAAGGCGGACAACGACCGCGCCATCGACGAGAGCGCGCGTTCCATTGCCGACGGCTATGCCTCGGCGATCAACGAATGGGTCGCGGCCAAGGCCAGCATGGCCGCGGCAGCGGCAGACGGTGTGTTGCAAGCCGATCCGGTATTCGTCATCAAGCAGTTGCAGAAGAGCGGCGGCTTCTATGTCACGACCTTCGGCAAGGAAGACAAGACTGCCTACACGTCCGCCGAGGGATTGCCGGCCGGCTACGATCCGACCGGTCGGTCCTGGTACCAGCAATCGGTCAAGGCCGGAAAGGCCGTGGTGACCAAACCCTACACCGATGTCGTGACGAAGAAACCGATGGTGTCCTTCACCGCGCAGGTGAGAAAAGACGGCGTCTTGCAGGGCGTGGTGGCGGCTGCGGTGTTCCTCGACGGCGTCAGCAATGTGGTGAAAGCGGTGCATCCGACCCCGGCCAGTTTTGCCTTCCTGGTCGACCGCGACGGCATGATGCTGGCCCACCCGGATGCGCAATGGATCAACAAGCCGGTCAAGGACTGGAACCCCGAACTGACGGCGGAACGTCTCAATAGCCTGGCCGGCAATGACGCCAGCAAGGAAATCGTGCTCAACGGCGCCGCCAAGCTGGTTCAGGCAATCGCGGTCAAAGACACCGAATGGACCTTGCTGGTGGCGATCGACAAGGCCGACGTCAACGCCGGCATGCGCCACGCCACGCAATCGTCGCTGATCGCCATCGTGCTGGTGGCGGCGTTGGCGGCACTGATCCTGCGACTGATCACTGCGGCGGTGTTCCGGCGCCTGTCGCAGGTGCGCAATGCGATGGACAGCATCGGTTCCGGCAACGGCGACCTGACCATGCGCCTGCCGGAAGACGGCAAGGATGAAGTCACCCAGATCGCCAGGTCCTTCAACGTCTTCGTGCAAAAGATCACCACCATCTTGCAAGAGATCCGGCATACCAGCGACGCCGTCAAGGTATCGTCGTCCGAAATCGCCAGCGGCAACCTCGACTTGTCCGGCCGCACCGAGCAGCAAGCCGGAGCCCTGGAAGAAACCGCTTCCGCGATGGAAGAACTGACCTCCACCGTCAAGCAGAACTCGGACAATGCACGGCAGGCCAATCAACTGGCGCTGGCGGCATCGGCGATTGCCAAAGAAGGCGGCGAAGTGGTCGGCAACGTCGTCGCCACCATGGAAGCCATCAATCAGTCGTCGCGCCAGATTGTCGACATCATCGGCGTGATCGACGGCATTGCGTTCCAGACCAACATTCTTGCCTTGAACGCCGCAGTGGAAGCCGCGCGGGCCGGTGAGCAAGGGCGTGGTTTTGCGGTGGTGGCGAGCGAAGTGCGCAGCCTGGCGCAACGCAGCGCGCAAGCCGCCAAGGAAATCAAGGTGCTGATCGACTCGTCGGTATCGAAGGTGAGCGACGGCGGCCTGCTGGTCGAGAAGGCCGGGCAGACCATGGTGGAAATCGTCGACAGCGTCAGGAACGTCAGCGCCATCGTGAGCGAAATCGCCAACGCCAGTTCCGAGCAAAGCACCGGCATCGAAGAAATCAACCGCGCCATCACGCACATGGATGAGGCCACGCAGCAGAACGCCGCGCTGGTGGAGCAAGCCGCCGCAGCCGCGCAATCATTGCAGGATCAGGCGACCAGCTTGGCGGCCATTGTCGGCGGATTCAAGATGGCGACGCCGCAGTGATTTGAGAGGCTCATCGCAGAAATGTGCGCGGGCGGCTGGTCGTCAAACAGCCGCCCGATTAAGCTGGTTCCGTTCAAACAACCTGGAACCGGCATGCTCTCGAAACAATATTCACACCGCCTTCCCGTCGACTACGACGTCAGCGCCATCCGTCGTCGCGCCGCCGCACGCGGCCCGATGTGGGACGACACGCCGGGTCTGTACTTCAAGTCCTTCTCGTTGCGCGAGGCCGGCAAGAACGGTGCGCCCACCAACGTCTATTCTTCAATCTATCTGTGGAAGGATGCGGCCGCCGCCGCCGACTTCCTGACCAGCGATCGTTTCGATGCGGTGCTGGCCGCCTTCGGCCGGCCCGGTGTCGAGATGTGGCTGCCGCTGGATGTGCAAGCCGGTCCGGCGCTGCAGGGACGCTGGATCTATCGCGAAGACCTGCCATTTGGAGACACCACCGACATGGGAGCGTTGCGTGACGCCGAACGCGAACGTAATCAAGCCTTGGCGCAGCGCGCGGAGACGGTTGCCGCAGTGACCGCGCTCGATCCGGCCGGCTGGAAACTGGTGCGGCTGCATATTACGTCGGCGTTCTACGATGCAGGGCATGCCGGCGACGGTTATGAAGTGCTGCATCTGGCGCAGCCCTTGCTGGGAGAACTGCGCAAATAAGACGATGCAGCGGGCCCGCGGCAGATACGCAAAAATTCCGTTATGGCGCCGCTATCCCTTGCTGACACTGCACTGATGGAAAAAACTTTCGCATAAGGACATACGAATTCATTCGTTTGTCGGGAGTTTTCGCTTGCCTATACTTGATCGCAGCTTCTCGCTTCGACATGTCTACGCAAAGGAAAACTCATGACCCTGGATCGCAGAACCGTACTCAAGCAGTTGGCCGCAAGCGGCGTCGGCGCCGGTGCGGCGATATTGGGTCTGCAAGCGCGTGCGGCCAACAAGCCGGCGATTGTGCGCATCGGTGTGGCGCAGCCTGGCATCGGCAATCCGCCGCAATTCTCCGGCAGCTCGGCGGCTGTCGCCAACGCCAAGGGCTGGGTCGAAGAGGAGTTCAAGGCCGACGGCATCAAGGTCGAGTGGTTCTTCTTCAAAGGCGCCGGTCCGGCAGTCAATGAAGCCTTGAGCAACAAGCAGCTGGATTTCGCTTTCCAGGGCGACCTGCCTTCCATCGTGGCGAAATCGGCGGGACTCAAGACCAGGCTGATCCTGGCTACCGGCGTGCGATCCAACATCTATCTCGCGGTGCCGCCAGACTCGCCGATCCAATCCGTCAAGGATCTGCGCGGCAAGCGCGTCGCCATCTTCAAGGGCACCAACGCGCAGTTGCCGATCAATCGCGTCCTGGAGGCGAACAGCCTGCAGGAGCGCGACCTGCGCGCCATCAATCTCGATCAGGCCACCACGCTGGCGGCGCTAAGCACCAAGGACATCGACGCCGCGTTCGGCAACATCAACCTGCTGCGCCTGCGCGACAAGAACGCCGCGCGCATCGTCTACAGCAGCAAAGGCGGCTCACCGATTTTCACGACGCAGTCGCACGTGCTGGTGACGGACGAATTTGCGCAGCAATATCCGCAAATCACCGCGCGCGTGGTCAAGACGTTCGTGAAGACCTCGAAGTGGGCGTCGGACGAAGTCAACCGGGAAGAGGTGCTGCGCCTGTGGGCCAAGGCCGGAACGCCTTACGAACACTGGCGCGAAGACTACGACGGCGAGCCGTTGCGCGTGCGCATCAATCCCAACTTCGATCCTTTCCTGGTCGCGCGCTACAAGGATTCGGTCGAACAAGCCTATCGCCTGAAACTGAGCCGGTCCAGGTTCGATGTCGATCAATGGATCGATCAGCGTTACCTCAAGGCTGCTCTGAAAGAGCTGAACCTGGAAACCTATTGGCCGATTTTCCAGGTCAACGGCAAGATCCTGGGGACCTGACCCATGAGCGCGCAGCAGGCAGTTCTGGAGTTGCCATCCTCCGCATCGCCGGTTCCTGAACTCGCGCAGGAGCAAGGGAAGGCGCCGCGTGCGCGCTTCCGCGGCAACTGGTCGCCGCGCTGGCTGGCCTTGCCGTTTCCCTTGTTCCTGTTGCTGCTGTGGCATGTCGCCGCGCAATTCGAATGGGTGGCGCCGCAGGTGTTGCCTTCGCCGCAATCGGTGTTGCTGACCTTCATTGATCTGGCGGCTTCGGGCGAGATGTTCGACAACCTCAAGATCAGTTTGCTGCGCGTGCTGCTCGGCTTCGGCGTGGGCCTGGCCGGCGGCTTGCTGCTGGGTGTGGCGATGGGCCTGTCGCGGGTATTCAAGGACTATGTCTATCCGCTGTTCAAGGCGTTCAGCCAGGTTCCGGTGCTCGGGTGGCTGCCCTTGCTGATGCTGCTGGTGGGCATTGACGAGGCGCTCAAGATCATCCTGATTTCCAAGGCGGCGCTGGTGCCGATTGCGCTCAATACATTCAAGGGCATCGAGAACGTGCCGGCGCGCTATGTCGAAGTGGCGCGCGTGCTTAGGTTCTCGCGCTGGCAGCTGCTGACGCGCGTGATCTTCCCGGCAGCGCTGCCGCCGGTCTGGAACGGGGTGCGCTATGGCTTTACCCATGCCTGGCTGGCGCTGGTGGTGGTCGAGTTGTTGGCTTCGTCGGAGGGCCTGGGCTACATGATCGTGTTCGGGCGGCAGTTGTTTCAGCTCGATGTCGTGATGGCGGCGGTGGTGGTGGTCGGCGCGGTCGGTTATGTGCTGGACCGCGTGCTGGCGCGCATTGAAACAGTGCTGCTCGGCTGGCGCCGTACCGGCTTCTGAACGGGAAATCATCATGGCGCGATCCTCTTCTTACGACACGCAAGACAAGCACCCCGTGCCGAAATTCCTGCGCGGCTGGATTTTGCCGGCGGCGCTCGTGCTGCTGTGGTGGCTGGCGGTGAAATTCAACTGGTCGGCTTCTCCCTTGCTGGTGCCGGTCGACAAGGTGTGGGACACCGCGGTCCGGCAAGTCCGCAGCGGCGAGTTGGCAATAGCGCTGGAAGCCAGCTTGCGCCGCGACCTGATCGGCTTCGCCATCGGCGTCAGCGCAGGGCTGGCGTTCGGGATCGCCTTCGGCTTGTCGCGACTGTTCGAGCGCCTGATCGGGCCGACCTTCCACACGCTCAAGCAGATTTCGCTGTTCGCCTGGATTCCGCTGCTGTCGGTCTGGTTCGGCCTGGGCGATGCCGCCAAGGTGGCGTTCCTGTCGCTGGCGGCATTTTTCCCGGTGGTGCTCAACACCTTCGAAGGCATACGCAGCGTGCCGGCCGATCTGGTCGAGGCGGCGCGGGTACTGAAATTCAATCGCCGCCAGTGGCTGTACAAACTGATCCTGCCGGCGGCGGCGCCGTCGATCCTGGCCGGCATCCATCTGGCGCTGATCTACGCGTGGCTGGCGACGCTGGGGGCGGAATACCTGCTGGTGTCGGGCAAGGGCATCGGCAACACCATGATCGATGGCCGTGAATTGTTCCTGATGGACCTGGTGATTTTCGGCGTGATCGTGGTCGGCTTTGTCGGCTTCGCGCTGAACTGGCTGGCGGCGCGGCTGGAACGCCGTTTGCTGGCGTGGCGCGGCCGTTCGGTCGCGCAATTTTAAGGAGTCGATATGTCGCAAGCCGGCACGCTGGACATCCAGCATCTCAGTAAATCCTATCCCGTGAAGAACGGCGACCTGGCGGTCCTCGAAGACGTCACGCTGACCATCGCGCCGGGCGAGTTCGTCAGCATCGTCGGCTCCAGCGGCTGCGGAAAATCGACCTTGCTGCGCCTGATCGTGGGACTGGAAGAGGACTATCAGGGCGAGGTGCTGCTGGATGGCGAACGCATTGTCGGCACCAGCCTGCGGCGCGGCATCGTGTTCCAGGAGCACCGGCTGTTTCCCTGGCTGACGGTGGAGAGCAATATCCAGCTGGGGCTGCTCAACGCCGACCTGACACCGGGGCAGAAACGCCAGGCGGTGCGCGAACACATCGCGCTGGTCGGGCTCGACGGCTTCGAAAAATCCTATCCGCATCAGCTGTCGGGCGGCATGGCGCAGCGCGTGGCGATTGCACGCGCGCTGGTGAGCAAGCCGGAGATCCTGCTGCTGGACGAACCATTCGGTGCGCTTGATGCCTTGACGCGCGCATACCTGCAGCAGGAGCTGCATCGTATCTGGCAAGCCGAGGGCATCAGCATGATCCTGGTGACGCATGACGTCGAGGAGGCGATTTACCTGGGTGACAAGGTGGTGGTGATGGAGCCGCGGCCGGGACGCATCCGTCGCATCGTGCCGGTCGGTCTGGCGCATCCGCGCGAACGCGCAGCAGTCGGTTTTGCCGAGGTCAAGCAGCAGGTGCTGCGGGAATTTTCGGGCGACAGCGCCAGCCTCGCCGAGCCGCCTTTGCGCAGCGATGCGACCGATCCGGAGTTGCCGGAACATTCGCGCCAGTGGCGCTTCGCCATCTGATGGCGCGCATCAGAAGATTGCCGTATTTCCCGCAAGACGTAAACCCCAGCCAGTCATTTTCGTGAAGGAGAACAAGATGTCCGAAGCATTGCTCGATCTGAATCCCGTCGCCGGCCGCATCGGCGCCGAAATCCGCAACGTGCGCCTGTCCGGCGACCTCGGCCGGGAGACATTCAACGCCATCCGCCAGGCGCTGCTGAAGTACAAGGTACTGTTCTTCCGCGGACAACAGCATCTGGACGACGCCGGCCAGGAGGCCTTCGCCGGACTGTGGGGTGAACTCGTGGCGCATCCGACCGTGCCGGTACGCGACGGCACCGGTTATTTGCTCGAACTGGATTCGGTGCATGGCGGCCGCGCCAACTCGTGGCATACCGACGTCACCTTCGATCTGGCGTATCCGCAGGCGTCGATCCTGCGCGCCGTGGTGATTCCGCAGGCGGGCGGCGACACCGTATGGGCGAACACGGCGCAGGCTTATCTCGATTTGCCGCCGGCCTTGCGCCAGTTGGCCGACAGCCTGTGGGCGCTGCACACGAATGACTACGACTATGCGGCGCGCTTCAATACCGATGACGCCGGTCTCAAGCGTTATCGCGAAGTCTTCACGTCGACGATCTATGAAACCGAACATCCGGTGGTGCGCGTGCATCCGGAGAGCGGTGAGCGCACCCTGGTGCTGGGACATTTCGTCAAGAAGCTGCTCGGTTATCCGACCGGCGATTCGGAGCATCTTCTGAAGCTGCTGGAAAGCTATGTCACTCGCCTGGAAAATACGGTGCGCTGGCGCTGGACGGCAGGCGACATCGCGATCTGGGATAACCGCGCGACCCAACACTATGCGATCAACGATTACGGCAGCCAGCATCGCGTGGTGCGGCGCGTGACGATAGCCGGCGACGTGCCGGTCGGTGTCGACGGTCGACGCAGCGTGTCGCGCAATGTCCAGGACAAGGTGCGCACGCACGGAGTCGCTACCGATTCAGGCGTGGCGGTGGCGTCATGAGCGGCCCGAAAAAACAACTGCGCCTGGGTGCCTTCCTGCAGGCGACCGGACATCACGTGGCGGGTTGGCGGCATCCGCGCGCGCAACCAGATGCCGGCCAGAACATCGCGCATTACCGGCAGATCGCACAGACCGCCGAGCGCGCCAGGTTCGATGCCTTGTTCCTGGCCGACGGTGTGGCGATTCGTTCGCACGATGCAGAGACCTTGCACCTGACGTCGCGCGCGGCGACCTTCGAGCCGCTGACGCTGTTGTCGGCGCTGTCGCAATCGACCGCGCACATCGGGCTGGTGGCGACGGTGTCGACCACTTATAACGAGCCTTACCATGTGGCGCGCAAATTCGCCTCGCTCGACCATCTGAGCAACGGCCGCGCGGGGTGGAACGTGGTGACCTCGTGGTCGGAGTCGGAGGCGCACAACTTCAATCTCGACAAGCATCCCGAGCACGGTGCACGGTATGAACGCGCTGAAGAATTCGTCGACGTCGTGCGCGGCTTGTGGGACAGCTGGGAAGACGACGCCTTCCGCTTCGACCAGGCCGAGGGCGTGCATTTCGATAGCAGCAAGCTGCATGCGATCCATCACAAGGGCAAGCATTTCTCGGTGCGCGGGCCGCTCAATGTGGCGCGCCCTGTGCAGGGACATCCGGTGGTGGTGCAGGCCGGGTCGTCCGGGCCGGGCCAGGAGCTGGCGGCGCGCACGGCGGAAGTGATCTTTACCGCTCAGCAATCGCTGGAAGACGCGCAGCATTTCTACAGCGGGCTGAAATCGCGTCTCGCCAAATACGGCCGCGAACCTGATGAATTGAAGATCATGCCGGGAGTGTTCCCGGTAGTCGGCCGCAGCGAAAGCGAAGCACGGGAGAAGTTCGAAGAACTGCAATCGCTGATTCACCCCAGCGTCGGCCTGTCGCTGCTGCAACAGCATCTGGGCGGCATCGACCTGTCCGGATATCCGCTCGACGGCCCGCTGCCGGAAAACCTGCAGGAGCCGAACGGCACCAAGAGCCGCTTCCAACTGGTGACGGCGCTGGCGCGACGCGAGCAGCTGACGATCCGCCAGCTATACCTGCGCGTGGCGACTGCGCGCGGTCACTGGTCCATCCACGGTACGCCGGAGAGCATCGTCGACCGGCTTGAAGAGTGGTTCCTGAAGGGTGGCGCGGATGGGTTCAATATCATGCCGCCGACCTTGCCGGGCGGACTCGACGACTTCGTCGAGCTGGTGCTGCCGGAATTGCGCCGGCGCGGCTTGTTCCGCACCGAGTATGAAGGAAAGACCTTGCGCGAAAACCTGGGACTGGCGCGACCGGCGCACAGGATCTACCGGCAGGGCGGCGACATATTGGATCGGGTGGCTTAAAAAGAGGGGATGCCCACGTAAAAACGGCCTGGCTGCTTGCGCATGCCAGGCCGTTTTTATTGGTTGATCAGTATCGGCGGATCAGATCAGCGGATATCCAGAGCGCGGTTCACGCTCAGCGCCGCCAGCGAGCAGACCGCGCCCGACAGCAGGTAGATGCTCACGTAAGCCAGGCCGAAGTGCGCCGACAATCCCAGCGCCACCAGGGGTGCAAAACCTGCGCCGACCAGCCAGGCCAGATCGGAGGTCAGCGCCGCGCCGGTGTAGCGATACTTGCTCGGGAAGTTGGCGGTCACCGCACCGGCGGCCTGGCCGTAGGACAGACCGAGCAGGGCGAAGCCGACCAGGATGAAGATGTCCTGTCCGGTGTCGCCGCCGTTGATCAGCGTCGGCACGAAGCCGCTCAGCACCGCGATCAGCACCGCCAGGGCGCCCAGCGTGGTGCGCCGGCCGAAGCGGTCGGCGATGGGGCCGGACAGCACGATGCCGACCATCATCAGCACCGCACCGAACACCTGCACCATCAGGAAGTCGCTCATCGAGCGCATCGAATACAGCGAGATCCACGACAGCGGGAACACCGACACCAGATGGAACAGTGCATAGCTGGCCAGTGCGGCAAGGGCGCCGATGATCAGGTTGCGGCCCTGGGTGCGGGCAATCTCGACGACGCTGGTCGGTTCCAGTTCACGTTCGGCCAGCAGGCTGGCATATTCCTCCGAGGCTACCAGGCGCAGACGGGCGAACAGCGCCACGACGTTGATTGCGAAGGCGACATAGAACGGATAGCGCCAGCCCCACTCGAGGAAGTCGTCGCTGCTCAGGTTGCCGATCAGGTAGGCGAACACCAGGCCGGCGACGATGAAGCCGACAGGCGCACCGAGCTGGCCGAGCATGGCGTACCAGCCGCGCTTGTTCTTCGGCACGTTGAGCGCCAGCAGCGACGGCAAGCCGTCCCAGGAACCGCCCAGCGCCAGGCCCTGGCCGATACGCAGCACGGAGAGCAGCACGATGGCGGTGAAGCCCAGATGTTCATATGTCGGCAGGAAAGCGATGCCGGCCGTCGACAGGCCCAGCAGGAACAGGGCAAGCGTCAGCTTGACCTCGCGCCCGAGCTTTTTCTGGATGGCCATGAACAGCATGGTGCCGAACGGACGCGCCAGAAACGCGAAGGCAAAAATGGTGAAGGAGTAGAGCGTGCCCTCGAGGCGTTGTTCAAATGGAAAGAAAATAGTGGGAAAAACCAACACCGAGGCTATGGCATACACGAAGAAATCGAAGTATTCTGAAGCCCTTCCGATGACCACGCCGATTGCAATATCGCCGGGTGCAATCACTGGATGATCAGATTTGGCATTGTTGACATTATCAGAACCACCGACAGGCGTATTTGCAGAAAATTTGCCAGGAACTTCAGGGTGATGAATATGAGTGCTAGCCATGATCATTGTCTCTCTTTCTTGGTTCGGTCTGTAATGCCGCTACGTTCCGCCGGCACATTGGCAAATTCACCATCTAGATGACCGCGAGGGTAGGACAAATTGTCCAATCGCCAATGCCGAACGGTAAGTGTACATTAGCATGATTTGATAGCTCCGACTGGACTTTCCCTGCATGTTTTCACATCTCATTCGCCGCGGATTCATTTTTCTGCTCGCAATTCTGCTGGCCGGTTGCAATACGGTCGTCCTGAACCCTTCGGGAGACATCGCCAACCAGCAAGGCAGGCTGATCGTCATTTCCACCATCCTGATGCTGCTGATTATCGTTCCGGTGATCGTGCTGATCGTCCTTTTCGCCTGGCGCTATCGCCAGAACAATACCGCCGCGCGCTATGAGCCTGACTGGGATCACTCGACCCAGCTCGAGCTGGTCATCTGGGGCGCGCCGCTGCTGATCATCATCGCGCTCGGCCTGCTGACCTGGATCAGCACCCACACGCTCGATCCGTACCGCAAGCTGTCGCGCCTCGATGCGCAGCGCCCGATACCTGAAAACGTCAAGCCGCTGACCGTGGAAGTGGTCGCGCTGGACTGGAAGTGGCTGTTCATCTATCCGGAGCAAGGCATCGCCACCGTCAATGAACTGGCGGCGCCGGTCGACCGTCCGATCGAATTCAGGATTACCGCTTCGACCGTGATGAATTCCTTCTATATCCCGGCGCTGGCAGGACAGATTTACGCGATGCCGGGCATGCAGACCAAGCTCAACGCCGTCATCAACAAGCCGGGCGAGTTTGAAGGCTTCTCCGCCAACTACAGCGGCGCCGGTTTCTCGGACATGCGCTTCAAGTTCCACGGCGTGAGCGATGGCGACTTCGACGCCTGGGTCAAGAAAGTCAAGTCCAGCGGCGGCGCCCTCAAGCGCGCTGAATATATGGCGCTGGAAAAGCCGAGCATCAAGGACCCGGTGCAGCATTTCAATGCCGTCGACGGCACGCTGTTCCACGCGATCCTGAATCGTTGCGTCGCCGAAGGCCAGGTTTGCATGGACCAGCAGATGATGACCGACAAGAACGTCAAGGATGACGCCAAGGGCGAAAAGACCGAAAAGGGCGCCGCCAGGGCTGCCTCGCAGGAAGTCGCCATGGCAGGCAGCCAGCACCACCATGAATAATCAATCGAAAGAATCGCCGGCGGCAGTGATGCACGCAGCCGGCAAGTGCGCCATGCGAGCTGCAATGCATGGCGCCGCGACCTTCTTTTTCAGCGGAAAGTAACGATGCTAGACCATATTGACATGACCAAGCTGATCTTCGGCCGTCTCAGCTGGGAAGCGATTCCCTTTCATGAACCCATCTTGCTGATCACCTTCATCGGCGTGCTGATCGGCGGCGCCGCCGTACTCGGCGGCATTACCTATTTCCGCCTGTGGGGAACCTTGTGGCGCGACTGGATCACCAGCATCGACCACAAGAAAATCGGCATCATGTATGTCATCCTCGGCATCGTCATGCTGTTGCGCGGCTTTGCCGATGCGCTGATGATGCGCGCCCAGCAGGCGCTGTCCTTCGGCGACTCGGCCGGCTTCCTGCCGCCGCATCACTACGACCAGGTCTTCACCGCCCACGGCGTGATCATGATCTTCTTCGTGGCGATGCCGCTGGTGACCGGCCTGATGAACTACGTCGTGCCGCTGCAGATCGGCGCACGCGACGTGGCTTTCCCTTTCCTGAACAACTTCAGCTTCTGGATGACTACATTCGGCGCGGGCCTGGTCATGGCTTCGCTGTTCGTCGGCGAATTCGCCCGCACCGGCTGGCTGGCTTATCCACCATTGTCGGGCATCCTCGGCAGTCCTGATGTGGGGGTGGATTATTACATATGGTCATTGCAGATTGCCGGGGTAGGGACGCTGCTGTCAGGCATCAACCTGATCGCCACCATCGTCAAGATGCGCGCGCCGGGCATGAACATGATGAAGATGCCCGTCTTCACCTGGACTGCACTGTGCACCAACGTGCTGATCGTCGCCGCTTTCCCGATCCTGACGGCCGTGCTCGGCATGCTGTCGCTGGACCGCGTGTTTGGCACCAACTTCTTCACCAACGATCTCGGCGGCAACGCCATGATGTACGTGAACCTGATCTGGATCTGGGGCCACCCTGAGGTGTACATCCTGATTCTGCCGGCCTTCGGCATTTTCTCGGAAATCGTCTCGACCTTCAGCGGCAAGCGCCTGTTCGGCTACACCTCGATGGTGTATGCGACCGTCGTGATCACCATCCTGTCCTACCTGGTCTGGCTGCATCACTTCTTCACCATGGGTTCGGGGGCGAGCGTCAATTCGTTCTTCGGCATCACCACGATGATCATTTCGATCCCGACCGGCGCCAAGATTTTCAACTGGCTGTTCACCATGTACCGCGGCCGCATCCGTTTCGAAGTGCCCATGCTGTGGACCATCGGTTTCATGATCACCTTCGTCATCGGCGGCATGACCGGCGTGATGCTGGCGGTTCCGCCGGCCGACTTCGTGCTGCACAACAGCCTGTTCCTGATTGCTCACTTCCACAACGTGATCATCGGCGGCGTGGTGTTCGGCATGTTCGCAGGCATCAACTTCTGGTTCCCCAAGGCTTTCGGCTACAAGCTGGACGATTTCTGGGGCCGTTGCAGCTTCTGGTTCTGGTGCATAGGCTTCTGGGTCGCCTTCACGCCGCTGTACGTGCTGGGCTTCATGGGCGTTACCCGCCGCATGAGCCACTTCGAAGATCCTTCCCTGCAGATCTGGTTCCAGATCGCTGCTTTCGGCGCCTTGCTGATTGCCGCGGGTATCGGCTCGTTCATCATCCAGCTGGTGGTCAGCTACCTGCGCCGCGACAAGCTGCGCGACACGACCGGCGACCCATGGCGCGCCCGTACGCTGGAATGGTCGACCTCGTCGCCGCCGCCGGACTACAACTTCGCGTTCACGCCGCGCGTGCATGACAACGACGCTTGGGCCGACATGAAGGCCAACGGCTACACCCGTCCGAAAGATGGTTTCGTGCCTATCCACATGCCGAAGAACACCGGTGCGGGCTTCATCATCGCCGCCCTGAGCGCCGTGATCGGCTTTGCCGTGATCTGGCAAATGTGGCTGGTGGCCGGCGCCGGTTTCGTCGCCCTGATGGCCGCGATCATCACCCACACATTCAATTACAAACGCGATTACTACATCCCGGCCGACGACGTCGTCCGTGTTGAAGCCAACCGCACACGCTTGCTGGATAGCCATGTCTGAGATTTCACATTCCTCCTCCGCAACCATGGACGCGTCGCCTAGTTCGCGCTACTTCGTCAGGGAACATCATCCGGAAAACGGCACCTTGCTGGGTTTCTGGATGTACCTGATGAGCGATTGCCTGATCTTCGCCTGCCTGTTTGCCACTTACGCCGTGCTCGGCCGCAACTATGCGGGCGGTCCGACCGGCGCCGAGCTGTTCGACCTGCCGCTGGTGGCGGTCAATACTTCCTTGCTGCTGTTGTCGTCGATCACGTACGGCTTCGCCATGCTGGAAATGCAAAAGAAGAAGGTCAAAACCACGCTGATCTGGCTGGCCGTCACCGGCTTGCTGGGCGCCGGTTTCATCTACCTGGAGCTGTATGAGTTTGCGCACCTGATCCATGAAGGCGCCGGCCCGCAACGCAGCGGTTTCCTGACTTCCTTCTTCGCACTGGTGGCAACCCACGGTCTGCACGTCAGTTTCGGCATCGTCTGGCTGATCACGCTGATGTTCCAGATCAACAAGCACGGCCTGACGCCTGAAAACGGTCGTCGCCTGATGTGCCTGTCGATGTTCTGGCACTTTCTGGATGTGGTCTGGATCGGCGTCTTCACCTTTGTTTACCTGATGGGAGTCCTGCCATGAGCGCGCCACAGCACCAAGAACATCCGTCGCACGCGGAAAAGTACGGCCATCAGGACGGCTTCGACGTACATCATCACGACCATACCGCCGACCACGGCAGCCTGAAGAGCTACACCATCGGCTTCGTGCTGGCGGTGATCCTGACGGCCATTCCGTTCTGGCTGGTCATGGGCAACGTGATCGAAAAATCCAGCACGGCAGGCCTGGTCCTGCTGGGTCTGGCGGTGGTGCAGATCGTGGTCCACATGATCTACTTCCTGCACATGAACTCCAAGTCCGAAGGCGGCTGGACCATCCTGGCCCTGATCTTCACGATCATGGTCGTGGTCATCATGCTGGCCGGTTCGCTGTGGGTCATGTATCACCTGAATCACAATATGATGCCGGGCATGAGCCAGGACCTGATGCAGGAAGCCGTACCGGGCTCGATGCAAAACATGCAGCACAACATGCCTGGCATGAAGTGACCTGCAAGCACCCGTCGTAATCAGTAGTGACCTCAAGCCACTCTCCAGGGCGCGCCGTTGCGGAAGCAGCGCCGCGCCCTCGGTCTTCCGGGCTGCGCCGTTTCCTTGCGGCCTGCATGCTCGCGGTTTTCCTCGGATTCCTTGCGCTCGGCGCCTGGCAGGTCAAGCGCCTGTTCTGGAAACTCGACCTGATCGAGCGCGTCGACCGCCGCGTGCATGCGGCGCCGGTCGCGGCGCCGGTCGCGGCTCCCGGCGTGGATGCCTGGCCGGCCGTGACGGCTGATTCCCATGAATATCTGCATGTGCGCCTGAGCGGCACCTTCCTCTACGCCAAAACCGCGCGCGTACAGGCCTTGTCACGGCTGGGTGCCGGCTTCTGGCTACTGACCCCGCTGCGCGGCGCCGACGGCGTCACGACGCTGGTCAACCGCGGCTTCATCGCCGGCGGTGCGCGCGACGAGAAGGAGGGCGCAGCCGATGCGCCTGCCGATGTCGTCGGTTTGCTGCGCATCAGCGAACCGCATGGCGGCTTCCTGCGCAAGAACGACGCTGCCGGGGATCGCTGGTTTTCGCGCGACGTCGCCGCCATCGCGGCATCGCGGCAGCTGGAACGGCAGTTGGAAAGTGTTGCGCCGTATTTCGTCGACGCCGAGGACACGGGTAGCGCGGCATCGGAGCAGCAGCGCGCTGCAAGCGGACAAGCCGTGGGCGGCCTGACCGTGATTTCCTTCCCCAACAACCATCTGGTCTACGCACTGACCTGGTTCGGGCTGGCCCTGATGACTGCCGGCGCCGTCTTCTGGATCAGGCGCGACGAAAGACGCCGCCTGCCGGACGCCGGTGAAAACAAAGATGGCAAGCAGGCTCCGGACGCGGGATAATTCCGGCAACTTCGTCGCTCCCGACCCGCCAATTGACTCGTTTACCATGATCGACAGCGTCATCCCGCCAGGCCCGGAAACCGCCCATACGCCTGATCGCGCCGCCGGACACAAGAACATGCTGCAGCTGATCCAGCTGCGCTGGATCGCCGTGTTCGGCCAGATCACTACGATCATCGTGGTGATTTTCGGCTTCGACATTCAATTGCCGCTGCCGCACATGCTGGAAGTGCTGGCCTGCCTGATCGCCTTCAACATCGGCAGCCACCTGCGCTGGCATGAGCGCCCCTTCGTCACCAACCGCGAACTGTTCCTGGCGCTGCTGGTCGACGTCGCCACACTCACCGCGCAGCTCTACCTCAGCGGCGGCGCCAGCAACCCGTTTGCCTTCCTGTACCTGCTGCAGGTGATCCTGAGCGCGGTGCTGCTGGAAACCTGGTCCACCTGGACCATCGTCTGCATCACCGGCCTGTGCTTTGCCGGCCTGTCGCAGTTCTTCATGCCGCTGTCGCTGCCGCCGGACCACGATGAAGGCCTGTTCAGCCTCTACGTCGAAGGCATGTTGATCAGTTTCCTGCTGATCGCCTCTTTGCTGGCCATCTTCATCACGCGCATCAGCAGCAACCGCCGCGCCGGCGATGCCCAGCTGGCGGCCTTGCGCCAACGCGCCGCCGAAGAAGATCACATCGTGCGCATGGGCCTGCTGGCGTCCGGCGCCGCGCATGAGCTCGGCACGCCGCTGGCAACGCTGGCGGTGATCCTCGGCGACTGGCGGCGCATGCCCGAATTCAGCAGCAATCCCGTGCTGATCGAAGAGATCAGCGAAATGCAGATCCAGCTGCAGCGTTGCAAAACCATCGTCAGCGGCGTGCTGTTGTCGGCCGGAGAAGCGCGCGGCGAGTCCTCGGTCAAGACGACCCTTAATACCTTCCTGGGCGACATCGCCGAGGAATTCCGGACGACGCGTCCCATCGTCGCCTTCGACTACCGCAACCTCATCGAACACGACATGCCTGTCGCGTTCGACTCCGCACTCAAACAAATGATCTGCAACGTCCTCGACAATGCGCTGGAAGCCTCGCCGCGCTGGCTCAGCCTCACGGCTGCGCGCGAAGCCGACGAACTGATCCTCAGCGTGGACGACACCGGTCCAGGTTTTGTACCGTCGATGTTGGACCAGATCGGCAAGCCTTACCAATCGACCAAAGCCAAAACCGGCGGCGGACTGGGCTTGTTCTTCGTGGTCAACGTCGCGCGCAAACTCGGTGGTGCCGTCACCGCGCACAACCGTGTCGAAAACGGCCATGTCGCCGGCGCCACGGTGCGCCTGACGCTGCCGCTGTCAGCTATCAGCCTGGAATCGGAAAATACCGCGGTCGAAGAGGACTCGCACAAGGAAGAGCGCCATGCCGACTGAACGCCTGCTGCTCATCATCGAAGACGATGCTGCCTTCGCTCGCACGCTGAGCCGCTCGTTCGAACGGCGCGGCTATACCGTCCTGCACGCCGCCAGCCAGGATGAAGCCGCAGCTTTGCTGGCGCAGCACAATCCCGGCTACGCGGTGGTCGACCTCAAGCTCAACGGCAACACCTCCGGCCTGTCCTGCGTGCAGATGCTGCACCAGCACAACGAGGCCATGCTGATCGTGGTGCTGACCGGATTCGCCAGCATCGGCACGGCGGTGGAGGCGATCAAGCTGGGCGCCTGCCAGTATCTCGCCAAACCATCCAACACCGACGACATCGAAGCCGCTTTCGGGCACATCGCCGGCAATACGGAGGTGGAACTCACGGCGCGCTCGACCTCGATCAAGAACCTCGAATGGGAACGCATCCACGAAGTACTGGTGGAGACCGATTTCAACATCTCGGAAACGGCGCGCCGTCTCGGCATGCACCGGCGCACGCTGGCGCGCAAGCTGGAAAAGCAGCGCGTCAAGTAAATCGCGGTTCAGGGGCGGGAGGTGGCGGGCGGAGCGTCGTGACGGTGTTGCATTGCGTTGGAGGCATGCATGGCGCGCTTGACGCTATTGGCCAGCTCGGTAATCTGGAACGGCTTGCGCAACACGGCATCGAGGTCGATGACTTTTTCGACCGCCTGCATGTCGGCATAGCCGGTAGCCATGATGATGGGCAGGTGCGGATCGCGCTCGCGGGCAGCGGCAATCACTTCGGCGCCGTTCATGCCCGGCATCAGGAAATCCACGATCAACAGGTCGAAATGCGCGGTCTGCAATTTCTCCAGGCCGAACCAGCCGTTCTCCGCCTGGTCCACCGTGTATCCGAGAATTTCCAGGCATTCGACGATGAATTGACGGACCTGGGCGTCATCCTCGATCACCAGGATGTTGCCGGATTCCTTCGGCTCCAGCGGCTGGTCCAGCGTCTCCTGATCATGCTCCCGCACCGGCATCGCGCCGGCCACCGGCAGCCAGACTTCCACGGTCGTGCCTTTGCCCACCGTGCTATCGATGCGCGCCATGCCGCCGGACTGGTCGGCAATGCCATAGACCTGACTGAGACCGAGACCGGTGCCTTTGCCGACAGCCTTGGTGGTGAAGAACGGGTCGAACACCTTGCTGAGGATTTCTTGCGTGATGCCCGTGCCGGTGTCCCTGACCTCGATGACGATGTAGGCGCCGGGCTTGAGCACGCCATCGTGGGCGTAGCGGTGTTGCACGTCGATGTTGAGGTTGCCGCCATCCGGCATGGCGTCGCGCGCGTTGATCGCGAGATTGAGGATCGCCATTTCGATCTGGTTGGCGTCGGCTACGGCGCGCGGCAGACCCTCCGCGACGCTGATCGTGATGTCGATGCCGGAACCCACTGATACGGCGATCAGATCCTTCATGCCGTCGATGACCGAGCCGATGTCCACCGCTTTCAGGTCCAGCGTCTGGTTGCGCGAAAAGGCCAGCAGCTGCCCGGTCAGCTTGGCGCCGCGCTTGGTGGCGTTGCGCGCGGAACCGGCCATGCGCTTGATGCGTTCATCGGCAGACAGGCGCTCGATCAGGTCGACGTTGCCGATGATGACATTGAGCAGGTTGTTGAAATCGTGCGCGATGCCGCCGGTGAGGCGGCCGATGGCTTCCATCTTCTGCGCCTGCACCAGTGCGATCTGGGTGCGCTCGCGCTCGGACATTTCCTTCATCAGGCGGTCGTTGGCCTGGGCCAGTTCGGAAGTGCGCTCCTGGATGCGCAACTCGAGCATCTCGTTGAATTGGCGCAAATTGCTCTGGCTTTCCAGCAGACGATCCTCCGCTTCACGGCGGTCGCTGATGTCGAGCGAGACGCCGGCCATCTGGACCGGCACGCCGAGGCGATCGTGCAGCGTCTGGCCGCGTATCTGCACCCAATGTACGGAACCGTCCGGCCACACCACCTGGTATTCGATGGAGAAGTCGTCCTTCGACAGCATGGCCGCTTCGATCACATCCAGATGGCGCTGGCGATCGTCGGCGTGAATTGCGTTGATCAGGTCGTCGTAGGTGAATTCGCTCTCCGGCGCGATGCCGAAATGCATCTTGCATGCGTCGGAGACGATCAGGATGGAATTGGCCAGTTCCAGGCTCCAGGAGCCGAGACGTCCGGCATGCAGCGCCAGGCGCAGATGTTCTTCCGAGCGTGCACGTTCCTGCAAATGACTGCGACTCAGATATTGGCGGCGTCGTGCACGCAGCGCCGAGACGCCGGCGCGCAGCAGCGTCTCGCTATTGACGGGGCGCTCCAGCAAGATCATGTTGACCAGCCGCTCCAGCACATCCAGCACCGGATTGCGCGCCAGATTGCGCTGCCGAGCGCTCAGGATCACGAAGGGAAAATCAGACCATGATTCCTGCTTTTCCACCCAGCTGTGCAGCAGAGAGAAATCAGCGTTGCTGAGCGCCTCCTCGGTAATCAGTGCTGCGCCGGCGCCGTGTTCCAGTTCCTGCAACAGCGTGGCGTAGCTGCTGCAAATGGCGCATCCCAGGCCTTCCTCCGAAAGCGTCTGCTCAATGACTTCCGCATCCCGGCCATGGGGGGCAAGGATGAGGATGCGTTCTTCCAGCGGCAGATTAATCGGCATCGGTGGCCAGCATGGGGGTCCTGCCGCGGTAAGTCGGCAAGCCGCTCATGATGCCTTCGAAATCCTGTAGCGGTTCGCCTACCTGCAGACCCTGGTTCGGACTGAGGCGAAACTCGTGGATGGAACGGGGATGATGGCTGGCGCGGCTCTTGACGACCGAGATGGCGGTGGCGATATCGCCGCGCACCTCGAAGAAACGGAACAGCAGGATGGCGTCGCTGAGATAGCTGAGGTCGATGTCCGAACGGATTTCCCCGACCAGGCCGTGCTGGCCCAGCACCAGCATCGTGGTGACGCCTTGCTGGTTCAGGTAGGACAGCATCTCGTGCATTTGCAGCAGCAGGTATTTTTCTCCCGGCATCCCTTGCAGATAGGCGTTGAGGCTATCGATCACGACAAAGGTGCGGCCTTCCTTCTCAACCGCATTGCGCAGCGTGGCGGAGAATTCTCCCGGCGACATTTCAGCCGGATTGATCTGATGCAACGCAAGGCTACCATCCGCCAGGTAGGGATCGATGTCCATGCCCAGCGCGCGGGCGCGGGCGATCAAGGTGCCGACTCCTTCGTCAAACAGGTAATAGGCGGCGGTTTCTCCGCGCTCCAGTGCTCCCAGCGTGCACCGTAATGCCGTGGTGGTCTTGCCGACTCCGGATGGGCCGCTGAGCAGGGTATTGGTGCCGCGCACGAGACCGCCGCCGAGCAGGACGTCAAGCCCCGGTACGCCGGTGGTGGCCATGCTGTTTTCAAAGTCGGCGAAATGGTCTGCAGCGATCAGCCGCGGGAAGACGTGCATGCCGCCGGTCTTCAGCACGAAGTCATGATAGCCGCCGCTGAAACTGATGCCGCGCATCTTGATTACCCGCAAGCGGCGACGTTCGGTGCCGAAATCCTGGGCCAGTTGCTCCAGGCTGATCACGCCGTGGGCGATACTGTGCAACTGCAAGTCACCGGCCTCGGCGGTGCGGTCATCGAGCATCAGCACGGTGCATTTGCGGGTGGAGAAGAAGTGCTTGAGCGCCAGGATCTGGCGACGGTAGCGCAGCGGATTCTGCGCCAGCAGGCGCATTTCCGACAAGCTGTCGAAGATCACGCGGGCCGGCTTGAGTTCATCGACCCGGGCGATCACGTTCTTGATGGTTTCGCCCAGTTCGATTTCAGACGGATGCAGGATCGATTGCTGGAAATCCGGATTGAGGTCTTCCTCGTCGATCAGTTCGTACAGCGACAATCCCTCCAGCGACCAGCCGTGCGACGCGGCAACCGCGCGCAATTCCGTGGCCGTTTCCGACAGCGTGATGTAGAGACCCGGCTCGCCCTGTTTCAGTCCTTCCAGCAGGAACTGCAAGCCGAAGGTGGTCTTGCCCGTTCCCGGGGTGCCTTCGACAAGGTAGAGTCGATCGCGTGTAATGCCGCCGCCGAGGATGATGTCCAGGCCGCTGATGCCGGTCGCGGATCGGGTCGATGTTGGATCTGGTGCGCGATCCGGTGTGAGGTGGTTTTGTTGTGTAGCCATCACGTCGATATCGTTAGGTTGTGATGATCGGGCAGATGCCGCGACCGCTTTTTTTATGTGACTCACTGTAGCAGGCGGGAGATTTCCCTCCCTGTCAGATGACTCCTGAATCTCTTGTAAGACATTCTGAAGCCGGTCCTGCAACCCAGGCTGGGCAAGGTTTTCGGCTTTTCGGCGATTTGCCGGGATTTGCACGGCATGCTAGTGCACGCCGGTCAGAATGCATTACTATCGACATGTGCAAATTCAGGCAAAACCCACGTCCGGAATTCCTGCTATCCACATCAACAGATGTTGAAATGACAATACAAACAACAATGACCACAAGCGTATCAAGCATGGCGAATCAAGCCGATATTTCCGGCCTGCATATTCTGGTAGTGGAGGACAATCTGGATTCCCAGCAATTGGTCTGCGAACTGCTGGCAGCGCTGGGCCATCGCGCCGAAGGCGTCGGCAGCGCCGAAGAGGCGCTGGCCGAACTGGAGCAGCAGGACTTCGACGTCCTGTTCACCGACGTCAGCCTGCCGGGCATGTCCGGCATCGAGCTGGCCAGACGCACCAGCGAAAAAACACCGGCGCTGAAGATCATCTTCGCCTCCGGCTACGGCGCGCAGATCAGCAAGAACATCGGCCCCGGCACCTTCTCGCTGCCCAAGCCTTACGACATCGATCAGTTGCAGGACATCCTCGACAACATCGGCAAACAATTGCAGTAAATCAACGGTGAGCGGTGAGCGGCGCCGCACGGCGCCGTTTTGCCGCACCGTTTCAGATCCCGGAGAACGCTATCAATACCTTGGAACAATTAGCCGCCCTGGTTGAGCAGAATCGCGAAGCGCTGCTGACGCGCTGGCGCAGCATGGTGCGCGCCTTGCCCTCTGCGCGCAACCTCAGCACGCCGACCCTCAATGACCATGTGCCGGCCTTGCTGGACGAGATCGCACTGGCTTTTCGCCGCAATTCCGACGAGTCGATCGCCGAAGTGCTTGCCGACGGTACGCCGCCGGAACACGGCCTGCAGCGCCTGCACGACGGTTACCTGATCGAGGAAGTGGTGGCTGAATACAATCTGCTGCGCGGTTGCATTCACGATCTGGCCGGCACCCACCAGATCAACCTGCAGGGCAAACCGTTCCACGTCATCAATCTGGTGTTCGACAGCGCAATCGGCCTGGCGGTGCAGACTTTCTCGGTCAATCGCGCGCTGGAGGTGCAGCGCCGTCGCGAAGAATATCTTTCCTTCATCGCACACGATTTGCGCACGCCGCTCAACGCGGTGGCGCTGGCGTCCAAGGTGCTCGAATCGACTCTGGCCTCGCAGAATGCCGATCCGCGTGCGGCGCGCATGATCAAGGTCTTGCAGCGCAACGTGCAAAGCATGTCGGGACTGGTGGCCAAGGTCATTGAGGAAAACGACAGCATGAAAACCGAAAGCGGCGTCAAGCTGGAACGCCGCAACATCGATCTGTGGCCGCTGGTGGAAAGCATGGTCTACGACCTCAATCCGGTCGCCGGCACCGGCAGCACGCGGCTGCTTAACGATGTGCCCGAAGAACTGGTGATCTATGCCGACGCCAATCTCTTGCGCCGCATGATGCAGAACCTGATTGCCAATGCCATCACGCATACGCCCCACGGAGAAGTGGTGATCGGCGCGGCGCACACTGCCGACGGCTCCGGCACGGAGTGCTGGGTCAGCGACAACGGGCTGGGCATTTCCAAAGACCGCATGGACCTGATCTTCGAGAAATTCGAAACCGAAACGAGGGAGCAGGGCGGTCTCGGTCTCGGACTGGCGATTTTCAAGACCTTCGTTGAAGCGCATGAGGGCAGCTTCGACGTCGTCAGCGAACCGGGCAAGGGTTCCCGCTTCAGTTTCATCCTGCCGAACCGGCCTGACCGGCGCTGATTCGCTTTCTCCAGACCTTTCTTCAGACCTTTCTCCAAACGACAACGCGGAGCTGCGCCAGGCGCAGACTCCGCGTTTTTCATGCCTTGCGCAATCTTGCTTTTTACTTGAATGGAATCCGCCGGCGCCGACGCACCGTGACGACGGCCACGGCAATCAGCAGCAACAGCAACAAGAGCAGGACAGCCACGCCGATGGCCGGCGCAATGAAGGGCTGCAGTCTGGCCAGCACCGGTTGCTCGCCACCTTTGCGCGCCTGCGCCACGTAAGCTTCGCTGACCTGCACGTCGGGATTGCCGTATTGCTTGAGCACATAGTTGGCGATCAGCGCGATCTGCCGGTCCGTCAGCGGATTGACATAGGAATGCGCATCGAAGCGCGGCATCAGGATTTCCTTGTCGCCGATCTTGCGCTCCACGCCGTACAGGATTGCCGATACCAGATTGGCAGGATTGCGTGCTCCGGTTGTCGTGTTGTGGAACAGGGACGGATAGTCCTGGCCGCTGCTTCCTGAGCCGGAGGCCGCATGGCAACTGGCGCAATAGCCGCTGAACAGTACCGCGCCGCTGTTGAGGCTGTCGTGCTCGTTGGGACCGTTCAGCCCGCGCAGCGCCGGCTCATCGCTGGCTGCTTTGCCGTAGCTGTAGGCCGGCTGCGCCTGGGCGTTGTCGCGCACAGGCGGCACCGTGCGCAGGTACGCGACCATCGCAGCCACGTCATCGTCGCGCAGATGCTGGAAGCTGTTGGTGACCGCTTCGGCCATCGCGCCGCCGGCCTGGCCCTTGCCTTCGGCGTGGCCGGTTTTCAGGTATTGCACCAGCTCGGCGTCGCTCCAGCCGCCGACGCCGCTGACTTTGTCCGACGTGATGTTGGGCGCATGCCATGAACCCAGCGGGGCGCCGGCCAGCGCCGAGCCGCCCTTTTCACTCATCAGGAAATTGCGCGGCGTATGGCAGGCGCTGCAATGCGCCAGGCCTTCGGCCAGGTAGCGGCCACGATTGATTTGCTGTGATTTCGCCGCATCGGGAACGAAGCGCCTGGTGTCGAGGAAGATCGCATTCCACGCCAGCATCGACATGCGCACATTGAACGGGAAGGGCAAGGCGGTCTGGCTGGAGGTAGGCGTGTCGACCGGTTCGACCGCATGCATGAAGTAGCTGTACAGCTTGTGCACGTCGCTGTCGGTCAGCATGGCGTAGCTGGTGTACGGCATGGCCGGGTACAGATGGCTGCCGTCGGCGCGCACGCCTTCGCGCAGGGCGCGGGCGAATTGCGCCTCGCTGTAGTTGCCGATGCCGGCGGTTTTCGACGGCGTGATGTTGGTGGCGTAAATCGTACCCAGCGGTGATTCGATCGCGTAGCCGCCGGCGTACGGCTTGCCTGTCGGCGCGGTATGGCAGGCCATGCAGTCGGCGGCGATCGCCAGGTAGCGGCCGCTCTCGACGTCGTCTTTGGCCGGGCCGGCCGGGGCCGTGGAAGACGCCGGGGACGCCTGGGATGCCGGAGCCGGAGGTTTGGTCAATGACTGTTCCTGCGCATGTGCCGTGGTCAAACCAGCCACCGCGAGCAAGGAGAGGATGAGGAGGGAGCGCACGGTCATGATCATCCCTTCGCCAGCATCTTGCCGATATCATCGGCAGCGCGCAGTCCCAGCGCCGCCATGCTCAGCGTACTGTTGACCACGCTGGCGGACGGCATCGCGCCGCCGCCCGGCAGCCACAGATTGGCATGATCGTGGGCGCGGCAATTGCCATCCACCACCGAGTCCTTGGGATTGGCGCCCATGATCACGCCACCCATGACGTGGTTGTTGGCATTGAGGCTGGTGGTGATGTTGAACTCCACCGCGCCGAACAGCCGGCCGATGTGTTCCAGTTGCTTGTGCGCGGCCTCGGCGCCTTTGCGTACATAGTCGCCGACGTCGTAATAGATGTCGGGGCAAGCCAGGCCCAGCGGATCCTTGCGCGTCTTGCTCAGCGTCAGGCGATTGTGCGCTTCCGGCAGCGGCTCCAGGCTGATCGACAAGTCTACGCCGAAGGCTGCGCGACGGCGGATTTCATCGTCGAGCTCGGGGCCGACCAGGCCCAGTTTCAGCGCTTGCTGGGTGGCCGGGCCGACACGCGTGATGTTGTTGAGGATCATCTTGTTGGACGAATACTCCGCACGCGAGGCGCCATCGCGCGGGCCTACCAGGCAACTGCTCTGCGCCGGACCGCGGCCGGTCCAGATCGGTTCGTTGGCGAGGAAGGTGCAATGGAAACCGGAGTGATCCATCATGTTGCGGCCGACCTGATCCGACGAGTTGGCCAGGCCGTTCGGGTTCGCCGCATTGGCCGCCAGCAGCAACAGGCGCGGCGTCTCGATGCCGTTGCAGGCGAAGACGAAGGCCTTGGCCGTCGCCTTGTGCGGCTTCTTGCCGGCATCGTACCAATACGCCGCCGTGACACGGTTGTTCTGGTCGGTATCGACCTTGAACACCACCGCCTCTGACAGCACCTTCGCGCCTTTCATCTCGGCGCGCTGCACGTGGTGGATCCCGTTGTACATCGCGCCGATCGGGCAGATCGGCTGGCAATTATTGTTGCCGCAGCAGGTCGGACGGCCTTGCCACGGGCGCGTGCTGCGTCCCTGCGGAATCGGCACCGAATTATAGCCGTGCGGATTCACCACCTCGGCGAAGCGCTTCTCGGCATAACCCCACGGCACCATATCCATCGGATAGGGCTTGCTGCGTTCGCTCGGCGATTGCAGGGCCGGGTCGTTCGGTCCGGCCACGCCCATTTCTTCTTCGGCGCGGCAGTAATACGGCTCCAGTTCTTCATACGAAATCGGCCAGTCGCGACCGACGCCATAGGTCGACTTCATCTTCAGGTCGACCGGAAGATGGCGCCAGCACGACGCCGCCCAATGCCAGGTGGTGCCGCCGACCGTGCGCAGATAGCCTTGCTGGAACCCGTTGCCGTCCGGACCGGACAGCGCGATGTAGTCGTTCTTCGGGAAGTACAGCGGCGCCGGTGCGTTGGGCGCTTGCGGATAGAGGCCCTGATAGTCGGAACCGACACGGTTTTCGAACGGCATGTTGCGCCAGTTCTCGACCGCTTGTGCACGTTCGATGCGCAAGCCGGCTTCCAGCATCAGTACCGAATAGCCCTGGGTCACGAGCTGATCGGCGATCATTGCGCCGACCACGCCGGATCCGACGATGACGACATCGGCCGTGGCGTCGCCATCGGCAGTAAATAGTGGTTGTTTCATGTTTTTGCTTTGGGTTCGGGAGTGCCGGTAGTGGCGGGGGCCGGGGCAGCGGAGGGCGCAACGGGGGCGGAGACGCGGATCGCCGGCGGCGCCTTGGTCCACCACAGCGGGCCGTAGTTGCAATAGGTCGGCACGGTCTGGCCGTCCGACACCGGCTGGTACATCAGCGCTTCGGCGTACGACACCACCACGGCTTGCTTGCCTTTGCCGACGGTGCCGGTGTACCACGCGGCGACGATGGCCAGCGCCAGGTCCCGCAGCCCGGCCTCGGTGGCGGCAGCCAGCAAGGCCTTCGGTTCCTGGCCGTCTTGCAGCAGCGCGCCGAGGCGGGACGACTGCGCCGCGAAATCGGGATAAGTCTTGCGCATCGCTGCTTCGATCCTGACGCTGGTCCCGGTCTTCAGGTCGGCGTGGCCGGTGATGCGTCTGGAAAAATTCAGGAAGGCGATCGCCTCAGGACTCGGTGGCGGCGGTGCTGCAGCGGGAGCGGCGGGCGTCTGCGCATTGCTGAACAGCGGGTTGCTCCAGAAGCCGGCTTCGGCCACCAGCGCCGCAAGTCCGATCAGGATATGGCGCCGGCTGATGCCGCCGGTCAGTTTGACTTTGCCGACGGTCGCGGAGGATTTGTCGGGAGCCGGCGAAGGTGAAGAAGTAGGCTTCATGAAGCGGCTCTTTTGCTGGGTGGTGTGACCTGGCGCATGGGAATTCCTGCGATTTCTTGTTGGCGGGGATGCGGCAATGATATCAATGTTAGCGCTAACATGCTTGAGGCATCCAAGAACATGTCTTTATTGCAAACTATGCGATTGGCCGGAACCGGGCGCAGCAGTGGAAAACAAGCGTCGCTACGCCTGCTGACAACTTAGCAGGAATATTGATGACGGGGGCGGAAAACGTGGAGCAGCTGCAACAAGCTCAGCCGTCACTCTGCGGTGCGTCGCCGTCGAAAACGCGGAAGGCTTCGTCTTCATGCGCCGGTGGCGCAGCCGGAGCGGTACCCTTGACGGGACGCGCCTGCGGCGTCTTGCCGGGATGATCGTCTTCCAGTTCGGCATGCCGTTGAGCGCGGCGCGCCTGTTCGTGCAATTGATGGGAGGTATGGGACATGGCTGCTCCTGTTGGGCTGGCTATCAGATATGGATCAGCTGGACATCAGATCGGACTGATACCGGAAAAAGCAATGGCGGCCGTTGAGGCCGCCATCGTCATTGTTCTCAAGGCATGACTGGTTTCGATACCGGCATCGATGCTGCCGATGGGAATCAGGAGGCCGGGCCTGCTTCTGCCTCCTCGGCCACGTCGGCAAAGCCGTCAACGCCTTCGATGCCGGCAATCCGCAAGGCGGTGCGATGGCGGACCTGTTCCTGCTTGAGGTCGCCGTCGCCGCCGTCATTCCTGGCGGCGGTCTGCTGGACATCCTTGGCGTCCGGAGCGGTTTTGTTCGGTTGGGATTTCAACATGGCGGTTCTCCTCAAAGGGGACAGTGAAAGCGGGGACAGCGGCGCATGGAACGCAATTCGCGACCCCAATGCTGCCAGCTTCTGATTAGCCCCAAGTTTAGTTTTGCCGCCTTCGCATCACCATCGGCGTGCGCCGCATCCCGCTGTAAGACGACCGGCAGCGACAGCTTCTCCTACAAGTCTTTCAGGCGAGCGCTTATAGGCCTGCCGCCTCCATCCGTCCAACACTCATTCCTGATCGGCTTCCTTCCATCTGTCTCAGGAGATTCCATGAACACGTCCGCCGCCGCAGGAAACCATAGCTACAAAGTCGTCGAAGTCGTCGGCAGTTCGGACAAGGGCAGCGACGAGGCCGTGCGCAACGCCATCGCCGATGCGTCCGACTCCTTGCATCACCTGGCGTGGTTCGAGGTAGTCAGCCAGCGCGGCCATATCGAGGACGGCAAGGTGGCGCATTTCCAGGTCACGCTCAAGATCGGTTTTCGCATCGGAAAGTAGGGCCGGCGCAATCAGTTTGCCGCGTTGCGCATCCAATGGCGACACGACGGTAGGACGCCTCCTACAGTGATATGCGCTGCTGTCCGATGGTTCACTGCAACATGATTGGCTTAAGGTAAGAACCATGCCGGGACTCAGAAGTGCGAGGAGTGCGAAGAGTGCGCGTCCGAACCAACAAGAAAAAGAAGAAGGTCGACGCACCTCGCCATCCCGAGCTTTCCGATGCAGCGTTTTCCGGTTGCATCTTCCGGTCCAAATTTTCTCCATGCCTTTGCCATGAACGGGGTGATCAATTGCAAGCTCGCGTCCTTTTAGTCAGTTCCGAAGCCGTACCGCTCGTCAAGACCGGCGGCCTCGCAGATGTCATTACCGCGCTGGCCGTCAGCCTGCGCAAACTCAACATTGATGCCAGCATCCTCATGCCTGGCTACGGCGTCGCCATCGACCATGCACGTGCCGCGGCCGGCGACGCCGGGGATAGTACCGATAGCGCTGCAGCCTCATTGCAACCGCTGGCCTTGCCGCGCGATCTGCCGGGCGGTCCGGCGCGCCTGTTGCGTGGCGTGATGCCGGGTACCGACGTGCCGGTTCTGCTGCTCGATACCGAGCGGTTCCGCCGGCGCAGCGCCAATCCCTACATCGACCAGAGCGGCAACGAGTTCTGCGACAACGCCGTCTGCTTCGCCGATCTGGCGCACGCCGCCGTGGCGATCTGTGCCGGCGAAACCGCCGTGCCGGCGCCCCACGTGGTGCACGCCAACGACTGGCATGCCGGACTGATTCCGTTCCTGCTCAAGACCGCCGGCCTGAATCATGTCGCCTCCATGCTGACCATCCACAACCTGGCCTTCCAGGGCAACTACGACTGGACGCTGGCCGGACAACTGGGCCTCGCCCACGATGCGCAAGCCATGAGCAGCCTCGAATACTGGGGCAAGATCAGCTTTCTCAAGGCCGGTCTGCAACACGCCGACTGCATCACCACCGTCAGCAAGACCTACGCGGAAGAAATCCTCACGCCGCGTTTCGGCTATGGCATGGAGGGCGTGCTCAACGAACGCCGCGCCGCCTTGCGGGCGATCCCCAACGGCATCGACAGCGCGGTCTGGAATCCTGAACACGATCCGCTGCTGCGCCACTCCTTCAGCGTCGACGACATGCGCGGCAAGACGCTGTCCAAGTGCGACCTGCAAGACATGTTCGGCCTGCTGCCGGTCGACCCGTTCGCACCCATCATCGGCATCGGCAGCCGCATGTCGCATCAGAAGATGGCCGACGTCGTGTTGCAGACATTGCCGCAGGTCCTCGATCGCCGCGAGCGCATGCAAGTGGTGGTGCTCGGCTGCGGTGACCGCAGCTACGAAGAAGGCTTCCTCGATCTGGCGCACCGCTATCCCGGCCGCGTCGGTGTTCATATCGGCTACGACGAGGAGCGCGCGCACGCCTTGCACGCCGGCTGCGACATGCTGCTGCATCCCAGCCGCTTCGAACCGTTCGGCCTGACGCCGCTGTACGCCATGCGTTACGGCACCATCCCGATCGCTTCGCGGGTCGGCGGCCTGACCGACACCATCGCTGACGTCGGCATGCACGGACCGGCTGCGGCCGGCGCCAGCGGCGTGCTGTTTGACGGCGAAACCGCCCGGGACATGGAAGCCGCCATCGAGCGCGCCTTCGCGCTTCACCAGGATGCGGGCGCCTGGCGCGCCATGCAGCGCAACGCCATGCACACCGACTTCGACTGGCAAACGGCTGCGGCCGCCTATGTCGACGCGTACGCCGCGATTGCCGCGACGGAAGCGAAACCGCTGTTTGCACGCAAGGCGCCTGATGCACGGGTCGCTCTGGAGCAAGCGGCATAAGAAGCGAGATCAAGCATTGGAAAACCATGCCGCTGAGGCCTTTTCACCGCGTATTTACTGCATCGATCCCACGCTGGTTGGCGACGGAGGATGGAGCGATCTGTTCGCGCGCAGCACCGGCATGGGATTCGATCATGTCCTGCTGTGCGGCGACGGGCTGATTGCCGGCCTGTTTGCCGGGGAAGACGGCAACGCCGGAAACCCCGTCGCCGGAAACAGCCTGGGCAGCCTGGACCGGCTGGAAGAACTCGCGCATCTGGCGACGGAACATCACCTGCGCCTGCTGCTCGATCTTGCCGTTACCAGCGTCCACGGCAGCGACCAGTTGCTGCACAGCCATCCCGACTGGTTTGCCGTCGCCGATGCCTCGCCGATGACCGGCGACCATCTTCCGGATCCACGCCGCCGCGACAGTGGGAGTGATGCCGATCGCCTGACTCCGCAACCGCGCTTCAACGCGCCCGAGGTGGCCGAAGCCTTGCTCGAATGCTGGCACATGCGCCTGGCGATGCTGATTGACGCCGGCGTGGCCGGTTTCGTTTGCCACGATCCGGCCGGTTTGCCCGGCGACTTCTGGTGCCGGCTGGTGGAGCGCACGCGGGAGCAGCGCTCGTGCTGCCACTTCCTGGCATGGACGCCGGGCTGTTCGCATCAACAGCTGGAGCGCCTGGCCGATTGCGGCTTCGACGCCGTCTTTTCTTCGGGCGCGTGGTGGGATTTTCGCGCCCCGTGGTATTTCCGCGAACACGAAAAACTGGCCGCCATCGCGCCCGTACTCGGCTTTCCGGAAGATCCCTTCGGCCCGCGCGCCGCCCGCGTGCATGGCTGGCACGACAAGGACACGCGCCGCCTCGGCGCCCTCCGTGCCTTGCGTTTCGCCGCATTGAGCGGTAGCGGCTGGCTGATGCCCATGGGCTTTGAATTCGGCTTGACCGAACCGTTGAGCATTGCGCGCAACGCCGCCGCATCCACCCGCATGACCACGCCGCAGCAATTCGCGCAAGCCTGCGCCGAATCCGATTTCAACCTCGACGCTGACGTGCGCGCCGCCAATCAGGCCATGTCGGCCGGCAGCTTCCGCCTGCGCACCGTCAGTGCTCCCGAAGCGCCGGTGCTGCTGCTGGCGCGCGAGGTGGGAGTGCATCAGCTGATCGCCATCAATCCTCGCCTCGGCCAGGTAGCGCACCTCGATGACGGCGACTGGCAGCAGCGACTGGACGGCCGCATCCTGGACTGGCCGCCGGAGCGCGAGTTCGTGCTGCAACCGGGTGAAGTCACACTGATCGAATTGCAAACGCCGCCGGCAATCGCCCCCGATCCCAACCGCCGCAAGAAGCCGGTGGCAGAAAAAGTCCGCACCGGCCGCATCGCCATCGAGCAGGTGGCGCCGACCGTCGACGCCGGCCGTTTCGCCGCCAAGCGTACCGTGGGGCAGAGCTTCACCGTCAGCGCCGACATCTTCATGGACGGTCACGACCATCTCGCCGCTGCCGTGCTGGTGCGTGCTGCCGATGAAAAACAATGGCAGCGCGTGCCGCTGCAACACGTTGGCAACGATCGCTGGCAAGCCAGCCTGTCGCTGCCGCGGCTCGGTCGACATTACTTTTGCATCGAAGCCTGGAGCGACGTCTACGAGACGTTCCGCGACGGCCTGAAAAAGAAATCGGCGGCCGGTCTCAACGTCGACCTGGAACTGGAAGAAGGGCGCCTGCTGGTGGCCAATCTGGCGGAACAGGCATTGGAGAACGGCGTCGATGGCGCTGTACTGGAAAGCAGCGCCGCCTTGCTCAAATCGCTGTCCGGAAAGAACGGCAATCGACTGGCCCTGCTGCTGTCCGACGACACCGCGCGGCAGGTCGACCGCCTGTCCGAACTGGCCGGCGCACGCGCTTTCCTGGTGCGCAGCGCGATCGAATATCCGCTCGAGACCGAGCGCCCGGCGGCAACGTTTTCCAGCTGGTACGAACTGTTCCCCCGTTCGCAGAGCGGCGATGCTGCCAGGCACGGCAGCTTCGACGACGTGGTCGCGCGTTTGCCGGCGATCCGCGCAATGGGTTTCGACACGCTGTATTTTCCGCCCATCCATCCGATCGGGAAAAAGAACCGCAAAGGCAAGAACAACAGCCTCACTCCCGGCGACGATGATCCCGGCAGTCCCTACGCCATCGGCAGCGAGGAGGGCGGCCACGACGCCATCCATCCCGAACTCGGCACTCTGGACGATTTCCTGCGCCTGCGCGACGCGGCTGCGGCGCATGGCTTGGAGCTGGCGCTCGATTTCGCGATCCAGTGCGCACCGGACCATCCCTGGCTGAAGGAGCATCCCGGCTGGTTCGCCCGGCGTCCCGACGGCTCGATGCGCTATGCGGAGAATCCTCCCAAGAAATACCAGGACATCGTCAACGTCGATTTCTACGCCGAGGACGCCATCCCCGATCTCTGGATTGCCCTGCGCGACGTCGTGCTGTACTGGGTGCAGCAGGGCGTCAACGTGTTTCGCGTCGACAATCCGCACACCAAGCCGTTTCCGTTCTGGGAATGGATGATCGCCGCCGTGCGCAGCCGTTATCCGCAAGTGATTTTCCTGTCGGAAGCATTTACGCGTCCGAAGCCGATGTATCGCCTGGCCAAAGTCGGCTTCTCGCAGTCCTATACCTATTTCACCTGGCGTCATGGCAAGCAGGAGTTCATCGATTACCTCGAAGAGCTCACCGGATCGCCCGACGGCGACAACCGCCCGCGCGATTATTTCCGGCCGCATTTCTTCGTCAACACGCCGGACATCAATCCCTATTTCCTGCAAAGCTCCGGCCGCGCCGGTTTCGTGATCCGCGCGGCGCTGGCGGCGACGCTGTCGGGCTTGTGGGGCGTCTACAGCGGCTTCGAACTATGCGAAGCGCAGGCCGTGCCGGGCAAGGAAGAATATCTCGACTCCGAGAAATACGAGGTGCGCGCCTGGGACTGGCAGCGTCCCGGCAACATCATCGAGGACATCACGCGCCTCAATCGCATCCGCCGCGAGAACCCGGCTTTGCAGACCCATCTCGGCGTGCATTTCCTGCGCTCATCCAACGACCGGGTGCTGTATTTCGTCAAGTCGACCACGCCGGCTTACAGCCCCGATAGCAACGACGAACGCCTGCGCTTCGGCGACAACGTGATCCTGGTGGCAATCAATCTCGATCCATTCAACGAGCAGCATGGCGACATCGACATTCCCTTGCACGGCTTCGGCCTTGGCGACGACAGTCGCGTGCAGGCCGAGGATCTGCTGACCGACCGGCGTTTCAGCTGGACCGGCCGCAGCCAGCCGCTCAGCCTGAACCCCGATAAAAACCCATACGGCATCTGGCGCATACGCGCCATGGAGACATGAAATGGAAATCCCGACAGACAGCACGATGTTGCGCAGCCGTGAACCGCCTGCCGACAGCAAGGGCGCAAAGGGTGCAAAGAGCGCCAGGAAGAACGCCAAAGGCGGCCATCAGGACAAGGCCAGCCGGGCCAGGGCGCGCGCCGGCAAAGACGGCATGCCGTTCACTGACGATCCGCTGTGGTACAAGGACGCCGTCATTTACCAGATCCACGTCAAATCGTATTTTGACGCCAACGACGACGGCATCGGCGATTTCGCCGGCCTGATCAGGAAGCTCGATTACATCGCCGGGCTGGGCGTCAACACGATCTGGCTACAGCCGTTCTATCCATCGCCGCGGCGCGATGACGGCTACGACATTTCAGAATATAAAAACGTCCATCCGGATTACGGCAACATGAGCGATGTGCGGCGCTTCATCGCCGCCGCCCATGAGCACGGCCTGCGCGTGATCACCGAGCTGGTGATCAATCACACCTCGGATCAGCATCCCTGGTTCCAGCGTGCGCGCCATGCCCGCGCCGGTTCGGTGGCGCGCAACTTCTACGTCTGGTCCGACGACGACAAGAGCTATGCCGGCACCCGCATCATCTTCCTCGACAGCGAAAAATCCAACTGGACCTGGGACCCGGTCGCCAAAGCCTACTTCTGGCATCGTTTCTATTCGCATCAGCCGGACCTGAATTTCGACAACCCGCAAGTGCTCAAGGCGGTGTTCAATGTCATGTCATTCTGGCTCGACCTGGGTATCGATGGCCTGCGCCTCGACGCCGTGCCGTACCTGATCGAGCGCGAAGGCACCACCAACGAAAACCTGCCCGAGACGCACGCCATCCTCAAACGCATCCGCGCCGAGATGGACCGTAAATATCCCGACCGCATGCTGCTGGCCGAAGCCAACATGTGGCCGGAAGACGTGCAGCAATATTTCGGCGACAACGACGAATGCCATATGGCATTCCATTTCCCGCTGATGCCGCGCATGTACATGGCGCTGGCCAGCCAGGACCGCTTTCCGATCACCGACATCCTGCGCCAGACGCCCGAAATTCCGGCCGATTGCCAATGGGCGATCTTCCTGCGCAACCACGACGAGCTGACGCTGGAAATGGTTACCGACGCCGAGCGCGACTACCTGTGGAATTTCTACGCGCCGGATCGCCGCGCGCGCCTCAACCTCGGCATCCGTCGCCGGCTGGCGCCGCTGGTGGAGCGCGATGCGCGCCGCATCCAACTGCTCAACAGTTTCCTGCTGTCCATGCCCGGTACGCCCGTGATCTATTACGGCGATGAAATCGGCATGGGCGACAACATCCACCTGGGCGACCGCGACGGCGTGCGTACGCCGATGCAGTGGACGCTGGACCGCAACGGCGGCTTCTCGCGCGCCGATCCGGCGCGGCTGGTGTTGCCGCCGCTGATGGATCCGCAATACGGTTACCAGACCATCAATGTCGAGGCCCAGAACGACGACCGGCATTCGATGCTCAACTGGATGCGCCGGCTGCTCAGTGTGCGCAAGCAGCACCAGGCCTTCGGCCGCGGCACGCTCAAGCTGATTTACCCGAGCAACCGCAAGATACTGGCGTACCTGCGTGAATACAGCGACCCCACGCACGACGGCGCCACCGAGACCATCCTGTGCGTGGCCAACCTGTCGCAGTCGGCGCAGGCGGTGGAACTGGAATTGTCGGCCTTCGCCGACCGCATCCCGATCGAGATGATGGGCGGCACCGCTTTCCCTCCGATCGGCAAGCTGAACTACCTGCTGACGCTGCCGCCGTTCGGCTTTTACTGGTTCCTGCTGGCCAACGAAGCAACCATGCCGTCGTGGTACGCCGCCAGCCCCGAACCGCTGCCTGAATACGTCACGCTGGTGCTGCGCCACGGCGTCGAGGAAATCATGGAAGAGCCGGCGCGCGGCACGCTAGAACGCGAAGTGCTGCCGCACTATCTGCTCAAGCGCCGCTGGTACGCGGCCAAGCAGAAGCAGCTCGGGCGTGTCGACATGGTCACCGCCACCGAGCTGCCGATGTCGAAGAACGTGCCCGGCAATCTGCCCATCCTGATGAGCGAAGTCGTCGCGCACTACGACGGCGAAGAGGAGCAACGCTATCTGTTGCCGCTTGGTTTCATCCGCGAGGAAGACACGATCTCGGCGCTGCCGCATCAATTGGCCTTGTCGCGCGTACGGCGCAACCGCCACGTGGGCTTCCTGACCGATGCGTTCGCGCTCGACTCGTTCATCATGACGGTGCTGGAATTGCTGGCGGAAGACGCCGACGTGCCGGCCGGTGACGGCCACATGCGCTTCGTGCCGACCGCCGCCTTCGACAAGGCCATCCTGCATGCGCCGCTGCAATTGCGCCGCGTCGCGCAGGAGCAGTCCAACAGTTCCGTCGTGATCAACGACGCCGTGGTCATGAAGGTGCTGCGCATGGTCAAGCCGGGCGTGCATCCGGAAATCGAAATGGGCCGCTACCTGACCAGCCACGGTTTCCCGAATGTCCCGGCCACGCTGGGCGAGGTCACGCGCCATGGCGCCGACGGCACGCCCTATGCGCTGATCGTGCTGCAGCGATACGTCGACAACCAGGGCGACGCCTGGCGCTGGACCATGGACAGGCTGGAACGTGCAATCCTGGACGATCCCTTGCCCGATCCGTCGCATGGCGAACCTGCCCGCAGCGGCAATGCCAGCCTGGCCGAGCTGGCTGCGTTCGCGCGCCTGCTCGGCCAGCGCCTCGGCGAGATGCACACCTTGCTCGGCAAGCCCGGCGACGATCCCGCGTTCTCGCCCGAGATCGTGCACACCGCGATTTGCCAGCGCTGGGCCAAGTCCGCATCGGACCAGCTCAATGCTGCCTGCGAGATCCTGCGCAAGAAGAACGATTGGGTCGATGTCGAACAGGCGCGCCAGGTGGCGCGCCTGCTGGCCCAGCGCGAAGCGCTGCACAAGCGCATCGAGCAACTGGCCCTGGCGGGTAACGGTTCGATGTCGATGCGGCTGCATGGCGACCTGCATCTGGGCCAGGTGCTGATCGCCTTCAAGGATGTCTTCATCATCGACTTCGAGGGCGAGCCGGCGCGCACGCTGGAAGAGCGTCGCGCCAAGGGTAGCCCGTTGCGTGACGTCGCCGGCCTGATGCGCTCGTTCGAGTACGCCGCCGCCTTCGGCTACAACATGGGGCCGGGCGATCTCGACGAGGCCGCGCGCGCCGGCAAGGAGCAGGTATTCAAACGCTTCGCACCGGAATGCCAGGCGGCTTTCCTGGAAGGCTACCGCGTCGGCAACCCGGCGCTGGCGCACAGCCTTCCGCCGGCGGCGCAGAACGACTTGCTCGACCTGTTCTCGCTGGAGAAGGCGGCTTACGAAATCTGCTATGAAGCCGCCAACCGGCCGGCCTGGCTGCATGTGCCGCTGAACGGCATCCATGCCATTGCGGCGCGGGTGCTGGGCGCGAAGTAGCTCACGGATGCGGCCGGAACACCAACATGCAAGAACAAGACCAAGAGGAATCAAGATGGCCTTATCTCTACACAATGACGCGCACCGCGACGGCAACGGAATTGATCGCGCGCTCCCCGACCTGCAGCTGGCCGGCAGTTTGCAGCAGGGCAGGCTGGGCGATCCGTTTGCGCTGCTTGGTCCGCGCTACGCCGATCTGAAGACCGGCGGGAAAAGCCTGCGCCTGTGCTGCTACTACCCGGGCGCGATGGCGGTGCAGGTGTTTTCGCGGCCGGCCGACGAGTCCGATCCGCATGGCGTGCTGTTGGGCAATCTGACCCAGCTTGGCGCGGCGGAAGGCGGCGCCAACGGTATCTTCTACGGTGAAGTGAACCTGCCGGCACAGGCGCATCACGAGATTCCGTACGTGCTGCACGTGGCATGGCCGGGCAAGAACGGCAAGCTGGAAGAGGTGGAGGTCACTGAAGATCCGTATGCCTTCGGTTTGCTGATTTCCGACTTCGATCTGCACCTGTTCCGCGAAGGGCGGCATCGCCAGTTGGCGCGCTGCCTCGGCTCGCAAGTCATGCAGGTCGACGGCGTCGACGGCGTGCGCTTTGCGGTATGGGCGCCCAATGCGCAGCGCGTCTCGGTGATCGGCGACTTCAACCAGTGGGACGGTCGCCGCCATCCGATGCGCTTGCGCCAGAGCGCCGGCGTGTGGGAGCTGTTCGTTCCGCGGTTGCGCGACGGTGCGCTCTACAAATATGAAATCGTGGGACCGGACGGCCGTGTGCAGCCGTCCAAGGCCGACCCGATGGCGCGCGCCACCGAGTTGCCGCCGGCCACCGCCTCACGCGTGATCGATGACCGCGACGCCTGGCGCTGGCGCGACGGCGAATGGATGAAGCAGCGCGCGCAAAAGCAATCGTTGCAGGCGCCGGTCTCGATCTATGAAGTGCATGCCGCTTCCTGGATGCGCATCCTCGAAGAAGAAGGGCGCAGCCTCAACTGGAACGAACTGGCGGAGCGGCTGATCCCGTATGCCAAGGGCATGGGCTTTACCCATCTGGAATTGCTGCCGGTGATGGAACATCCCTTCGGCGGCTCATGGGGCTACCAGCCGCTATCGCAATTTGCACCGAGCGCACGCTTCGGTTCGGCGGCGGATTTTGCCGGCTTCGTCGACAGTTGTCATCGCGAAGGCCTGGGCGTCATCCTCGATTGGGTGCCGGCGCATTTTCCGTCGGACGGCCACGGGCTGGCGTATTTCGACGGCACGCCGCTGTACGAACACAGTGATCCGCGCGAAGGTTTCCACCAGGATTGGAACACGCTGATCTACAACCTCGGCCGCAACGAGGTGCGCGGCTTCATGATCGCCAGCGCGCTCGAATGGCTGGAGCATTACCACGTCGACGGCCTGCGCGTCGATGCGGTGGCGTCGATGCTGTACCGCGACTACAGCCGCGCAGCGGGCGAATGGGTGCCCAACATCCACGGTGGGCGCGAGAACCTGGAATCGGTCGATTTCCTGCGCGAACTCAACCAGACCGTGGCCGAACGCTGTCCCGGCGCGCTGATGATCGCGGAAGAATCCACTTCCTGGCCCGGCGTCACGGCGCCGGTGAAAGAGGGCGGCCTGGGCTTCTCGTACAAGTGGAACATGGGCTGGATGCACGACACCCTGAGCTATGTGGAAGAAGACAGTATCTATCGCCGCTACCACCATCACAATTTCACCTTCGGCATGATCTACGCCTATTCGGAAGCCTTCGTGCTGCCGATTTCGCATGACGAAGTGGTGCACGGCAAGCGCTCCCTGCTGGAAAAAATGCCGGGCGACTACTGGCAGAAACTGGCCAACCTGCGTGCCTATCTCGGCTTCATGTGGACCCATCCGGGCAAGAAGCTGCTGTTCATGGGCTGCGAATTCGGCCAGTACCAGGAGTTCGACCACGACAAGTCGCCGCAATGGGATCTGCTCGACGATCCGCGTCATCGCAGCATCCAGCGCCTGGTGCGCGACCTCAACAGGCTGTACGCCAGCTTGCCGCCGCTGCATCTGAACGATAGCCGCGCCGAGGGTTTCTCGTGGGTGGTCGGCAATGACAGCGTCAATAGCGTGTTCGCCTATTTCCGTCACGGCAGTGAAGAGGATGAGCCTCTGCTGGTGGCGGTCAACATGACTCCGGTGCCGCGCCACAACTACCGCATCGGCGTACCGGCCGGCGCCGCCCATGAACTGCAATGGACCGAGATCCTCAACACCGACGCCGACATCTACGGCGGCAGCAATCTCGGCAACAGCGGCAGCGTCACCGCGCAACAGCAGGAGTGGCACGGCCATCCCGTTTCGTTGCAGCTGACCTTGCCGCCGCTTTCCACCATCATCCTGCGCCGGGGAAAGAAGGAACTCGTCTCATGAATAATCCTGAGATGCCTTTCTCCGGAACACCCCTCGGGAACGTCCTGTCCGGCGTAGTGCCGCAGCTTGCACTACCACCCGGCAGGATCGTTCTTCCCTGTAATCCGCACTTGCAATCCGTACTTCCAATCATTCATGAGATGAGTTCCATATGACTTTAGTAACACCGCGCCATCTGCAAGCAGGATCGCCTTATCCGTTGGGAGCCCATTTTGACGGACTGGGCATCAACTTCGCTGTCTTCTCCGGCAACGCCACCAAGATCGAGCTGTGCATCTTCGACGCCACCGGCCGGCGTGAAGTCGAGCGCCTGACCTTGCCGGAATGCACCGATGAGGTGTGGCACGGCTATCTGCCCGACACCTCCCCGGGACTGGTCTACGGCTATCGCGCCTACGGTCCGTATGAGCCGCAGAAAGGTCATCGTTTCAATCCCAACAAATTGCTGCTCGATCCCTATGCACGCCAGCTGGTCGGCCAGGTGCGCTGGACCGATGCATTATTCGGCTATCGCATGCACTCGGCCAAGGGCGACCTCAGCTTCGACCGCCGCGACAGCGCCGCCGCCATGCCCAAGGCGGTGGTCAACGAGGATATGCCGGTCGGGAAGAAATTCCCGCGGCCGCGCGTGCCGTGGTCCAAGACGGTCATCTACGAAGCGCACGTGCGCGGTATTTCCATGATGCGCGACGGCGTCATGCCGCATGAACGCGGCACTTTTGCTGCGCTTGGCCATCCCGATTTCATCGCCCATTTGCAAAAGCTGGGCGTGACCACGGTGGAACTGATGCCGGTGCATGCTTTCCTGCAAGAGAACTTCCTGCTGCAGCGCGACCTGCGCAATTACTGGGGCTACAGCACGCTTGGCTTCTTTGCGCCGGAACCGAACTACCTGTCCACCGGCGATCTCAACGAGCTGCGCATGGCGGTGCGCCATTTCCACGCAGCCGGTATCGAGGTGATCCTCGACGTGGTCTACAACCACACTTGCTCGGGCAGCGAACTTGGGCCGACGCTGAGCATGCGCGGTCTCGACAACGCTAATTATTACCGTCTCTTGCCTGGCGAGGAGCGGTATTACATCAACGACACCGGCTGCGGCAACACCGTCAACATGTCGCACCCGCGCGTGATCCAGCTGGTGCTGGATTCGCTGCGCTATTGGGCCGAGGCCTTCGATATCGACGGCTTCCGTTTTGACCTGTGCACGACGCTGGGCCGAGAGCCGACCGGCTTCGATCCGGGCAGCGGCTTCTTCGACGCGCTGATGCAGGATCCGGTGCTGTCGCAGCTGAAGCTGATCGCCGAACCGTGGGATATCGGTCCGGGTGGCTATCAGCTCGGCAACCATCCGCCTCGCTTCGCCGAATGGAACGACAAATTCCGCGACGCCGTGCGTCACTTCTGGGCAGGGGGCGAGGGCCTGCGCGGCGAGTTCGCCGGACGCATGCTGGGTTCGTCGGACCTGTTCGATCATCATCACCGCAAGCCCTGGTCCTCGGTCAACTTCATCGCTTCGCACGACGGCTTCACCCTGCGCGATCTGGTCAGCTATGAGACCAAGCACAACGAAGCCAACGGCGAAAACGGCAATGACGGCCACAACGAGAATTACAGCGCCAACTGGGGCGTGGAGGGACCGACCGATGATCCGGAAATCCTGCAGCTGCGCGCCACCGTCCAGCGCTCCATGCTGACCTGCGTGTTTCTGGGACAGGGGACGCCGATGCTGCTGGCGGGCGATGAATTCCATCGCACCCAGCGCGGCAACAACAACGCCTATTGCCAGGATAACGAGATTTCCTGGGTCAACTGGAAGGATGCCGCTACCCAAGAAGGCCAGGCGCTGATCAGCTATGTCGCACGGCTGACGGCGATCCGCCGTGATTTCCCGGTGCTGCAGGGCGATCGCTTCCTGCACGGCAACACGGAGATCGAACCCGGTCTCAAGGATGTCGCCTGGTTCGACGAACGCGCCACACCGATCTCGGTCGAGGACTGGCAAAACCCGGTGGCGCGCGCGCTGACGCTGCAATGCGCCGGCGCGGGCAATGTGGATGCGGCGGGGAACGAGGCCGGGGGCCCGGACATCGTGCTGATGTTCTTCAACGCGGGACATGAGCCGATCGAGTTCAGTTTTCCGCGCGCCGAGGATGCGCACTACCTGCTCATCGACAGCAACATCTCCGACGGCGCCGTTTCCAGGGAAGCCTGTACCACCGCCAGCGTTGAAGTCGCGGCGCATAGCGTGCAGGTTTTCGCCAATCGTCCATGCCGGGAACAATCATGAACAGTCCAGTGCAACTCCATCCGAACAACGTTCGCTTCCACTACCGCCTGCCGTTCGGCGCCGAGTATCTGGGCAACGGCCGCACCAGTTTCCGGCTGTGGGCGCCGCTGGCCAAGACCGCTTCGGTGCTGATCGACGGCCAGCGCAAAGTGCCGATGTCGCCGGCCGGCGAGGGCTGGTTCGAAGTCGAGACCGAGTGCGAAGCGCGCAGCCAGTATCGCTACGTACTGATGTCGCAGACCGACGGCGAGATCAGCGTGCCTGATCCTGCTTCGCGCAGCCAGGCCGGCGACGTGCATGCCGACAGCGTGGTGATCGACGCCTCCGCCTATGAATGGCAGACGCTGGACTGGCGCGGCCGGCCCTGGCACGAGACCGTGCTGTACGAATTGCACGTCGGCGCGCTGGGCGGTTTTGCCGGCGTGCTGCAACGCCTGCCGGAACTGGCCGAGCTCGGCATCACGGCGGTCGAGCTGATGCCGGTGGCGGAATTCCCCGGCGCCTATAACTGGGGATATGACGGCGTGTTGCCCTATGCGCCGGACGCCAGCTATGGCACGCCGGAACAGTTGAAGCAACTGATCGATACCGCCCACGGGCTGGGCATGATGGTGTTCCTCGATGTGGTGTACAACCATTTTGGCCCCGACGGCAATTATCTCAACAGCTATGCGTCGCCGTTCTTTCGGACGGATACCACCACGCCGTGGGGCGAGACCATCGATTTTCGCCGTCCCGAAGTAGCCGACTTCTTCGCTCAGAACGCCTTGTACTGGCTGCAGGAATACCGCTTCGATGGTCTGCGCCTGGACGCCGTCCATGCCATCCGCGAACAGGGCTGGCTGCACGATCTGGCGCGCAAGGTGCGGCGCGCGATCGAGCAGGAGGATGCGGACATCGGCCTGTCGCGCCGCCATGTACACCTGGTGCTGGAGCATGACGACAACGCCGCTTCGCTGCTCGACGGCGGTCAAGGCAAGCCGGGCGAGGGCGACAAATACGACGCCCAATGGAATGACGACGGCCATCATGTGCTGCACGTGCTGCTGACCGGCGAGACCGGCGGCTACTACAGCGACTACGCGGTGCAGCCGGCCGAAAAACTGGCGCGCTGCCTGCGCGAAGGTTTTATCTATCAAGGCGAGCCATCGCCGTATCGCAACAACGAAGTGCGCGGCGAACCCAGCGCCGAATTGCCGCCGACGGCCTTCGTGCTGTTCTTGCAAAATCACGATCAGATCGGCAATCGCGCCCAGGGCGAGCGCCTGACCACGCTGGCGCATCCGGACGCCTTGCGTGCGGCACAGGCCTTGCTGCTGTTGTCGCCGCAGATCCCGATGCTGTTCATGGGCGAAGAATACGGCGCGCCGCAGCCGTTCTATTACTTCACCAGCCACGCCGACGAGAAACTGGCCGACGCGGTGCGCAGCGGCCGCCGCAAGGAGTTCTCGCGCTTTCCCGAGTTTTCCGATCCGAAGGCGCTCGACGCCTTGCCGGATCCGAACAGTTTTTCCACCTTCATGGCGTCGATTCCCGAACCGGTCTCGCCTGAAGAGGACAAGAGCGCCGGCCAATGGATGGGCTGGTGCTACCGTCTGCTGCTGATCCGGCGCGAAGCGATCACACCATATTTGCCCGGCGCGGTTGCGCTCGATGCGCAGGCAATCGGTTTGAAAGCCGTCTATGCGCGCTGGCGCCTGAACAACGGTACGGTGCTCAATATCTGCGTCAATCTGGGTGAGCAGCCGCTGCGCGAATCGCTGGAGACGCTGGTCGTACCGGCCGGCGCCGATGTCCTGTTCGACAGCGGCGGCGTGCTTGACGCATTGGCCGCCGGCACGCTGCCGGCGCATTCCATCCTGGTCATACGCGAGGCTGCAAGATGACTTCCGCCACATCACTTCCCGTTGAGGAAAATCCGCCCAGCGACTACGACCAGGCGGTCTTTACGCTGGCGGCGCTGGCCGGCATTTCGGTCGATTGGATCGACGCCTACAACCAGCCGCAACGCGTGACGCCGGCGTCGCTGCGCACCATCCTGGCGGCCTTGAACCTGCCGTGCGACAGCCATCGCCAGGCGCTCGACAGCATGGCGCAGCTGCAGCGCGGCAACCAGGCGCGCGACTTGCCGCCGCTGATCACGGCCGAGATCGGCCAGCCGGTTTCCTTGCCGGAACATTGCGGCCTGCATGGACGCGCCTGCCTGGTCACGCTGGAGTCCGGCCGCAAGATCGAGCGCCGCGTATCGTCCGACGAGAGTCGCACGCCGATGCTGGAAGCGATCGACGAATACGGCTACCACCGCCTGCAGGCCGGCGACGCCGAGGTCACGCTGGCGGTGGCGCCGCGCCGCTGCTACAGCGTCGCCGACGCCTTCGACGCGACTCCGCATCGACACTTCAAGGCGCACGCCGATCGCGGCTGGGGCCTGGCCTTGCAACTGTACGGGCTGCGCAGCCAGGGCGACGGCGGCATCGGCAACTTCACCGGCCTGGCCGAGCTGGCTGCGCGAGCCGGTGCAGAGGGCGCTTCGGCGCTGGCGATCTCGCCGGTACATGCGATGTTCGCGGCCGATCCGCATCGTTTCAGTCCCTATTCGCCGTCGAGCCGCCTGTTCCTCAATGTGTTGCACATCGACCCCGCTGCCGTTCTCGGCGCCGACGCGGTGGCGCAGGTGCTCAATGAAGGCGGCCCCGAGATGCAGGCCCGCCATCAACGGCTGGAACAGACCGGCCTGGTCAACTGGCCCGAAGCCGGTGCCCATCGCATGACCTTGCTGCGCCATCTGTACGCGTTGTTCCGCATGCAGGATCGTCCTTCGGCCGAACTGGCGGCGTTCCGGCTGCAAGGCGGACAGGCGCTGGCGGACCACGCACTGTTCGAGACGCTGCATTATTGGCAGCAGACCAAAAACATCGACGTCGCCAGCGACTGGCGACGCTGGCCGGAGCGTTACCACCGCCCCGGCAGCGCCGAGCTGAAACGTTTCGCGGAAGAGCAGAGCGGGGAAGTCGATTTCCATATCTTTTTGCAATGGCAGGCCTCGCGCTGGATGCAGGCCGCGCAAGAATCGGCGCGGGCGGCGGGCATGGCGGTGGGACTGATCGCCGATCTCGCGGTCGGCGCCGACAACGGCGGCAGCCAGTCGTGGAGTCACAGTTCGGAGATGATCGCGGGCTTGTCCGCCGGCGCACCGCCCGACTTGCTCAATACCCGCGGCCAGAACTGGGGCATCGGTGCGTTTTCGCCGCTGGCGCTGCGTGAACAGGGATTCAGGTCGTATATCGCGATGCTGCGTTCGGCCTTCGCCCACGCCGGCGGCGTGCGTATCGACCACGTGATGGGCCTGACCCGGCTATGGCTGGCGCCCGAGGGCGGCGACGCCAACGAAGGCGCCTACCTGCGCTATCCGGCACGCGACCTGTTGCGGCTGATCGCGCTGGAGTCCTGGCGTCATCGCGCGATCGTCATCGGTGAAGACTTGGGCACCGTGCCCGAAGGGTTCGACACCGAGCTCAAGGAAGCCGGCTTGCTCGGCATCGGCGTGCTGTGGTTCCAGCGCGATGCGCGCGCGAATTTCCTGCCGCCGCAACAATGGCCGGGGCATGCCATCGCCACCACCTCGACGCACGACCTGCCGACCGTTGCGGGCTGGTGGCAGGGCAGCGACATCGCCTGGCGCACCAGGCTTGATCTGCTGATGCCGGGCGCCACCGACGCCCAGACCCGCGCCGATCGCGGCGAAGACCGCAGCTTGCTGTGGCAGGCCTTGCTCGATGCCGATTGCGTGGCCGGCGACCAGCCGTCCGACGATGCGCCGCAGGACGTGATCGACGGCGCCGCCGCCTTCATCGCACAGACGCCGGCGCCGCTGGCCTTGTTGCCGATCGAGGATCTGCTCGGCCTGGAGGATCAGCCGAATCTGCCCGGCACCGTCGATACCCATCCCAACTGGCAACGCCGGTTGCCGGCCACGGCGGAGACGCTGCTGGACCACGTCGATTGCCGCCGGCGCATGCGGCTGTTGCAACGCACCGTTCGTGCAAAAGACACTGACAAGACAGGCAGGAAACCTTGAACTCTCCCGCATCTCCTCGGGCATTGATACCGCGCGCTACGCTGCGCCTGCAATTCCATCGCGACTTCACCTTTGACGATGCCCTGGCGCAGGCCGATTATTTCGCGGCGCTCGGCGTGAGCCATTTGTACGCGTCGCCGATCTTCACGGCACGCAGCGGGTCAACGCACGGCTACGACGTCGTCGATCCCGCCCGCGTCAATCCAGAACTGGGCGGCGAAGACGGGCTGCGCCGCCTGGTGCAGGCCTTGCATGAACGGCACATGGGACTGATCGTCGACATCGTCCCGAATCACATGGCGCTCGGCGACCAGAATCCGTGGTGGCGCGATGTGCTGTTGTGGGGCCGGCACAGCCATTACGCAAGCTGGTTCGACATCGAATGGCTGGGCGCCGATCCGGCGCTGCACGGCAAGGTATTGCTGCCGGTGCTCGGCAAGCCCTACGGCGGGTTGCTGCTCGCCGGCGAAATCAAGCTGGAAAGGGAGGCCGGCCGCCTATACGTCGCCTGTCCCGGCAATCGCCTGCCGTTGGCTCCGGAAGACTATGTCGACGTACTCGGCGCAGCCGGTTCGCCGCGGCTGGCTGAAGCCGTAGCGGCATTCCGGCGGGTGCAGGAAGCGGCCGTGCAGGAAGAGCGCCAGGCCTGCGCCGCACAGGCGTGGCGGGTGCTTGAGCAGGCTGTCGAAGACCCGGCTGTGCGCGGCGCCATCGACGCCTGCCTGGCCCGATACTGCGCACTGACGCCGGACGGCGCGGCCGCGTTGCATGAATTGCTGGAGCGCCAGCATTACCGCCTGTGCGACTGGCGCAATGCCGGCGACGAGATCAACTGGCGCCGCTTCTTTGAGATCGGCGACCTCATCGGCATGCGCGTGGAGCAGGATGACGTCTTCGAAGCCATGCATGCCTTGCTGTTCCGCCTGGTCGGCGAAGGCCTGATCGACGGCGTGCGGCTCGACCACATCGACGGCCTGGCAGAGCCTGCTGCCTACGTGCAACGTCTGCGTCAGCGGCTGGAGGCGCTGACGCAGGGGCAGCCGGTCTACATCGTCGCCGAGAAGATCCTCGGCGCGGAAGAAAGCCTGCCGACCGACTGGGGCATCGACGGCACCACCGGTTACGACTTCATGGACCAGGCCGCAGCCATATTGCATGACGAGAGGGGCGCCGCCGTGCTGGATGCGATCTGGAAGGAATACCGTACCGATCCCGACGGCTTCGGGCATCTGGTGCACAGCACGCGGCGGCGTTTGCTGGAGCGCAATTTCGCCAGCGAATTCAATGCGCTGACGGCGGCGCTGCACACCTTGGCGCGTTCCGCCGTGGCCACGCGCGATCTGTCGCTGATGGCGATCCGGCGCTGCGTGCGGGAGTTGCTGGTGTATTTTCCGGTGTATCGCACCTACGGCGTTCGCGCCGGCTGCGGCAGTCGCGACGCCTCCGTGATTCGCGCCACCGCCGCACGCGTGCGCGACCTGCTGGCGAAATCGGACCAGGCGGCGCTGGAGGCGATCGTCGGCCTTCTCGCCGATCCGCCGCAACCCGGGATTCAGGATGAACGCCACGCGCAATTGCACTGGCGCGCGCTGACGCGTTTCCAGCAACTGACGCCGCCATTGACCGCGAAGTCGACTGAAGACACGGCGTTCTATCGTTACGGCCGCTTGCTGTCGCGCAATGAAGTCGGTTCCGAACCGGCGCAGCTGGCGTTGGGAATCGAGGATTTTCATCGCCATGTCGCACGCCGCCAGCGCGATTTTCCGGCGGCGATGCTGGCCACGGCCACCCACGATCACAAGCGCGGCGAAGACGCGCGCATGCGGCTGGCGGTACTCAGCGAAATCCCGGCACACTGGCAAAGCACCCTGCAGCGCTGGCGTGCGCTTAACCAGGCCGCGCGCACGCAGATGCCGATCGACGCGGTCGATGAGCTGATGCTGTACCAGACGCTGATCGGCGTCTGGCCGCTGGAGCAATCCGGCCACGCGGAGTTGCTGGAGCGTGTGGCGGCCTGGCAGCGCAAGGCCCTGCGCGAAGCCAAGCGCCGCTCCGACTGGAATGCGCCCGACCTCGATTACGAGGCGCAGTGCGAGGGCTTCCTCCGGCGCATCCTGCGCGCCGAAGCCGACAATGCCTTCCTGCCGGCCTTGCACCATTTCGTCCAGGAAGTGGCCGCCGCCGGCGCGCTCAACAGCCTGGGACAGACCATGTTGCGACTGACCGTACCCGGCGTGCCGGATCTGTATCAGGGATGCGACCTGTGGGATTTCAGCCTGGTCGACCCGGATAACCGGCGGCCTGTGGATTACGCCTTGCGGCAACAGCTGATGCAAGCCGGGCTGACCGCGCCGCTGACGCTGGAAGACTGGCGCAACGGCGCCTGCAAGCAGCAACTGATCCGCACGCTGCTGCATTTCCGGCGCGGCAGGGAAAGCCTGTTCACCATCGGCGACTACGTGCCGCTGACGGTCACGGGCGAGCTGGCGGACAAACTTGTCGCCTTCGCGCGCCGTTGCGACGGACTGACGATTGTCGTGCTGGTCAGCCGCCATGCCGCGCGCCTGGTCGTCAGCGGCCATACCGCGCAAACGCTGCACGCGGCGACGCCGCTGATCCCGCCGCAACGCTGGGGCGATACGGCGGTGCAGTTGCCGGCGGACAGTCCTGCCGGCGAATGGCAAAGCGTCCTGTCGGGTGCTGAAGGAGCGGTGCGCGAGCAGCGGATTGTCGTGGCGGACGTGCTGCGGGTACTTCCGGTGGATGTCCTGGTGCTTTCGGACTGAGGCCGCAGGAATTCCTACAGGCAAATGCGGAGCTCGCCTATCGTGATGCACTGCCGAGCCGACTAGTATCGGGAAGGCAGGGCAACGAAGTTGGCCGACTTACATTGCAAGGAGATTCAAATGTCATCGATCATCGTAGGCAGATTTCAACTGGTGGATGAGACCGAATACGCGGTGGACGAGCTGGTGCAGGCCGGCTATCCCCGCGAGATGATCACCACCTTCTATCTCAATCCCGCCGGCCAGCACGATACCTATCTCGTCGGAGGCGACCGCGACGAATCGCCCGGGGCGAAAGACACTCCGGCAGGTGTTGCGGCGGGAGCCGCTACCGGCGTAGTGGTCGGCGCTACGGCAGGGTCGGCGACTGCTCCCGTGACCGGCCCTGTCGGACCGGTGCTGGGCGGATTGGTCGGCGCGCATCTGGGCTCGCTGGTGGGCTCGCTCAACGCAACCGACGACACCGATGAGGGCGGTCGCCATACGCAGGAAAAGGAAGTGCGCAAGGCCGGCATGCGCGTGGCCGTTGCGGTGGAAGGCACGCCGCAGGAAAACGAAGCCATCGCCTTGCTGCATTCGCTCAAGGCGGCCGACATCGAGCGCAGCGAAGGCCATATCGTACATGGCGACTGGGACGATTTCGACCCGCTGGCGCCGCCGCGTTATGTCGATCTGCAGGGCAATCGCTCTTACACAGGCCGGATTTGATCAGGCTCAAGGCCAGGGCATCGGCGTGACGTCTTCATACGGGGCATCGGCGGGGCGCTGATCCGGGCGCTGGCCGGCGTTCAGGCGTGCGCCAAGCAGCAATTGCAACTCGCGGTCAGTGGCGATGAAGTCGGATGCCTGGAGCGGCTGCGTGGTGTTGGGCCAGTTTTCCACGGCCCAGCGGCGCAGCTCGCGATAACGGCGCCTCAGTTCATCGGCATATTGTTCGCGGGCTTGCGGTTCGTCGGGATGGGCATTCATGGATCACTCCTTGCGGGTTGGCACGTGATGACGGCATGTCATGAGCAAGCCTAATGCCTGTGGCGCCGGACCGGCATCGGACTGTGCCTGATTGCATTGTAGGACGCGCAGACGCAAACACAATCGAAGAAAGAAGGCCGCGATGATGGATCTCGTAGGATGGATCAGCGCCTTGCTGCTGTTGCTGACGGTATCCGCCCAGGTCTTCACGCAATGGCGTAGCGGTAGCACTAAAGGAGTATCGCACTGGATGTTTGTCGGCCAACTGGCGACCTCGACCGGCTTTGTGATTTATAGCGCCAGCGTCGGCAACTGGGTGTTCGTAGCGTCCAACGCCGCGACCTTGTGCGCGGCGCTGGTGGGGCAAGTGGTGTACCTGCGCAATCGCCGGCGTGCGCCCCAGGGGACAAAGGACGGCGGATGACTGCTTCCTCCCGGCAAATACATAGCCGCCTGCAGCAACCCGCCGCATCGTCGCGGCTGGTGATTTACGCCGCACTCGCAGGCAACTTCCTCGTCGCGCTCACCAAGCTGTGGGCGGCGGTATGGACGGGCAGTTCGGCCATGCTGAGCGAAAGCATCCATTCGCTGGTCGACATGGGCAACGAACTCCTGCTGCTGTACGGCTTGCGCCGCGCCAATCAGCGGCCCGATCACGACCATCCGCTCGGCTACGGCCGCGAAGTCTATTTCTGGAGTTTCGTGGTGGCGGTGCTGATCTTCACGCTCGGCGCGGGGCTGTCGATCTACGAAGGCATCCATCACATCATGGATCCCGAACCGGTGGAAAACGTCCTCGCCAGCTATCTGGTGCTGCTGGCAGCGGCGATCTTCGAAGGCTGTTCCTGGCTGTTGACGCTGCACAAGTTCAAGGGCCCGAAGCGCATTGCCGACCTGCCCGAAGAGGTCCGGCACAGCAAGGATCCGCCGACTTTCATCGTGTTGCTCGAAGACACCGCCGCGATGCTGGGCATCGCCGCCGCCTTCATCGGCATCTGGCTGTCGCAGCATTTCAATGTGCCGGCCTGGGACGGCGTCGCTTCCATCGTGATCGGCGTCATCCTGGCTGCGACCGCGGCCGTGCTGGGGCAGGAAACCAAGGGCTTGCTGATCGGTGAACGTGCGCGGCAGGAGGTGCTGGATTCCATCCTGGCCGAAGCGACCTCGCTGGATGGCGTGGTCGGCGCCAACGGCGTCTTGACCGTGCATCTGGCGCCGCATCAGATTCTGGCGGCCTTAAGCGTGGAATTTGAAGACGACCTCAACACGCCGCAGATCGAAGTGCTGGTGATTGAAATGGAGACGCGATTGCATGCGCTGCACCCGGAGATCGTGGCGCTGTTCATCAAGCCGCAGACGGCGGGGCGCTTTCAGTATGCATTGCACAAGCAGCGCCACGAAGATCCGACCAGGATTTAGCGCTGCACACGCGCCGCTAAACGGATCGGAGTCCCTGAGCAGCTCTCAGTCTTGCGCATCGGCATCGGCGAAGCCGAGGCGCTGGTGCCATTCCAGCAGCGACTCCCGGGGAAATTGCGCGAACTGCTTATCTTTGCGTCCGGCCTTGAGCTCGACCCACGGCGCCTTGTAATCCAGCAGCAAGTGCGTGTACTCGGGCGGCGTCGGCAAGGGCGTATCGATGGCGGACGCGAAGGGATGCACGAGGTCCGGCCAGGTCGGATCGTACAGCCACAGCGCGCTGCCGCAACGGCGGCAAAAATGGCGCTGGCCGGTGCTGGTGTGGACGCGCTTTTCGCCTTTGCGTTTCAAGCGGGCATGATAGACGCTGACATCGTCGGCGCCCTTGACCTTGAGGCTGAGGAAGTCGCCGCCCAGATTGACTGCATAACCGCCGCCGCCCTGGGTCTTGCGGCAGATCGAGCAGTAACAGCGCTGGTAAGGATAGGGCGTGTCGCTGTTGAGCGTGAAGCTGACGGCGCCGCAGTGGCAGGATCCCTTGAGTTTCATGTCTTCCTCGTCTGGATAGTCGCGGGCATGCTCAACCGCCGCCCATTGAAATCATCGCTTCCTTGACCTTGGCCATGCCGAAATGCCAGATCTGGTCGAGCTTGATGTGGGGCATGATGGGCAATTCGGACGGATCGATGAATACGTTCAGGATAGCCGGTCCGGGCGCGGCGAGGAAAGGTCCCAGCGCTTCTTCCAGCTGCGCCGGCGTCTTCGCGGTGAAACCCTGGGCTCCGCAAGCGCCGGCGAACAGCGCGAAATCGAGATTGGGAAACTCCGACCCCTGGAAGGCGGGCAGGCCGGCTTCTTCCATTTCCAGATGCACCAGTCCCCATTCGCGGTTGTTGAACACCACCACCTTGACCGGCAGCTTGTGTTCCACCGCTGTCATGAATTCACCCAGCAGCATCGTGAAGCCGCCGTCGCCTGCCGCCACGATCACCTGGCGGTTGCGGTCCAGCGCCTGGATGCCGTTGCCCTGGCCCAACGAAGTACCGACGGCGGCGTTGTTGAAGGAGGCGAGCAGACGCTGGCGGCCGCTTTGTCGGATCCAGTTGCCGCACCACAGCGTCACCACGCCGGTATCGACGACGAACACGGCGTCCTCCGCAGCGCGGTCGCTCAGACGGCGCGCAAGATATTGCGGCTTGATCGGTCCCTTGTCCGGATCAGGCGGCGCTATGGCGTGCTTTTCGAGCGTCTTGTTCCATTGCTTGCGATGTTCGCCGACCTTGCGCAGGAAGGTGGTGTCGGTTTTTCCTTGCACCTGTTGCAGCAGTTGCGTCACTGCCGGGCCGACCGAGCCGGTGATGCCGAGGTCGACCGGCATGCGGCGACCGAGGACGAATCCGCGTTCGTCGATCTGCACGGTCTGGGTGCGCGTGGGCAGGAATTCGGAATAGGGATAGTCGGTGCCGAGCATCAGCAGCAGCTCGGCGTCGCGCATGGCGTCCATGCCGGGAGCGCCGCCGATGAGGCCGACACCGCCGATCCAGTGCGGATGATCGTAGGGCAGCATGTCCTTGGCGCGGAAGGTATGGAGGATAGGCGCCTGCAGCTTTTCGGCCAGCACGGCAATGTCGCCGATAGCGGAGCGGGCGCCGTTGCCGACGAAGATCGCGACCGATGCGGCGGCGTCGATGCGTTGTGCCGCCTGGGTGATTTCGCTCTCGGGCGGCGCCACTTCCGGTTGCGGACGCAACGCATTGAGGCTGGCCACGGCGGCAGGGCCGGGCAGCTTGGCGCCGATGACGTCGGCCGGGATGCTGATGTGGGCGACGCCGCGCTGGTGGTAGGCCTGGGCGATGGCTTGACGGACGACTTGCACTGTCTGCGCCGGATCGATGATGGTCTGTGTGTAAGAGGCGACGTCGCGGAACAGGAGGTCGGGATTGTTTTCCTGCAGGTAGTCGATGCCGCGCCGGCTGGCCGGTACGCCGCCGGAAATCGCCAGCACCGGTGCGTGGTCCTTGCGTGCTTCATACAGTCCCGCGACCAGGTGATTGGCGCCGGGCCCGGTAGTGCCGCAGCAGACCGCCAGTTTGCCGGTGAGCTTGGCCTGCCCGGCGGCGGCCAGGGCGGCGCCTTCTTCGTGGCGCACGCCTATCCATTCGATGCGCTTGTCCTTGCGTACGGCTTCGGTGAAGGGATTGAGCGCATCGCCGACGACGCCGAATATCTGGCGCACGCCGATGGTGTGGAGCGTCTCAACGAGCATTTCAGCGACGGTGGTGGACATGGTTTCCTCGGCAGGGTGGAGTAGTAGCTGTCCAGCATAGGCCTGCCTTGGCGACGTCAGTATCGGCAACTGCGGTAAATCGATGTAGGAATTCCAAACTGTGCGCCCGGACTCCTGAATTCTTACAAGCAGCAGAGATGCTGTCCGATTTGACGGAGCCCCGCGGTGCACTACATTGGCACCATGTTGCAGCGGCAGGGTCCGCAGCCAGTCAGTCATCAAATTCAAGGAGAAACACCATGTCGACGAGTTTCCGTCCGCAGTTCCGCATGTTTACACCACGCCGCTCCGGCACGCTGATCAAGGTATTGGGCGTGACCGCCGTAAGCGTCGCCGGCCTGGCGCTGATGATCGGCCATGCACGCGCCGATGAATTACCGCGCGCCGACAAGAGCTTCCTCAACAGCGCCGCCGAAGCCGGCAACGCCGAGGTCAAGGCCAGCAAGATCGCGCTGGAAAAGACTACCAATCCGGATGTGAAAAGCTTCGCCACGCTGATGGTCGACGAGCACACCACGGTCGGCGACAACCTGAAGAAGCTGGCCGCGACCAAGAATGTTGAACCTCCGACCGAACCGAGCATGGCCCAGCGCGCCAAGATCGCGGTGCTGGAAAAGCTTGACGGCGCGACGTTCGACAAACAATACGTGAGCATGATCGGCGTCTCGGCGCACAAGGATGCGGTCAAGCTGTTCAGCAAGAATGCCGCCGAGGCCAAGGATCCGGATGTCAAGGATTTCGCCGCCAAGACGCTGCCTAACCTGCAGCATCACCTGGACATGGCGAACGCACTAAAGGAAAAACTGGACGCAAAAAAATAAGCTGCAAAAATAAGCTGCATCTGCACATAGTCACCACATAGTTACCACGTAGCCACCCGCAGACTGCCGTATCCCCGAGTTGCCCCCCCCGCCTGCCGCCAGGCCCACATGTTCCACTGCATGAACCTGGCGGCAGTTTTTTTGCCCGGATTTCCGGGTTACCCCGTCTTACTCAATCTCTTTATTCAATCTCTTCCAGCACCAATTCAAAGCAGATCAGCACCGGATTGCATCCGCGCGCCAGCACGCCTTCGCAGACGTGGCCGCGCGGATCGATCAGGGCGATGTCGAGCTGCGCCCGCACACCGTCGTGGCCCCGGCTTACGCGGCCGGAGCGCACCAGGATTTCGGTGGCGCGATCCTCGATCACGCGGCCGTCCTCGAATTCCGCGCCGATGATGCTGCCGACGCTGCCGCGTACGACGGCGTTCCTGATGCCGTGGGTGCGGCAGACTTCCTCGATGGCCATGGTCAGATCTTCATCGGGACGGATCCGCGCCAGCAAGATGCGACGGCCGCCGTCCACGGTCTCCGCAGCCACCACGGCAGGGTGGAACAAGGTGAAATTGGTTTCCGGATCGAAGCGCGTCTCCATGGTGGCGTTGTGCACGCCCCAGGCTTGCGCCGGCGCGGTCTCGGCGACGATGCTCTGGTCCATCAGCATGTGGCCGCCACGGCGATGGCCCTGCTCGTCAGTCCATATCGCATGGCAATGCACGAACGGCGCGCCGTCGCGACGGCCGAAGGTGGCGCAGGCCAGCTCGATCGTGACGCCGCCCGCGACCTCGTGCGGATCGCTGTAAAAGGCGGCGTGCTTGCCATCGTGCGACAAGGCCGGCATGAGGTAGTGGTGGGGCGAGACCTTGAGGTTCTCGATGCGCACCGTGCCGCCGGCAATGCCTGCGGCTGCCAGCGGAATCGCGATCGCATCGCGCAGGTTGCGGCCGGCTTCGAGTGCAATCGTCACCGCCATGGCCGGACCTGCCAGGCTGACGATGCGCACCGGGTCGGGCGGGCCGGGATGGCGGGCTGTGCGTGCGAAGGTGCGGGCGGTGGCTTGTTCGAGTGTCTGCATGTGGTCTCCTGGTGTCCTCGTTGCCGCGATGCGTGCCGCGGCTTGTCGTCGGTGTGGGTGGCGGATCGGCCAAGTGGACATGGTATCCGGCTTTCGGATTTGCGTCTTCGGACCAGCGAACGACCGCGGCCGACGCTGTTTCGCGCACGTCCGGATGAGCGTTCTCTTTTTGTCGCTGCCGCTTGGCGTCAAAGTTAATTGATGTACGGCAATACTTGTTCTGTTTCCCTGTTTGGCCCGTGTTGTCATGGAGTAGTAATACTTGAATGCAACAATGCGGCCATCACAAAAAAGCGGCGCGTGCGACCTCCACCGGTCCCCAACTTGTGCCGCTTGCCAGTCTCTCCAGGGAAAAGACAAATGACTATCCGTCTGCGCATTACCTTGCTCGTCATTCTCACGTTCATCGCCATTTCGGCCATCGGCGGTTACGCCGTGTTCCAGTCGCGCAGCAGCGCAGTGGAGGTGAAGTCGGTGACCGAAGGCGTGGTGCCGAGCGTGCTGGCTTCGTCGGACCTGGTGGGACAGCTCAAGGACGTACAGCTGGCAGCCATGGTGATGGTGGCCGAGACCGACGCACAACTGGTGGTCCAGGAAAATGAAAAGCTCGCCGCCAAGAAGGCCACGCTCGAAAAAGCGCTGGAGTTCCAGGCCGGGCAGGCCGTAAGCCAGGCGCAGAAAGGTTTGATCGAGCAGGCCAAGGAAAGCCTCGACAACTATTTCGGCGCCATCGACAGCACCGCCAAATTCAAGCTGGCCGGCAAGGATGCACTGGCGCAGGCGTCCTTCTTCGGCAACGTGGTGCAATACCAGGCCGAGCTGGAAGGCGTGGTCGACACGCTGCGCATCGAGAAGAACCGCAGCAAGGACAGCGCCATCGCTGCGCTGAACCAGAACCTGGCGTCGACCACCACCACGATTTCCGCCGTCACCGCCGTGGCGGTGATCGCGCTGGCGCTGATCGGCTTCCTGCTATACCGCCAGATCACCGGTCCGATCAGCCGCATGCAGACCATGATGACCGAGATCGCTTCCAGCCAGGACTTCACGCGCCGCCTGCCGGTTGATCGCATGGATGAAGTGGGCCACTCCATCGTCGCCTTCAACGGCATGGTCGAGAAGATCGAAGAAGCGTCGGCGCTGGTGAAGCAAAAGACTGCCGACATGCAAGCGATGCTGCAGAACATCCCGCAGGGCATCCTGACCGTGGTCGACGGCAACAAGGTCCATCCGGAATATTCCGCCTTCCTCGAAACCGTGTTCGAGACCACCGACATCGCCGGCCGCGACCTGATGGGGCTGGTGTTCGCCGGCACGTCGCTGGGCGCCGACACCTTGTCGCAGATCGAGGCCATCGGCGGCGCCTGCATCGGCGAAGACGTCATGAACTTCGAGTTCAACGAACACCTGATGGTCGGCGAAGTTGAGAAGAAGATGGCCGACGGCCGTGTCAAGATCCTCGACCTGAGCTGGTCGCCGATCACCGACGACGCCGACACCGTGATCCGCCTGATGCTGTGCGTGCGCGACGTCACCGAGCTGCGCAAGCTGGCGGCGGAAGCCAACGAGCAGAAACATGAACTGGAAATGATCGGCGAAATCCTCGCCGTCGCGGCGCCGAAATTCGAAGACTTCATCGCCACATCGCGCCGTTTCCTTGACGAGAACGAGCAGATCGTCCATCAGAATCCGGAAGCCACGGCGTTCGCCATCGCCAAGCTGTTCCGCAACATGCACACCATCAAGGGCAACGGCCGCACCTACGGCCTGCTGCACCTGAGCAACGTGGTGCATGACGTCGAAGAGCACTACGACGACCTGCGCCATCCGGAAACCGGCGCCGTCTGGGATCAGGAACGCCTGCTGCAGGATCTGGCCCGTGTACGCGTCGCCATTGATCGCTACGCCCGCATCAACGAAGTCACGCTGGGCCGCCAGGCAGCCCCGGAACAGGCTGCGGCGGTGGAGCGCCACATCCTGACCATCGACCGCAAGCATATCCAGGAAAGCCTGCATCGCCTCGAGACCGTCAACACCTCCAACCTGCATGAACTGGTCGCCGTCCGCAATGCCGTGCGCAAGACGCTGCGCCTGCTCGGCACAGAGCCGGTGGCCGACGTCCTCGCCAGCGTCACCGACTCGCTGCCGGCGCTGGCAAGCGAACTCGGCAAGGCCGCACCGGCCGTCGTGATCGAAGACAACGGCTATGTCATCCACACCCACGCCTCGTCGCTGCTCAAGAATGTCTTCATGCACCTGATCCGCAACGCCATGGATCACGGCCTGGAAACACCGGACGAGCGCCAGGCCAAGGGCAAGAATGAAACCGGCACGATCCGCCTGCAACTCGGCGTGATGGACAACATGCTGCACATGGCGCTGTCCGACGATGGCCGCGGCCTGGCGCTGGCGCATATCCGCCGCACCGCGGTCGAGAAGGAACTGATCGCCGCCGACGCCGTGCTCAGCGACGCCGAGCTGGCGCGCCTGATCATGCGCGCCGGCTTCTCGACGCGCAGCGAAGTGACCGACGTGTCCGGCCGCGGCGTCGGCATGGACGCAGTGCTGGACTTCGTGACGCAGGAACACGGCCGCATCGAGATCGAGTTCCTCGACCACGCCGAGGGAGCCGATTTCCGCGCCTTCCAGATCAATGTCCTGCTGCCGGAAAACGTCGCCGTGGAAGTCGACGGCATCGACGTCCCTTATCCGCTGCCGGACAGCGACCAGGCGGCGCCGGTGAGTATTCTCGCCGCGGGCGATCCGCAGGTGGCCTGAACGGGCAGAGCAGGGCAGCACTATTGTCGTAACGGATTTATCGCGAGGAAGGTTTCATGTTGAACCAGATTCTTTTTGTCGTGCTGGGCGCGCTGCTGTCCGGCGTGCCGCTGGCCCTGCTGCTGAGAAGGCAGAAGATGCGCATGCGACGCATGGTCGATGTCGACCAGGTCGACGCGCTCAAGCGCAACGTTCAGCTGACGCTGGACGAACATCAGGCGAACATCGACGCGCACCGGCAGGAACTGGAGGCGCAACGCCGCGACAACGACGTGCGCCTGGAGCAGACGCGGCGCGACACCGAGAAAGTGGTGGCGCAACTCAGTTCGCAGAATTCCCGGAGTATTGCGCGTGTCCTGGTGAACTGCGACGCCTCGCAGGAGACCATCGTCAACCTGCTCGGCCTGATGCGCACCTTCGAACGCTGGCATGACGACATGAACGTGCTGATCACTCACAACCGCGAGATGCATCGCAAGAACGACGAGTTCGCACTGATCGTCAACCAGGTCATCATCGTGGCGCTCAACGCCTCGATCGAAGCAGCGCGCGCCGGCACTTACGGTCGCGGCTTCGCCGTGGTGGCGTCGGAAGTACGCGACCTCGCGCAGCGCGCCGAGAAGCTGTCCAAGAGCTACCGCGCCAACCTGTACCAGAACGATCTGATCACGACCACCACGTTCCAGGATCTGCAGGCGGGCGGCAAGATGATCATCGGCGCCGTCATCGGCCTCGACCTGATCAACAAGAAAACCAAAGAAGCGCTGGCCGCCTGAAGATGAAGACAATGAGGACGCGCACATGCTGACCCAATCCGCCAAAGACGGCTTCGACACGCTGCTCATGCAATCGCTGAAAACCGGCATGGCGCCGTCCGGCACACCGGTTGAGGTGTCGGTGCTGGCCGACGACGCCGGGATCCCCGAGAAGAAGATGGTGGTGCTGACGGTCTCGTCCTATCTGTTCCGCCTGATGGCGATGTTCTATTTCACGCCAGACGCCGCCACGCGCGCCCATTTCGCACGCATCAACAACATCGCTGAAGCCGAGATGAGCGAGCAGACCTTCATGGACGCCATCGCCGAAAGCGGCAACCTCTGCTGCGGCATCCTGAACCGCGACCTCGGCAATTTCTTCCCGCACATCGGCATGTCCACGCCCAATGTCATCGACAGCAACTGCGCCGCCTACCTGCAAACCCTCAATTGCCAGCACGTGCGCCATTTCGCGGTCGACATGGATGGCTCGCCGCGCTTCCACGTCACGCTGAGCGTCTCGGCCTATGCCGATATCGACTTTGCCGTATCGGCAGAAGAGCTGGGCAGCGATACCGGCGAACTCGAACTGTTTTAACTTCATTCCTCCAACGTAGAGAATCATAAAAACCATGGCACAAATCCTCGTAGTCGACGACTCCAGCACGGTCCGGGCCGAAGTAGGCGATTTCCTCAAGAAGAACGGCCTCGACGTGACCCTGGCCGTGGACGGTCGCGACGGCCTCGTCAAACTCAAGGGCGATCCGTCGATCAAGCTGGTGGTATCCGACGTCAACATGCCCAACATGGACGGTCTGACCATGGCTGAAAAGATCCGCAGCGAACTCGGCAACAGCGCCGTCAACATCATCATGCTGACCACGGAGAATTCCCCGATCATGAAAGAGCGCGGCAAGGCCGCCGGCATCAAGGGCTGGATCGTCAAGCCATTCAAGGGCGACGCCGTACTGGCGACGTTCAAGAAGCTGGTCGGCGCCTGAGCCTATTCAGGCAGCGGTGCGCAGGGCGCTGGACGGCGACTCGCCGAAGAGTTTCTTGTAGTCGCAGGAAAACTGGCTGAAATTGCTGAATCCCCAGGCGGCGGCAACGTCGCCGATGCGGACCGCATGCGATGCGCCGGCGGCGGCACCCTGCATCAGCTGGCGTCGTACGCCGTTCAGGCGCAACGAGCGCAGGTAGGTCATCGGGCTGATGCCCATCACATCTTCAAAACAATATTGCAGCGTGCGACGGCTCACGTGCAGCTGTTCGCACAGCATGGAAATCGTGATCGGCTCATCCTTGTTGCCCATCGCGTAGTCGCGCGCATCGCCGACGATGCGCCGACGCCGCAGCAGGCTGGTGCAGGCTTCGCTCTCGACTTCGCTGGCGTCGAGCATCGCCAGCAGTGTCGTGACGACCTGGTCCTGCTGCATGGCGTGCGCGCCGTGCGGCGTTGCCGGATCGAGCAAGGTCTGGATGTGCTGCGCACAGGTGTCCAATGCGACTTGGCCGACATGCAGCAATTCCGCCGAGGCCAGCCTGGACCATTCGATCCGGCAGCCCAGGCGATCGGCGGCGGCGAGCAGGGTATTGCGCTGGATCACGATGCCGAGGATGGCATGATCGTCCGGCGTCATCAGCTCGAATTCGCGATGGCCCGGCTGCGTCATGATCATGCCGGCGCCGACATGACGGCCGTTGATGCGCATGCCGCCCGCCTGTGGCTCGATGCCGAACCAGAACGCATCCGGCCAGACGCAGCAGGACTGCAGCACGGCGCGGCTGCTGCGCTCGCGGAAGATTTGCAAGCCGTGCGCTTGCCATTCATTCAATTCCCCGCAAAAACGACCGTGCGTAATCTGGTCGTAGCGTTGTTCCCAGTTGGTCAGATTGTGGGCGTGCTCATCGACGTCGTGCGCGACAACGGTGCGCAGCACCTCGCCGATGTGCACCGGCGGTGCACCCGGACGGGCGGGCGAGGATGAGTGATGGAACATTGACAAGAGCTTTATCCCGATCAAGTGAGCATGATGATTTCCCGGATGGTGCAAGGAGCGCAACTTTGCCGATTTTCGATAACGCCGGTTTTTCCCGGTTGTTATATTCAATGCCGGTGGCGATGAAAACGTTTGCAAGCAAACGTTATGCCCGCAGTGGCCGTTGCCCCGTCAGGTTGATCTCCGATCAACCGTATCCGCCATCGCACAGGAGCATTGATATGGATTTAGCGACATCCAGCCGGCATGCGGGTCTCAAGCCGGTGCTGAGCACGTTGCAGCTGTGGGGCATCGCCGTCGGGCTGGTGATTTCCGGCGAATATTTCGGCTGGAGTTATGGCTGGGCATCGGCCGGCACGCTCGGTTTCACGGTCACCGCGCTGTTCATCGCGGCGATGTACACCACCTTCATTTTCAGCTTTACCGAACTGACCACCTCGATCCCGCATGCGGGCGGTCCGTTCGCTTACAGCAAGCGCGCGTTCGGTCCCACCGGCGGTTACCTTGCCGGCGCTGCGACGCTGATCGAGTTCGTGTTCGCCCCGCCCGCGATTGCGCTGGCCATCGGCGCGTATCTGAACGTGCAGTTCCCGACGGTCGATCCCAAGCTTGCCGCGCTGGGCGCCTACCTCGTGTTCATGACGCTCAACATCGTCGGCGTGCAGATCGCCGCGACCTTCGAACTCTGTGTGACGCTGCTGGCGATCTTCGAATTGCTGGTGTTCATGGGCGTGGTGTCGCCGGGCTTTTCGCTCGCCAATTTCACCAAGGGCGGCTGGTCCGGCAGCGACAGTTTCAGCCTGGCCTCGATCCCCGGCATGTTCGCAGCGATCCCGTTCGCGATCTGGTTTTTCCTGGCGATCGAAGGCGTCGCCATGGCGGCGGAGGAAGCCAAGGATCCACGGCGCTCCATCCCGATCGCCTACATCACCGGCATCTTGACGCTGGTGGTGCTGGCCATCGGCGTGATGCTGTTCGCTGGCGGAGCAGGGGACTGGAGCAAGCTGTCGAACATCAATGATCCGCTGCCGCAGGCGATGAAGCTGATCGTCGGCGCCAACAGCAACTGGCTGCACATGCTGGTGTGGCTGGGCTTGTTCGGCCTGGTGGCGTCGTTCCACGGCATCATCCTGGGTTACTCGCGGCAGATCTTCGCCTTGTCGCGGGAGGCCTACCTGCCGGCCTATTTCGCCAAGGTGCATCCGCGCTTCAAGACACCACATCGCGCCATCCTGGCCGGCGGTGCAGTCGGCATCGCAGCGATCTACAGCGACGAACTGATCACCATCGGCGGCCAGACGCTGACGGCCAACATCGTCACGATGTCGGTGTTCGGTGCCATCCTGATGTACATCCTGAGCATGCTGAGCCTGTTCAAGCTGCGTCGTAGCGAAGCGGGCTTGACGCGACCGTTCCGGGCGCCGCTGTATCCGATCTTCCCGGCGTTCGCGTTGTTCGGTGCGCTGGTCTGCATGGCGACCATGATCTATTACAACCTGCTTATTTTCGTGATTTTCCTGGCGTTTCTGGCGCTCGGCTACGGTTATTTCCTGATGACAGGCGGTCAGCGCGCCGCGGTCGGGGTCGCCGCCTCGCCTGAAGCCAACGGCTGATTTTTGCAATGCGTTTCATCCACCTTTGAGTCACCAAAAGTTACCAACAAGAGAGTCCATTACATGAAAAATAATCAACAGGGAAACGCGCCGATGACAGTGGCAATCGCGCGACGGGGATTTCTGGGACGCGCGCTGGCTTCTGCCGCCGGCGTCGCCATGGTCGGCGCGCCGCTGGCCGCGCAAGCAAAATCAGCCAAGGCGCCGATCGGCCTGGATCGCGCCAAATGGGCGCCACGCAATCGTGACATGATGGAGCAGATGATTGCCGCGTATGGCAATACGTCGCGCAGCTACAAGAGCGGCAAGAAGCCCTACGCCGTGTTCGACTGGGACAACACCAGCATCATGAACGATTGCGAAGAAGCGCTGCTGATGCACCAGATCAACACCTTGTCGTTCAAGCTCACGCCGGCTGAATTCAGCGCGATCATCCGCCAGAACGTCCCGCCAGGGCCTTTCACGGCGGATTTCAAGAATGCCGCAGGCAAGGTGGTGGATCTCGATTCCATCTGCGCCGACCTGGATGCCGATTACGCTTTCCTGCATGCGAACTACAAAGGCTTCACCGGCGGCAAGTCGCTCGAAGAAATCAGCGCGACCAGCGAATTCCTCGACTTCCGCGCCAAGCTGTATTACCTGTATGAAGCCGTCAACGATACCCACGGCGTCAATGTCGGCTATCCGTGGGTGATTTATTTCTTCGCCAACATGACCGTAGCTGAAGTGTCGGCGCTGGCGGAGGCATCCAACGATGCGGCCCTGGGCGCGGCGCTCAGCAAGGTCAAATACACCAGCCCCGCCGACCGTCCCGGCAAGGCCGGCGTGGTCAGCGTCGGCCATTTCCATGGCATCCGCCTCTGTACCGAGATCGGCGGCATGATGGATACGTTTCGCGATCACGGCATCGACATCTACGTGTGCACCGCCTCGCTCGAGGACGTGGTGGCGGTGTTCGCGACCAATCCGAAATACGGTTACAACGTGGCCCGCGAAAACATCATCGGCCTGCGCCTCGAACGCGACGGCAGCAATTACAAGAATGCTTACCTGAAGAACTGGCCGCTGACCTGGGGCCCGGGCAAGACGGTGGCGATCAAAAGCGAACTGGTCGCAGCCAAAGGCTACGGGCCGATTTTCGTGGCGGGCGACAGCGATGGCGATTACGATATGCTGAGGGACTTCGCCGACACGCGCTACGGCCTGATCGTCAACCGCATGAAGAACGGCAAGATCGGCGAGTTGTCGAAACTGGCGGCGGCGCAGATTTCCGCAAGTCAGCCGCGCTTCCTGTTGCAAGGCAGGCAAGAGTCGACCGGCAACTGGCTGCCCGTGGAAACCAGCATCAAGTACGGCAAGACGACGCCCTCGTTGACTGTTTGACCGCCTGACAGAACTTGGTTGGGATCATCTGAGGAAAAGGAAACGTGCCGTCCTATCAGTTCAGCCATACCGTCGGCGCCATCACGCACCAGTTCCGCGATCTCAAGGACCTGATGGCCAAGGCGACGCCACTGCGTTCCGGCGACATGCTGGCGGGCGTCGGCGCCGCCAGCGCGGAGCAACGCGTGGTGGCGCAGATGGCCCTGGCGGAACTGCCGTTGCGCACTTTCCTCAACGAGGCGCTCGTGCCTTATGAGGCCGACGAAATAACGCGCCTGATCATCGACGGACATGATGACGCCGCCTTCGCCGCGATCAGCCACCTGACGGTGGGCGATTTCCGCAACTGGCTGCTGGGCGACGACGTCGACAGCGCGACGCTCAGCGCAGTAGCGCCCGGCATCACGCCGGAAATGGCCGCTGCGGTGAGCAAGATCATGCGCAATCAGGACCTGATTCTGGTGGCGAAGAAGTGCCGCGTCGTCACCGCCTTCCGCAACACCATCGGCCTGGCCGGACGTTTGTCGACGCGCCTGCAGCCCAATCATCCGACCGACGACGCCACCGGCATCGCAGCCAGCCTGCTGGACGGCCTGCTGTACGGTAGCGGCGACGCCGTATTCGGCATCAATCCCGCCACTGACAACGTGCCGCAAGTGGTCAACCTGGTCACGATGATGGCAGAGATCATCGCGCGTTACGAGATTCCGACGCAGTCCTGCGTGTTGACCCACGTGACCAACACCATTGCCGCCATCGAACGCGGCGCGCCGGTCGACCTGGTGTTCCAGTCGATCGCCGGTACCGAGGCCGCCAATCGCAGCTTCGGCATCGACCTGGCCTTGCTGGAGGAGGCGCGCGGCGCGGCGCTGTCGCTGGGGCGCGGTACGGTCGGCGACAACGTCATGTATTTTGAAACCGGGCAAGGTAGCGCGCTGTCGGCGGGCGCTCACCACGGCATGGATCAGCAGACCTGCGAAGCGCGTGCCTACGCGGTGGCGCGCAAGTTCAAGCCGCTGTTGGTCAACACCGTGGTCGGCTTCATCGGTCCCGAGTACCTCTACGACGGCAAGCAGATCATCCGCGCCGGACTGGAAGACCATTTCTGCGCCAAACTGCTCGGCCTGCCGATGGGGTGCGACGTCTGCTATACCAACCACGCCGAAGCGGATCAAAACGACATGGACAACCTGTTGACTTTGCTGGCGACGGCGGGGTGCAACTTCGTCATGGGCATTCCCGGGTCCGACGACATCATGCTCAACTATCAGACCACTTCATTCCACGACGCCCTGTATGTGCGGCGGGTGCTCGGACTGGCGCCGGCGCCCGAATTCGAGGCATGGCTGCAGCGCATGCAGATCTTCAGCAGCGAGCCGCAGTTTCGCCTCAACGATGGCTTGCCGCCCACCTTTCGCGACGCCTTGCGGCGTCTGTCGTGAGGTCGGAGCAGCGGCGATGCCTGACAACAAATCTCCCGTCATCGACAACCCATGGCAAGCGCTGCGGCAGTTCACGGCCGCCCGTATTGCCCTGGGCCGCGCTGGCGTCAGCCTGCCGACCGCGCCGCAACTGGCCTTCCAACTGGCGCATGCGCAGGCGCGCGACGCCGTGCACCTGGCCTTGGATGCCGACACCCTGCGCACGCAATTGCTGCAAGCCGGCATCCCCGGCGCCGAAGCGTGTCAGGTGCTCGACAGCGCCGCCGTCGACCGCCTGACCTATCTGCAGCGTCCGGATCTCGGCAGACGCCTGAGCGACGCGTCGCGCGCGCTGCTTAGCAGTGCCGTGGGGGTTGCGCAAGCGCAGGAAGACAGGATTTACGATCTTGCCTTCGTGATTGCCGACGGCTTGTCGTCGCTGGCCATCGCCAGAAATGCCGTACCGTTTCTGCAGGCAGTCCAGCAACGCATCGCACCGCGCAGCTGGACGCAGGCACCGCCGACCATCGTGCGCCAGGGCCGCGTCGCCATCGGTGACGAAATCGGCAGCCTGTTGCGGACCAGGCTGGTGGTGGTCATGATCGGCGAACGACCAGGCCTCAGTTCGCCCGACAGCATGGGCTTGTACCTGAGCTGGATGCCGCGCACGGGCATGACCGACGCCGAGCGCAATTGCATCTCCAACGTCCGGCCCGAAGGCATGCGCTATGACGAGGCCGCCGGCAAACTCGATTATCTGCTGGCGGAAGCGCACAGGCGCGGATTGACCGGCGTCGGGCTCAAGGACGAGAGTGCGGGAGACCCGCAGGTGCTGGCGCCGCCGGGGATGAACTTCCTGTTGGTTGACGATCCGGAGCCCTGACATTCCACGCGTTCTGCGCGGCAACGGAAAAGCAGTTTTTCGTTATACTTGCGGCGACCGTCTCACAATAATCAATATCGGTAGCCATTCAGCGGGAGAGAAAATGTTAAGAGTAGCCAGTCAGGACGAGCTGTCCTTGTTCGCCAGCGCCAAAGGGCGGTCCCCAACCATCACCAACGCGCCATTCAGCGGCGTCTTGTTGAGCGCGCAAGCCAAGGCCTCGGAAACCCAGGCTGTCGCTCCAAGCCCTGACGCTGCCGCCGTTGCCGCCCTGAGCGCCGCGCTGTCCCAGTTCGGCATTTCGGTGCCGCCGGCCCTGCGCATCACCACCGGCGCCAATGGCCTCGAGCTGTCCGGCGACAACCGCAACGCCAAGTTCCAGGCCATGCTGCAAGCCAATCCGGCGCTGGAAACCACGCTCAACGGCATGATCGGCCAGCAGGACATGGCGCGTAAAAATGCGTTGAAGGACGTGGTTCGCGACTTCCTTGGCAAATCCTCCAGCCCCGGCATGGAAGCCTTCGCCGCAGATTTTCTGGACGAGGAGGCCAACGACACCTACAGCCTCAGTTTCAACGGCGCCGCCATCGGTGTTGACGAAATGGGCGCCAAGGGATGGCAACCGGTCAAGGACACCAAGGACTTCCGCGCAGACCTGTTGGCGGCATATACCAAATATCAGGTCACGCACGCAGTCACTGTCGAGAAGCGGAAAGATGACGACGACAATCGGGATCTGGGTCTCAAGTCCAGGCTGGCAGAGGCGCTGAAGAAGGACGATGGCGCGGTGTAACGATACTTCTGAAGAGAAAGATCGAAGGGTTTTGAGTTATCTCAAGCCATCGAACCTTGCCAAGGAGCATAGTAGACAGCGTACAGTTGCTCTGCCCTTCCTTGCGAGGCTGCCATGTCAGAAAAAGAGTTTTCATCCCGGCGACAGGAGCATGTTCCCTCGGTTTCGACGCCGTTGCTTCCGGTTGCCTTGCTAGTCAGCATTCCAGCCTTCTATCTTGTTTTGAACGGGGATTTGTCCCCGTACCGGGATACGGGACGATGGCTTTATGCAGTCGTTGCGCTGCTGATTTTCCTGGAGTTGTGCACGCGTTATCGAAAAAAGCCGTCGGCCCCGAAGTTCAAAAGCCTGGTTGCGATAGATTTATTGATATTTTTCGGCGCCGTTGCCAGCACAGTGACTTACGCGCCGTCATGGAATTTTATCGAGTGGCTATTGCGCCTGACCTACTGCGTAATTGTCTTTTTGCGGCTGTCCACTTTGCTGGCGAGATACGTCGCTCCGCATCGGCTTTTACAGATCGGCGCCTTCTCTCTCTTTCTGCTCGCGATTGCCGGAGAGGGATTTCTACTGCTTGAGCCAAAAATCCACACCTACGCCGACGGCGTATGGCTGGCGTTTTTGACCGGCGCCACATTGGGCTATGGTGATCTCGTCCCGTCCACTCCGGCTTCCAGGATATTCGCCGTATTTATCGTTTTGTTAGGCTACGCCTTGTTTTCGGTATTCACTGCGAGTATTTCTGCGATTCTTGTGGGAGAGGATGAGAAACGCCTGCGTCACGAATTGCACGTCGACACACGCATGCTGCGATCCGAAATTGCCGCTTTGCGCAAGGAATTGCGTGACGGCCTTTCGGGACGGCCTTCGCAGGGCGAGTCGCGGCAAGAAGAGGCGTAAGGAGCCGAAGAAACGCCTGCGGCTCCTTATGATGGCGGAATCAATGCGACATCAGGACCGGCAGCGTCATCGTATCGAGGATCGTCGAGGTTACGCCACCTAACAGCACTTCTTGGAATCTGGAATGCCCGTACCCGCCCATGACGAGCAGATCAGCCCCCTTGTCCGCTGCCAGTGAGAGCAAGGCATTGCCGACATCGATCTCGGTGCGTTCCTCCACCACATCGATTTTCACGCCATGCCTGGCCAGATAGAGAGCGATGTCGGCGCCGGGCTGTTCGCCGTGAACGTCGAATTGACGCGCTGCATTAAACAAGGCAATGGTGACATTGTGTGCTTTCTTCAGCATGGGCATTGCATTTGTGATCGCATGCGTTGCCTCCATGCTGCCGTCCCATGCGATCAATGCGTTGCGACCGACATTTTCGAACGTCCCCGCATAGGGAATCGTGAGCACGGGGCGTGACGAATTCAGCATGACGTACTCGGGCAAATCAGAGATGTCGGCTCCGTCTCGTTCATTGAGGTCTATTTGACTCACCACGATCAGGTCGCTGTAACGAGCCTGCTGTGCGAGCGCACCTTGAGCGTCGTCTTCGCTGATACGGCTCTCGTAGGAATTTACACCAATCCGTTTTACCGTTTCCTCAAACCGATCGAGACTGCGCTGAGCACGTTCACGCAAGCCGTCGATCACTGAAGTGACAAAAACCATGCCGTCCGGATAGATGAAACGCGAGATGCCGGTGACCGCGACGCCGACCAGATGCGCGTCATGTGCAATGGCAATTTCAGCAGCAATTTTAATGCGGCCGGCGCAATGGCTGGATTGATCGATGTAGACGAGGATGGTTTTATAGGACATGGGATCACCTTTGGTTTTGGAGATGGTTTGCGTGGCGGAAAAAACACTGCAAATTCACCTTCAAAATAGCATCGGGTACGCTGTCGTGGATTGACGTACATCAAATGCCGCAAGCGTTTCAGGCGGCCAAGCTGTTTCTTCCTGTCTTTCCAAAAACATGCCGGCAGAGCTCATTGAATGGATCGTATCGGACCAGGAAATCTGATTCTTTTGACGTGGATCAAAAAGAAGAAACGGTGATGTACTACAGTCAATCGAAGTAGGGCGTACGCCGTCAAATCTTGTCGAGGATTGCATAAAATGAATGCCAAAGTCGCATTGGTAACGGGTGGCACCCGAGGGCTGGGAGCCGCGATTGCTATTGCTTTGCGCGACGCAGGATATCGCGTCGCGGCAGTACATCGCAGCAATGCGGACGCAGCGCGGGCATTCAAGGAAAAAACATCCATTCCGGTATTTTGCTGGGATGTCAGCAATTTTTCTGCGTGCGCTGACGGCGTTCGGCAAGTTGAAAATGAAATCGGGCCGATTGATGTGCTGATAAACAATGCCGGCATCACGAGGGATGCCGTGTTGCACCGCATGTCGCCGGAGCAATGGGGAGACGTCATCGGCACCAATCTTGGCTCCGTGTTCAACATGTCGCGCAATGTCATCGAAGGCATGCGTGAACGCGGTTTCGGCCGGATCGTCAACATCAGCTCCGTCAATGGCGAGCGTGGCCAGATAGGGCAGGCAAACTATGCCGCCGCCAAAGCCGGGATCCTGGGTTTTACCAAATCGCTCGCCCAGGAAAGCGCCCGGAAGAACATCACCGTCAACGCAATCGCCCCGGGATATTGCGATACGGACATGGTGGCTGCTGTTCCCAAGGATGTGCTGGAGAAAATCGTTGCCACTATTCCAGTCGGACGTCTTGGGAATGGCGGCGATATTGCGCGACTGGTCGTATTTCTGGCTGATGATGCAGCAGGATTCATTACGGGGGCAACGCTGGATATTAACGGCGGTCAGTTCATGGCGTGACGTCGGACGCTCTATATTAAGAATTGATTCACGCAGGAGTCGAAAATGGAAGCACTGACCTGGTCACCACAGATGTCTCTTGGCATCGTCGAGATGGACAACGCACACAAGGCGTTGATTCAGGAACTTACCGAAATCATGATGGCCCCCGATCATGAATTTACTGCACGTCTGCAGCACATCGTGGCCCTGCTGGAGACCGATTTTCGGGAAGAAGAAACATTGATGGAACGCATGAACTATCCCGAGTTGCGCGCACATCGGCAAGAGCATGCCGATCTGCTGAGTACATTGCACCACGTGACGCCTAAAGCGATGAGTGGCGATTATGTGCTGCCGCGGCAAGTGCTCAACATGCTTCCGCAATGGTTTTTGAATCATCTTGTCAGAATGGATGCGGCACTGGTCAAGGCGCTCAACAGCGCTGGCACCGGGGGCGCAAGCCATGCCGTGGCCACAGCGCTGTAGCGGCCGATTGGAACGCATCGAAGCAATTTGCAGATTCACTGATTCATGCCTTCTGACGAAGGCCAAAGAACGAGGAGTTTCCCATGTTTCCCTTTTCCCCTCCCCAGAACCAGGACGATATTCGCCGTTTGTTCAACGAAGAACTGCGCTTTCTTAATGCGGTTGCTGCGAATGCACTGGATATGGCGTTTCGTTTTGCGGACTTGAACCTCTGCGCGCTGAAACAAACTGCTGCCAGCTGGACTTCCAAGTCCAGCGCACTCAGCCAGACTCAGGGCAATGCCGTCCCGGAATGGCTGGACTCGGCCCATCTCGGCAAGGAGTTTGAAAATATGACGGCCTATGGGCAGCAGATCGCGAAGATCATGCTGGACATGCAGGCGGCAGTGCTTGACGTCGCCCAGCAGCGCGCTGCGCATGCCGCAAACATGGCGGCCATGCGCGGTTCGGCGATCGATGTTCCCGCCGCCAATGCGCAGTCCCTCGCATTCATTCAGGACATGCTCGCACAAGCAAGTAAGGGTTATGCCCAATGGGCCGGCAGCGTCGCGAGCGCGAAGGATACGGATTTGACGCACCCCGTAAGCGAAAAGAATGGCGGCTCAGCTGCCAGGACGCGAACCCGGAAATAAATTGCTTCCGGGCCTGTTAACGGGCCCTGATGCGTCAGGACGGTCATGCGGCATCATCGGCAATTCTTGCCGATGATGCCGTTTCTCATTCACGTCGCCGCACGGGCTGACGCATTTTCGTTCCCTCTGACCAGCAGTACCGGAACGGGCGAGGTTCGCGCAACTTGCTCGGCGTCACTTCCCATCAGGAATCGGCGCACTCCGCGTCGGCCGTGTGTGCCGATGACGATGATGTCTGATTTCCAGGCTATTGCACGCTCGATGATCGCGTCGGCAATGTGCGCCCCCATCGATTCCTTGATTTCGCAATCCACATCAATCCCCGATTTCTCAAGAACCGCGCGAGTACGAGCCAGCATTTCTTCCGCTTCCTTGAGTGCGAGGGGCCTGGTTGTACTGATATAGACATCCGGATCCTCAAAACCGTTACTGATCGTCGCCATGTCCAGTACATGTAACAGGTGCACGTGTGCCTGGCATAAGCTCGCGAGCCGGGACGCCTCTTTGACGGCGGATTCAGCGGTAGAGCTGCCGTCAATAGGTACAAGAATGGTTTTGTACATGAAGTTCTCCTGAAAAGTGTTGAAAGCGAGTCATACAACGTTGCAATACAACGACGTCATTGGCAGCAGCGGCTGTGACAGACTTGCCGCCATCCATTCCTCATTGGTCGGTTCCACCGCTACGGCGACGCGGCTTCGCGATGAGGAAATTAATGCGGCATGACCCTGATTGGTTCGATTGGCCTGGTCGTGGAGGGTCAGTCCGAGGAATTGCAGGGCGTCGCAGATTCGGCGCCGGAGCTCGTCGTTATGCTCACCGATGCCGGCGGTAAATACCAACATGTCGAGGCCGCCCAGCACTGCTGCCAGCGCACCGATTTCCCGAACAATGCGCCGCACATACAAAGCAAGGGCGTCGAAAGCCCGTGGGTTGTCATGTTCGACCGCGATGAGTGCGCGCGGATCGGCCGATATGCCGGAGACGCCATACAGGCCGGACTCGTGGTACAGCACATGTCCAAGTTGCTGCGGAGACAATTCTTCGGTCTCCATCATATAGAGCAGCACACCTGGATCGAGCGACCCGCAGCGGGTTCCCATCATCAGCCCGTCCAGCGCAGAAAATCCCATCGTCGTGGCCATGCTGCGCAAACCTCGCATGGCGCAAAGGCTGGCGCCGCTACCGAGGTGGGCAACGATAGTGTTGCCCCGGGCAAGGTCGCCGTAGCGCTCCGGTAGCACAACTGACATGTATTCGTATGACAAGCCATGGAAGCCGTAACGCTGTACACCTCGCTCCCAGGCGGGATAGGGAATGGGCAACATTTTCTCCACCCGCGGCAAGGTGTGGTGAAAGGCCGTGTCGAAGCAGACGATCTGCGTCAAGCCCGGCTGAGCATGCAGCAAGCTCTCGATGGCATCCAGCGCAAACGGCTGATGCAGCGGCGCCAGTGGAATGTAGCTGCGCAAGTCGGCTAGCACCTGATGGTCGACCTGTACCGGGGCAGAGTATTTGGCGCCGCCGTGCACCACGCGGTGTGCTACCGCGACAAGGCGATTGTTGCCTAGCCTGTTGACGGTATAGTCGCGGATGCGCACGAGCGCCTCATGATACGGAGCGTCGGTCTCAAACGACAGGTTCTCCGTGGCTTGTCCTGATACGGAAAAGGTCGGGGCAGATCCCGTAATGCCATCGGCCTTGCCACTCCACAGCGGCGTACGCTGATGCGGCAGCGGCGTATTGAACAAGGCAAATTTGATGCTTGATGAGCCGCAGTTCAGGACCAGAATGCAATCGTTCATGGCTCCTCCTGCTCGCGCTTGGCCAGTAACAGTGCAATGGCGCAGGAGGCGATGCGGGATTCGCGCGAATCGGCACGGCTGGTCAGGACGATCGGTATCCGCGCGCCGAGCACGATGCCGGCACTGGCGGCGCCGCCAAGATATTCAAGCTGTTTGGCCAGCATGTTGCCGCTCTCCAGATCCGGTACGACGAGAATATCGGCGCGTCCAGCCACATCGGAAACGATGCCTTTGATGCGCGCTGCCGCCATGGATACGGCATTGTCGAACGCCAGCGGTCCATCCAGTACTGCACCGCGAATCTGGCCGCGATCCGCCATCTTGCAGAGCGCGGCCGCGTCCAAGGTGGCGGTCATGCGAGGATTGACGGTTTCGACCGCAGCCAGAATGGCGACGCGCGGCTGCTGTACGCCAATGGCTTGGGCAAGTCCGATGGCGTTGCGGATGATGTCGGCTTTTTCGTCCAGGTCCGGAGCGATGTTGATGGCGGCATCGGTAATGATGAAGGGACGCGGATAGCTCGGTGTCTGCATCAGGAAGCAGTGGCTCAGGCGCCGTCCGGTCCGCAGAGCGGGGCAGGCCAGCACAGCCGACATCAGTTCATCGGTGTGCAGGCTTCCTTTCATGAGTGCTGCAACCTCGCCGCTGGCCGCAAGCTCAACGGCACGAGCCGCCGCTGCATGGCTGTGAGGAACATCTTCAATACGCAGTGTCGAAATATCCAGTTTGTTGCTGTCGGCAACGGCTTGTAGTTTTGCGCGGGGAGCGACCAACACAGGTACGATCAACCCGGCTGCCTGCGCATCAAGTGCTGCCGACAGGCTCAGTTCATCGCAAGGATGCACTACCGCGGTGACCACCGCACCCATGGGGCGAACATGTTCGAGCAAGCGCAGCAAGCCGTTCTCTCCGCTGAGCAGCCGCACCTCGGGCAAGGTGGTGCGCGGCATTGATATGCGTTCTGTGGGGGCAATGACGTCGGCCTGGCCCTCGATGACGGTGATCCCGTTTTGATTGATGCAGGAACAGGCGAGTTTGAGTCGTTTGCCCACTTCGTGCCGTTCCGTCACGCATACGCTGATGGTGAGTGTGTCGCCAATGCGTGCCGGCGCCTTGAAACTCAGCGTTTGCCCGAGATAGATCGTGCCCGGCCCCGGCAGCCGGGTGCCAAGCACCGCGGAGATCAGTGCACCTCCCAGCATGCCGTGCGCAATAACGCCATGGAAGCGGGTTGATGAAGCGAATTCAGCGTCCAGATGCTGAGGATTGACGTCGCCGGAGAGCACGGCAAACAACTGGATGTCTTGCGCTGTCAGTGTCCGCTCTATGGATGCAGCGTCGCCGACCATGATTTCATCGAAAATGCGGTTCCGGACTATACACAGATCGTCGTTGCTCATGAGGCCTCCGAATGGAAAATTGCTTGCGTGTGTTCGTTAGTGGGATTCATAGGGATATTCAGGCCATTTGACCCAGAGTCTTTCGAAATCTGGTCAGCGAGGCAAAGAACAACACGGCCCCGATTCCAACGATGGCCAGCATCTGCGGCCAGATCACGCTCAAACCTGCACCCCGGTAAAGAATTGCCTGTCCGGCGGAGACGAAATGCGTGGTCGGCGCTGCCAGCATCAGGTCTTGCACCAATACCGGCATGCTTTCGCGTGGGGTTGATCCTCCCGACAACAGCTGCAGGGGCAGCAGCACCAGTACCAGCAGCATGCCAAACTGCGGCATGGAGCGCGCCAGCATCGCCATGAACATGCCCATCGACGTCGTCGCGAACAGGTGTAACGCGGCCACAAGCAGAAACAGAAGGATGGAACCCTGAATTGGCACCCGCAATGCGCCTTGGACGATGAACACCAGCGCCGCCGCAGCCGCCAGCAACACCACAAGGCCCATGGACCACACCTTGGCCAGCATGATCTCGAGTGGTGTGACAGGCATCACCAGCAAGTGCTCGATGGTGCCGTGTTCACGCTCCCGAATGAGCGCCGCGCCGGTGAGGATGATGGATAGCATGGTGACGTTGTTGATGATTTCCATGAGTGCACCGAACCAGGCACGCTCCAGATTGGGATTGAAGCGAGCGTGTAGCACCAGTTCCACCGGTGAGGCGGCGAGGCCGCGATATCGCTGCAGGAACTCTGTCACTTCGGCGTTAATGATCTCAAGAATATAGGCGTTGCCGGTAAATGCCTGGCTCATGCGCGTGGCGTCCACATTCAGCTGCATCGCAGGAGACCGGCCGGCCAGCACATCACGCTGGAAATCAGGAGGAATGTCCAGTACGAAGGTGTAGTTGCCGCTGTCCATGCCAACGTCCATCTGATCGGAAGAAATCATGTCCGGCAGTTTGAAGTAGGGCGGATAGAAACTGGCGGCGATCTGTGCGGATAAAGGTGAGCCGTCTTCATCGACGATGGCGATGGCGGCGTTATGCAAACTGTCCGGCATGGCCGTTGCGGCGACGTAGATGGAGACGCTGAAGGTGTAGACAATCAGCACCAGCATTGTCGGATCACGCGCCAGGCTCCATAATTCCTTGACGCCAAGGCGAAGGATATTGGCGGCAGAACGCAGGGAGAGATGGCGAGCCATATCAGCGCTCCTGCTTTCTGAGCAGCAGAACGGATGCGCCCAGAATGACAGGGACAGCCGCCAGCAGCGACCAGAAGGAGGGCATCAGTCCGGATAAATCGAGCGCCTTGTTGAAGATTCCGCGGCTGATGGTGAGGAAATGTGAGGCCGGATACAGGCGTCCGATCAAAGCCCCTGCGCCTTCCAGTGACGATACCGGATTGAGCAGGCCGGCAAACTGCACGCAGGGAATGATTGTGCCGATCATCGTGACAAAGATCGCTGCAATCTGGCTGTTGGTGAAGGTGGACGCCAGCAAGCCCAATCCGGTAGAACAGACGATAAAGATGAACGCCGCCAGCGATAGCGAGGCGAAGTCGCCCTTGATGGGGACGCCGAATACGGTGACCGCGAGCAATGCCAGCAACAGGAAGTTGATCATTCCCAGCAATATGTACGGAACTTGCTTGCCGAGCAAAAATTCAGCACGGGAAATCGGTGTGACGTAGAGATTGATGATTGATCCTAGCTCTTTCTCCCGCACGACGGACAACGCTGTCAGCATCGCTGGAATCATCATCAGTAGCATCGGAATGACTGCCGGCACCATGGCAGGAAGGCTCTTGACGTCGGGATTGTAACGATAGCGTGTTTCGATTGAACTGGCTGCGACAGGATGCATGCCCAGCCGGCGCGTAGCCATGTCGACGAGCCACATCTGATGCATCGCCTGTACGTAGCCACGGATGGTCTCGGCGCGCATGGGCATGGCGCCGTCGATCCAGGCTCCGATTTGCGCTGGTGCGCCGCGTTCAATGTTGCGCGCGAATCCGGATGGTATTTCTATTACCAGCGACAACTCTCCATCACGCATGCGACGGTCCAGTTCCGGGTAGTTGGATAACGGCGCCTTCTCGATGAAATAGCGAGAGCCGGAGAGATTGAGTGCATAGCTTTGGCTCAGCGAAGTCTGGTCGCTGTCAAGTACCGCATAGGACAGGTTTTCGACGTCGAGACTGATGCCGTAGCCGATGATGAACAGCAAAATAGCCGTCCCCAGCAAGGCGAGCGTCGCTCTTACCGGATCGCGCCGCAATTCCAAGGTTTCTCGCAGCGCATAGCTATAGGCGCGTCCGAACCGGAAGCCTCGGTTTTGCCGGCGTGGTGAAACGGACGGCAGCGCGGCTGTTTCTGCCGCGTTCTGCGACGTCAGCGCAGGCGACGACGTCATATTCTGCTCGCCGGCCGCTTCTTTGAGATAGCCGATGAACGCCTCCTCAAGTGTCGCCGCACCGCTTTGCCGGACCAGCTCTGCCGGACTCGCGCTGATCAGCACGCGGCCTGCGTGCATCAACGAGATGCGGTCGCAGCGTTCGGCCTCATTCATGAAATGCGTGGAGATGAAGATCGTGACATGATCGTTGCGCGCCAAATCGATCATCAGTTGCCAGAACATGTCGCGTGCGATCGGATCAACGCCGGAAGTCGGCTCGTCAAGGATCAACAGTTCCGGACGATGGACCATGGCGACGGCCAGCGACAATCGCTGACGTACGCCCAGCGGCAATCCTTCCGGCAACTCATCGAGAACTTGGTGGAGATCGAAGCGCCTGGCCATTTCATCGATTCTTGATGCGATATCGTTCTCGGGCACCTGGAACAGGCGCGCGTGCAGCACCAGGTTTTGCCGGACGCTCAATTCGCTGTAAAGAGAAAATGCTTGTGACATATAGCCGACGCGGCTACGCGTGGCGATATCACTGCCGTCGACTTCATGGCCGAACAGCCAGGCTTGCCCTTCGCTGGCAGGGATCAGGCCGGTCAGCATTTTCATGGTGGTCGATTTGCCGCAGCCATTGGAGCCGAGAAAGCCGAATATCTCGCCGCGCCTGATTCTGAAATCGACATGATCGACAGCGATGAAATCGCCGAAGCGCATCGTCAGCCCTTTGGCTTCGATGGCGATTTCATCGCCATCCGTGGTTTGCAGAGGCGTGACGACTACGGCGCGATGCCTGCTGCGCCGGGCCTCCGGGAGCAGTGCAATGAACGCCGCTTCCAGTGAGGCGGCGCCGACTTGCTCTCGTAGTTCCGCTGGCGTCCCGGTTGCCAGGATATTGCCGGCATCCATGGCGACCAGCCAGTCAAAGCGTTCGGCTTCTTCCATATAAGCGGTTGCGACAATCACGCTCATGCCTTCGCGCTCGTCGCGGATCCTTGCAATCAAATCCCAGAATTGGGCGCGCGACAGCGGGTCCACGCCGGTGGTAGGCTCGTCAAGAATCAGCAAATCGGGATCGTGGATCAATGCGCAGCACAGGCCCAATTTCTGTTTCATGCCACCGGACAGTTTGCCGGCGGGACGTGACAGGAAAGGCTGCAGTCCGGTGCTTTGTGTCAGTTCATCAATCCGGCGCCGACGGGATATTGCGTCGTGTCCGAACAGGCGCCCGAAGAACTGCAGATTTTCTTCCACCGACAGCGTGGGGTAGAGATTTTTACCCAAGCCTTGCGGCATATAGGCAATACGTGGGCAGGTCTTGCTGCGATGGCGGCTGTCAGCCATGCTGCCGCCCAGCACGTCAATCTGGCCTTGCTGTATCTGGCGGGCGCCTGCCAGCAGGGACAGCAAGCTTGATTTGCCAACACCGTCCGGTCCGATGAGGCCGATCATCCGTTTGGCCGAAAGCACAAGATTGATGTCGGTGAGCGCCTGTGTCTTGCCAAGCTGCAGGCTGACGCCGGATAGTCGCGCGACGATATCCGGCGGATCGCTGGAGGGAAGGCCGCTCACTGCGGCACTTTCACAGCCAGATCAGCAGGCCAGTCCGTCTGTGCCGCCAGCTTGACCCAGGCGACGCCGGGCAAGCCGGTTTTGACCAGTTGCAGATGTTTTAACAGAAGCTCCCGGTCAATCCGCGCCTTGACGCGAAACATCAGTTTTTGCCGTTCGCTGGCGGTCTCGACCGTCTTCGGCGTGAACTGCGCCGTGCTGGCGACGTAGGACACCTTGGCGGGGATCACGTATTTAGGGGCGGCATCGAGAATCAGGCGCACATCGCTGCCGATCGCCAGTTTCCCGGCTACCGCCTCGGGGACGAAGAAGGTCATGTAGACATCGCTCAGATCTACCAGGTTGAGCACTTTTCCGCCGCTTCCGAGCACTTCGCCGGGTTGCGCCACGCGATATTGCACTCTCCCGCTGCGGGGCGCCGTCAGCGCGCTGTCATTGATGTCGGCTTCAATGCGGGATACCGTTGCCGCCATTGCGGTCACGGTGGCGGAAGCTCCTGATACCTGGGTTCTCGCAGCGCTGATTGCCGCCGATGCCGCCTTTGTCTGCGCAGTCGCAGCAGTCAGTGCAGCCTGTGTCGTGCGAACCCGGGTGCGATCGTCGTCGACCTCCTGGATTGACGAGGCGCCTTCCTGCACCAGCGTCTCGGAACGAATCAGGCGTCGTTGTGCCGCTTCCAGCTCACTTTCCCGTTGCACGACCAGCGCTTGTGCAGCTTGAAAATCGCTTTCACGTACAACAACCTGAGCCTCTGCACTGGAGACCGTGGCAATGGCTTGTTGTTTCTGGGCAGAGGCCTCGGCGTGTTGCGCCTGCAATACCTGCGTTTGCATATGCGCCAGAGGTTGGCCGGCCGCGACGAAGTCGCCTTCGCTGACGAGGATGTCGCCGATGCGGCCTGGCAGCTTTGCTGCAACGTCGATTTCGGTCGCTTCGATACGGCCGTTACCGCTTGCGAAATCGGCACCAGGGCCGGTATGGCGAAGCTGCTTCCATGCATACCAGGCGATAGCCAATGCAGCGAAGGCGAGCAGTAGGAGGTACAGAGTGCGGCGCGAAGGAGTGTTCATGGTCAATTGTCTGGATCGGTCGTGGAGACGGTCTTGCCATCAGCGGCGGGGACTTCATCGGTGGCGCCGCCCAACGCGGCATAGAGGCTGACGTTGCTGGTCGACAGGGCGCGTTGCAACTGGACGAGCTGTTGTTGTGCAGTCAAAAGGTCGCGCTGGGCGTCCAGCACGTCCAGAAACGAAGCCGAGCCGTTGTCATAGCGTAGCGTCGACAAGCGTGCACGTTCGAGCTGGACGGCGAGAGAGGTAGAAGCGATGTCCACCTGGTAGTCCAGCCACATGCGGGCGGACAAGGCATCGGAGACGTCGCGAAATGCATTCTGGATGCTTTTTTCGTAATTGAGTACGGCGATATGATGGCGCGCTGTCGTCAAGTTCAGATTGCTGTTGCGAAGGCCGCCGTCGAACAGCGGCAAGGAAATGACCGGCGAGAACGTCCACGCGCGGCTACCGTTACCGAACAAGCCGCCGAGTTCGGCGCTCGCCGTACCGGCAGAAGCTGTCAGGGCAATGCGGGGAAAGAACGCAGCGCGCGCTGCGCCGATATTGGCGTTGGCGGCCTTGAGCTGATGCTCTGCCGCAATGATGTCTGGCCGATTGATCAACAACTCGGATGGTGCGCCGGCCCGCAAACGGCGTGGCGCGTCGACATCCGAAAGGCGTTTGCGCAGCGTCGTTTCATCCATTTCGGTGCCGGCCAGCAAGGTAAGGCGATGCACCTGTGCCGCACGTTCCTGCTCCAGTTGCGCCACCAGGCTTTGAGCCTGTGTCAGCAGTACCGCCACCTGTGTCAGATTAAGCCGTGACGTGGAGCCCACCTCGACGCGCCGCGAGAATATGCGATAGCTTTCGGCACGACTGGCCAGCGTTTGCTCGGCAAGGAACAGGCGCTCGTTGAGTTCGGACAAGATCAGATAGCTGGTTGCCACTTGTGCAATCAGGTCGATGCGTACGGCGCGTTGCGCTGCCTCTGAGGCGAGATAATTCTCCAGCGCGGCGTCCTTGAGACTGCGTATATGTCCCCAGAAGTCCAGCTCCCAGCTGGCCATTCCCAATCCCACCTGATATTGGTTTGCCACCAGTGGTTTCCCGGTGAGATTGAGATCGCCCGGCACCCGCGAACGCTCAAGTTCCGCCTGGGCTCCGATGGATGGAAATTGTGCGGAACGCTCAATGCCATAGGCGGCGCGTGCCTCATCCACGCGAGCGAGGGCGATCCCGAGATCCCGGTTGTTTTGCAAGGCGAGCGCAATGAGCGATTGGAGCTGCGGATCCTGAAAGTAGCTGCGCCACCCAACGATGTCGGCAGGCGCGTGCGAAGCGCCCGTAACGCTGTCGTAGTGAGAAGGAACCGGCGACGCGGGACGTACGTAGTCAGGGGCGAGCGAGACACAGCCGGCTAATTGCGCAACGAAGACCGCAGCCACGAAGCACCTGCTCGCCAGATAATTTCTGTGTATTGATGTTTCTTTTAAAACCACGTTGACTCCCGCACCGATCGATACCATGCGAAGCAGTCTACGGGCCGTGCGCCTCCAACATCTTGATGTCAATCAAATGTCTGCAAAGGAACAATTGCAGCTGGTCATTTAAGGCCGAAGCGCGAGATAAGCCAGGATTTGAGCAGTTGCGTCAGCAGCAGGTAGGCGAAAACGATGGCCAGAATGGCCACATTCAGACCAAACGGCAACGCTGTCAGGCCAAGCGCATGAGCAAACGGTGAGGCCGGTAGCCAGAAGGCCAAAAGACAGATGATGGCCGTCGTTGCGAGTAACGGCAGGCTGGGCTTGCTCTGAATGAAAGGAATTTTTCCTGTCCGGATGACATGCACCACCAGAGTCTGCGACAGTAGCGATTCGACAAACCAGCCGGATTGAAACAGCAAGGACTGGTTCCCCGCGCCGAAGAGATACCACAAGACGCCAAACGTCAGGTAGTCGAAGAGTGAACTCACCGGACCCAGCACCATCATGAATCGACCGATGTCGAGTATTTCCCAACGCCGTGGCTCCTTGAGATACTCCGCATCGACATGATCGGTCGCAATGGTGGTCTGCGAAAAATCGTAAAGCAGATTATTCAGCAGTATCTGGACCGGCGCCATGGGCAGGAATGGCAGTATGGCGCTCGCGCCAAGTACGCTCAGCATGTTGCCGAAAGCGGAGCTGGAACTCATTTTGATGTACTTCGTAATGTTGCCAAAGACCTTGCGGCCTTCCAGCACGCCGTCTTTCAGGACTACCAGGCTCTTGCGCATAAGAATGATGTCGGCCGATTCCTTCGCGATGTCCACCGCGCTATCGACTGAAATGCCGACGTCTGCAGTTTTTAGCGCAGCGCCGTCGTTAATGCCGTCACCGAGATAGCCAACTACATGATGTCGTTGTTGAAGACAGCGGATGATTCTGGCTTTTTGCTGTGGATTGAGCTTGGCGAAAATATGGATTCGTTCGGCCAATTCTCCAACCGCCTCATCGCTGAGCGCGTCGATATCGCTGCCGAGAACGGCCTGTTCTCCCGGCAAGCCAACGTGGCGGCACACATTGCGCACGACCGCACCGTTGTCGCCGCTAAGTACTTTCACTGTCACGCCATAGGCATGAAGACTGGCGATGGCTTCGGCAGCACTGTCTTTCGGCGGATCCAGAAAAGCGATATAGCCGACCAATGTCAGCCCGGATTCATCGTTGTTGGAGAATTCATTCGTCGCTGTTGCGCCATTTTCCGGCAGCTCTTTGCAGGCAACGGCAATGACGCGAAAACCATCGTCGTTCAGATCATCGACCGTCTTGCTCAACTCCGCACCATGATGCGGGGCAAGCGGCACCGCTTTGCCGTTGTGTTCGGCATCGGTGCAGATACTCAGGATCTCTTCAGGAGCGCCTTTGCAGATGAGTAATCGGGTATGGTTGGCTTGCTCCACGATGACCGACATGCGGCGCCGTTCGAAATCGAAAGGCAGCTCATCAATTTTGTGAAAGTGGCGGTCGGGCTCGACTTTTTCTTGCATGCCGGGATAGCTCAGGATCGCCATGTCCAGCAAGTTCTTGAGGCCGGTCTGAAAGAAACTGTTCAGATAGGCGTACTCCACTACTTTCTGTGAATCGACGCCATCGATGTCGACGTGTTTTTCGAGGATGATCCGGTCTTGGGTCAGCGTGCCTGTTTTGTCCGTGCAGAGGATGTTCATTGCACCGAAATTCTGAATCGCATTAAGCCGTTTGACGATGACCTTCTTCTCGGACATTGCCAATGCACCCTTGGCCAGGTTGATCGTGATGATCATGGGAAGCATCTCCGGCGCCAGTCCTACGGCGATAGCGACGGCGAACAGCAACGCCTCCAGCCAGTCTCCCTTGGTTATTCCATTGAGAAGGAACACCAGAGGCACCATCACCAGCATGATGCGCATGAGCAGATGAACATACTTGTCAATGCCACGATCAAAACTGGTCAACTCCCGCGCTTTGATCAGATCGACGGCAATATGTCCAAAAGCAGTACGCTCGGCGGTGGCGACGACGAGCGCGGTTCCGGTGCCGCTGACGACATTGGTGCCCATAAACGCCAAATTGGGAATATCCGTCAGGTTCTCGCCCGAGGTCGCCATCGATGGCATCGATGCTATTGAGGTCTTCTCAACAGGAAGAGATTCGCCTGTAAGCGCCGCCTGGCTGATAAACAGCATTTTGGCCGACAAGATGCGCACATCGGCAGGAGCGATATCCCCAGCTGACAAAAAAATGATGTCTCCGGGTACCAGCTCTGCAAGCGGGATCTCGAGCTTGCCTTGGTCAGCCCGCTGGACGGTGGCGGTGGTGGCCACCATCGATCGAAGCTGTTGTGCGGCTTTGTCTGCGCGATGTTCCTGCAAGAACGACAGCAAGGTGGACAGAATCACCATGATGCCGATCATCACGCCGCCCCAAGTCTCTCCGATGACAAGATTGACGCAAGTCAGCAGCAGCAACAGCAGCGACAACGGACTGGCCAGCAGTGTCAGAAACCGGCGCCATCCTTGCAAGCTACTCCTCGATGCAATGGCGTTGACTCCATATTTTTTCCGGCGTTCTTCTGCTTCCGCTATGGTCAGGCCCTGCAAGGAAGACGCTTGCTGCTCCAGCGCCGCGTCTGGCGTCAGTGCAGCGACGCTTCGCAACACCGCTTCGGCTGCTTGTGCCGGAGAGTGGGAAGCGCGACGGAGGGCATCCGGATGTCTCGCAAGGAAGGCATTGGAAGATGAAGAAGCGGTGTTGCTCGGACCAGGCATGTTCTATCCTACGGCTGCATGACATATTTCCCAGGCGCGGCGAGTCCATGCGTCGGCATGGGCGGCGGTGCAACGCGTTTTCCTGAGCGTTTGCGCAGCCATGCCTCCCAGGCGGGCCACCATGAACCTTCGTGACGTTCGACGCCGGCCTGCCATGCACTTGCATCCACCATGCTTTGTTTGTCAGTGTGAGTCGCTATCTGATAACTGCGATGCGGATGACCGGGCGGCGATACCACACCTGCGTTGTGACCGCCGGACGTGAGCACGAAGGTGACGTCGGTGTCGGTCAGCCGATGAATTTTAAAGACGGATCTCCAGGGAGCGACATGGTCGGTAACGGTCCCCACGGCGAAAACAGGAAGACGGATATCGGTCAGGCTGATGGGCCTGCCGTCGGTGAGATAACGTCCTTCCGCCAAGTCATTTTTCAGGAACAGCTGGCGCAGATACTCGGAATGCATGCGATAGGGCATGCGCGTCGCGTCGGCGTTCCACGCCATCAGATCACTTTTTTGTTCAGGCAAACCAAGGAGGTACTGATGGAGCCGACGGGACCATATCAAATCGTTCGAACGCAGCAACTGAAACGCACCCGCCATCTGCTTGGTGTCGAGATATCCCTGATCCCACATGACGGCTTCCAGAAAGCTGACCTGGCTTTCATCGATGAACAATGACAGCTCGCCAGGTTCTTCAAAATCGACCTGAGATGCAAACAGACTCATGCTTGCCAGGCGGTTGTCGCCATCACGCGCCATGCTCGCTGCGGCGATCGATAGCAGGGTCCCGCCCAGGCAGTAGCCGACGGCATTGATCTGTTTGGAGCCGGTCTGCGCAACGATGGTGTCGATTGCCGCCATAACGCCCAGCCGACGATAGTCATCCATCGATAACTCGCGGTCTTCCGCCACCGGGTTTTTCCAGGAAATCATGTAGACCGTATAGCCAAGATCGACCAGATACTTGACCAGAGAATTTTGCGGAGACAGGTCCAGAATATAGTATTTCATGATCCACGCAGGGACAAAAAGCAAGGGGACCGCATGCACAGTCTTGCTTGCCGGTGCGTACTGAATCAGTTCGATGAGCTTGTTGTGAAAAACGACCTTTCCGGGCGTGACGGCAACCTCTTTGCCGACTCTGAAATCAGAGTTTTCATTGTCATGCTGTCCCGGCACGCTTTTACGCCAGTCGCTCATGGCATTGAGTGCCCCTTGGACGAGATTGCTTCCACCCGAATTGACAGTCGCTTGCTGTACTACCGGATTGGTTGCAAAAAAATTGGACGGCGCAAGCATATCCAGGACTTGACGCACGGTAAACGTCACTACGTCTTCGTGATGCTGGGATAAGCCGCGAACCCCGGTTGTGGCGCGGTGCCACCACTGTTGCTGAAGCAAGAAGCCTTGGGAGATGGCATTGAACGGCCATTGCTGCCAGGCCGGGTCGCTGAAGCGACGATCCTGCGGAAGTGGCTCTATGCAGGCTGGCGAGCTTGTATTCTCGCTGTCATTGCAACATGCCCGGTTGTAGACACTCCAGCGCTCCCAGTTTTGCCACGCCTTTTGCAGCAGCGCAACGCGCTTGGTCGGTGACAAGGCGAGGTGGGTTATCCAGTCTGTATATGCGTTGAACATCGCGGCCGGTGAAATGTTGCCGCTCATTTTTCCTAGCCAGGCATTGCTCATCAGATCCAGGCGAGCCGAATCATTGTCACTTTCAGGATAGTCGTAACGCAACGGCGCCAGCCAAGCGCTGGCCAACCGTTCAACGACCGCGGGAGGAAGGTATTTCTTGTCCATGGCAGGGAGCCTTTCGGGAAACAGTGACGCCAGCCTAACAAGGCCGCTCTCAAGAGACTTGATGCAGATCAAGTTAGTGGATTTCCGTGTACAGACACACCAGCGGCCAGCAAGCAATGCCGCCATTGAGTCAAACGACGGAGTCAATGTTGGCGTAGTGACAATGTCAACGTGAAAGCAGCAGAGATGTTGATGATTCGGCTATGACAACTCCCGTTGTGCCTCCCAGCAGGGTTTCACGCCAACGCGGATGCGCTACGCATCCCATGACGATGAGATCCGCGTCGAGCTCGTCGGCGAGTGCGAGCAGCGCGTGTCCGGTATCTGGAGTTTCGGTACGATGAATGACATTGACGGGCTTGGGAATGGTGGAAAGACACTGGCGCAGGGCATCCTCCGAGGCGATGGCATGCGTACTAGGATCGATGCCGTCACCGAAAATGACCGCGCTGACGAGGTCGACTTTTTCCAGTATCGGCAGCGCGTTGCGCGCGGCGCGGGCGGCCACGCTGCTGCCGTTCCAGGCGACCAGCGCATGTCTCCATGAAAATGGTTTTTCATTGACTGTGAATACAGGTGCAGTGGTATTCAGAGTGACGAATTCAACGAGATCGCTTTCTTCGCGTCTTGCAGGGTGTTGCAGATCGTTCTTTCCGAGAATAATCAAATCTGCGGCGCTGCCGTGAGCACTTAGTGCACTTGCTGCATCGTCATCGACATGCAGCTGCTGAACGCTTGCAATTCCATATTGCTGAGCAAGCGTCGCAAATCGCGCCAATGACCTCGTCATCTCCAGGTGACGTTTTCCGCGATGGGCGAGTTCGTCCGCCGGGAATGCTTGATCCGAAGATATCCCGCTTGCGATCTGGTCTGCCGGCGAAAGAAATCGTGACATGAATTTCGTGTTCCCGGATATGGCGAGGCCGACGACGGTCGTCCGATCCGCAGACGCCAGGCGCGCAGCAAGCTTTACCCGTTGTTCAAGATCCGTCGTGTTGCCGACGTGAATCAAGATGGATCTATAGCTCATGAATTGACTCCCGTTAAGCTGATGCGTCCTCGTGCTACCGACATGGTAGAGGTGATTGCAGAAGCTGGATTGACCTACATCAAGGAAGCACTGCAGGCCGCCGTGGGAGCAAATAAATTTTCTCGTTTGGTCCGTTTTGATCCAAGTCAAATCCATCGCCAGGGGCGAGGCATAGGATGGCCTTCATCGTGTTTATCTTCAATGAGGTCACAATGTTAAAGAAAATATTGCTGGCAACTGACGGATCGGAATTGTCCAAGAAAGCGGTGGCTGCTGCGGTTGAATTTGCAGCATCTTACGGCAGCAAGATTGTTGGGCTCGCTGTATCCGAAATTTTTCAGACTCTGATCATGCCGGAACTTGGCGCAGGTTACGACCTGAAGGGTATTGAAGATGAGATTTTTCAACAGTCGAAGCTAAACGCCGACTTCATCGCCGATTGTGCAAAGAAGGCTGGCGCGGCTTGTGAAATCCATACCGTTAAAGGTGTGCATCCGCATGAAGAGATTCTGCGTTTTGCTACCGAATACGGGTGCGATTCCATCTTTATGGCGTCGCATGGCCGTAAGGGATTGGATAAATTGTTACTCGGTAGCGAGACACAGAAGGTGCTCACTTACAGCAAGATTCCAGTGCTGGTGTTCAAGTAGCCACTGTCGCAATACATCACGTGAAAGGGATCATATGAAAACCGACCATCAAATCAAGCAAGATGTCGTCGAGGAGCTGGCTTGGGAGTCTGCTGTCGACGACAACGTCATTGGCGTCGAAGTCTGCGATGGCGTCGTGACCTTGTCCGGCAATCTGGATAGCTACGCCGAGAAGTATGCTGCAGAGAAAGCCGTGCAACGGGTCTCCGGCGTGAGAGGACTTGCCGTGGAAATTGATGTCGTTCTGCCCGGGTCCAGCAAACGCACGGATGCCGACATCGCACGCGTTGCCGCCCAGGGATTGGATTGGAACGCCTTGCTTCCGAAGGATAAGGTCAAGGTGATGGTGGAGGACGGCTGGATCACCTTAAGTGGCGAAGTTGAACACCAGTATCAGCGGATGGCGGCAGAGAGCACACTGCGAAGTCTGTTGGGTGTCGTCGGCATTAGCAATCAGATTGCCGTGAAGCATGTCGCACGACCGGCGGATATCAAAACTCATATCGAAGCCGCTCTGCAGCGCCGCGCACACTCGACGGCCAAGGCAATCGACGTCGTTGTCAACGGCGAACAGATTACCCTCAGCGGTTCCGTGGCATCGTTGGCCGAACGGCATGAAGCATTCAACGCTGCTGTAAAAACCCCGGGGGTAACGAAAGTAGTCGACAAGTTGTCAGTCACTTTCTGACTGCGCACCGTGAAGTCCCAGGAACATTTGTCGCAATTTGATCTTTTGAAAGCTGAGTACGCATGAAAACTACGATGAAGGCCGCAGTGGTGGAGAAATTCGGTCAGCCGCTTGCGCTACGAGATATTCCCTTGCCATCGCCGGGACCCGGGCAAATCTTAGTCAAAACGGAAGCGTGCGGTGTCTGTCATACCGACTTGCATGCAGCGCACGGCGACTGGCCTGTAAAACCTGCATTGCCGTTTGTTCCGGGACACGAAGGTATCGGTATTGTGGTCTCCATGGGCCCAGGCGTGAGCGAAGTCAACATCGGAGACCGCGTTGGCGTGCCGTGGCTTTACTCGGCGTGTGGGCATTGCGAGTATTGTCTGGCGGCATGGGAGACGGTATGCGCTGAGGCGGAATACGGCGGGTATACAAAGAATGGCGGTTTCGCCGAGTATATTCTGGCTGACCCGAAATATGTTGCGCATATCCCCGAGGGGCTGGCTGCCACTGCGGCAGCACCCATCATCTGCGCCGGCGTGACCTCGTACAAGGGGATCAAGGAGTGTGACGTCAAGCCTGGCGAGTGGTTGGCCGTCTCTGGTATTGGCGGACTCGGCCATTTGGCTGTTCAGTACGGGAAGGCCATGGGCTTGCGCGTCTGCGCAATCGATGTCGATGACGAAAAACTGGCGCATGCACAACGTCTTGGCGCCGAAGTACTGATCAATGTCCGCGCTGGCGATCCGGTAGCACAATTGAGAAAATTGACGGATGGCGGCGCCCATGGTGTTCTTATCACCGCGCCATCCCTTGAAGCGTTCCATCAGGGAGTTGCGATGACTCGCAAACTCGGTACTTGTGTGCTGGTAGGTTTGCCTCCTGGCGAGTTCCCGACACCGTTGTTTGATGTGGTTGCCAACTGCATTACGATCCGGGGTTCGTTCGTAGGAACCCGAAAGGATATGGCTGAAGCACTTGCTTTTGCAGCCGCGGGAAAGGTGAGGGCGGATATCGAGTTGCAGCCGTTGTCGGCGATCAACAGTGTCTTTGAACGTCTGCAGCGCGGTGAAGTGCCATCCCGGGTGGTGCTCGATTTCTCTTAGTCTGCTATGTCTTTGCGCCGGGAGAAAGCGGGAAAACAACGCTCATCAGCCAATGCAGACACATGCCTGCAATCATCGCGGCGACGAAGATCCAGGCTTGGGCATGTCCCGCAGCCGCGCTCACCAGAGCCGGTCCCGGACAAAATCCGGTGAGTCCCCATCCGGCGCCGAAGACCAGGCTACCCAGCACCAGTCGAATGTCGATGTCTTTGCGCGTCGGCAATTGCATCGGTGCGCCGAGCAAGCTGCGAGACCTGCTTCGCGCCCACGCAAAAGCGGGAGTGGCGATCAGGACGGCGCCGCCCATGACGATCAATAGCGTCGGATTCCAATTGCCGGCCAGGTCCAGGAAATCGAGGATTCTGGCCGGATCGGTCATCCCGGAAAGCAGCAATCCAACGCCGAAAAGCAGGCCGATAAACAAGGCGAGGATATTCTGCATGGTCAGGATCCAGGGAAAAAGAAGACGTGACGCGCAAGGTAGGTCACGATAAAACCGGCCATCATGAACGCCGCGGTCGCGACAAAAGAGCGTACCGAACCTCGGGATATCCCGCATACCCCATGCCCGCTGGTGCAGCCGCCTGCATATCGGGTGCCGACTCCCACCAGTACCCCGCCAACGATCAGCAACGGAGTTGTCGCCGTAATGGTCGCATCAGGAAGCGCCCCCATGAGACGCCATAGCGGCGCCGCCAGCAGCAGACCGGCCAGGAACATGCCGCGCCAGAGCTTTTCGCCCTTGTTTGCGCGTCCTATCAATCCGCCCAGGATGCCGCTGATACCCGCGATGCGGCCGTTGAACAGGATAAGCATTGCCGCCGCCAGGCCGATCAGCGCTCCGCCGGCCAGCGAGCGCCAGATAACCATATTTGTCCATTCGATCATCATTTGGCGCGACTCTGGCGGGATGAGGCGGATGCCCTAGGCACGGATCCGCAGAAACTTGCATACAGCGCTTGCATCACCGCCAGGACTTCATCCTTGGCCAGGCGATAGTAAATGTACTTGCCGTCACGACGGGTATCGACCAGTCCTTCATCACGCAATACGCCCAACTGCTGCGAGAGCGTGGGTTGCGCGATATCGGTGTTTTGCTGTAATTCACTGACATTACGCTCGCCTTCCGCCAACTGGCACAGAAGCAGGAGGCGGTCTTCGTTCGCCATGGCTTTCAGCAAGGCGCAAGCCCTGCCTGCGGAAGTACGCAATTGCGCCATGGCCTCGGGCGTTGGCGCGAATCCAGGCGACGACGAGGAAGAGCTGACAGTTTTCATGCAGAACATTATATTGAAAAACATATTATATTCCAATAGAATGTTTCAATCGATACGTATTATCCGGAGTCGTTCATGAATTCACCCGATGTAGCGCAGTCCGTCGTCGTCCACCCGTTCTTTGATGAAGAGACTTCCACGATTACTTATGTGGTGTTCGGGCAGGGGGACAGTAAATGCGCCGTGATTGATCCGGTCCTCAACTACGATCCCAGGTCCGGGCGGACCTCAACCGCATCCGCCGACAAGGTGATCGATTTCGTGCGAACCCGGAAGCTCTCCGTGCAATGGCTGCTGGAGACGCACGCGCATGCAGACCATCTTTCCGCGGCACCTTATCTGAAACAGCATTTGGGCGGCACCATCGCCATCGGCGAGGCAATCCGGGTGGTTCAGCGCACGTTCAGGGATGTGTTCAATCTCGACTCGACATTTCACCTCGATGGTTCCCAGTTTGACCACCTGTTCCATGCCGACCAGGCGTTTCAGGTGGGCAGTCTGCGAATGCGCGCGCTGCATGTTCCTGGGCACACGCCGGCGGATATGGCCTACATGATCGAAGACGCCGACGGTACGCCACAGGCGGTTTTCGTCGGCGACACGTTGTTCATGCCGGACGTGGGAAGCGCCCGCTGCGATTTTCCCGGCGGAGATGCACGCGCGCTGTATCGTTCGGTGCGCAAGCTGCTGTCTTTCCCGGCGACGACCCGGCTGTTCATGTGCCACGACTACCCACCCGAAGGACGAGCGCCGAAATGGGAGACCACCGTCGCCGAACAGCGTGCTGCAAACATCCATCTGCACGACGGCGTTGACGAGAGCGATTTCGTTGCCATGCGCCAAAGCCGCGATGGGACATTGGTCATGCCGACGCTCATTCTGCCTGCGATTCAGGTCAACATCTGCGCGGGCCAGTTGCCGGCGCCGGAAAGCAATGGCGTGGCTTATCTGAAGATCCCTGTGAATGCGTTGTGACCCTTGCTGAGCAAGCCGGAGCCCATTCCGGAGCAACGCATCAAATTCCCAGGCGGTAGATCGCTGGATACCAACGCAGAAGTGCTGCTGACTCAGCCGCTGATGGTTGTGATTGGCGACAAGCCGGGAGGCTTCGGCGCCTACCGCGACGGCTGGGAGATCTACAGCCGCGCCGCCACGGCAAACAAGCACATCGTCGTGGCCGAAGGGTGGTCGCACTATGATCTGTACGACAAGCCGGAGCCGGTGGCCGTCGCCATGGCCAAGGTAGTGCCGTTCTTCAAAGACAATCTTTGATCTGCATGTGGGCGGGCCGGTTTGTTCCGGGCTTGCCGCTCTCATATACTACTTTACGAGTCCTCAATGTCATATGTTCATGTTTCTCTAAGCAGTTGATTCGCAAAGGTGAATTTTAGAAGTGGGCGCAATTTGTTCACGGAATAATGTTCACGGCGGTAGACAGTTCAACGATTTGCGGTAAAACATAGCGACGGTTTTTGTCACCCGTGCCCACTCTACCGGCAATCTTTTAGCCATGGTCCACATCTACGCATACCTGGGTGCTGGAAGAACCTAATCGGTACTGCTCACATCATCGAACGGTATTCACTTATTCTGAATAGACTGGGGGTCTATAGATGGCTAGGCCTTGAAATTGTTGTCAGATTTACATACTATTTTTGGTTTTTTTGTTCGGCAACTCCTAATCCCAGCGCCTGACTTGGAAATATTCGTGGACTGCAATGGACTACGAAGGTAGAACAAAATTTCTTGCAAATCAACCTCTTGCACATTTTTTCGCACCACTTATCCACAAGCCTGTCCACAGAATCTGGGGATAAGTACTTATTGGTCGCTCCTAGCAAATTGCGAAGGAGGGGCATACTGCGGTAAAGACTCTTAGGGATCCCTAACTCTGTAACCCTAACAAATAAATTGGTTTACCGAAGCCTTCCACGGTACCTCCAAGAAGTTCTGCGTCGGGGCCTTGATGTCGCAGCTCTTGCGGTATTCACCGTGTTGCGCGCTGATCTCGAGGAGGCGTTGTCGTTGTTCTTCACAAACTCATATCGCCGGCAGGGTTGTAATGCGCCTCCGGCGCGGCGCACTTTACTAGGTTTTTTGCTGATCGGCCCCGACGCGTCTTTCGGCGTCAGGTGGGTAGGCTGGTCTGGTGCCCGTTTAATGGCCAAGCGGCGACTGGAATTTGTTCTCCCTCCCGGCCCACTTGATGACAGCCGATTCTATGAGCGAGAGTCGTGTACCGCATCCTTCCAGAATTCGAAACCTCGCTTGTAATAATTTGAGAGTGCGACAGGGTGATCCAACGTACATGTGTGTAGCCAAATACGTGCGCTACCGAGTTCTCGGCAACGAGCAAGGACCAGCTTGAGCGCAGCGCCTCCCATTCCTCGGCCGACATGCTCGGGACACAATCCAAAGTAGAGAATTTCTATTGAATTGTCCGAGTGTGAATTTAACTCGCAGTAGCCCAAAAGTTCCCTTGATTCAGATTTTATGACAGAGATATCTACGTTATCGCGTTCAAAGTAACTTTCCCAATCCGAATTAGTCCAGTTCTGACGGTCTGCATCCCAGCAGTATTGATTGCCGACCAGATGATAAAGCCAGGCACATTGGGTGGCTGATTCAGCTGGTTGTAAGAACATATTCCAAGGTGGTTCCTCACAAAAAATCCGTGCCGGGCTCGTTATTTGCAAATATGTCGTTTTCACCATTAAGGTCCTCAGATTTCTATTTCTATCTGAGTGGAATGACCTCCTTGCTAGGTTCCAGAATGAGGGAGCGCCTCATTAGAGCGCACAGTTTGAAGTACAGCATTTTGCGCGAAGAGCTCGCACTTGCATGCTATCGCGACAGGAACTCGGCATACTACTGCGAAATGCATTGTATGGCGATTAGTTGTGCGATCGCGCGGCACTACGCCCCAAAGATGGGCAAGGAATGCGAACATGAGCAGCATTTCGATCATTTGCTCGGATCGCGGTTATTTGCTCGGATAGGCAAGCGGCAATTTCGCCTGGAAAATGTTGAATTTTTTTGCCACTTACAAACACATTTCTAGATTCGGCAAAAGGAGCATGATGAACATTTGCGACGGAGAACATAGGTATAGTAGACTGCATTTGAGTCTAGGATTCACACGAGATTTGATGTCTCTCTCAGGATAAAGTGTTTAGGAATTAGGTGCTGAATGTCACATGACCATTTTCTCGTTCGTGATCTCCAAAAAGAATTGCTCGGTTTGGTCAATTCTTCGCGGATATTCTCGGACATTCATGTCGAGCAAAATCAACCCCTCATGCTGAAGACTCCCCGAGGCTGGCAGCCAGTTGATGATATGCCGGTCTCCATCGAAAATTTAGTACCTTTCTTAAGCACGATCGACGAAGATTGGGAAGATAAAATAATCGATGGCGCAATCGATTGTTCTTATGTTCTTGAACAATGGCGTCTGCGCTGCAATATCTATCGCATGGCAGGCGGCAGCAAAGTGGGGGTTTCCATTCGTCGCTTTCCCGTCGAGCCGCTCACACTTGAGCGCACCGGATTGCCCGGTTATGTGAAAACGATGCTGGAAGCCTCCAAAGGCATCATCTTGGTGACCGGCCCCACCGGGGCAGGTAAAACGACGAGCATTGCGTCGATGCTCGACTACATCAATACAACTCGCCAAGGGCACATAGTAACGATCGAAGAGCCCATTGAATATGAATTACATCGCAAGCAGTCGATGATTTCTCAAAGAGAAGTGCCGACTGATACGCCGAGTTTTTCTGTCGGTCTGCGAGAGGCTCTGCGCCAAAAGCCGGATGTGTTGATGGTGGGGGAAATCCGGGACTTCGATACCGCTGATACCGTGCTGCATGCGGGCGAGTCAGGTCATCTTGTTTTGGCAACGCTCCATACCAGTAGCGCAGTGAGGGCAATTACCAAGTTGCTTAGTTTTTTTCCGCAAGATCAGCGTATTCAACGTGCGGCTACTTTGGCCGAGAGCTTGGTTGGGGTAGTATTTCAAAGCTTGATTCCGTCCGAGGATGGGCAGCATCAGATTATGGCGAGTGAAATGGTGTTTAACAACAATCAGCAGATTGCTCCATTTATCACCGATCCGTCCAAACTTCACATGATCGGCGATTTCATGAGGCGCAAGGAGGATAATATGTCGCGGACCCTGAATGAGGTTTTGCTGCAATTAGTGGTGAAAAAAAGTATTTCATCACGCGATGCATTGCGAGTGGCGTACAACCGTTTGGAGTTGCATGAGATGATCAATGGGGCCAAGCGCTAAACTTCACCACCGAACAAGAGGGAAGATGCATTAGGGATGTTTGTGCGACGGGCTCTCGACAAGAAGCCGCATCAACAAAAAAAGCGACCACTGGTCGCTTTTTTTGTTGGGGCCATCTGCATCCCACCGACTTCCAACACTCAACCTTGCATCCGAAAGTGCCGCCCGTGGAGGGAAGAGAAAATACTCCTGCGTCCTAATTGCCAGTGGCTTCTTGCGGTTCTTGGAAAGCAGTATCGACGAGATCGGTGTCTACAGGATCCAATCGATATCCTTGGCTATAGGCCGTTCGGATAGTTACAAGAGGGCGACCGTCCACAGTTAATTTTTTTCGGAGTTTGTATACGTGTTGTTCTATGGTGCGACCGGCAATTTCACTATCTGCGCTCCATATCACCGTGCCTAGCGTCTCCCTCGAGATGTAGGTCCCGGGCGATGAAAAAAACAGCCACGCCATGCTGAACTCACGAGGCGTCAATGAGATTCCCTTTCCTTGATAGCGGAATTTTTCCGACTCGCGGTCAAGTGAAAAGCCGGCATACTCAATGGAACGTCGATCATTCAAGGGCGCGTACCGTCGCATCATTGCGTTAATGCGCGCTATCAATTCCAAAGGTTCGAATGGACGTTGAAGAAAATCATCAGCGCCGCTGTTGAGTACATAGGCCACGAATTCGCCGTCTCGTACAGGTGACAAAACCATGCTGGGAATACGTGGGCTGCTACGAATTCCCAGCCAGGAAAAAATTCCGGCATTGGCGTTTGGAGAGCTTGGAATATCAATGATGATGAAATCGAAAGGACTGCGCTTCACGGTCCGTAGAAGTGCCGTCTCGGAATCGAATCGCGTTGGACGAAAGCCCACACGTACCAAGGCTGCTTTCACCTGATCGTAGACGGTCGGATTGCGAATGTAGCATGCGATGTTCATTGGCGGGATGATCAGTTTAATGATGCCCATCAGATATTGCCGAGAGCTTTTATCTCACAAACGCGGCTCTCTTCTTCGACAATCGTAGCAAGTACGAGCGCCTGCTACCTCGAGCAATTAAGGTCAATCAAAAAAATCCGTAAACAATTGCAGACTTAGGATGCCGGCTCAGCACCGTGAAGTGCGGGTTCTTCTCAACATTGTGCATGTCTTAATTAGCCGCCCTTCGTAGCGGCAAAGCCGTCTGGAAGAATCCAAGCCGGCAATATATATAACATAGATAGTTGCGCGGGGTTTTCTCACGTCGTCAAGTCGCGACACATAAATGTAAGTGTCTGTGACTTTCCGGACAGTTGGAGCGAACTGAAATTTATGTTCGCTTCTACATAAAGTCCGGTTCAAGAAGATTCTTTTATTTTTAGAGAAAACTTTGGCGACAACTATTGGCGCGCTCTCATCGAATGCACGAGGTGGAATGCTGCGTTTCCATCCTTGTCCTACACGCGACGCTCGAAGGATGAAGATCAAACCTGAGGCATGCCACGCCCCTGCTGGCGGGGAACCTGATGGAGTTTGCCTCCCGGCACTTACGAGCAACTTACAGAACGGTTCTGTTGACGGCGAATTCATGCGCAAAAGTTCATAAGCGCAGAGACTGTACATCATAAAAAATTGTGATTGGTTTTTGCACAAGCCACTCTCTATAGTGCGCACAGGGTCGAAAAACTATAAGCATTGACCTCGCCTCGACATGCCGTACGCGACGGTCAGGCGTACGAACTTTCGGCACGCGTAGGAGCAGGTGCGCTGCGTTGCCAAGGTTTAAAAAATAGCCATTCAGGAGATCAATCAATGTTCAATTTTCTAAGTTCGTTCCTTCTTTCGCGACCAAAGGCGGCCGTGCCCGCTGCGGACGTGCAAAGCCGATACTCTGCATTGAAGATGCGCGCGCTATTCGGCGTCTTTATCGGCTACGCCGCATACTATTTCGTACGTTCCAATTTCACCCTGTCGACACCGTACCTGATGAAGGCGCTGAGCTTGTCGAAAACCGATATCGGCCTGCTAAGCAGCTGTCTGCTCATCACTTACGGTATCAGCAAGGGCGTCATGAGCGTACTCGCGGACAAATGCAATCCCAAGTACTACATGATGCTCGGTCTGTTGCTCTCGTGCGTCGTCAACGTGTTTCTCGGCTTCAGCACCGAATACTGGATGTTCGTGGTCCTGGTCATCATGAATGGCTTCTTCCAGGGTATGGGAGCAGGCCCCGCGTTCATTACCATCGCCAGCTGGTTTCCGCGTCTGCAACGCGGTCGCACCAGCGCCATCTGGGGAATATCGCACAACGTCGGTGGCGGCATGGTTGCGCCGATCGCGGTAGGTGCCTTCGCCATGTTCGGTGCGGAACACTGGCAGGCTGCCAGTTACTGGGCGCCGGCAGCCGTATCAGTGGTGGTGGTATTCATCGTCCTGCTGGTCGGCACCGGAACGACTTACAACGAAGGCTTGCCGCCCCTGGAAAAAATCGCGCCCTCGACAGAAGGGGAGGAACTGGTCAAGTCGGTAGATCACGCTCCGGAAAACATGACGGCGTTCCAGATATTCCGTCGCTATGTATTGCCTAACAAGCATGTCTGGTACATTTCCTTCGTCGACGCCTTCGTCTACCTGATCCGTTTCGGTGTCATTACATGGCTGCCCATCTACCTGTTGCAATCCAAGGGTTTCACCAAGGGTCAGATGGGCATTGCCTTCGCCATCTTCGAATGGGCGGCAATTCCTTCCACCTTGTTTGCTGGCGTGTTGACAGACAAATTCTTCAAGGGCCGTCGCATGCCGCTCGCAATCATTTGCATGGTCGGCATTCTCGGTTCGCTGTTCTTCTATATGGAATCGACCACTCTCACGGAAGTCACGATCGCTTGCGGCCTCATCGGTTGCCTCATTTATGTGCCGCAGTTCCTCGCTTCGGTGCAGACCATGGAGATCGTGCCTTCGTTTGCAGTGGGATCGGCGGTGGGACTTCGGGGCTTCATGAGCTATGTTGTCGGCACGACCATGGGTACTGCGTTGATAGGCAAGCTCATGGACATCTACGGTTGGGAAGCAAGTTTCTATGTCTTGTTCACCGGCGCAATACTGTGCATCATGTTCTGCGTCCTGGCCCACCGCGGCACCCTCGAACTGGAAGCTGAAAAGAACGCCACAAACGAGAAGGGACAACGCAGTCGCACTGTTCTGGCCTGACTCCGGACGGGTGGCGGAGCACTATCCGATGGGGTAGAATCCGCCACAGCATTGGTCTACATCGCAGACACCAACGGCCCGCCAAGAGGCCTTGGTGTCTTTTCGCGTAGTACGCGAATCAGGGGGGCATCGTATCCCCGGGAGACAAAGGGAGACATGGCACGCACCAACATGATTCGGCGATGGCTTGTTCCATTGGGCAGGAGTGGGGTGACGGCGGCGCTCCTCGGTGGGCTGCAAGCTTCTACGGCGATGGCGATTGCCGGCGAGGTGACGGTCGTCACTTCTTTCCCCAAGGAAGTCACTGACACCTACAAGAAAGCGTTTGAAGCCCGCCATCCCGGAACGAAAATCCAGGTTCTCAACAAGAACACCAACGCTGCAGTAATCTACATCGAGCGCACGGCGGCAGGTTCACGGCCGGACGTCTTTTGGGCGTCCGCCCCGGATGCCTTCGAGGTCATGGCCCGCAACAACCTGTTCGAGCGTATTCCCGAAGTGCGCAATCCCGAGACGCCTGATCAAATAGGCAACTATCCGATCAACGATCCGGAACAGCGCTATTACGGCCAAGCACTGTCGGGGTACGGGATCATGTGGAACGAACGCTATTTGGCTGCACACCAACTGCCGCGACCGACCGATTGGGGAGATCTGACCAAGTCCGTTTATTTCGGCCATGTCGCGCTCAGTTCTCCGTCCTGGTCGGGTACGACGCATTTGATGGTGGAAGCAATCCTGCAAAGTTCCGGTTGGGACCGTGGGTGGTCGCGACTGCTCCAGATCGCCGCCAATTCGGCAGCCATTACGGAGCGCTCGTTTGGCGTTCCGGAAGGCGTCAATACCGGCCGTTACGGTATCGGCATGGTGATCGACTTCTTCGCCTTCGTCGGCAAGCGCAACGGTTTCCCGGTGGACTTCACCTATCCGGCAGTCACCAACTTCGTGCCGGCCAGCATCGGCTTGATCAACGGCGCCAGGAATCCCGTCGATGCGCGCAAGTTCATCGCATTCACGTTGTCCAATGATGGCCAGAAGCTGCTTCTCGATCCGCGTATCTCACGCATGCCGGTGGTGCCGTATGAACTGCTGCAAGGAAAGGTCGCGGCAGGATATCCGAAGCTTCCCGACGGCGCTGCCAAAAGCTCCTTGCATTTCAATGCCGGTCTGGCACAGGAACGCATTCGCCTAGTGACGACAATGTTTGATCAGAGCATCACGTTTCCGATCAAGGAGCTGCGCGCCGCAGCGCGGGAAATCTTCGCTGCCGAAAGCAAGCTGGCGGGACGCGACGACGCGGACGCCGCAGCATTGATTGTTCAGGCCCGTCAGCTTGCTTTCAGCCCGGTGGTGAGCAGCGAGGAATTGCAAGATCCAGCGCTGCAAAAGATTTTTTTTGGTCGCGTCGAGGAAAACAACATGACAGAAGCACAGCGGCACGACATCATGCTATTGGAGCGGCGCTGGAATTCCCGCGCCCGTGCCGGCTATGCCGAGGCGAGAATGCTGGCGCACCGTGCCGTCCTGCGATTGGGACCATGATGAACTCACTTCTTGGCATTGCGCCGAATGTGAAAAGCGCGGGATTGCCTGCCGCGCGGCGTCTCCGCCGTTCGACCGATTTTTCGCAGCCGCGCCTGCGCGGCCATTCCGACTCGCTCCATGTAAACATCCGCCGTCCACGCAACTGATCCTCCTATGACTTTTCGTTTCCGAACTGCGGACTTCTCATTGATGACGCTTCTGGTCGCGATGCCGGTCTGCATCTTTCTCCTGTTGTTTTTGGTGCTGCCGGTCCTCAGTGTTGTACTAGCTGCGTTCGGCATCGGATCGCAGAGTGCGACGCTGGTTTACATCGTTTTGTTTTTCCAGCAGGAGCTCTATCGCGAAGCCTTCTCCAACAGTCTGCAGGTGGCATTTCTGTCGATGCTGTTCGCATCGCTGATCGCTGTACCGCTGGCCTGGATAGCGACCAGGATGCGGTTCCGCGGCTGGTTGCTGGTGCAGGTGCTTGGCGTGCTGCCTTTGGTCATGCCGCCCTTCGTGGCGGCGTTCGCGCTGCAGCCTTTCTTGGGTGCGAACGGGGCAGTCAACCTGTTGTTGCAGCGCTGGTTCGGTTTCACGCTGCCGTTCATGGAGGGCATGAACGGGGTGGTGCTGGTCGAGAGCATTCATTATTTTCCGTTCGTCCTGCTCAACCTGATCACAAGCCTGCGCCGTATCGACCTGTCTATGGAGGAAAGCGCCGTCACTCTGGGATCGACACGTTGGCGTCGCTTCCGACGCATCGTTCTGCCGCTGGCGCTGCCGGGTTATGTCGCCGGCGCCGCCATCGTATTCATGCGAGCGTTCGAAGATCTCGGCACGCCGCTGATTCTGGGGGTAACCAACATGCTGGCACCGTTGACGTACCTGCGCGTGATGTCGGTCGGTGTGGATGATCCGCTCAGCTATGTCATCGCCATGATCATGTTAGCGTTCTCCGCCTTGACCTTGTACCTGGCAGGCTATTTCCTGCGCGACAAGGATAACGCCTATATGCCGTACCTGGGCGGAGGGGTCATGTTGCCGGTGCCTGCACGGCCCGTGCTCGGCCGCTGGCCGACAGTATTCAGCTATGGTTGGGTTGTGGTGACGTTGCTGTTCGTGCTGTTGCCTCATTTGGGCCTGTTATCGTTGTCGCTGGCGGACATCTGGAGTTTTTCGATCCTGCCAGACTCATGGACGACGCGCAATTACGACACTATTGCCACGGATTCGGGCGCGGCGCTGATCAATACCTTCCTGTACTGCGGTCTGGCGGCGGGCATCGACGTGACGCTTGGCGGCGTCATTGCCTATGTCGTCCTGCGCACGCGTTTGGCGGGACGCAATGTGCTTGCTCGCTTGGCCGGTGTCTCGCTGGCCGTACCCGGCATGGTGCTGGCACTGGGCTACCTGCGCTTCTTTCGTGACATCAACGTTCCGTTATCGGAGGCGCCGTTCTCCTCTACCTGGGGAATGATCGCGCTCGCCTACGCGGTGCAGCAACTGCCCTATGTCGTCAAGGTCTGTATGACCGCCTTACAGGCCATCGATCCGAATCTGGAAGCGGCCGCCGAGAATTTGGGATCGACACGCACACGCGTGCTGCAGAGAATCGTGATTCCATTAATGGCGGGAGGCTTGTTGCTTGGGTTCGTGGTCAGTTTCATGGCGGCGGCGACCGAGCTGCCCATAACCATGTTGTTGAGCAACAACGAAGCGCAAGCCCCGATGAGCTATGAAATTTATTTGTACATGCAGAGCGTATCGGGGCGCGGGCCAGGTGCGGCGTTAGCGATCGTGGCCATCGCGGTCGTCGCGATATGTGCCAGCATTATCCATATCTTGTTGCGGCGCCGGTTGCGCAGCACCACCGCAATGCCCTCATGAAGGAGACCATTGACCGATGATTCCTAACCGGATCTCCATTGAATGCAGGCATGTGCGACTGAGTCACGAGCACGGCGGGAAGCCGGTGCTGCGCGACATCAATTTACGCATCGAGCCAGGCGAATTTTTCGTCTTGCTGGGTGCGTCCGGTTCCGGCAAGTCGAGCTTGCTGCGCATCATCGCGGGACTGAACCAGGACTTCAGCGGGGCATTGCTGCTGGACGGCAAGGACGCCGCTGGCATTGCGCCGCATCTGCGCAATATCGGCATGGTGTTCCAGGATTACGCCCTCTGGCCGCATATGAGTGTGCGCGACAACATCGCGTATGGATTGGTGGAGCGCCGTCTGCCCAAGCCGGAGATCCAAGAGCGGGTAGGCAAGGTGCTGGAGCGGGTCGGACTGACGGAATTCGCCGCGCGCTACCCGAATCAACTGTCCGGGGGGCAGCAACAACGGACGGCATTGGCACGCGCCATCGTCATTGAGCCGCGCGTCCTGTTGCTGGACGAGCCGTTCTCCAATCTTGACCATGGCCTGCGAGGCCAGTTGCGGCAAGAATTGCGCGCATTGCAGCGCAGTCTCGGCATCACCACGGTCTTCGTGACGCACGATCAGGAAGAAGCCATGGCGATGGCCGATCGCATGGCGGTGATCGACAACGGCGTGGTGCAGCAGATTGGCACGCCGGCGGCGCTGTATGACTACCCTGGCAACAGTTTCATGGCCGGCTTCGTCGGCGACGCCAACCTGCTGAGCGGCGTCATCGAACGCGTCAACGGCGACATGCTGCGTTTTCATTCATCGCGGCTGGAGGATCTATATCTGCCGAACCATCGGGACGCGCACTTGGGCAACTGCATGATCGGCTTCCGTCCGCACGCCATTCGCATCAACGTCGGCGACGCGCAGCGCGATGGAGCCCTGGTCTGGCTGAAAGGAGCGGTGGAAAACAGCGAATTTTTCGGCGCGATGACGCGTTACAGGGTTCGTGTGGGAGAAGTTCTCATCGTCGCCGACCAGATGCACTATGCAGGACTGGCTCCGTTCCCTGTCGGGACGACCGTCAGTCTCGGCATCGCGCCGTCGCAGATTCGCTATCTGCCTTTGTGACGCGCCGGTCATCATGGAAATCTATCAACTCCGCACCTTCGCGATCGTTGCCCGGCTAGGCCATATCACCCGGGCAGCGGAAGTGCTGCATGTAACCCAGCCTGCCGTCACCGCCCATATCAAGGCGCTGGAGCAAGAACTTGGCATTGCCTTGTTCGATCGCAGCCACGGACGCATCACGCTGACGAAGGGCGGCGAATTGTTGTTGCCGGAAGTCGAAAAGACCCTCGCGGTATTCAATTCGGTCCTCAGCAAGGCAAAGGAAATGAAGGGCGAGGTGAGCGGCAAGGCCGTGATCGGCACGCTGGGCGATCCAGACTTCCTGCGACTTGGCAGTTTCCTCAACGGCTTGCATGCCGCGCTGCCCCTGCTCGAGATCAAGACGCGCTCTAGTCCATCCGGTCTGATGCTTGACGAAATCGTGCGCGGCGACCTGAGTGCAGGGTTTTACCTGGGAAGAGTGAATGACCGCAACCTCGCCACGTTGCCCCTGCGCGGCGTGCTCTATCGCATCGTCGCCCCGATGTCCTACAATGATCGCCTGCCGGGTTACGGCTGGCGCGAAATCGCGGCGTTGCCGTGGATAGGCGCACCGTCGCTAAGCCACATGCACGAGCTCCTGGTGACGCTGTTCAGCGGGCAGGGCGTGACGCCGAACGTGATCATTGAAACAGATGAGCTGAGTTCGCTTGACAGTCTCGTGCGCGCGGGTGTCGGCCTGTCATTGATGCGTGAAGACCTCGCGTTGGCGGCGGCGGAAAGAAGCGAGCTGGCCATCTGGAGCCATGGCGCCGTCGACAGCCAGCTCTCTTTCGTTTACCTCGCGGCGGCCGAATCCGAACCCATCCTGGTGGGCATGCTATCGGTGATCCGCGAGGTCTGGCGCATCATGGCATGAGCGGCTCCGCCGCGAGCAACGCGGGTGAGGGTGGGCGGGGCAGCGGCGTCTGTGCCGATGTCTGCGGCTGAAGGCGGATCCGGGCGACATTCGCGGGGAGCGAGAAGGCGCTCACTGCCACCTTCAGATGGTGCGCCTGGGCCCGCATCTGTTCCGCGGCGGCGGCAGATTGCTCGGCCAAGGCTGCATTTTGCTGGGTCATCTGTTCGGTATCGGAGATGGCTGCGCCGATCGCCTGGATCCCGGTGCTCTGCTGCTGGCCCGCATCGGCAATGTTGCGCATGATCGTGCTGACCTGGTCCACGCTGCCGAGAATTTCCTCCATCGTCGCACCGGCTTCCGCCACGAACCGGCTGCCGTCTTCGATGCGGTCGACCGAATCTGCGATCAGCGCCTTGATTTCACGCGCCGCGCTGGCGCTGCGTTGCGCCAGGTTACGCACCTCTGCTGCCACCACCGCGAAGCCACGCCCCTGTTCGCCGGCGCGGGCCGCTTCCACCGCGGCATTGAGCGCAAGGATATTGGTCTGGAAGGCGATGCCGTCAATGACCCCCGTGATGGTGCCGATCTTTCCTGAGCTATCCTTGATCGCCGCCATCGTCGACACCACGCGCCCGACGACATCCGCTCCTTTTCTGGCAACCTCGGAGGTGACATCCACCAGCTGGCTGGCCAGCTGCGCATTGCCGGCGTTTTCATCGACCGTGGCGATCAGTTCCTCCATAGCGCAGGCGGCTTCTTCCAGTGTCGCAACCTGAGCCTCGGTCCGGCTGGACAACTCGGCATTGCCGCCGGCGATGTGCGTGGAACCCAGGGCGATGGATTCACCCGACTGGCGGACCTCAAGCACCAATGACGCGAGTTGCCGGGTCATGTCCTGCAGCGCGTCCACCAGTTGACCGGTCTCGTCCTGCCGTTCCGCTTCGATTTGCGAACTCAGATTGCCGGTCGCGACATCGCGCGCCAGTTGGACCGCCTTGGCCAGCGGCCGGGTAATCGAACGGCTGAGCCGCCACGCAAAGAGCAGGCAACCGATGCTTACCAACACGCCTAGCGTCACCAATAGCTTGAAACTGGAGCGATAGGAGGCATTGATCAGGTCGCTGTTGTGGTCGATTTCACCGCGCTGCAGCGCCAGCAGGTCCCCGAGCTTCTCCAGATAGGCGCGCGCGGCCGGTATGAACTGCTCTTGCAACACGCGCTCGGCATCCTCCTGTCGACCTTCTTTCTTGAGCTCGCCGATAGCGTCGCGATGCTTGTTGAAATTGTCCCGCACCACGCCGATTTGCTCATAGATCCGTTTTTCTTCTGGCGTACTGAGGCGGTTTTCCACCGCCGTTTTCAACTCCAGTGAGCGCTTGCTGGCCTGCTTGGCGTCATCCGCAAAAAAGACAGCGAGGCTCGCATCGCTGCTTTTGGCGATGGCGATGGTGCGCTTGATGCCGGCAAATATGTTGCCATGCCAGTCGCTCACCAGGCGCTCCTTCGCAAGTGACCGGCGCATCATCGTGTCGGTAGCTTCGGCTACTTCGCTGAGGCTGGTCAACCCAGCCACGATGGACACGAGAGACAGCAGCAGGATGACAGCGAAGCCGGTAGCCAGTCGTTGTCCGATCGACAGGTGCGAGATGGTTTTCATGATCCTCACCGCGCGGTGTTGATGGCGGACCGGGACGATGCTCCGGCAGTCGTCGGCGCATTCGTCGCCATGCCGGCTTCATCCGGCCAGATGATGCGCAACAGATTGGCGCTTCCCGTTACGCCGACCGGCGTGCCCGCCACCAGCAAGATCGGCTTGCCCTGCTGCTGGAAGTCCTGTTCAGCCGCCACCAACGCCGCGCGCTGGATCATATCGTCGACATCCTGCGGCTGCTGCGAACAGATGGAATGCACGCCCCAAGCCAACGTTAGCATGCGCGCCACCTGCATATCCGGCGTCAGGCTCAGGACAGGCGTCCAGGAGCGCTCATGCGCCACGCGCAGGGTGGTCGAACCGGAGGTCGTATAGGCCACCGTTGCGGCCAGCGGCAAAACCTGCGCCATCGCGTGGATCGCTGCACACAACGCATCGGTGGCGTCGCCGCTGCGATGAGAAACCGGAGCCAGCGGGCGGGTCAGCGAGGCGACGCGTTGCAATCTTCCGAGTCCCTGCCCTTGCTGCAAATCGCGTTCGCTGGCGGCGATGATGCGGTTCATCATCTGCACCGCTTCGACCGGATAAGCGCCCGAGGCGGATTCTGCGGATAACATCACCGCGTCGGCGCCGTCGTAGACCGCCGTTGCCACATCGCTCGTCTCGGCACGGGTAGGCGTCGGCGACGAGATCATTGACTCCAGCATCTGCGTCGCCACCACCACCGGCTTGCCGGCCTGGCGGCAAGCGTGCACGATGCTCTTCTGCAAGCCCGGCACGTCTTCCGGCGGCATCTCCACGCCAAGGTCGCCGCGCGCCACCATCAGGCCGTCGGCTACGGCGATGATTTCGTCCAATTGGTCGATCGCCGAGGGCTTTTCCAGCTTGGCCATGATCGAGGCACGTCCCTTGACTATCTGCTTCAACTCCTCGATATCGTCGGCGCTTTGCACGAACGACAAGGCAATCCAATCGACTCCCAGCGCCAGTCCGAAATCGAGGTCGATGCGATCCTTCGGCGTCAGCGCAGACAAGGGCAGGATCGCGGTCGGCACGTTCACGCCCTTGCGGTTCGAAATAATGCCGTTATTGAGCGCAAGCACGCGGCAATAGTCGGAACCGCTTTCCACCACGCTGAAACGCAACTTGCCGTCATCCACGAGGAGCTGGTCGCCTGGCCTAACCGCTTCATAGATTTCCGGGTGCAGCAGCGGCGCGCGGGTCTGATCGCCCGGACTTGGATCAAGATCGAACCGAAAGTCCTGGCCGGCGCTCAGTTGCGCATAGCCGAGATGGAAGGTTCCCACGCGCAGCTTGGGGCCTTGCAAATCCATGAGGATGGCGATAGGGCGATCGAATTCGCGTTCCAATGCACGGATGGCGAGGTAACGTGTCTGCTGTTCCTTGTGGGAACCGTGGCTGAAATTCAGGCGAAAGACGTCGGCCCCCGCCAGGAACAACGCGCGTAGCAATTCCGGTTCGGTGCTTGCGGGGCCAAGGGTGGCGACGATCTTAGTTTGACGGTTGCGACGGCCTTGCGGCTCCAGATGCTGCAATAGCGGTGCGGCGGCGTCGTGGTCGTTACCGAAAAGTGCGGTGGCATGGATGGTTGTGACGGTACTCAAGACGGCCGCCGGCGCCGAGCCTGCAGTGGTGTGAAATGTTGGCATTATTTTGTCCCCTTTATTGGTGCCGACACTATAGGAGAGAAGCCGCATGGCTTCCAATCACAAATATTTATACGGCGCCGTGAAAAACCTTATGAGGTCGGCCCGGGGAGGCTGCCAGAAAACAGAACAGGCGACGTCTGTCTCTGGTCATCGGCAGTTGCGATTACTCAGGCGACGGGCATAAGCAGCAACGCGCCTTCGCATAAATATTTGTGATTGGCTCCGCGAGACCTTATCTTTTATAGTGCAGCGGGTTGAACGCAGGGGATCAACAATGACAATATGAATTGCATATCGCCGTATCGGCACTGCCACCTCTTATCAACACGCCACATCAAAAAACTGCATGAGCCACGCTGCCGGACGGAACATATTCTTAGCAAGGCAGACGTCGCGCGCGGTTCTCATTCACTTCTTAAATCGGGTACACGGAACAATACATGAGTGCAATCGTTGATATTATCGGCCGTGAAATTATCGACTCGCGCGGCAATCCTACTGTCGAATGCGATGTCCTGCTGGAGTCCGGCGTATTGGGGCGTGCAGCAGTGCCGTCCGGCGCCTCGACCGGTTCGCGTGAAGCGATCGAACTGCGCGATGGCGACAAGAGCCGCTATTTCGGCAAGGGCGTGCTGCAAGCCTGCGAAAATATCAACACCGAGATCTCCGAAGCGATCATGGGCCTGGACGCCAACGAACAGGCTTTCCTGGACCGCACGCTGATCGACCTCGACGGCACTGAAAACAAGGCGCGCCTGGGCGCCAACGCCACGCTGGCCGTGTCGATGGCTGTCGCCAAGGCGGCGGCTGAAGAAGCCGGCCTGCCGCTGTACCGTTATTTCGGCGGCAGCGGTTCGATGCAGATGCCGGTGCCGATGATGAACGTCATCAACGGCGGCGCGCACGCAGACAACAATCTCGATCTGCAGGAATTCATGATCATCCCGGTCGGCGCACCGAGCTTCCGCGAAGCGATTCGCTACGGCGCCGAAGTGTTCCATACCTTGAAGAAAATCCTGCATGCCAAGGGCCTGGCGACTTCGGTCGGCGATGAAGGCGGTTTCGCGCCTAACGTGGCCAGCCATGAAGCAGCGATCCAGCTGATCCTGCAAGCGATCGAAGAAGCAGGCTACGAGCCGGGCACGCAGATCGCCCTGGGCCTGGATTGCGCCGCGAGCGAATACTACAAGGATGGCAACTACCATCTGGCAGGTGAAAACATGGTGCTGACACCGGCGCAGAAGACCGGTCTGCTGGCATCGTGGTGCGACAAGTACCCGATCATCAGCATCGAAGACGGCATGGCCGAAAACGACTGGGCCGGCTGGAAGCTCCTGACCGAAACACTGGGCAAGAAGGTCCAGCTGGTCGGCGACGACCTGTTCGTCACCAACACCAAGATCCTGAAAGAAGGCATCGACAAGAACATCGCTAACTCGATCCTGATCAAGATCAACCAGATCGGCACCCTGACCGAGACCTTCGCCGCCATCGAAATGGCCAAGCGCGCCGGCTACACCGCGGTGATCTCGCACCGTTCGGGCGAAACCGAAGACTCGACCATCGCCGATATCGCCGTCGGCACCAACGCGCTGCAGATCAAGACCGGCTCGATGTCGCGTTCGGACCGCATGGCCAAGTACAACCAGTTGCTGCGTATCGAGGAAGAGCTGCGCGATATCGCCGGCTACGCCGGCAGCAAGGCGTTCCCTCATCGGCGCTGACAGGCAGGCCAAGGCCCAAGGACCACGTCGTCAGGCGAGTCACGATCCGCACGTAGCATGACGTGTGCGCGACCGGTAAGCGCATCATTTGTCATGCAATCTATTGGTCTTGGCGCTTGCGTTCAGGAGAGCAAGCGCCTTTTTTATTTTGCGGGCAGCCCAGCTTTCGCGATTCAGGAAATATCATGACGCCGGCCGCTGCCCCTGCATTTGTTTTGTGTTTACAATCCCAAGCTGTAGCAGATTTTTCCTCGCATCCCAGTTGTTTTATGTTTCCGACCAGCGACGCCATACCATGGAAATTTATCAACTTCGCGCTTTCTTGACCGTTGCCAGCACAGGTCACTTGACGCGTGCCGCTGAGATCCTGAATCTCACACAGCCGACCGTCAGTAAGCAAGTCAAGGCCCTTGAGGAAGAACTCGGCGTGACGCTCTTCGAGCGTACTTCCAGCGGCATGACGATCACCAAGCCGGGGGAGCTTCTGCTGGAGCATGCGCGCAAGACTCTCAGCAATGCCGTTGATCTGGTCAACACGGCCAGGAAGATGCAAGGAGAGGTGGCTGGAACGGTACGCCTGGGGACCATTATCGATCCGGACTATATCCGTCTCGGAATGCTCTTGCGGCACATTGTCAGCTTTTATCCGAAAATGGAAATCAGGCTGGCGCATGGTATTTCCGGCTTCATCATGGAGCAGGTCGCCGCACGCAAACTGGACTGCGGTTTCTATCTTGGTGAAGTCGATGATCCGGCCATGTGCACGTTGCGATTGAGCACGCTGACCTATCTGGTCGTAGCGCCGCCCACTTGGGCTGGAAAAATCGCTGAAGCAGGCTGGCGAGAGATTGCTGCCATGCCTTGGGTGGGTACGCCGGTGTATAGTTCGCAGCATCGCCTGGTGCGGGAGATGTTTCAGGAATACGGGGGGGAGCAGACGACCGTAGCGGAAGCGGACCAAGAATCTTCCATGGCAAGTCTGGTCAAGATGGGTGTCGGTCTGTGCCTATTGCGTAACGACGTCGCCATGGCAGCACAAGGGAAAGGGGAGCTGGTCATCTGGGACAAGATAGAACAGCACTGCGCCTTGTCTTTCATTTATCTGAAAAGCTGTTCCAGCGATGTCGGCGTCAGTACGTTGCTAGGCGTCATAAAGGACGTCTGGGGCATCGACGATATCAAGGCATAGGAAGTCCATTCGCGGATCGAAAGGGCGACGTACCGATTGAATGACATGCCTGACAGGATCAGGCTCTGCCGGACGGTTTCTTGTGTAGCCCTTTAAATCCGAGTCCGTTACACCTGCGCCAACCGCAACAAGTTAGTACTCCCCGGCTGCCCAAAAGGCATGCCGGCGGTGATGGCGATCTGATCGCCTTTCTTCGCAAATCCTTCCCTCAATGCCGTTTGGCATGCCGCGCTGACCATCTCGCTTTCGTTGTGGATCTGGTCGCTGATCGTTGAATGCACGCCCCACACCAGTGCCAGTTTTCGTGCCGTTGCAATCTTCGGTGTAATGCTCAGGATCGGCGCCATCGGGCGTTCGCGGGCAGCGCGCAGGCTGGTGTGGCCGGAGCTGGTGTAGGTCACGGTGGCCGTGGCGCCGACGATGCGCGTGACGTCGCGCAGCGCTGAACAGATGGCGTCGGAACTGTTGGACTGCGGCGTTTCCTGCTGGGCGTCGATCATGTTGCGGTAAAGCGGGTCGCGTTCGACTTCGCCGATGACGCGGTCCATCATGGCGACCGCTTGCAACGGATAGCTGCCGTTGGCGGATTCGGCAGACAGCATGACGGCGTCGGAGCCGTCATAGATGGCGCTGGCGACGTCGGAGACTTCGGCGCGCGTCGGCACCGGGCTGGTGATCATCGATTCCAGCATCTGGGTAGCGATGATGATCGGCTTGCCCTGCTGGCGGCAGGCGCGCAGGATGCGCTTTTGCGTGCCGGGCACGCGCTCGGGCGGCAGCTCGACGCCGAGGTCGCCGCGCGCGACCATGATGGCGTCGGAGGCCTGGACGATTTCGTCGAGGCGGTCGAGGGCCGCGGGTTTTTCCAGTTTGGACAGCACGGCGGCGCGGCCGTTGATCAGGGCGCGGGCTTCGTGCACGTCTTCCGGACGCTGGACGAAAGATAATGCAATCCAGTCGACGCCGAGTTCCAGTGCAAAGGACAGATCGCGCTTGTCCTTCTCGGTCAGCGCGGGAATCGGCAGCACGGCATCGGGTACGTTGACGCCCTTGCGGTCGGACAAGGCGCCGCCGTTGATGACCCACGTGCGGATGCGTTGGCCGTCGCTGTCCAGCACCTGCAGGCGCAGTTTGCCGTCGTCGAGCAGCAGCGACTGGCCGGCGGCAATGACCTCGAACAGTTCGGCATGCGGCAGGCAGACGCGCGTGGTGTCGCCTGGCGTAGTGTCGCAGTCAAGCACGAACTCTTGCCCTGCTTCCAACTGAACCTTGCCGTCGGCGAATTGACCGACGCGCAGCTTGGGACCTTGCAGGTCGGCGAGGATGGCAATCGGCCGACCGACTTCGCGCTCGACCGCGCGCACGATCTCGAAGCGCGCATGATGGTCGGCGTGGGTGCCGTGGCTGAAGTTGAAGCGGAACACATCGGCGCCTGCTTCGAACAAGGCCTTGATCATGTCTTTGGTGGCGCTGGCGGGGCCGAGCGTGGCTACGATTTTTGCCTGGCGTTGACGTCGCATGGACGGTCTCCTTGGTGGTGTTGCTGTTGTTGCTGCTGTTGCTGTCGTTGGTATACGGCGTCGATGCCGGGAATTTCTTAAAGGATCAGGATGGCGCGGAAGTCATTGACATTGGTGCGCGTCGGGCCGCTGACGACGAGGTCGCCGAGCGCGCTGAAAAAGCCGTAGCCGTCGTTGTTCTCCAGCAGCGCCTTGGGATTCAGACCGAGTTCTTCGGCACGTTTCATTGAGTCCGGCTGATAGACGGCACCGGCGTTGTCCTCGGAGCCGTCGATACCGTCGGTATCGCAGGCGATCGCGTGCATGCCGGGTGCGCCATTGAGGGCGTTGGCGAGGCTGAGCAGGAATTCCGCGTTGCGTCCGCCGCGACCGGTGCCGCGCACCGTGACGGTGGTTTCACCGCCGGAAATCAGCACGCAGGGTTTCTTGAACGGCTGGTCGTATTGGGCGATCTGTCTTGCGATGGCGGCGTGCGCCAGGCCGATGTCGCGCGCTTCGCCTTCCATGTCGTCGGACAAGATGTAGGGAGTGACGCCGGCTGCGCGCGCAGCTGTCGCCGCTGCCTGCAAGGCTTGCTGGGCGGTGGCGATGACGTGGTGCTCATTCGTCTTGAGACGCGCGTCGCCGGGCTTGGGGGTTTCGCCGATGCCGGACTCGAGATGCGCTTGCACCGAGGGTGGGATCTCGATCTTGTATTTGCGCAGCACCGCCAATGCCTCGGCGCAGGTGGTGGCGTCGGGTAGTGTCGGGCCGCTGGCGATGATGCCGGGATCGTCACCGGGGATATCCGAGATCATCAGCGTTACCACGCGCGCCGGCGCACAGGCCAGCGCCAGCCGCCCGCCTTTGACGGCGGAGAGGTGTTTGCGGACGCAGTTCATTTCGAAGATGTTGGCGCCGCTTTTGAGCAGGGCTTTGTTGATGGCCTGCTTTTGTTCGAGGGTGATGCCTTCGGCGGGCAATGCCAGCAATGCGGAGCCGCCGCCGGAGATCAGGCAGAGGACGAGGTCGTCTTTGGTGAGGCCTTGCACCATCGCCAGCATGCGGGCGGCGGCTTTTCTGCCGGCTTCATCCGGCACTGGGTGGGAAGCTTCGACGACTTCGATGCGTTGGCAGTCGGCGCCGTGGCCGTATCTGGTCACTACCAGTCCTGATATTTTTTCAGGCCAATGCTGCTCTACTGTCTTGGCCATGGCTGCTGCACCTTTACCTGCGCCGATGACGATGGTTCTTCCTTGCTTTGGGGGCTCGGGCAGGAATGTCGGGAGGGATTTTTCTGCGCTTACTGCGGAGACGGCGGCGGTGTAGAGGTCTAGCAGGAATTGGCGGGGCGGTTGCAGCATTTTTATCTGTTTCTTCACTTGGGATCAGATCGTCTCTGATGTTGTTTTCTTTTTGCACGGGCCTTTGCCGGGAGACGGGACCTGGCCTGTCGTTCTCCACGGAGGTGAAGGGAGATACGCCGGGCCGATCGTCCCGCATGCCGCCGCGAATGAGGAACTTGACAGTAACGGAGTGATCGGCAGGGACGTCAGCCGGTTTTCTTCCCGGTCTGTTGCAACGGCAGTATCAACAACGCGCCGGTCAACAAGGCGCCGGCGACGATGTACATGCCGCTGTTGGTGCTCTGGGTTGCGTCCTTGAGCCAGCCGATGACGGATGGACTGACGAAACCGGCCAGGTTGCCGATCGAATTGATCATCGCGATACCCGCTGCAGCTGCCGTCCCGGACAGGATGGCGCTGGGATAGGTCCAGAATACAGGCATGGTGGCAAGCACGCCGGCGGTGCCGAGGGACAGCGCCGCCATGGCGAACATGACATTGGAGGCATACACGGTGCTGAGAAACAGGCCCGCGCCGCCGAGTACGCTGGCGATTGCGAAATGCCAGCGGCGTTCATGCATGCGATCCGAACTGCCGGCGTTGAGCAACATGGCCACGATGGCGCAGCCGTAGGGAATCGCGGTGAGAAGACCAACGTCAAGCGCGTTCTTGACGCCGCTAGCCTTGATCAGTGTAGGCAAGTAAAAGCCGACGCCGTACAAGCCCATCATGCAGCAGAAATAGACCGCAGCCAGCAACCACATCTTGCCGTCGCTGAAGACGCTGGCCGCCGAGTGTGCTTGCTTGGAGGACTCTTCGACTTTGATGTTTTCTTGCAGCAGCTGCTTTTCTTCGCTCGACAGCCATCGCGCGTCATGGATGCTATCGGGAAGGTAGATGATCGTGGCAATGCCGAGGATTAGCGATGGAATGGCTTCCAGCAGGAACAGCCATTGCCAGCCGGTCATCCCGTGCATGCCGTCGGACGCCTGGAGTATCCAGCCCGACAGGGGACCGCCCACCACGCCGGCAAACGGGATGCCGATCATGAACAAGGCGTTCATGCGGCTGCGGCGGCGTTGCGGAAACCAGTATGTGAGATACAGTACGATGCCGGGAAAGAAGCCGGCCTCGGCCACGCCCAGCAGGAAGCGCACGACATAGAACATTGTCGGCGTGGTCACGAACAGCGTGGCTGCGGACAGCAGCGCCCAGGAAATCATGATCCGGCCGATCCATATGCGTGCGCCGACCCGATGCAAAAGAATATTGCTGGGCACTTCGAAGAAGAAGTAGCCGATGAAAAAAATGCCTGCGCCCAAGCCATACACGGTCTCACTGAAATGCAAGTCGCTGAGCATCTGAAGTTTTGCGAAGCCGACATTGACGCGATCAAGGTAGGCGGCAACATAACAAAGAAACAAGAACGGCAGCAGGCGCCAGGTCACCTTGGCGTAGGTTGCGTCTTCAAGCCGGCCGCGCGTCGCGTCGGAACTTGCGATATCGAGAGGGGATGGGTTCATGGTTGCCTAAAGATGAAGATGTCATTGATTTTTCTTATCGAATTTCGCATCGGTGGCGAAACAGCGTAAAGATAGGTGAAGGCAACCATGGGGTCTAATGAAAATTGGCCATGCACATCATGCGCGAAAAGCATGCAGCTTCGGCAGCGGCACGCCCGGAGAGCGCCAAAGACGTCCCGGGCGGCCGGGCGTCAGTGCAGCATGCGCCGGCGTACTCCCGCCAGCGGGGTGAACTGCCAGTTGCCCGATTCGGGAACGAACACGGCGCACTCTTCCACGGTGCCGACGCTGGTCCAGGCGTCGTGATACTGCGCGAGACCGACGATCTGCGCCTTTTGCAAAGCTTCACTGGCGCATCTGGCGAGGTCGATGTCCGACCAGTGTTGCAGCGAATGGACTTGCTCGGGATAGTTCAGTCCGCCGATGCGCTCCCACCATTCATGGATGAAGCTGAGTACATCCGCCTTGACGCGCAATTGGGACATCCCGTGCAATGGATGGTGCATGTCGAACGGCACCGGCAGCAAAGGAGTGATCAGCGTCTGGTTGGCGTCGAGCAGCAGATCGTTCGTGTCGGAAGCGAAGAAACCAAGCGCCAGCATGAGACGACGATCCGCCAGGGGGATGTTCGCCATCACCTGCGCCAGGTCGATGCGCTCCAGCCGTTGGCGGCGCCATCCGTGCATGCCAGCGGCGTGGAGCCGCTGGCAATAGATTTCGGCATCTAGCGCTGAGGCGAAGGTCAGTACGCCGCCTTCGCCGCGTACATTGATATAAAAAGTCCGGTCGCGGCCGACGAGATTGTCCCCGCCTTCGGGCGTCCCTGCCTGGGCCAGTCCCCACAACGGCAACGTCGGTTCGGGAGGCCGTAAAAACTGATCTTCCATGGTCGTCTGTCTTTCATCAAGTTGAGAACGCGTTTGGGCGATTCTGAAACAGGCCGGCTTGAGGCTGCAGGAGCTAAAAGACAATGCGCGCAGAACAGCGATGACGCGATCCGAGGATGCCGGCATGTGCGCTTTCGAGAGCATCGTGTCGCCGGCGAGGTTACCGATGAATGTCAGGCAGGCAAGCGCAGTTCCCTTTGCTGCATCACCGGGGAGTGCGCCATCAGCGCGACGGCGGACGGCGCTGCGACGATGACGGCGCCTGCTGTGTCCAGCAGCCACCTGACGACTTCCTCTTTGGATTCGACGCCAAGCATGACGGCGCCGAGCGAGCCGTTGGCGTGCATCAGCAGCATGCGGGCCTTGCCGCCGTTGCAACGGAAGCGCTGTACCAGTCGCTTGCATTGCTCTGCCGTCGCGGCAGAGGGAAATATTGTCGGCGATGGCCGCCATTTGTCGACGTTGCCGCCCCACCAATAGCTGCTGTGACGGTCATGGATGAGCAGGATCAGGGCGCGTCGGTTGGGGCGCGCGTGTTGCGAACGGAGGAAAGCTTCATCCAAGGAAAGAAGGGGATACATGGTTGTTTCTGTTCCAGGTGCTACATCATCTTCAACGCGCGTGCGGCGTCGTCCAGCGTCAGCCGCAGCTTGCCGACGAGCTCGTCGATCTCGGCGCGCGTGGCCACCAGGGCGGGCGCCACGATCAGGCGCGCCGCCGTGGTGCGCAGGATCAATCCGTGTTCCAGCGCCTTGCGCATGCAATACAGACCCACCATGTTTTCATTGGAGAAGCGTTGGTCCTTGTGCCGGCCGTAAGCCAGCTGAAGTGCCGCCACTGCGCCCGCGCCATGGATCTCGGCGACCAGCACGTGGCCGCCAAGGACTTCGCGCAGGCAGCGCTGCAGATAGGGGCCGGTGTCATTCTCGACCATGTCCACGATGCCGCCATCGTCCAGCAGGCGCAGCGTCGCCAGTGCCACTGCCGCCGCCAGCGGATGGCCCTGATAGGTAAGGCCGTGCGCAAATGTGCCGCCGCAGTCGGCCAGCGTATCGGCGATGCGCTGCGTCAGGACCAGGCCTCCCATCGGCACGTAGCCGGAGGTCAGGCCTTTGGCGATGGTCATCATGTCTGGCGCGAAGCCGAAGTATTCGTGCGCGAACCAGCTGCCGGTGCGGCCGAAGCCGCCGACCACTTCGTCGGCGCAGAGCAGCACATCGTATCGGGTGCAGATGCGCTGGATCTCGGGCCAGTAGCTGGCCGGCGGAAAAATGACGCCGCCCGCGCCCTGGAATGGTTCGGCGACAAACGCACCGACCCGGTCTGCGCCCAGTTCCAGTATTTTTGCCTCCAGCTCGCGTGCCGCGTGCACGCCGAACGCGGTCTCGTCCTGGGCATCCCGGAGGCCGAACCGATAAGGCTCGTCGATGTGGTGAACGTCGTCGATCATGCCGCCGCTCAGTTCGTGCATCAGTTTCATGCCGCCCAGCGAGGCGGAGGCAATGGTAGCGCCGTGGTAGCCGTTATGGCGTGCGATGAGGATTCTCTTGCCGGGCTTGCCGGCCAGCTGCCAGAACCGGCGCACCAGCTTGATCATGAGGTCGTTGGCCTCCGATCCCGAGTTGGTATACAGGACCCGGCTGAAAGGCGAAGGGAGGAGATCGAACAGTTTGGCCGACAATTCAGCGATGGCCGGATTGGTCGTGTTGAAGTACTGGCTGCAATAGGACAAGGTCTCCATCTGCGCGGCGGCGGCGGCGATCAGTTCGGGCCGGCCATAGCCGAGCGCAGTGCACCACAGGCCGGACAAGCCGTCGAGGAACTTGTTTCCGTGTTCGTCCCAGAGGTACACCCCGGCGCCCCTGACCATGACGCGGGCATCGGCGGCCTTCAGGAACTTATGATCTTCAAAAGGCAACAGATGCCGCGATACGTGGATGTCTTTGTAATCCTTCTTGGCCAGGAATTGGCCGACAAAATCGTTCATGGCAGGTCCGGAATAGAGGAAGAAATGACCGCCGCGGGTCTTGCAGGGCGGCGCCGTTAGCGCGTTTTCAACGCATTTTTTGACGTTTAGCGTGAGTGACCATCGTGGCGGAGCGGTTCCATGCCGATTGGCGCACTGTCCGGCAATCCGGCCGGCACGACAACCTGGGAGCAGCAATGAAAGCAATAGTGACCGGCCACAGCCGTGGCCTTGGCGCGGCGATCGCCGCCGAACTGCTGCAGCGCGGCGTTGCGGTGCTGGGATTGGCGCGCCGGCCCAATGCCGGCTTGCAGGCGCGTTTTCCGCAGCTGCTGACGCAGCATGCGATCGATCTGGCCGATACCGCTGCGCTGCTGGCCTGGCTGGAGACGCGCGCACCGGCGGCGTTCCTGCGCGGAGAAGACATTGCTTTCCTGGTCAACAATGCCGCCACCGTGCACCCGATGGGCGCCCCGGACCAGCTGGCTGCGGCGACGCTGGCGCAAGCGCTGGCGCTGAACGTCAGCGCGCCGCTGCTGCTGGCCGGCGCGGTCGCCGCCGCCGACGCCGCTCAGCGGCGCATCCTGCACATTTCCAGCGGCGCCGGCCGCGACGCCTTCGCCGGCTGGAGTGCATATTGCTCGGCAAAGGCGGCATTGGACCATCATGCGCGCGCCGCAGCGCTCGACCGCCGGCAGGGGCTGCGCATTTGCAGCCTGGCGCCGGGCGTGTTCGATACCGACATGCAGGCTGAAATCCGTGCGACGGAAGATCGCCTGTTCCCGTTGCGCGAACGTTTTCTGGAACTCCTGCGCGACGGCCGGCTGGTCGGCGTTGCGGCCGGCGCATCACGCGTCGTCGATTTCCTGATGGCCGACGGTTTCGGCAGCGCGCCGACTGCGGCATTGTCCTGATTCGCATCGCGGCAAGCCGGCCTCGGCCATGTGCGTTCGCAAATAAAAGTCGCCCGCGCCGATCCGGGGAGGAACCGTGCGTTGGCACATGTCCACTTATCCATGCTTACGTTAAGCATTTTTTCAAAGGAGAGATGATGGCCCAGATTCCCAATCCACTGAATGTAGTCACTAACCCCGTGGGAGCAGTCCTCGACCCTATCGGCACGGTACTGGGCGGCGGCCAGCCGCCCCCGCCACAGTCCGGAGACATCGACTGAATTGCCGGTTGACGCTTCCGTTTTCCTCATTTCATCCACGTCTTGTCCGTAGCCGGGCGCTCGTCCGGCTACTCATCGCGCGACGCGCCGCCGGCGACCGTCGTCCACGCCGTGACGGCATATAAGAAAATTGCAGGGAAGGCCGCATGACGATAGAACGCTATCGCGCCTTGATCGACCGCTTGTGCATCCGCTTCAACATCCAGAAGCCGGGACCGGCCAGCCAGGTCGCGCACCTGAACGCCTACGGTGCACATTTCACGCTTTTTTTCGGCGGCTTGCTGGCGCCCGACAGCATGCTGGTGCACTGCGATTTCGGCGCCGTACCGGCGCCGCCGCGAGACCCGGCGTTGCTGCGCCTGCTGGAAATCAATACCTATCTGTTCGGCGCCCACCAGGCGACCTTCGCCTACGATGCGGAGCGCGATCGCCTCGTGCTGATCTGTCGGGTCCGGCTGCAGTACGCCACCTTGCATTCAGTGCTGGAGACGCTGGAGCATTTCTCCGTCATGGCACGCGACTGGGAGCGCAATCGCTTTTTGCACGACTGAGGAAACGGCGCCGGCCGGGCCGGGGACGGGAGGGCGATGGGAGAGCAAAGTTCGGGGAAAGATGCGTGTATGCGGAAGGCGGGAATGATACGTGCCGGTGAGCCGCGATGGGCGCGCAGGCACGGCCTGCGGCGGCCCGGACGGACCGCCGCGAAGGCTGCTTAACCGCCCTGGATGTCGCCGTTGGCGACCATATGCTCGCCGTCGCCTTTGCCCTTCATTGCTTCCAGTTTGGCGGGATCGACGCCGAGCATCTTCGCCAGCTTTTGCAGTTCCTCGTCGGTGATGGTGCCGTCCTGCAGCTTTTTCAGCAGCTGCTGCATGTCTTCGGAACCGCCGCCTTCTCCGCCTCCCGCACCTTGCGCCTGCTGGTTGGCGTCGGCCCGGTTTTGCAATTCCTTGGTAATGGCGTCCTTCTGCCATTGCTCGGTGCTCGGGTCGCTCAGCTTGCTCAACAGGGAATCTGTCGACTGGGTTTTCAAACCATTGGAATAGGAATTCATTTCCCCTGCGGAGGGGATGTTGCTCGGCCCGGTGCCGGCGGCGATCGTGAAGCTCATGGTGGTTCCTTAACGTGGGGTTGATCGAACATCGCTACTGCTTCAATGGGTAGCGCCCCGCGGCGCAAGAGTTCCACCGTGTCCGGCGAGGATGGAACCGCGGGGCGCCGGACGCGACCCATGTCGGCAGGGAGGTGGGACGGTCGGTTTTGCGGAAGCAGGAAGAAGTTTTTTGCACGACGTGGAACCAGCGGATTTTGTTGCTCCACTTATCGGCGACCGTCTCGTTTTCTTGGTGTGGCTTGGGCGGTGTTTTTTAATTTTTACGGAGGTTATCATGGCAGTAACAGGAGCAGCAGCAGGTGCCGGTGCGGGTCACGCTATTGTCGACCAGGAAATGACGAATGCAGCTCAGGAAGCGGTGGATGCCGACAACGTAAAGCTGAAGATTGAAAAGAGCGGTCGTACCAATTCGAAGGACCTGGCCGGCGGCTGACCACTTTTTTCGGGCGCAAGCCCTACGGGACGGGGGACCGCTTGCGCGCATCCCGTCCCGGCAATTTCCAGAAGTGCGGCGCCGTGCACGCGGCGTTGTCCCGTTTCATCCAGTTACCGGTTCGCCGGAAAGGAGCACCATGTCGACCTTCCAAAGTCAGCTCGGCCAGAGCTACGCCAGCGAGAATCCGACCATGCGCCAGGGAGCCAGCCCGACCGTCCAGGCTGCGCAAGCGGGCGCCGCGCAAGCGGTGGAATTCCAGCTATGGGTTTCGCAGCAGGCGTCTTCGCTGGCGAAGCTGAAGATCTTCAACACCATGGCGAAGAACGTCAACGATCAGCAATGAACAATCCTCGCGGCGGCGCAGGCAGGTGTCGCCGCCGCGAGCCCGGCAAATCGTCCTGGCCCGCGCAGGCGCTTGTCGTCGGCGTCCGGGCCGGCAGCAGCAAGGAGTTCCGTATGGCCATTGCAGCAACTTCCCTCGCCGGCGACGGCGATCCTGGCTCGACCACTGCGGCGGCCGCGCGTCGCGCTTCCAAAAAGGCGCGTGCCGACCAGCAGGCTGTGGCCGATGCACAGACCGACGTCGACAACGTCAATATTTTCGCGAAATTCCTCAAGAAGGCGGAAGACGGCGCCCAAGCTGCGTTGTAACAACTGCTTCCTCCATGGCGCGAAGCGCGACCGGAACCCGGCTGCGCTTCGCGCCTGTTCGCATGCGTGCGGATGGCCGTCCTGAGCTGCCGGCTTCCCGCACGGACCGTCCTGTTGCACAGATTTCCGGTGGAACTATCGCGCACGGACGGCCACTTAAAAGCGAGTCCGTGAGGGCCTGTTGCGGTTGACGGGGATGTGGATGAACCCGGTGCAGGTCCGATGTCCGCCAGCGGACGACGAGACGCAACTGAGACGTTTGAGTACCCACCCCATTTCGGAGAAAAGCATGTCGGCCATCGTTACCACCACCACTACCACCACGTACTATGAAGGGGGAAAATTCCCCGGCTACATCCCGCCGCCTTATCCCGGCAACGAAGGCGGGGCATACGATATCGGCGGAGGCGGCTATGGCAACATGAAGCCGGATCAGATCGCGGCCTGGATCAACAACCTGCCGGTGCCGGACGGCATCAAGAATTACCTGCGCAACATGATGGGCGTGGGGACGCAAGGCGCCTTGCCGTCCGACGCCAGCGCAGCCAAGACCATCAACCAGTTCCAGAAGGACCATGATATCGGCTTGCTGTCGGTGCAGCAGATGCAACAGATCGCCGAGACCGGCTATTTTACCGACAAGAACGGCAAGACCATCCAGGCCCCGCCCGAAGTGCAGGCCGCCGCGCAAGCCTTCATGGCCAACAATGGCGCGTTGTTCAAGAAAATGGAAAGCGCCACCGACGGCAAGCATGATGGCCAGCTCGGCATGGGCGATTACGACAAGGCGATTTCCGCCGGCACCATTTCGTCCAATCCGGCCGACCCTGCCACCAGCAGCCGGCCGCAGGTGTACGGCATTCCGTCGGGCGGTTTCATGGATGCCGTGATGAACGGCCATGTCTCGCCCAACCGTCCTTCCGAATACGGTGCCGCCAAGACCATCAACCAGTTCCAGCAGGATCATGACATCGGCCTGCTCAACATCAGCCAGATGCACCAGATCGCCGAGACCGGCTACTTCACCGACAAGAACGGCAAGACCATCCAGGTGCCGCCTGAGGTGCAGGCTGCGGCACAGACCTTCATGGCCAACAATGCCGAATTGTTCAAGAAGCTGGAAAGTGCTACCGACGGCAAGCATGACGGCCAGCTCGGCATGGGCGACTTCGGCGAAGCCAAGAACGACGGTACCATTTCGCCGTACAACGATGCACCGCCACCGTATTCGCCCTATCCGAGCGGCAACCAGCCTGGCGCTTATCCGCCGCCTTATCAGGCCCAGCCCGGCGCGTTCCAGCCAGGCATGCCGCAGGGGGGGGCGCCGCTGCCGTCGGAGTCCGGTGCGGCCAAGACCATCAACCAGTTCCAGAACGACCACGACATCCAGCTGATTTCCGCGGCGCAGATGCAGCAGATCGCCGAGACCGGCTACTTCACCGACAAGAACGGCAAGTCCATCCAGGCCCCGCCGGAAGTGCAGGCTGCCGCACAAGCCTTCATGGCCAACAACGGCGAGCTGTTCAAGAAAATGGAAGCCGCCAAGACCGGCAAGCACGATGGGGAACTGGGCAAGGCCGATTATCAGGCGGCCATCGACGACGGCACCATTTCGTCGGGCAACGGCGGTCCGCCGGTGGTCGATCGCACCGGCCAGTTCGGCGCGCCGCAAAACGGCGGCTATGCGCCGCCGCCATACTCGGTGCAGCCGCCGGCTTATCAACCCGGCGCTTACCCTCCGGGCATGCCGCAGGGCGGTACGCCGTTGCCGTCGGAGTCCGGCGCAGCCAAGACCATCAACCAGTTCCAGAACGACCACGACATCCAGCTGATTTCCGCGGCGCAGATGCAGCAGATCGCCGAGACCGGTTACTTCACCGACAAGAACGGCAAGTCCATCCAAGCCCCGCCGGAAGTGCAGGCTGCCGCGCAAGCCTTCATGGCCAACAACGGCGAGCTGTTCAAGAAAATGGAAGCCGCCAAGACCGGCAAGCACGATGGGGAGCTGGGCAAGGCCGATTATCAGGCGGCCATCGACGACGGCACCATTTCGTCGGGCAACGGCGGTCCGCCGGTGGTCGATCGTACCGGCCAGTTCGGCGCGCCGCAAAACGGCGGCTATGCGCCGCCGCCATACTCGGTGCAGCCGCCGGCTTATCAGCCCGGCGCCTACCCTCCGGGCATGCCGCAGGGTGGTGCGCCGCTGCCGTCGGATTCCAGCGCAGCCAAGACCATCCATCAGTTCCAGGACGATCACGACATCCAGCTGATTTCCGCGGCGCAGATGCAGCAGATCGCCGAGACCGGCTACTTCACCGACAAGAACGGCAAGACCATCCAGGTCCCGCCCGAAGTGCAGGCTGCCGCACAGGCCTACATGGCCAACAACGGCGAATTGTTCAAGAAGATGGAGTCGGCCAAGAAGGGCGAGTTCGACGGCGAGCTGGGCAAGGCCGATTATCAGGCCGCCATCGACGACGGTACGATCTCGGCGTGATCGCAGCGTAAAGAGAGTGTTGCAGTGATGCATGGCCACGCTATTTATGGGAAAGGATAAATGATGATTCGTGCAGTTTCCGCCGTCGCAGGCGGATTTTCCAACGCCCATGAACTGGCCGCGACCATGCGCTTGCATGCTCTGCTCAATGGCGGCCGCGGAAGCGCGGAGTGCGCGCCGACGGCGCGCCAGCTGGCCTTGCAATTGCCCACGCAGGCCCTCGGGAAAACTCCCGAGGGTCGCCGCGACATCAATTGGTATATTCGATTTTCCAGCGCCAGGCTGGCCTCGGGCCGTCGCCGTCACGGCAGCCGTCATGATCGCTTGAGCCCGGCCGACCATCCCGAGCAGGGGGAAATCCCGGTATGGCCGAAAATGCTCGGAGAAGAGCGCCAGGTGGTCAATCGCATCGACGGCGACAATCCGGCGGAGCGTCAGATTTCTGCAGACCGGGTCTACTCGCGTCGCGTCGGTGAAGCCGCCGGAGAGACGGCTGAACCGCCGCCTGTCGATGCCCGTCCGACGTTGCCTGTGGCCGTTTCGGGTTCCCTGGAACTGGCGCGCCGCAGCGCGGCCAGGGGATGGGGGCAATTGGCGCGCGCTTGCCAGGATGCAATGCCGGTGCAGTACGCCGGTGCGTAAGCAATGCGGGCAGGGCGCAGCGCCGTGCAAGCGGCAGGCGTGCCGCTGCAGAACGAACCGGCCAATGGCCGGAGTGGAATCACGTCAGTCAATTCATTACTTGTCGGGTGGATACCATGGATACAAAATCATTGTCGAATGAAGAGCAATCCCGCACTGTCGGCTGGAATGCGGAAATGGCCTGCTGGTGCACCTCGGCCCCTTTCCTGATACGCATCAACATGCTGGCCGATGATTTTCCCTGGCATCGCATACGCAGGCTCCAGCGCAAGTAAATCCTTCCGATTGCCGGCGTCGCGCCGGCGCGAACGCCGCTGAATCCGCCGCTGTGCTTGCTGCAGCCGCGGTCCGTCGGTCGCCCCCGCACGTTCCTGCATTTTTACTTTCTGCGACCGGCACATCCACGGAACCGCGACGCCGGTTTCGCTACCTATCACGACGAGTCCGGCCGGCTCCATGCGCTTGCGAGCGACATGCGCACGCCCGGTCCGGCCATCTTCCCGCGAACCGAGATCTGTTTCAGCCAAAGCCGGTACGTCGCGCGTCCGCGCGGCGCAAGCGCCGCATGCTTTGGAGTCGTCGACAATAGGAGGTAAAATGAGCGCTCTTTCCCACAATCCTGCCAATGTCAGCAACTTCTTCCAGTTGCTGTACGTGTTTCAGCTGTACCAGACAATGATGCGGTCAAGCGACGACGATCTTCCGGACGACCTCATGACGACGAACGTCAATCGGATCCTGCTCGACCTCATCGGCCTGGCCGGGCAGGATTCACCCGGCCGGGCAGTGCTTGAATTGCAGCTCGGCGATATCTTCACCCGTACCGCGGTGGAAAAAAACGACGCCGATCATTACCTGGCGGTGACCGCATCGCTGCCCAGGTGCGAGCAACCGCATTACCTGCCGTTGCCGGCGGCGCCACTGAATGGCGGCGACCGGCGCGTGGACGATGTCGATTTCCTGTGGCATGCCGACGAGGGGCGTTACATCGTGTTGCGCAAGATCGCCCTCGGGCCGCTGCGCGATGAACGCGCCGTGATGGATGCCATCCTCGAGACTGCCGACATCGCCACGGAATTGCTGGCGGCGGTGCAGACACCGCCGGCCGAACCGAAACCGTCCTGAAAATCAGGGATGGACACGCCATCCCGTCGTTCCCGTCTTCCCGCAGAATCAGGCGCGCGCGCCGCCGTCGCCGTATTCGTTGCGCACTGCCGCGCGTACGCGTGAGACGCGCGAGCGCACGGTGCCGATAGGGATGTCGAGCTGTTCCGCCGCCGCCTCGTAGGTGGCGTCGCCGTCCAGCACGGCTTCAAACGTCATGCGGATCTTGGGCGGCAAGCCGTTGAGAAGGAACTCCACTTTCTCAGCGATCTGCCGCAGTTCGAACAACATGGCCGGATCGGCGTGCTTGTCCACTATCTGCTCCATGAACATGTCGTCGACCATCTCGTAACGATCGGCGATATTGCGGCGCACCTGGTTGCGTGCCAGGTTGAGCGCAATGCCGAACAGCCAGGTCGAAGGTTTCGACAGCCCTGAGAATCGATGGGCGCACTTGACCGCCTCGATGAAAGTATTTTGCACCACGTCCTCTGCGTCTTCATAGTTGCCGACATAGCGTTGCACGAAGCGCAGCAGGTGGGTGCGATGTTCGGTATATAGCGCGACGATGTCGATGGGGGCGGTCGTCGCGATTTCTGTTGCTGCGTTTTCCGTAGGCGCCGTCTCTGTATCGTGAGCGACCGGCCGGCTGTTTGCGGAAGTTGTTTGCGTCATGTTGTTCTCCTTGGAACACTAGCGTTGATCGTGAAATTCGAAGCTGTGCCGCATTTCCTGCGTCGCCGCATGGGCATGGCTGCAAGATAGCAGCGCCTGCCGCACAACGAGGGGTTCTGTGAGTATTCGTGAGACATTGAAGAAAAATGAGAAATGTCCCCGCAATGGCGCGCAATACGACGGAACCGGCGCGGCGGCAAAAGCCACAGGCAAGGATGTGCGTACTGTCAGGGGCAGCCGGAGCGGCAGGACGCGAGGCGCTGCGATACCGGCGGGAGCGGACTTCGGACGCATCATCCATGCGCATCGCCGCCCGGTTTTGCAAGCCGGCGCGACGGCGCTTGGCGATGGTGGGAGACGCCCGCTGAAACGGGCGTCGCGACACAAGCAAAAAAAAGCGTATGCGAAATCCGGCGACGTCGTCCAGCCTTTTATTTTTGCGAGCGGCTGGAACCGCGAGCCCGTCCCGGACAGTGGTGCAGTCGATGGAACCGGCCTCCGGCGTCGCGCCACGAATGCCCATGAACATGCAAATCAATCGATTCGGCAACGGCCAGCTGGAGCAGCCCACTGCGCAACAGGTCCGTCCGCACGCCAAGAACTGGATCAAGAACGGCGCTGAAAAAGCCGGCGCCGGCGCGACCGATTTTGCGCCGACCGACGCGGTCAGGTCGGAGGCAGGTTTCAAGGACGGCATCTCGTTCCGTTCGCGCTCCCTGTTGCAACGGATTTTTTCGCCGCTGCGCCAGAAGAGCCAGGAAAAATCCTCGTCTCAGGCGTCGCGACGCAACAAGTACGACAAGTCCCGGCAAGTCGTCAGCGATGACGACATCGACGAAGAGTTGTTCGCGCCGGTGATGGACACGCTGGCATTCCTGCGCAACAACTCGGGCCGGGACGGCCGTTTTCAGGTGCAGGACATGCTGGCAGAGGATTTCGATCCGGTGCAGCGTTACAACGTCCTGGCCGAGGCGCTGGAACGGGTCGACAACGAGCCGATGAGCATGGTGCAGAAAATCGCCTTGCGCAACGCCCTCATGGAAATGATGAGCGATCTGTACGAAAAACACATGCACGAGCTGCGGCGCGCATTGCTGGAAAACGATGTTCTGGTCAATTCGCTGGAAGCGCTGGCAGCCGACGAGGCGGCCAGAAATCTGCCTTCCACGCGCGACCTGCGCTTTCTCATCGGCGCCAAGTCGAAGGGGCGGGAAGACTTGCCATTGACGCCGCTGACCATGCTCAAGGCCCTGATCAAGAATTTCGGCGCGCACAAATGCATGAAGGTCATGACCGGCCTGCGCTCGCGCATGATGATCGGATTCTGAGCCCGCCCGGGCCTGCGCATGCAACGTCGTTTTGAATCAACGCCTGACGGCTCCCGGCAGGCATTCTTTTTGATGGGGCCATCATGAGAGCGGACTTACGCAAAAACCCGTTGAGAAGCATCGGCCGTTATTGGCTGACCATGTCGGACGCATCGGCATTCATGCTGGTCAAATCCTGCGTGGCGATCGCGGAGACCCTCCAGCGCGAGTTGTCGGAGAAGACCCAGGTCTACATCAAGATGTCTGCGCCCGAGCTGGCGGTGATCCTCCTGACCGCAGCCGAATCGGGGTGGGGCAAGGGCAAGGCCAACCAGCTGGTGGCGCAGGTATCGGAAATGAAGAACCCGGGAGCCCTGCAACGGGCCCGCGTCTTCAAACTGGTGCGCGACGCCATGGCGCAGTTGCCGCTGACCTTGTGGAGCCAGGACAAGTTGCCGGCGCGACGCGAACTGCTGGAGGAGATGACGCGCCAGTTGCAGCACATCGACGGCGACATGCCGATATCGCCAAGCCGTGAGGAAACGCGCGAGCAGGAGTGGCGCGCGACCGTCTCCGCAGCGAGCAGGCAGGAAGCGCGGCAACGCAAATGACCGGGAGCAGACAATGGAAGAATTATTGATGAAACTGGCCGCCGATGCGCGCATGCAGCGCGCCGTGGCCATGGTGACGCTGGACAATGGCCTGCATTTGTTCGCCTATCCGCTGGAACAGGGCATCCTCATCGCGGTGGGCGGCGCTGCCGATACGCAGGTGCGCGCCGATGAGGTGGTGGGCCGGCGCGCGCGCAACATGGTGCGTTACGGCGCCTGGTTGCCGGCGATGTTCAACGACGGCAGCCTGTACGTATTGCGGCGCATGGTTGAGCACGGCGACGACATGACGGTGTTGCCCGACGACGCCATCGAAGCTGCAGAGGAGCTGCTCGGTGATTAATACCCGCATCGGCGTTGACCGTACCGGCCTGGGGGAAGTCGGCGGACTGGCCGAGATTCCCGAGATTGCGCAGACGCAGCCGGTATTCAAGTCGCGCCCCTTTTTGCTGCCGGGCGAGGAAGAAGCCTCGCTGCCCGAATTCGACTATCCGCTCGACCCGGTCCAGGAGTCGCTCAAGCAGATCCTTGGCGCGCGCCTGAGCGTGGACAATCCGGCGTGGGTCGGCGATCCGATCCCCCGCATGCGGGCCTTGCAAAAGAAGATGATTGAATTTTCGCTGACGCAGGAGACGTCGGAACGCGGCGTCTGCATGGAAGCGATCCGCGTCGTCGAGCTGGCGGTGCGCTGGCGGCTGCGCTGGCAGCAGATGCGGCGCAGCGATCTGGAAGGCCATCCGACATCGGTCGGCACGCAAGACACACAAGACACACGAGGAAGGGACCATGAGGAGCAAGAAACCGCGTGAAGCCATGCCGGAAGAGCTGCAGCTGGCGATAGGGCTGGTCTGGGGACACATGAACGCCTACCAGCACGAAGAAGCCTATCTGCTGGCGCTGGGCTGCCTGAAACTGTGGCCGGACGACCGCCACCTGTACCTGATGGCGGCCTATGCCGCCGCCGAGGTGCTGGAGCCGGTCGACCTGGCGCGGCTGGAAGCACTGCGCACGCCCGACACCCATGACTGGATCGAACTGGTGCGGCGGCGACTGGACTTGTCCCCGGCCGCCGGCTGAACGAAACCGGCCGCTTGCACCGCGCCGATCCTGAATGAACGTGTTTTTCCCTTGACGAGGATGGATGGCATGAACACCCGCACCAGCAAATTCAACAACCGCGATGCCGGCGGCATGCAAGGTCGCGGCCAGCCCACCCGGATGATGGGGCTGGTGCTGGTGCTCAACAAACTGGCGGCACGGATGGCCAAGCGCGCCGAATTGCTGGCTGCGGCGCTGGTCATCGGCATCGTGTTCATGCTGGTGCTGCCGATGCCGGTCTGGCTGCTCGATATCCTGATCGCCTTCAGCCTGTGCATCTCCGGCCTGATCGTCGTGGTTGCCATGTACATGGCCGGACCCACCGCATTTTCCACGTTTCCCGCGGTGCTGCTGCTGACCACGCTGTTCCGGCTGGCGATTTCAGTGTCCACCACACGCCTGATCCTGCTTGAGGCCGATGCCGGCCATATCGTCGAAACCTTCGGCAACTTCGTCGTCGGCGGCAACCTGGTAGTCGGCCTGGTGATCTTCCTGATCCTGACGGTGGTGCAGTTCATCGTGATCACCAAGGGCTCGGAGCGGGTGTCGGAAGTGTCAGCGCGCTTTTCCCTGGACGCCATGCCCGGCAAGCAGATGTCGATCGACAGCGACTTGCGCGCCGGCATCCTCACCGCCGAAGAAGCCAAGGCAAAACGCTCCCTGCTCGGCCAGGAAAGCCAGTTGCACGGCGCCATGGACGGCGCCATGAAATTCGTCAAGGGCGACGCCATCGCGGGCCTGTGCATCGTCGCCATCAACCTGATCGGCGGCATTTCGATCGGCATCATCCAGCGCAACATGGACGCCGCCGAAGCCATGCGTGTCTATTCCATCCTGTCCATCGGCGACGCGCTGATCGCCCAGATTCCGGCGTTGCTGATTTCGCTGGGCGCGGGCATCATTACCACGCGCGTTACCAACGATGATGAAGGCGAAGGCGAAGAGAAATCCAACGTCGGCCGCGACATCGTCGCGCAGCTGTTCGCCGAACCCAAGGCCTTGCTGACGGCGGCCGGCATCATGTTGCTGTTCGGCCTGATTCCGGGCATGCCGACCGGGGTGTTCATCACGCTGTCGCTGGCGCTATTCGTCTCCGGCGTGGTGGGCTTGCTGAAGCCGCTGGCCGATGCCGAGATTCAGCGCGAAAACGAAGAGCTGGAGCGCAAGAATGCGGGCATCGTCGATCTCACCAATTTTTCCGCGACCACGCCGTTCATCCTGCGCATGCCCGAAGCCCTGCGCGCCACGCCGCAAGCCGAAATGATCCGTAACGCCGTGCGCGTCATGCGCAACGGCATGCTGGAGCGGCGCGGCATTCCCGACCTGAAGCCGATCGAATTCGAGTTTTCGGAAACCATGCCGGATAATCGCGTGCATTTCCTCATGGCCGAAGTGCCGCTGGTGGACAATGAAATCATGATCGGCTGGGGCGCCACGCGCGAGACCCTGGATCGGGTCACCGAACTTGGCTTCCAGGCGGTCGAGCGCAATATCTCCGGATCACGCCGCCGACGCGTCTGGTTGCGCCTGGACGACGAAGCCCGGCTGACCGAACACGGCGTCATGGTGCAGCGCTGGGAAACCGTGTTTGCCGCCGACATCGAGGTGGAGCTGCTGCGCAATTGTCAGATGTTCGTCGGCGTCAACGAGGTTATCCGATTCACGCGCTGGGCCGAGCGACGCTATCCGGAGCTGGGCAAGGAAGTGTTGAAATCGGTGACCCTACCTCGCCTGACCGAAGTGGTCCAGCGACTGACCAAAGAAGGCGTGTCGCTGCGCAACGCGCGCCTGTTGCTGGAAACCACACTGGACTGGGCGCCCAAGGAACGCGATCCGGACGTCATCGCCGATTACGTGCGCCTGGCGTTCAAGCGGCAACTCTGCTTCGAGGCTGCACGCGACGGCCTGATCGAAGTGATCCTGCTGTCGCCTGAACTGGAAGACCAGTTGCGCAACGCCATGCGCCAGACCAGCCAGGGCAGCTATCTGGACATCGATTCCGAACTGGAGCAAATGCTGCTCGACAAGCTCAACGATCTTTCCACCAACGTCTGTACGCCGATCACGCCGCCCGTGCTGGTCACCGCCGCCGACATCCGGCGTTCGGTGCGCAAGCTGATCGAAGAAGAGTTCTTCCCGGTGCCGGTATTTGCTTTTTCGGAGTTGACCCAGCATGCCAAGGTCAAGCCGGTGGGCATGATCGAGGTCTGACGATACCGCGGAACCGTCGCCCGGCCGGCGACATATAGCTATATCGGAGGCCGCGGCGCAACGCCGCATGTCGCGACATGCGCCGGCCTCATTCCTGATCCCGTCGCAACGGGATCCGCAAGAATCCATCGGAGCAATCCATGCCACACAGTCATTGGAACCCTTCGGCATCGTCGGCCGGAGCAACCGGCTTTCACACCGAGGACGATCACCAGCGGCACGCCGCAACTCCAGCCGCGCCGCGGCGGTCTTTTTTTTATCCGCGCTGGGCTCAAAAGCTGCAGGTGGCTTCTGCCCAACACAGCGCCAGCAGCCTGAATGGCATCCTCAACATGGGCCTGACCGCCGACGGTACGCGCATCGGCTACCCGGCGCAACTGCTGGGACCGGAGCATATTGATCGACGTGATTTCAACGCTGGGCTGCAAGGCATCATCAACGGCATATTCAATCAGATAAAAGGCGGCGAGCAGACGTTCGGCGATGCGTTGGAAAGGATGGTGAACGTCGGCCGGGCCGGAGTACAGCGCCATGACGAACGGCAAGCGCGGCCGCGCCCACAAGAAAGTCGCACCGGCGCCAGCCACGCGCCGGAGGAGCATGCGGAAGATGCGATTGAAGAAGAAGCGCCGCCGCTGCCGCGAAGAGCGGGCAGCACCCGGTCCCAGCGATCTGACCCGTCCACCGCCATCCATGAGGAAGCAGTGCGTGCCTACGCCGCGTCGGGCGGCAGCCTGGAGGCGTGGCGGCGCGGGCTGGATATCGCCGAGCCACCGCAAGAGCAGCCGCCGCCGCGCACTCACGCAACGGAGCTCAGCGTCGTTGACGATGCCTCGGAGCCGCCGCCGGCATTGCCGCCACGTCCGCATGCGTACCAGGCCGCGCCCATCGATACCAAAGAACAAGAGGATGCTCTCCGTGCCTATAACACGCTGCGTGGGGGCGGCATTCGCAACTCGCTGGCACTTGCCGGCGCGCAGGCCACCAGTGGGCATCACACTACGAGCAGGAACAATCTTGCCGGCCAGTCTGAACATGTCCGCGAGGTACATCATCACCATGGTTCCGCGACGTCGGGCTCTGCCGATGGCGACGGCGACGAAGAATTCGATGACGACGACGGGCAGCAATTCTGAACTTGTCCGCGCGGCCGGCAAGCACCGGCCGCCTTGGTCGGCCTGACGACTGTCCTGGAGCGCAACCATGAATCTTCCCACGCAGCAGATGGCATCCCCCGAAGCTGCTTTTCCCATGACCCGCGACGAGGCGATGGCCATCGTTGCGCGCGCCGCGCAAGACAAATATCTGGCGCAAGAACTGGATCATTTGCGCGAGAAATGTTGTCGTTTCGTTGACGACATCATGCACCGGGTCAACCGGGAAATGGCGGACCAGGACCAGCGCACGCCAGCCTTGCTGCAAGCCGATGCCTGCGACGTACTGTCTCTGCGCAATGCCGCGCGCGGACGTGAAAAAATTGCGCAGCAACGCCGCGAGTTGGCCGAAGCAATGGTCATCGGCGCGTTGTTCAACAGCGACAATCCGGACTGGAATCCGCTTAATCCAGACAGCCGGGGCACCGGGCAGGGCAGCTTGTTGCTGGCGCTGCTGCAGACGCCGCCGGATATTGCCCGGCGCGGCGAATTTTGACCGGCGCGGCGGAACCGGCACCGTCGGCGCGACATACAGAGATAACGGATCGGTGCGTCGCATGACCGCCGCAAGGCGGCGCGGGTGCCTGTCCATCCCTGCCCGAGCAACGTTTGCCGGGTGCGCGACCGGCCTCTCGTCCGAGGCCCGCACGAACAATTACCGGAGCACATCATGCCAATCAATCACGTCGACGGGGCCGCTGCGGCGACCGGCGCGACTCCTTTCGAACCTGCCGGCGTCGCCAGGCAGCGCCCGGCCCAATCACCTGTTCCACCTGCAGTTTCCAAAATGAAGCAGCAGATTCAGGATTTCTCGCCACGACACTTGCAGTCGTCGGCGGAACAGTCGCCGGAACTCGCTGCCGAGGTGAAGGCTACACTTGGTTCAGGCGAAGGATTTTTTTCGGCTGCGTTGAGAAGCATCGGCGATCAGCTGCTTGCGGTGACCGTATCACCCCAGCGTCCCGCGTCCCGCGATGGCGACGGCATCGATCAACTGCGGAAGAGCATGCTGGAAAGAGGGCGCGCGCAAGCCCTTCAACTGGTCGGAGGAGGCGACGATGACGACAAGAAGACCACCTGACCGCAGCCTCCTGCATCCGCATATTTTCTTCCGATCGACGACCTTCCCCGGAGCGTAGCCATGAGTCTCACCGTCCAAGAAACATCGCCACACGCGCAGGTATTGCCGGTGGCGTCCGCCACCCCCCGCGTCGTCGCGCACACCATGACGCATGATGAAGCGCTGGACATCATCGAGCGCGCCAGGAAGGACAAATATTTGGCGCAGGAACTGGAGCAATTGCGCGAAAAATGCTGCCTGTTCGTCAGCGACGTCATGCACCAGGTCAACCTGGCGCTGATCGAAAAGGAGAGACGCATGCCTGCACTGCTGCGCGGCAAGCCGGACGAATCGCTGTCGCTGGCGGCTGCGGCACGGGGGCGCGAACAGGCGGCCAGGCAGCGTCGCGAGCTGGCCGAGGCAATGGTGATCGGCGCCTTGTTCAACAGCGACAATCCCGACTGGAACCCGCTCGATCCGGCGACGCATCGCAGCGCCGGCAAAGGCAGCCTGTTGCTGGCGCTGATCCGCGCGTCGCTCGAGCCGGTGCGTAGCTGAGGAGCTGCCGCCACGGCGACACGATGCGCAATGGAACCGCCCTTTGCAGGCGTTCGACTCATACGTGAACCCTGCGCCGTCCCGGGTCGCATTCAGGTTTGCTGCGTGCTCGGGACGGCAATCACATCTGAATTCGCAACTGGAGCATAACCATGTACGAACTGCGCGTACTGAACGGCTATCATCGCGGCGCAAGCCTGCCTCTGCTGGATGAGGCCTTGACCATAGGCGCCGCTGACGATGCCGACGTCGTCCTCGCCGATCCCGGCATTGAATCCCGCCACGCCGAGGTGGCGCTAACGCCTTCCGGCTGGACCCTGCGCGCGCTGGACGGCGCGGTGCGCGACGCCGACAGCAACCGGGGCGTAACCATCCTGATGCTGGCGCCCGGCGCTTTCGCACGCGTCGATCATGTGTGGTTGAGCGTGGTCGGGCAAGGCAGCGCCTGGCTGGAGCCGCCGCGCGAGCCGGCAGATGAGGCGGAGGAGCCGGTAGCGTCCGGGGAGCCCCAAACCGGGCCGGGGCAAGACGCTGCCCCTGCATCGGTCGAAGCCATGGACGCATCGCATGCATCATCCGCTGTTGCGGACGCGCCCGGCTTCCTGTCGCGCAAGCGCACCCTGGTCCTGGCGCCGCTGGCGCTGGCCGGCGTTTTGTCAGCTGCCGCCGCCTATGCGATGACGCGCAGCTACCCTCCGCTGAGCGCTGCCGACGGCGGCAACGACATGCTGGCGGAGGCATTGCCGGCGTCCTCGGCGCGAGTGGAAATGGAACGCATGGCGCGTGAAAACAAAATGGCAGCGCCCGAGCGCATGCTCAAACTACCCAAGGCCAAGGGCCACGGCGACGAAATCCCGCAGCATCCGATGAAAATGCAGGATCCGGGCGTATTCAAAGCGGTATCGTCCTCCTCCGCGCCGAAGCTGTCGCCGGAACAACTGCGCCATGCTTTCCGGCAACGGCTGGCTGAGGTCGACTTGCTCAAGCGCTTTAACCTGCAACTGGAAGACCGCTCCTGGTCAATGCAAGCCGCACTAGAAGAAGAGGATGCCGAACGTTTCCAGCGCATGCTGAGCGCCTTCATGGCGAAATACGCCATCGACTTTCCGGTGGAAGTGAAGATAGGGGGCGCCGAGGCGATGTTGCCGTTCAAGATCCAGCAGGTGGTGTCAGGCACTAATGCCAGCATCGTCACCGATGACGGCCGTCGCCTGTATGTCGGCGACGAATATCGCGGCATGAAGCTGGCAGGCATCGAAGGCAACCAGCTCAGCTTCACCGGCAAGCGTTCGATCAACGTGACATGGTGACGCCCGGCGCCGCCACGGCTCTGCTCGACGGTATCGACGACAGGCTCACGCGGCTGCGGCAGCGCCTGCCGGAGTGGCTGGAACGCCTCCCGGCCAAGCCGGGCTTCACCAGCCACGGCAAGGTATCGCAGGTGCTGGGCACCCTGATCGAGGCGCACATGCCGCCGGTTCAGATCGGCGAGCTGTGCAACCTGATCAATCCCGACGTGAGCGGCAAGGACATGCTGGCTGAAGTCGTCGGCTTTACCGACAAGGCCGCGATCCTATCCGCGCTCAGCCCGCTCGAAGGCGTGTCTACGCGCACCGTGATCGAGCCGTTGCGGCGCGCCCATTCGATCGAGGTGGGCGACCACCTGTTCGGCTGCGTGCTGGACGGTTTCGGACGCTGGATGTTCCGCGCCCCCGCCGCGCGCGACAACCAGTCGACCTGGCGCGCTGTAGCGCCGGTCATGCGCGATGCTCCCAAGGCGACAGACCGGCCGCGCATCGCCACGCCGCTGGCAACCGGCGTGCGCGCCATCGACGGCTTGCTGAGCATGGGCGTGGGCCAGCGCATCGGCGTGTTCGCCGGTCCCGGCTGCGGCAAGACCACGTTGATGGCTGCCATCGCACGCGGCTGCGAAGCCGAGGCCATCGTGTTCGGCCTGATCGGCGAACGCGGGCGCGAACTCAACGAATTCCTCGAGCACGAACTTGATGCCGACCTGATTCGCAAGACCGTCGTCGTGTGCGCCACCTCCGACCGCACGTCAATGGAGCGCTCGCGCGCGGCGTTCACCGCCACGGCCATCGCCGAGTCGTTTCGCGAGCGCGGCAAAAGCGTGCTGCTGTTGATCGACTCGCTCACACGCTTTGCCCGCGCCCAGCGCGAAATCGGGCTGGCCGCAGGTGAACCGCCGGCGCGGGGCGGCTTCACGCCGTCGGTGTACACCATGTTGCCGCGCCTCATCGAGCGAGCCGGCGCCACCAGGGAAGGGTCCATCACCGCCATGTATACCGTGCTGGTGGATGGCGAGTCGGCCTCGGATCCGATCGGCGACGAAGCCAAGTCCCTGCTGGACGGCCATATCCTGCTCACGCGCAAGCTGGCCGAGCAAGGGCACTATCCCGCCATCGACGTATTGGCCAGCATCAGCCGCGTGATGAGCAACGTCACCACGCGCGAGCATCGCCAGGCGGCGTCGAGTTTCCGCGAACTGATGGCGCGCTACCAGGAAATGGAATTGCTGATCCGTCTCGGCGAATACAAGGAAGGAGCCGATCCGGTTGCCGACCGCGCGATGCAAATGCGCCCTGAACAGCTGGATTTCCTGCGCCAGGACACCAGCACCAGTTCTGATTACCGACAGACGCTCGCGCGCATCCAGGAGATGCAGGCATGATCGGCGCCTCCGGACAGGGGCTGGGGCCTCGGCGCGGCAAGCGCGAAGTGATCGAGGTGGCCGAGCGCAAGGTCCCAGACAAGCGCCTTGACCAGCTGCTGCATGTGCGCAAGCAGAGGTTGAGCCGGCTCGAGCGCGAGCGCCATGAGGCCCGTCAGGTCTGGCGTCGTCGTCGCGAAAAATTCCATGCCGCCAAGTTGCGCTGGCGCGAGGCCGTCGCGAAGACCCAGGAGCAATGGCAACAGGCGCGCCGACAATTCCTCGACATGACCATCACCAGCGGCCAGTTCCGCAGCGCCAAGGCCGCCTACGAACGCATGAAACGAGAAGTCGCGCAGTTCTATCTCGATTGCCAGAATCAATTGCAGCGCTGTCGCGAAGCCGGCGGCAAGTTTTTCGAGGCGCGCTGGGCAGTGCTGGACGCCAACCGGCAGCAGGAAAAACTGAGTTTGCTGCGCGATGAAATGCGTACCCTCGAACAGCCTGCGGAGAACTGAGATGGCGCTCGATCCCCTCGTCGCGGCGTTGCTGGCGTCGCCACCGCCACCACCCAAACGGCCCAGGCCGCGCAGCGTGCAGTTCGTCTCCGTACATGCGCCGTCGTCGCAGTCGTCGTCGCGGCCGCTCCAACCGGCCCGGCCGGCCCCGCAGAGAGCGTCGCCACGGGCTGCCGACGATCGCGAACCGAGGAGGCTTGCGCGCGGCGAACAACAGGGCGGCGACAAGGACGGCTGGATTTCCGCGTGCATGCCGGGTTCGCCCGACCGCAGCGGTGGCGGAAACGGCGACGGCGACGGCGGCCGGGAAGAGCGCCAGGGCGACGGTGAGCGCTGCGCGGCAGCGCTGGCAGCCGGCGACGAGGCCGATTATTCCGACGACCTGATCCTGGGGTTGCTGCCGGCGCCGCAGGCCAGCGGCATCTTCGAGGTGCTGTTCCCGGACGGCGACACCATGGGCGTGATGGTCGACGTCGGCGCCGACAGCGCCAGTTTCATGCTCGCGCCCGGCACGCAGGGATTGCGCAACTTGCTGCGCCGCCGGCAGATGGAACTGGAGCAGGGCCTGGCGCGACGAATGAGCAAGTACGTCAGGCTTACCGTGTTGTAGTTTGGCGCGGCCGGCTTGATGCCGACCGACGCGCCGGACCGACACCCCTCATGCAAGCCACCGACTTTCCCGCGCAGTCTGCCACGGCAGGCTGGAAAAAAATCGATCTGCGCCGCGTCGCACCGCGCGTGACCAAGGCTCATGCCGCTCTGACGCGGCTGGTGGGACAGGGTCTGCAATTGCCGTTGTCCATGCCGGGCGCGGCCCTGACCCTGCGCCAGATCCCGGCGCAGGACCTGACGTGGTCCGCACCGCTGCAATTGGCCGGACCGATGGGACGCATCGAACTCGGGCAGGGCGCGCGCCTGCTCAATGCCTTGACCGGCATCGACCCGGCGGCGATGCCGACCGACGACGGCTATCCGGAGTGGTTCGTGGCGGCGCTGACCGGTCGCCTGGGCGGCACCGCGCTGCAGGGATTCCACCGTATCGAGGCAGGCGGGCAACCCGACCCCGGCGCCAGCGTCCTGCAACTGAGCCTGTCGCAACAGGGACATGAATTCGCCGTGCCGGCCAGGGCGACGCCCGCTACCTGGCTCAGCCTGATCGAGGCGACGCGGCGCCTGCCGCTGCGCTTGCCGCAGGCGCCTTACCTCGAACTCGCCGTTGACGCAGTCGTTCGCGTCGCACGGCATCGCCTGCCGGCGTCGGTGCTGCACCGCCTCGAGGCCGGCGACATCATCTTGCCGCATGGCTGCCATTTCGCCCCCGACGGCACCGGCGCGGTGCGGCTGGGCGGTCGTCACTGGCGCGTGCGCTATGCGGCACCTTGCCATTTGCACCTTATCTCTACGGAGGAAAACTTGGATCACGAACACACGGAAGAAACTGCCGGTCTTGCAGGCGCGGCACCGGAGCCGGAGGTGCAACCGCAAGGCGCCGAAGCCGCCGTACTCGACGAGGTGCAGATGACGATCAGTTTCGAACTGGGGCGTGTGAGCATGTCGCTGGGCGCCTTGCGCAGCCTGGGGCCGCATACGGTACTGACCTTGCAGGACGGTGCGCCGGAGTCCATCGCCCTGGTCTGCGGCGGCCGCACGGTGGGCCGCGGCGAAGCGGTCGATGTCGACGGCGTCCTGGGCGTACGCATCACGCAGTGGAGCGGGAGCGGGGGATGCTGAGCAGCCAGTACGATGTCGTCTCCTTTTCGGTGATGCTGGCGCTGCTGGCGCTGATCCCTTTGCTGGTGGTGACGACAACTTCCTTCCTCAAGATCTCTCTGGTGCTGCTGGTGTTGCGCAATGCCGTGGGCGTGCAGCAGGTGCCGCCGACGCTGGCCATCTATGGCATATCGCTGGCCTTGAGCGTATTCATCATGGCGCCCACGGCGCAGGAAATCGGCAAGCATGCGCTCAGCTTCGATACCGGCGCCAACAGCGCGCGCGCCACGCCGCTGCTGGTCAAGGCGCAGGAGTCGTTCGAACCGATGCGCAAGTTCATGCTCAAGTTCAGCAAGCCGGAACAGCGCGAACTGTTCCTAGCCTCGGCCAGGAAACTGTGGCCCAAGGAAGCCGCCAGGGACGCCCGCGCCAGCGACGCGCTGATCCTGATCCCGGCCTTCGTCGTGTCCGAACTGCAGGCCGGCTACGAGATCGGATTCCTGATCTACATCCCCTTCGTGGTGATCGACCTGCTGGTGTCCAACCTGCTCATGGCGCTGGGCATGCAGCAGGTCAGCCCGCAGACCATCACGGTGCCGCTCAAGCTGCTGCTGTTTACGCTGGTGGGCGGATGGGCCAAGCTGCTCAACGCGCTGGCGATGTCGTATGCATGATTTCTGCAAACAAGGGAGATAGCGGTGGCCGATACAATCAATTTTTTCCAGCAGGGCCTGTGGATGGCCATCATGATGGCGGCGCCGCCGCTGGTGATCGCTACCGCGTGCGGCCTGGTGGTATCGCTGGTGCAGGCGGTGACGCAGATCCAGGACCAGACCCTGCCATATGTCGTCAAGCTGGTCGCGGTATCGGTGACGCTGGCGATGATGGGCCGCTGGATCGGCGTCGAGATCATCCGCATGACCGACCTGGCGCTGACGATGATTCCCGATGCGGGCCGCTGAGCATTGATCCCGGGATGCGCCGATGAACGCTTCCTTGTTGCTGGACATGCAGGCGGTCATGCTGACCATGGCTATCGTGACCCCGCGCGTGCTGGTGTGCCTGGTGATCCTGCCGGGCTTCGGCCTGAACGTGCTGACCGGCATGGCAAAGAACTCGGCGGCCATGGCGATCGCCTTGCCGGCGGCCTTGCCGACCTTCTATTTCGTCCAGAAGACGCCTCCCGATTTTCTCTTCGCGGGCATGCTGGCTTTCAAGGAAGCCATGATCGGCCTGATGTTCGGCGTGCTCATGGCGATCCCGATGTGGGTCGTGCAATCGGTGGGATCGATCTTCGACATGCAACGCTCGCCGATTCAGATCCAGGCCAATAATTCCACTGTGGACCGAGACGCCAGCGCGATCGGAGCCATGCTGATCCAGGCGGTGGTGGTGCTGATGGTGCAGGCTGGATTGTTCTCCGCGCTGGCGCGCATCCTGATCGAAAGTTATGCGGTATGGCCGGCGTTTGCACTGATGCCGCCGTTCGAACCGGGCCATTTCGACGTGCTGGTGAAGCGCTTCGGCGATCTGCTCTGGTACGTCGTGGTGTATGGCGCACCCGTAATCGTGCCGCTGTTGCTGATCGAGTTCGGCTTTGCCGTGGTCGGCGTGTTCGCCTCCAACCTGCAGGTTTCGTTCGCCTCCGCGCCGATCAAGAGCCTGACCGGCCTGTTGATCCTGCTGGCCTACTGGTCGACGCTGTCGCACTATGTGACCAACGATTTTGCGCATTTGCTGGAACTTGCGGCCAGCCTGATCGAGGTGAACAAATGAGGTCGTCGCCGGCGGGCATGCGTCGACCCGGCCGGGAGCGGGCATGAGCGACGACAAGAACGAAGAACCCACCCAGAAAAAGATCGACGACGCGCGCGAGAAAGGCCAGATCGCAGTCAGCCGCGACCTGGCCAAGCTGGCTACGCTGGTGGCCGTGGCGGAAACCGCTTTCGCCAGCCAGTCGTTGTGGCGCGGCGCCTTGAGCAACCTGTTCGACACCGGCATCCTCGACGTCAACCGCGATTTTTCACTGGCGATGAAGCAAATGATGACCACCGCCGGGATCCTGTTGCTGGTGGTTTTCTGCACCTGCTTCCTGATTTGTATCCTGGTCTCGGTGGCGGCGCACTGGGGGCAGTTCGGCGCTCTGATCGCTCCCGAGGCGCTCACGCCCAAGTTCGATAAGCTCAATCCGGTCAATGGCGTCAAGCAGTTGTTCTCGAAGAAAAAGCTGGTCGAGCTGCTGACCACGATAGGCAAAGCGACGCTGATCGGCGGTATCGTCTACAGCCTGACGCGCAGCCATCTCGGCACGATCATTTCGCTGTCCAACGGCGAGCCCAAGGATGTCTACGACGTCTTCGTCGAGCTGCTGCGTTCGATCTTCCATGTGATCGTGGTGGTGTGCCTGCTGCTGGGGCTGATCGACTACGCCATCCAGCATCATTTCCATAAAAAGGAGCTGATGATGGACAAGGAGGAAATCAAGAAGGAACACAAGGAATCCGAAGGCGATCCGCTGATCAAGAACCAGCGCAAGCGGCTGGCGCGGCAATGGGCCAACGAAGGGCCGGAAGCCAAGACCGAGGATGCCAACGCGGTGGTGGTGAACCCGACCCACTTTGCCGTGGCGTTGTACTACGATGCGGCGGAACTGATGGTGCCGGTGGTGCTGGCCAAGGGCAAGGACCAGGTGGCGCAGGCAATGATCCGGCGTGCGCGCGAGTGCGGCATCCCGGTGATCCGCCATGTATGGCTGGCGCGCACCTTGTATGCAACTTGCCCGCCGGATACGGCGATTCCGAAAGCCAGTTACGAGGCGGTCGCGCAAGTTTATGCCGTGGTGCATGAACTGATGGCCAGCGACCGTAGCGGGCAAGACGTCGAACTGGAAAGCCACGGCGAACCGCCCGGCGCGTCGTCGCCGACCCCAGGATGAGAAACGGAAATCCGACATGAACACCAAAAACCAGGCCATTGCGGCCGCTGCCGGCGAAGCCGCTGCACGCGACATGCGCGTGAAGCAGACCGTCATCGAGGCCGAACGCCGTGCCCAGTCATTGCGCAGTTGCGTGTCCGCTAGATTGAAGTCCGGGCGCGACGGCGAGGAGATGCCGGACGATTGCACAGCGGCCGACCCGTTCATCGGCGCGGCCGTCGCCGTCGGGCTTGAGGGTTGCGCCGATGCCGCGCCGGGCAGGCCGTCCCATCGCAGCGGTGACACCGACGGCGGCGACATGTTGCTGGAAGACAGTGAGCCAAGCGACGAAGTCATCATCGGTAGCGGCGACCGCGCCCAGCACATGGCGCTCAAGAACGCCTTCGTGCCGTTTTCAGGACGACCGTCGCCGGTGGCCCGGCGTCCCGCGACGTTGCCGCCGCTGCGTCCAACCTCGCGGGCGGAATGCGGGCGTCGTTGCGGCAAGGGCGGCTTTTGCGATCCGTCCTCCGAACTCGGTTGCGGCGGCGAATATTGCGGCAACCGTTACGTCATGCCCTCGCCGGAGGATATCGCACCGGCCGCGAAGGCAGGGGAGCCGGCAGCCGAAGACGCCGCGACGCCGCATCGCGGCGGCGAGGCCAACGAGATCGACTGAGACGGTTGTCGTTGCACGGGTGGAACCTGCGGCCGCGCCGCGACCACCTACCAGCGGACATTCGATGCATTTCATGGAGCCGGGACTATGGACGCGACAACGCAGGTAGCGGCATTTTCTGAGACTTCTGCGCGCGGCGCGGAACAGAAAAGCCGGTTTTCTTTGGACATACAGGCGTTCGATGCCAATGAAGGAGCGCAGTTTCGCGCTGCGCTGGAACGCCGCATGCAACAGCAGGCCATCCACATCCCGCCTGATAGCAGCTCGCTGGGTACGGCCATCGCAGGCCGCGCCAACAATCTTGCCTCGCAAGTGCAGAAGGATCAGCTGTATGTCTCCAAACTGCTCGAACATGCCACCCGTACCGGCGATTCGCTACAATTGATGAAAGCCATGATGGCGCTCAACGATTACCAGTTGCGCGTGCAGACCATTTCCAAGACGGTATCGAAGGCGGCGTCGTCGGTCGATTCCCTGACCAAGCTGCAATAAATCGCCGGTTGTCGCAGATTCGTCCCGGAGAGCCTTCCCGGGAATTCGTTCCGTAGATCGTCTTTTTCCATGATCATGAAAAACCTAATCAGCTGGACGTGCACCGTCGGCTTGCTGGCCTTGCTGGCGGGATGCGGCAAGATGGTCGTCTTGCAGGCCGGCCTCAACGATGGCGACGCCAATGAAATTGTCCTGGTGCTCAATCGCAAGGGCATGGAAGTTGAGAAGCAGAAGAACAAGGAAGGCGTGACCCTGCTGGTCAAGGACCAGGACCTGTCGCGCGCGACCGAGGCGATGAACGTCGCCGGCTTGCCGAGACGCACCTTGTCCAACCTCGGCGAAGTGTTCAAGAAGCAAGGCATGATCTCGACGCCGATGGAAGAGCGCATTCGCTATATCCATGGCCTGTCGGAAGAACTGGAAAATACCTTGCAGCAGTTCGACCACGTGGTGTCTGCGCGGGTGCATGTGGTGCTGCCCGAACGGATCGCGCCCGGGGAGCCGATCCAGCCCTCGTCGGCGGCGGTATTCGTGAAATATCATCCGCCGCTCGATGAAGACGCCGTGACGCCGCGCATACGGCGGCTGGTGGCGTCCAGCATCCCGGGCCTGTCCGGCGAGGACGGGCGCAACAAGGTGTCGGTGGTGATGATGCCGGGCGAGCCGCCGCCTGCCGGTATCGAATGGACTACCGTCGGACCGTTCATCGTCGCGGTCAGCTCGGCCGGCGGACTGATGTTTACGCTGCTGGCAATGACCGCGCTGGCCGCGACGGCCCTTGCTTATACCGGAGTGCGCGCCGCCATGCGCAATCCGCGGGTGGCGCAATGGGTGATGCAATTGACCATGCGCTGGGCCGCCCAGCGCACCGCTTCGCGTGAAAAGGCGGCTGCCAAAGCTGCAGCCAGGACGGCGGCAGCGGCGCAATCCCTGATGGCGACCATGCATAAGGAAGCGACGGCCGCACCTAGCAAATCAACGCCCGAGGCGCCCAAGCCATGATTGCCGTCTCGCCGCCGTCGCCGGCCGCGCTGGCGCCGTGGTTCCTCGATTGGTGGTTCACGCCCTGGGACTATGCCGCAGAACGGGAGAACTTGCTGCCGCAGGCGACCGGATTGGCGGCGCAGCGAGACGGTTATCGCCTGTGGTGCAGCCGGGCCGGCATCGCGCCGGATTTGCCGCCGCATTTCGACGCGTCCTGGCAGGTCGTGGTGCTGCGAAAGCGCAACGATTTCATGCGTTGCGCCCGTCTGTTCGGCGGCTTGTTTGCCGCCCGCGAACATGACTTCGACGAGCTCGGTCGATTGCCCCGAGAGATCCGGCTCTGGTGCCTGAGCGTGGCGTTGACGCAACCCTTGCAAACGGCGCGGCCGCGCTCCCGGCGAGAGTCGTCGGACGGGATCGAGGCGCGCGGCCTGCTCGAACTGGCGCTGAGGCTGGAGCAGGGCTTCCCGGGAATGTGGCCGCGCCTGGCGTTGATGTTGCCGCCTCCGTTGTCGGCGTTGCTGGCGTCGGCGCTGGCGATCTGCAACGACGCAGCCTCGGCTGAGTTTGCCGGCCCGGAACGGGCGCGCCTGCAGCGTTGCTGGAAGATTTGCGCGGCGCGGGCGAAGACCGTCGTTGCCTGAACCGGTTTAAGCGGTGCCGGTTGATCTACTCCGAACAGGAATGAACACATGAGAGATTTTTGCATTGAGTGCATCGCCGTGCCGCCCGCGCTGCGCGCCGAGCACGGCGTGCTGCGGGCTCCCTCGTTGCGGGTCGCCGCCGATGCCGGGCGCGCGGCCGATCAAATCTTGCGAGAGGCACACGAGGAGGCCGCGCGGGTGCGGGCGTCGGCGCAAGAGGATGCCGGCAGGGCGGTGCGCCAGGAGCAGGAGCAGGTAGCGGCGCGAGGCCTGGCGTTCGTGGCTGACCTGATGGCTGTCCAGCAGGAGTTGCTGGGGCGAGTGGAGGAGCTGGTCGGCGATCTGGCGCAGCAGACCTTTGACCGCCTGGTGCTGGAATCGACGCCGCGTGAACGCATCGACGCCATGGTGCGCAGGATTCTTTTGGAAGCACCCGGCAAGCTGGTGGCGCCGGTGTTGTCGATGCATCCCGACGACATCAGTGCGGCGCCGGGCGGCGCCTGGGAGCTTAGGAGCGATGCCGGCCTGACGCCCGGAACCTGCAAGCTCGAAGCGGCAAGCGGCGAGTGGCGCGCCGATTTCGAGCTGGCTGCGGCAGCCTTGCGTACGGTGCTGGGCACGGTTGCACAAACGCTCCGCACCCCCGTCGCCAAAGCTGACGCTGATGCGGCTGCCGATCAGGACGAAGGCGTCATAAATCTTGAGGATTCCGATGGAGACTTGGCGCCGCAAGGAACCACTCACTAGCACTATTCGCCGAGGAGAAGACGTCATGTCGAGCAATCACAACCCCGTATTGCAGAATTTGCGCCATTTGAATCAGAAGTTCGATGAAGTCACGGGCCAGCTCAACGACTTCAGTCGTCGCCAGGCAGACGGTGAAATTCCAAATCCTGCTGAATTCACCGCCTTGCTGCAAAAGCAGTCGGTGACCAAAAGCGCCATGACGGCGCAGTTCAACCTGTTGCAAAAGCCGTTGAAGACGGTGCTCAACGAAACCAAATAGGCCATGTCCGCCGATAACCTGGAACAGTGGCTGGAAAACCTGCCGCTGGACGAGCCCGTCGAGATCGACGGCGAGACGGTGTTCCTGAAAATCCGCGGGCAAGGCGCCGAACTGGGCGTCCTGCTGGTCCTATCGTATACCGACGCCTTGCTCGCGGATGCCTTGCGCAATGGCTTCCAGAGTGCGCTCGATTTCGATGCCGGCCTGGCGATCGATGGCGAGGACCTGATACTGACGCAATGGCTCCCGTACGTCGGCGCATGGCCCGAGGCCGCCGAGGCGTTGGAAAACATCCTGAATCAGGCCGCCATGTGGCGTGCAGCGATGGCCTATAGCGGCCCGGCGCGCAGCGACGCCACCACGCGCCACGAAGACCGCGTCCGAAAAATATTTTCCGGGGAAATGCGATGAGATTCCGTGAATTGCTCAAGTCGTGGTGCATGGGCTTGCTGGTGGCGGCGCTGCTGCTGTGGGGCACTACCTTGCACGCGGCCGTGCCCGCGACGTGGAAGGATACCGGCTTTTCCATCAATGCAACCAGCATGACCTTGCGCGGCGTCATGGAAGAGTTCAGCCGCACCTACGGCGTGCGCCTGTCCATGACGGCGACCGGCGACCGGCTGATCAAAAGCCGGCTCAAGGCCGACAACGGAGTGGAGTTCCTCAACCGCTTGGCGGCGACGTCCAAGTTCCACTGGTTTGTCTATAACAACACCTTGTATGTGGTGCCGGCCGACGACAATACCTCGGTACGCCTCGAGATCGGCGAGGACGCCGTGCAGGATGCCAAATCGGCGCTGATCGGCCTGGGCCTGTTCGACGATCGCTTCGGCTGGGGAGAATTGCCGGACGAGGGAGTCGTCATCGTCGGTGGTCCGCGCAGCTACGTGGAGCTGGCGCGCACCATCTTGCTGCCCGATGAAAAGAAGGAAACACGCAAGGGTCGGCAGATCATGTTGTTCCGCCTGAAGTACGCAACCGCAATGGACCGCGTGATTACGTCGCGAGGAAAGAACGAGACCATTCCCGGCATCAAGACCATCCTCAGCAACCTGTTGTTCGGCGCCCATGCGGCGGGTGAGAAGGTGACGGGTTCGTCGCCGTCCGGGGCGTTCGACAGCGACAGCAGGAAACGCTCACGCACGCCGAAGAATGAGAGAGGCGTCGCCCGCGACGTCGGCAACGAGCGCTTCGTGCCGCTGTTCAACGCACCTGCCGCCGACGGCAAGAACCAGGTTCCGCCAGGCGACGATGCCGGTGGCCGATACGACACCGGCAGCAGCAGCGGCGGACACGAGAATCCGCGCATCGAGGCCGATCCTACACTCAACGCGATCATGATTTATGACGACATCAAGAAAAAAGACATGTACGCATCGCTGATCGCCCAGCTCGACGTGCAGCCGCAGCAGATCGAGATCGAAGCCCTGATTGTCGATATCGATCGCAGCAAGTTGTCCGACATGGGCGTCGAATGGGGCGTACGCGCCGGCGCCGTCAACACCTTGGTCAACGGCATGGCGGTTGATTCGGCCGGGACCAATCTTCCGCTGCCCGGTGCCACGCTGCTCATCAGCAATGCCGCGCGTTTCTACGCGCGTCTCAAAGCCATGGAATCCAACGGCGAGGCGCATGTGCTGGCGACGCCGACCGTACTGACCTTGGACAACGTGGCGGCGGTGCTGGACCTGAGCCGCAGCGCCTATGTCTCGCTGATCGGCGAACGGGTGGCCGACATGTCCGATATCACCGCCGGGACCATGCTGCGGGTGATCCCGCGCATCATCCATGAAGGCGGCCAGACGCGTGTGCGCCTGGAAGTGGACATCGAAGACGGTTCGCTCGACAGCACCGATAACAATGGTTCCTCAAAATCCTCCGGCAATACCGGGACCATTGCAGCGAATGTGACGCGTTCGACCATCAGCACGCAGGCAATCATCGACATGCAGCAGACGCTGATGATCGGCGGCTATCGCGCCGAATCGCTGACGCGCAACAAACAGAAAGTGCCGGTGCTGGGCGATATCCCGGTGCTGGGCGGATTGTTCCGCAGCGAATCGCAATCGACCAGCACGCGCGAACGCCTGTTCCTGATCACTCCTCGCATCACCGGAACGGACGGCGTGGCCGCCAATACGGTGTCGAGGACCACGGATCGCGCCAAGGAAACTGCCAAGGAGCAGCGCGCGGCCGCCCGTCGGGCCGCAGCCGGCCTGCCTCCGGTAGCGGTCGCAGCGACGACTGCCGCCGCTGCACCGGCGACGGCGACCGCAGCGGCGCCGTCGCCAGACTCAGGCGTATCGACCCTCAAGGAACCGTTGCCTGCTGCGGTTTCCTCGGCAGCCGGCGCCCCCGACGCCAACGCGCCGCTGATGGCGGATGCACCCTTGGCCGGCATGTCGATGGGCAGCGGAGTGCGTGTGCCCTTGCGCGCCAAGGCGCCGACTTGCGCCAGGCCCAAGCGTGTCTATTGAGCGGCGCGCGCAGAAGAGTTTTGGGATCTCAAAGCTTGTCTTAATTTCATTTTTTCTTCGGTCATATTTGTTGAGAGTTTTTTTCTGTGACTTCGCTAACATCAGAAAAAATTCATCGCAGCACATAAAAGTAAGAACGTAAAACACGGCACGGCCAAGGATCCGGAACGGCAAATATCTCTTTTGCCGCCAGGTGGTTGGGAATGACAGTAACGCAGACAGGACCGGGGGGGGAACGGTTGCTTCGGCCGGCGCTTGCAGGCCGGTCGGTTCTTCGTCCGGAAGTCGCCAACGTCAGGTCTTCATTCGTCGGCGCCATTGGTTGCAGCAAGGTGCGGAGGCGTCATCGCGGCGCGTCGTCCGGCGTCTGCGATCGCAGTGGAATGCGCTGGTTGGCTTTTTCATTTACGCGGCAGAGAAGGGTAAGGTTATGTATCTCACAAGCTTATTCAACAGGCGCATGGGTCGGATCGGGAACAGCCCGCGCCGCGCGCAGTCGGCGATCGTCCCCCTTGTTTTCACTGCCTTGCAGGCGTTCTTTCCGCTCGCTCATGCTGCCGGCCCGGCAGCTTCCGGCGTGGCGACGATGCGCTATCCGTCAGGCGCAGGTGCGAGCGGCGTGAACTTCGACCTGCTGGCAGCCGACGGAGCCTTCGGCGACGATTGCGATCCGCCTCTGCTGGCATCGGCCGCAAGTGAAACGAGCGACGTCGACACGATTCTCCTGGCCAAGCTGGACGGCGAAAAGAAGAGCACGCGCGCCACGCGCACCAAGTCCGCCGCCGCGCCTGCTCCCGCAGTTGCGGCGAGCGTGCCGTCCAGGGTGGAAGCCAGGCCGGTCGATCCGACCTGGGAAATCGTTGTCGCCGACAAGACGCTCAATGCCGCCATGGCGCGGTGGGCAGCGCAGGCCGGCTGGCAATTGCTGTGGGAGCTGCCGGTCGATTATGCGGTGGAGGCGCGCACCACCGTGCCCGGCTCGTTCGAAGAAGCGGTCAGCACGGTCGCAAAGAGCATGGAGGGCGCGGAAATCCCGATGAAGGCCGTGTTCTATCAAGGCAACAAGGTTTTGCGCATCATGTCCAAGGGGAGTGAATAATGTCGCTGAAACTTACTGCGCTGGTTCCGGCCATCTTGCTGGTCGGCGGATGCACGGGCTTATCCGGCAAGATCGATTCCGATATCAGCCAGGCCGACGACAAGGTGCGCAACCTGGTCAAGGACGTTGGCCGCACCGCGCCCGGGGCGGTGATACCGGCCACGCCGCTGGTGACGCACGACACCGGCATCTGGCTCGGCAAGAACGTGGTCAAGCTGGGGCAACCGGCCTTGCCACCGATTTTCTACGAACCGACCACCTTCGATCGCACCATCAATTCGTTGTCCGAGCTGGCTGAGCGCATCACGCTGCGCTCGGGGATTCCCAGCAAGGTGACGCCGGACGCGATAGCTGTGGCGGGGCATGCGTTCCGCACGAGGATCGGCTTGCCGGGGATGGCGGGGGCGGGCGCTGCGCCAGGCATGCTGCCGTTGCCGCCGGGACTGCCGGGCGAGGCTGCGGCTGCACCTGCCGGCGCAGCCGGCCGCGCTGCGGCAGCCGTTCCGTCCGGGACTGCCGGCAACAGCATTGCGGACATGCCCAACGGCGTGCGCATTTCCTATGGCAACGGTTCGTTGAAGGGGCTGCTCGACACTTCGGCGGCGCGCTTCGGCGTGTCATGGAAATACGTCGACGGCGTGATCCAGTTCTTTCATACCGAATCGCGCAACTTCCAGATCAGCGCGATCCCCGGCGACTCCACGTTTACCGCAACGGTGACCAGCGGCGCCAGTTCGACCGGCGGTGTGTCGGGCGGTGGCGGAAGCGGAGGCGGCGCCGGCGGCGGCAGCACTGGAGGCGGCAGTTCGGTGTCCGCCAACAACTCGCAGAATACCGGGGTGGCGTCGAAACTGTCGGTCTATACCGGCCTGGAAAACGCCATCAAGGTCATGCTGTCTCCTTACGGCAAGGTGTTGGCTTCCCCGGCAACGGGCGCTATCACGGTGGTCGATACGCCGGATTCGCTGGATCGTGTCGCCGCCTATATCGAGGGTGAGAACAAGGCGCTGTCGCGTCAGATCGCGATCAACGTCACGGTGTTGTCGGTCAGCCTGCGTGACGCCGATGAATACGGCATCAACTGGTCGGCCGTCTACAACAGCCTGAACCGTCGCTATGGCATCAGCAACAGCTTTGCCCCGTCCGACGGCGCGGTGGGCTTCACCGCCGGCATTGTCGGCGGTTCAAAATTCTCCGGCAGCAAGGCGGTCATCAATGCGTTGTCCGAGCAGGGCAAGGTGCGACGCCAGACGACCGCTTCGGTGGTGACGCTGAACAACCAGCCGGTCCCGGTCCAAGTGGCGCGCCAGACCAGCTACCTGCAGTCGTCGCAGACCGCCGTGGTGGCTCAGGTCGGCACCACCACCACGCTGATTCCGGGGGTGGTGACGGCAGGCTTCAACATGAGCATCCTGCCGCACGTGCTGACCAACGGCACCGTGATGCTGCAGTTCTCGACCGATATCTCGACGCTGCGCCAGATCCGCAACATCGACAGCAACGGCACGCACATCGAATCGCCCGAGCTGGATACGCGCAATTTCCTGCAGCGCGTGTCGATGAAATCGAACGAGACGCTGATCATCAGCGGCTTTGAACAGACCGACGACAATCTTGACTATCGCGGCGTCGGCACTCCGAAGAACTTCGTGCTGGGCGGCGGGATGAACGCCGCCACCAACAAGGAAGTCATCGTCGTCCTGATTACGCCGGTAACAATGGCGGCTTTGTGAGATAGCGGGCGCGCCATGGCATTGCACATCACCCAGATAGAGAAGCACAAGTTCGTATGCGGTCTGTTCTGGCAGTCGCTGTCCCGTCCGCGCGAGCTGGCCAGGGAGGCGGCCGACCTTGGCCGCAAGATCGACTCCGACCTGATGGTCATCCGCATGGACCATTCAACCGCCCAGGCCGGTTTTGCACAGAGCAAGGAGGGCGTGCGCAGAGGCATGTTCTCTCTCGCTGCGGTCGTTTCCAAGACGCTGGCGCTGGAAGGCGCCTTCTACGACGGCGAACAGCAGCCGGTGCATAACTGGCTGGGCGCCTTCGAACTGCCGGACGGAATGTGGGCGTATTTTGCGGTGCGCGACGCCAATTTCCTGCCCAACGGCGATTTCGCCGGTCCGCGCCAGGAGGTGATGGAGCGCTTGCAAAGCGACTATGCGATGGGAGGCTGGAACGTCATCATCGGCGACAGCACGCTGGCCGATCTCGATTTCCACAATTTCAACGCGCGCGATATCCGGAGCTTCATCCCGCATCGCAAGGATGGTTCGATCCGGGTGCATGCCTGGTGGGGACTGCGTCAGATCGACGGCACGCCGGCCTGGGCCAAGGCGATGGCGGCGGCGACGGTGGCCGGTCTGGTCGCCGTCGGCGGCATGTACGGTTATCGCTACTACCAGCAAAAGCAGGAAGAGCAGGCGCGCGACCGCGCTATCGCCGCGGCACGCGAGAACATGTTGCGCGAACAGTCGGCGGCGTCGCGGCCGTGGACCGGCAAGCCGGTTCCGCTGGCCTTGGTGCGCTCCTGTCACGCACATTTTGGCCATATCACCGCCGGCGGCTGGCTGCTCGACTCCTACAGCTGCACGGCCGACCAGCAGAGCTACGCCTGGTCGCGCGGCAATTCGACGGTGGCCATGCTGCATGAACAGGTGCCGGGAGCGCTGGTAGACCCGAGCGGCGACAAGGCGACTTACGTGAAGGCGCTCAAGACCCAGGCCGGCGTCAACGACGCGCTGGTCGAACAGCGCAGCCTGCTGGAGTCGATTGTGTCGCCGCTGCAGTTGATGGGGTTGTCGGCCAGGATCGCGGAGATCGATCCGCGCAAGGGGCAAGCGACGCCGCAAGCCGGCGCCGGCGGGCAGGCCGGCCAGTGGCGACCGAGCTGGAAATCCTTTTCATTCATGCTGAACGCGCACGGGGTCGAGCCCGAGGCGATCGCATCGATTCTTGCTCGTCCGGGAGTCCGGATCGAGAAGCTGACTTATCGCGGTTCCGAATGGCTATTGGAGGGAACGATCTATGCAAAATAAACTGGTGATCCCATTCGCAATATGGGTCGGGTTGGCGGGGGCCGGCGCGCGCGCCGAAAGCACGTCGGACAGCTTGACGAGAATCGAGGCGGAGACGCTGGTGCTCAAGGCGCGAGAGAAACAGCTGGAGGTGCAGGCCAATATCGTCGGCAAGCAGAACGAGATCGCGGCCAAGCAAAGCATCACTTCGGCCATCACCCAGACCACCGTGGTTGGTGATCCGGTGATCCGCGCCATCGAGGGTATCGGCAGCCGCATGTTCGCCACGCTGCAGCTGAGCGACGGCAGCATCGTCGATGTTCAGCAAGGCGACACGCTTGCGACCGGTATGAAGATCGTATCGATCGGACCGCGCGAGGTGGTGGCGCAATCGAAGAACAATCAGCGCGTCCGCCTGGCGACCTACAGCCAGGTCAACAACGGTTTCAATCCGAGCTTCCCCGGCCCAGGCTTGTCCTTGCCTGCGCCGCAGCTGCGGGGAGCGGCAAGATGAAACTGCGCATCGCGAGGCATAACGAGCAGACGCAGCAGCATACCTACAACATGTCGTTCGCCGACATCAACGATGTCAGCAGCGCCGACATCCTCAGCAACACCGGCGCATTCGAAGCCAGCGAGGAGGAGCGAAAGCTGCTGTGCCTGCTGGCTGACGGCAGGCTACTGGTAGTGGCGGGGCAAAACCTGAATCCGCACGTGATGTCCTATCAGGGCCGGCTGGAACGCATGGGGCGCAAGCACCATGTGGTGTTCACCTCGGTCGAGGTAATCAGTCGCATCAACCAGAACAGCAATTCATCTGTGGCGGACCGTCATCAGGAACATTCGATGATGCAGGTCACGGCCAAGGACCTCTTGACTAAGGCTTGGCGTGCCCGTGCTTCCGACGTGCATATCCGGGTACGGAAGAACTGCACCGAAATCTACTTCCGCATCCACAACGACCTGGTGCCCGTTGGCGGCCAGACGCGTGAATACGGCGAACGGCTGCTGGCTACAATGTACGGCGCCATGACGTCGGTCTCTGACAGCTCCTACAAGCCGACCGAGCGACAGGACGCCAGCATCGCCGACCGCGACAAATTACCGCCGGGATTGTATGGCGTACGCATCGCCACGGTGCCGACCAACGAGGGCAGCGTGATGGTGCTGCGCCTGCTGTACAACGACGCCGGCGAAAACACAGATCTGCGGCCCCTCGGCTTTTCCGATGCGCACGCGGCCGCCCTGCAACACCTCAAGGAGCAGCCGGTCGGAATCAACATCATCAGCGGACCGACCGGCTCGGGCAAATCGACCACGCTGCAACGTATCCTGACCGGCGAGATCATCGAGGCCGGCGGCAAAATGCACGTGCTGACGATCGAAGATCCGGTGGAATACCCGATCGAGGGTGCGGTGCAGACCGCCGTCACCAACGCCGGTACAGAAGAGGAGCGTTCGCGCCTGTTCGCCGCCGCGATCTCCAACGCCATGCGGCTCGATCCCGACACCATCATGATCGGCGAGGTGCGCGACAAGGCGTCGGCGCAAAACGCCCTGCGGGCCTCCATGACCGGTCACCAGGTGTGGACCACGGTGCACGCCAACAGCGCGCTGGCCATCATGGACCGGCTGACGGACCTGGGCCTGCCGCCCAACCTGACGGCAGACTATACGGTCGTGACCGGGCTGATCAGCCAGCGCCTGGTGAAGACCTTGTGCCAGGACTGCCGGCTGCCGCTGGCGACGCACCAGGACCAGCTGCCGCCAGCTGTGCTGGCGCGCGTCAAGCAAGCGGTCTCGCCTGCGCTGGAGGGAGTATGCATACTCGGCCCCGGCTGTCCGACCTGCGGGCATCACGGCACCATCGGCCGCACCGTGGTGGCGGAAATAATCATCCCCGACGACGAGTTTTTCCGTTATGTGCGCCTGGGCGAGAAGACGCTGGCCACCAACTACTGGCTGCGCGAGCTGGGCGGCCGCACCATGCTGGACCACGCTATCGAGAAAGTCGCGGCCGGCCTGATCGATCCGCGCATGGCGGAGAAGGTGGTGGGCTATTTCAGCACCGCTGCCCAGCTGCCGGCGCCGGCCTTGCATGTGGTGGAGGGCGGCAATGCTACCTGACATCAACCGCTGGTGGGCCAGGACGCAATTCATCGATACGGTACGCCTACGCCTGTATCGCAAGATCGCCAAAATGCTGTCGAACGGACTGCCCTTGCTGAAAATACTGGAGGAGCTGCATGCACGCGCTTCGGAGCAGGGCAAGAAGTCCAAGGAGCCGTTGGCGATTATCCTCGACGATTGCCGCCGCACGGTGCAGAACGGCCGCTTGCTGTCGGAAGGACTGGAACCCTGGGTGCCGAAGTCCGAGCAGATGATCCTGATGGCCGGGGAGCAATCCGGCCGACTCGAGACGGCGTTGCTGTCGGTGGTCACGGTGGTGCAGGCCGGTAAGAAGATCAACAGCGTGATCCTCGGCGGCATTGCGTATCCCATCACGGTGCTGTGCCTGACGGCGGTCTACATTTATCTGTTCGGCACGCAGGTGATCCCGCAATTTACCCGCATGATCGATCCGACCACCTGGCACGGTCCCGCCAGGTCGTTGTACCTGATGTCCGAATGGGTGCAGCAATGGATGCTGGTGTCGATCGCCGGGGTGGTAGCGTTGTTTGTCCTGCTGATCCTGTCGATGCCGCGCTGGCGCGGCAGCTTGCGCATCTTCGCGGACCGTTATCCGCCATATTCGATCTACCGGTTGAAGGAAGGAAGCAGCTTCCTGATGGCGTTCGCAGCGCTGCAGTCGGCCGGCGTGACGGTAGAGAAAGCACTGATGCGCCTGGCCGACATGGCGCATCCGTGGCTGCGCGAACGGCTGGCGGGCGCCTTGCTGGGCGTGCGTTCCGGCCTGAACTGCGGCGAGGCGCTGCGCAATGCGGGATATGAGTTTCCTTCCCGTGAGGTCATCGACGATCTTTGCGTCTATGCCGAATACAGAGGATTCGCCGAGGCCCTGAAACTGATGGCGGATGAATGGATGGAAGAGGGGGTGGAAATCATATCGCTGAGGATGAAGCTGCTGAACGGAATTTCCATCGTCGTGCTGGCGGTGGTCATAGGCTGGCTGGTTACCGGATTTTTCGGCATCCAGCAGGAAATTGCTGCCATCACGCGCAGCGTTCATTGAAATCTGACTTTTAGAGGAATGCACCATGAAACGTATACCTGCTTTGAGCCTGAAGAATTCTCCTTTGCGCAACGACAGCAAGCTGGCGCGCCAGCGCGGCGCCTCGCTGCTGGAAGGCATCGCCTACCTCGGCATCGCGGCGCTGGTGGTGCTGGGTGCGGTGTCGTTGCTGACAGGCGCTTTCAGCAGCGCCAAGTCCAACCAGGCCAATGAAGAAGTCATCGCCCTCAGAACTGCAATCCGCAAGTTGTATATCGGCCAGGTTTATCCCGCCGACATCATGCCCGGACTGGTGGCGGCCAACGCCGTGCCGGGTACCCTGATCAAGGCGGCGGACGGTACCGTCACCAACAGCTGGGGCGGCGCGGTGACGGCCAGCGCCGATTCGTCCAGCAACGGCTTCAACCTCGTGTACCAGGCGGTGCCGCAAGACGTCTGCGTCAACATGCTGAGCGGTGCCAACGGCTGGGTCTCGATCGCCGGCACCACGACGATCACCACCTTCCCCGTGACCACTTCGGCGGCGACGGGGACCTGCACGGTTACCACCAACGCCGGAAATACGCTGACCTTCAAGGGCGTCTGACGCGCCGAAAGCAGGGACTGGAGGATGCCATGTGGAATATCGCGGTATTGGCGGTGATGCTGGCGGTGGCGGGAGCGTATGCCACGCGCAGCCTGCAAACCGGCGACCGGCTGCAGCACCAGGCGGTGATCAGCCTGGCCAGGGAAATGGCGATGTACCGCGAGGCTGTCATCCGTTATTTCGAGATCTACGACATCCATGACGCCAGCGTCAGCTACGCCACGCTGGCGGCAAGCGGCGCGTTACCCGGATGGACGCGGATGGCGCAAGGTACGAGCTCTGCGATCTGGAACAACTACCGCGATGCCGCAGGCATCATCTACATCTATGCATCGTCGTTGCCGGCGCAGAACATTGTCGGCGAACTGGTCGGGGTATCGCACCAGTCCATCCTTGTCGGCACCTACCAGGCCACGGCATCGACCCTGCAGTCGCCGTTGTTCGGCGACACCAATATTCCGCTATCGGCGTTGACGGGAAAGTCTGTTCCCGACGGCGCTCCAGTATGGATTGCGATGACAAAATGACGACCTCCTTACGTTTTTCCCGGTTGCCCCGGCGGCATCCCCAACACCGACAACGCGGCATCGCAATGATCGAATTGTTGGGCGCGCTGGCGATCGGCACGATGATCCTGCTGGGACTGTCGACGATGATGGATGGTTCGGTGGACGACATGAAGGGCCAGCAGGCCGGTTACTACCAGTCGCAAGTGGCGGCCGCCGCGGAAAAATACATCAGCGCCAATGCCGCGACGCTGCAAGGCCTGACGCCAACGGCAGCGTCCGTGGCGACGGTATCGCTGGCGCAACTGAAGACCGGCAGGTTCCTGCCCGGCGGCATGGCGGCCACCAATGTTTACCGGCAGACGCCTTGCGTGCTGGTGCGTCAGCCCGATCCTGCAGGCGCTCCCGGCAAATTCGACGTGCTGGTGGTGACCACCGGCGGCGGCGTCATTCCCGAAAAAGACCTGCCTGCGGCGGCGATGAATGCCGGCCCGGGAGGCGGCTATATCAGCACCGGCGATACTGCCAATGCCAAGGGCGCCACCTGGAGCCTCAACACCTCGGCGTATCGTTCCACCGCTTGTCCCAGCGCCAGCGCGTTGTCCGGCGGCGCGGCCGACGGCGGCCACCTGGTATCGAACCTGTTTACAGACGGCAGCGGCATGTTGTCGACCGACTACCTTTATCGCAACGCGGTGCCAGGCCATCCCGAGCTGAACCGGATGAACACGCCGATCCGCATGGCCAACGCCGCGCTGGTCTCCAATGGCGCATCGTGTCTCAACGCCAGCGGAGTGGCGGAACCAGGCGTCGCTCTGGACAGCGGCACGCGCGCGCTGTTGACCTGCTCGAGCGGAGGCGTCTGGTCGAGCTACTCGCAATGGAAGGAGCCGGTATCTACCTATGCGTCGTTGCCTTCGGGTTCGGTGGGCGACGTGCGAATGGTGACGTCGCTGGCGCGGGCGTTCATGTACGACGGTTCTTCTTGGCGTCCGCTGGCGATCGATCAGGACGGCAACTTCGATGTGCCCGGGCGCATCACGACGACCACCCTGGATGCCTCGCAAGACATCACGGCGCGGCGCGTCGCGGCGTCGCAAAATATCAGCGCCGGTGGAACTATCACCGCCTCCGGAGACATTAGTTCAGGAGGGTCCATGTGGGCGGGTTACGACGTCAACGCCGTGCACGCCGTCAACAGCTTCGACGTCAATGCCAGCCACAACGTGGTGGCGCAAGGCGTCCAGGCACTCCGTTGGATGGAGAGCGAGGCCATTACGATTTTTACCGTCATGACGCCCGGAACTCCTTGCCACTACCTTCAATACGATCCGATCGATGCAACGTCCTATATCAACTACCCGATGGGCACGATCGTCATGGATGCGAATTACCGGCCGCTCATTTGCGGCGCGGACAAGACAATGAGATATGCAAATGGTACTTATAGCCCTTAAGAAATTTTTCCTCGACAGAAGGTTGCGGCTGCTGCAACCGATGCTGACGGCCGCTTCACTGTGCTTCTGCGTGCCGGCCAGCGCTTGCTGGGAAGAGGTGGCGGCCTGGTATGGCGTGAACGTCCATCTCTTGTATGCGATCGCCAAGACGGAGTCGAACCTCAACCCCGTGGCGATGAACCGGAACAAGAACGGCTCGTACGATATCGGCCTGATGCAGATCAACAGCAGCTGGCTGCCGACGTTGAAGAAATACGGCGTCGACGAGAAGACCTTGAAGGATCCTTGCATCAATCTGCAAGTGGGTGCGTGGATCCTGTCGCAGAACATGCAAAGGCTCGGAACCACCTGGGAAGCGGTCGGTGCTTACAACGCACACAATCCTCAATTGCGCCTGAAGTATGCGCGTAAGGTATACCGGAACATCCCGACCGAGGTATTGGCCGGACGTTGACTGGTATCACGAGTTCGCTGCGTCGTTGCCGCTGCAAAGCTCCAGCCGATAGCCGTGGCTGCAGGCGGTACGGATCATGACGACCTGGCGGTCGTCGACGACGAGTTTCTTGCGCAGGCTGCAGATGTGCTGCTCGATGATTCTGCCGGGGACTTCGTTTTCTGGATTACCGATCGCGTTTCCGAGGGCCTCGCGTGAAATAGACCTCCCTGGTGAGGAAAAGAACAGCCAGGCCATGCAGAACTCGCGGGTGGTCAGAGCAATCGGCTTGCCCCGGAAGCTGAATTGCGCCGTATCGCAGTCGAGCGAGAATCCGGCAAATTCGACGGTGCGAGGTACGCCGGAAGAGATGCAGCGCCGTATCAGCGTATTGATGCGGAGGATCAGTTCGATCGACTCGAAAGGCCGCAGCAGGAAGTCGTCTGCGCCTTTGTCGATCGCTTGCGCCACCAGCTCTGCGGTGCGCAGCGGGGACAATATCAATGTCGGTATGCGCTCGGTGCGGACGTTGAGCCAGGAAAAAATGCTGTCGCCCTCGGATGCAGCGTTGGCAATGTCGATGACGACAATATCAAAGGCATGTCGTTTCAGGGTGCGCAAGAGCGAGATTTCGGAATCGAAATGAATTGATTCAAAGCCTGACCGTTGCAAGCAGGTCTGTACTTGTTCCAAGGCAAAGATGTTGCGGATGTAACAGGCAATTTTCATGATCGGGACCAATTGAGTTGCATTGCATCGCCGGAATTTTTTGTTTTATTCATGCAGATCCAGGATTGTCGCGGGAAGGGACTCCAAATAGTGCGTTTCGTTTCGACGATCAGATACAGGCGTTCATGTGCATCTCCTTTCATCGGACATCATGTTGTCTGCCGCTTCACAAAGCAGAAAGCCGGCCGTTGAAGCAAGTACTCCGTTCCAAAACATTTTTCAGAATTCAGGTGCCTGAATGTCAAACAATCCCTTTCGGACGCGCGACCTCCAGCAAGAAATCCTTTCGCTGATGAAGGCGCGCCAAGCCTTTTCCGACATCCATATCGAGCAAAATGAAATCATCATGATCAAAACTCCCCGCGGATGGATCCCGGTCGGGGAGCGGGCGGTCACGATCGCGGACATGCGGCCCTTGCTCACCGCCATCGACGACGACTGGGAAGACAAGATCGTCGACAAGGCGCTGGATTGCCCTCATGTACTGGAAGACTGGCGGTTGCGCTGCAACATCTACCGGATGGAGCGCGGCAATCGGGTGGCGGTGTCGATGCGGCGTTTCCCCTTGCAGCCGCTCACGTTGGAGCAAACCGGTCTGCCGGTCTATGTCAGGACCATGATGGAAGCCACCAAAGGCATCATCCTGATCACCGGACCGACCGGCGCCGGAAAGACCACCACCATTGCCGCCATGCTCGATTACATCAACACCACGCGGCAAGGGCATATCGTCACCATAGAAGAGCCGATCGAATACGAACTGCGTCGCAAGCAGTCAATCATTTCCCAGAAAGAAGTGCCGACCGACACTGCCAGTTTTTCCAGCGGCCTGCGCGAAGCCCTCCGTCAAAAGCCGGACGTGCTCATGGTCGGTGAAATACGCGATTTCGACACGGCGGACACCGTACTGCACGCCGGCGAGTCGGGACATCTTGTGTTGGCAACCTTACATACCAGCAGCGCCGTTCGCGCCATCACCAAGTTGCTGAGTTTCTTTCCGCAAGACCAGCGCAACCAGCGCGCTGCAACGCTGGCCGATTCGCTGGTCGGCGTCATATTCCAAAGCCTCCTGCCTTCGGAGGACGGGGAGAACCACGTCATGGCAAGCGAAATGGTATTCAACACCTATCAACAGATATCGCCGTATATGCTAGACGCCAGCAAGATGCACCTGATCGCCGAATTCATGAAGCGCAAAGAAGACAATATGTCGCGCAACCTGAACGAAGTCCTGCTGCAATTGGCGACAAAGAAGTCCATCAGCGCACGCGATGCCTTGCGGGTGGCCTATAACAGGCTGGAACTGCATGACATGCTTAACAGCAAACGATAAGAGAGGTCTCCGGATAGTTCGCCGGCTCTCTTCAGGGGCAATGTTTCCCGTCCCTTTGTCTCTTTGATTTTCACTATTTTTGACGCTGTCTTTTGCGACAGCTGATTTCGTCCATGTTAACGCAAAATTGCCGTGTGCCATTGATTCTACGGACGATAAACCGATGGTATTAATCAAAGACGACGATTAGAAAAGACTATCAAACGCTTGTTCCATTGTGGCTCCATTGTCGCTTCGCCACCGGAAGATGACGGAAATGCAATAAAAATAATCTCGGGCCAGGCGTGGAACCGACCATCCGTGGCGGCGACCCATTAGGACGCGGCAACAAGTGAAAGACTGACCCATGGAGAACCACATCTTCCGCAGCTTCGTGGACGCCATCGCCGCGCTGGCGAACGTTCCTCGCCCCGTCGGACAACGTGACCACGCCCGGCTGGAACTGGACGGTGTCATCTTCACGTTGATGGAGGGGTCGGGACTGGACGCCGGCACCGTGGCGTACTTGTGCGACTTCGGCGCGCTTCCCGACACGCCCGACCGCGCCGAGATCCTGCAGTGCCTGCTCGAGTGCAATCTATTGATGTTCGGCGTCGACACGCCCGCGTTCGCAGTCAATTCTGAGACCGATCACGTCATGCTGACAGGCCGGGCCAGGCTGGCGGGCATCGATGCGCGGAAATTGCTGGCGGCCTTCGTGCATTTTTCGGCACAGGCCAGGCGATGGCAGAAGACATATTTCCTTGATGGGAGGCGCAAGGTGCGCTCGAAGACGCAGCATCGTTTGCTTGCCGCCTCGGAAAACTGATGCCGGCGCACAGGGCGGCAGCGGGAACCCTTGAGGGTCGAGGTTCCACATACAGGCGACAGACGCCGCCGTCGGCCTATTCAGCAGAGGAAAAATACCATGTCCAAAGAGATGTTCGTTGAACTTGCCAACGGTTTTTGCCGGTTGGCCAATCTGGCCGAGCCGGAGCGACTCATGGCAGGCCACCCCATCCAGATGGACGGGGTGGATTTTTATCTCGGTTACGACGAGGACGCGGAACCCGACCACGTTGTCGTTTACTGCGATTTCGGCCCGCCGCCGCAAGACCGGTTGCTGAAGGCCTATGAGGTACTGTTGGAATTCAACCTGGCGATGTACGGCAGTCATTCGCCGGCCTTCATGTTGTCGCCGTCGAAGGCGGTGACGCTGGGGTATCACTATCGCCTCGGCGAAGTCGATCCGGAACAACTGATCCATCTGATGAACAGTCTGGTCGACCAGGCTAAGCAATGGCGTCTGCATCACTTTCTGGATGCGGCCTGATCTCATTCTTCCTCTTCCTTTTCGTCCTGACATTTTCATTCATCAACGCCGGATCTTCCAGCGCCGCCTCGCACCAGGAGAGCATCATGCCCTTTGGCATTTCCAATCCCAACCAACACTATTACCATCTGGAAGGCGACGCCACCCAGATGAAGACCGCGCAGCGAGGCACGTTCGTTCCGACCGCGAGCAACAAGCTTTCCAATCGATTCCTGCAAAGCGACAACAAGCTGGTGCGCGGATTCGGCGGCTTCATCAAATCGATGCGGCAGACGGATCTGACGTTGCGCGGCGCCGGTAACCGGGTGAGATCGGGCGTGCAGGGCGCAAGCATCAATTGTCGCGCTGGTTTCGAAAAGATGTCCGGCGATCAGGAAAAGAAGGCAGCGGCGGAAGAGAAGCGGCAGTCGAGCCAGGCGTCGCTGAAGCTGAAGACAGATCTCAAGCATGAACGCCTGAACTACAAGAAAACGATCAATGCCGCCGAACCGGGCAAACTGGACGATGTCGTTGCCGAAAGTACACGCCTCTTTCAGTCAGATCTGGAAGACAAGGGATTCGAGCCCTCCGGCGGATTGGCGCAGCACACCTTGCCGAGGCATGACAAGCGATACCTGCGCAATGACGACTTCCATGCGGTTGCAGGCAATTACGCCACGCCTGGACAGCTGCGACAGCGGGTCGCGACGGCAGCGAGCCGACAGCATGACAACGGCGATATGGGAACGGTGCGGGCGCTCAAGCGCAGCATCCAGTATGGCGCAATCGGCGTCAGCAACGGATTCCAGCTCGGCAAGCAGGGCATGTACGCCATGGCCGCGACACTGGCGCCGGCGCAAAGTGAAGAACGCGACAGTTTTTCCCGCGCGGCAGACAAGGCGCGCGACCAGCGACATCTGGGCAGCGCCGCACTGGACGGCAACATCGCGCTGACCCACGCCTTCAACGACATCGGCTCGCGACGAAGCGCCGACGTCGAGCAACAGCTCGTGCCGAAAGGCTACCGCCCGGTGCAGGGTGAAACCGGCGCACCGCCGCGCAGAACCAGTTACCTGGCGCGCAAACTCAACACCTACTTCGCCAGGCCCGGCGCTCTGGAGGAGAATGGCAGCGAGACCGCATCAGTCCGGTCGGCAGGAAGTTCTACGACCGTGTCCGCACCGGCGGAAGCCGGCGACAGCATGAGCAAGCGGCGCAAAGCCGCGTCATTTCTGGTATCCCTGGCCAACGTCAAGCCTCACTTGTCGGCCGTGTACCAAGGTAAACGGGCCCGATGGGCCGAGCAGACCGCAGGCGATCCCGGCCATCCGGAAGCGCGGCAGGGGGAAGGCCGCCGTGCCTATCATGCGGCCAAGCGCGACAACGCAAATTTCATCGCCAACATGAATCGCGCCGCGGTCCAGGGCCGGTTGCGCGAAGCGCTGCAGGAACAGCAGGAGCTGCAGGACGAGGAATTGAAAGAGGCAACGCAGGAGCGGACACTGCCATCGGATGCATTCGCCGGCTACTACGAAACAGACATGAAGCAGCAGATCGCGGATCAGACTGAAGATAATGCCGGTTTTGAGTATGACGAGGCTGCCAGATTGGCCGCGTACGCACAGCTGCTTCCAGCCAAAAAACCGGCACAACGGCAACAGTCGACGTTCGAACGAACCCGACATGAGGAAGCGATGTCTCCGCGCATGGCGACACCATTGTCGGTCACGCCGCAGAATCCCTGGACGAATGAGCCTGATTTCTCGCTGGTCGATTTTGATGAGGACAATTTTTTTGAGGAATTTCCCGAGTCGCGCCAGCTCGCGTCGCAGATGGCGCTTGACGCTACGGGAAGGCAACCGCGGCAGACCGGCGTGATTGCCGACTCGGAACACAGGTACGGCGATGGGCAGGATGTCAGTTCTCCGTGGAGCGATGTGCCCACCCGACGCGGAGGCAAGGATGATGCCTGAGACATTGCCGTCGGCGGCGCGCTTGGAAGATGGGCATCATCATGCTTGACCTGACGCGGGACCAGCCGCCCGAATGGATGCAGTTTGCGCGGACCGCGCATGTCCAGTGGCAGGAAATCGACGCCATGATCGAGCGTACGCATGCAACGGTGAGAGCGCACAGCACCTTACTGGTGGCGATCTTGCGTGCCGGCAGTCCGATCGCCGCCTTGTTGGCGCGCAAGACCGGGCTGCCGTTGGATTACCTCTTGTGCAGCCGGAGCAATCCTGCTCCCAGCTTCATTGGCGGGGAGGGGCGAGCACCGCGCGGACACGATATCCTGCTGATCGACGATGTCTGCGGCAGCGGTTGGACGTTCGAGAGAGCCAAAGCATATTGTGAAGCGTTGGGCAATCGGGTCAGAACCTACAGCGTCTATCGTTGCGAAGGCACCGAGATGTACCGCCCTGACTACAGCATGAGCATGGACGCCGGCACCTATTTACGTTGGCCCTGGGAATACCAGAGGGAGTCGGAAATGCCCTTGACGCAAGAAACGCAGATCGCTTGATGCGTCACATGTTTGCCTGTTGAAAACCGTGCCATTTTGGGTCGTGGATGTTCCGGGCGGAGGTAGCGTAGCGGGATTGCGTGCGCCCCTGCAGCGGGCCTGCATTTCTCTTTTTTGCCGGGCGGGATGAAACCAGACCCGCTCAGGAAAGCAGGAGGGGATTACCCTGGCGTCTTCTCGGCATGGGCAAGTTGTTTTCTGGCGCCAGCAATCCGCTTGCTGTTTCGTGAAAATTCCCTCAATTTCTCAGCAATGCGGCGGATTAGCGCAACAGCGACGCGCAGCAAGTTGAGGCCGGGAAATGCCCGTCAGCCGGCGCGCCAGGGAGGCCGGGAAAGGATGATGGCCTCACTGGCGATTTCCTGAAAAAGGCCGTCAGGAAGGCGGCCTGCGCAATACAGATGAAAAGGCAACGGTTAGGGCTATGATCAGGCGGCCTGTTGTTGTTCTTGCTGCAGTTGCTGGTGCAGTTGCTCCAACGCGTCGCTCATCATCGCCTTGACGTCGTCGTCGCTCATTTCCGGGGCGCCGGTATCGGTGGTATTAAGATAAGGGTGCTGACGCGCCGCGGCCAGCGAAATACGCTGATCTGGATCGAGCTTCATCGCCACCGAAAAGAACTGGCCACGCGGCGTGTCTTCGGCGGCAGGATGACGTACCGACGGCGTTTGACTTGGCGAATGGTTATAGACCAGATTGGGCCAGACCAGCTTGGTGTGCCCTTCCTCGACCACGTACAAACCTTGCTCGCCGTGCATGGCAGCAACTGTCGTCGCACACAAGCTGAACAGGTCTGCGCTGGCGGTCACGCCTCGTTCGTCATCGGGGTCGGCTTCCGGCGCGCCGTAGATGGGCGTCTTTCCCTCGGCCGGGGCGCCGCTTTCGCTCCACATGCCTAGGTCGCCGAAGATGGGCTCATGCTCGGCATCGAAGACGATGTTGTCCGGTTTGAAATCACCTCCAACAATGCCGGCCTCGGCCAGATGGCCCACCACCGACAGACCGCGCCGCATGAAATACTTGAAGACGCTCTGAAATTGACGCTCGCTCAACAGGCCACGCTGCCGGCATTGTCGCAGTTCGGCGAAACGCACCTGTCCGTTGGGGCCGTCGACATGGCCAAGCAATAGTCGACGCTTCCTGTCAACCTTGCCCAAGCCAATCGGCACCATCATGTTGCGATGCAAGCCGGCTTTGTCCAGAACGCGCTTGTAGCCCTCGAATTCGATGGTCAGCACGTCACTGCTGCTGTTTCTCGATTTGGCTGTCTTGACGGCAAAGCGCTGGCCCTGGCTTTCATAGGGCGACACGGTGCCATGCTCACCTTCATGCGACGGGCCAGGCAAGGCGTTCAGGTTCTCGAAGTCGCAGTGGCGTATCCATACCATCGGGCTTTGAGCTTCCCACTTGACGGCACCCTTTTTCAGGTCCATGTACCAGCCAGCTTCCTTATACAGCGCCGTGAGGTGCTCGCTGATCTCGTCGTAGGCTGATTGCAGATTGAGCGTAGCGTGGTTTTCGTCGTCTGGGGCGGATGCGTCCAGGCGTTCAGCCTGCGCGCTCAGCCGCGTCAGGTCGAACGCTTGCTCGGCCTGCGCCAGGTGCTGCGCATGATAACGCTGCAGGTCTGCGGTGGTCATGCGCATCGGCATGCCGGCGAAGGCTTGCGGCATGCATGCATCGAGATGCGCGATGGCCTGTTGCTTGCCCAAGTCAAGGGCCTGGTTGAGTTCCGCCAATGACATGGTCGGGGAGACCGGACGGCTGGCGGCATGTTCGCTCTGCAGCTGATGCGCAATGCCCTGGCCTTGGCGGGTGATGGAGGCAGGTGAATGAGATGCGCGCAGCGGCGGCTGCGTGGACGATGGCGCCGCATTCCGGTTGGGATGCGGCTGTTCAGTGTTGGAAAGCGAATAAGGATCGTTTCCCGCGATAGGTGTCGATTTCATGATGATTCATATGAGGTGGTGAGTGGGCGCGCTCAGGCGCGAATAGTCACAGATATGTCACATGCGCGCGCGTCAGGGTTCCTGAACGCAGCAAATTCGATTTGTCACTGGCGAGCGTCCTCGACACTTTTTTCGATGCCATGCAACTTTATGGTGCGTCACCTCCACAGATGGGGGCGCATTTCAATGCAAGCGCACCGAATATTCACCACGGTTTCGAAGTTGGCATGGTGTGCGGTCGATGGCCGGAGCACATTGCCACGGAGCCTATTTATAAGAGAGACAGTCATGGCTTTTACTCCCGCTGGGCATACCCAGCAATCAAGCTTGGGTTATTTTGTAACCCGCGATGCCACCAGTGTGCGGCACGAACAACCACGCAGCGAACAGACCAAAGAGATGATCGAGCAAGCCTACGATCCTTTGCAAAAACGCCCGCCACGCAGCACCTCCGCCTGGCAGGCGATGCTGCTGGCCAACACCACAGATTTCCGCAAGGATATCGAAAACATCGAACAGGAAGTCAACAAGCTGCTTGACAACAGTGCTGCCAAGAGCAAAAGCCGCTCGGCCGGCAGCATGCTGCGCCGCGCCGCTGCGGACGTGGCTTCCATTCCCGACAAGGGGAACGTCAAGGCCAATACCAGCAAGGCGGTGCATCTGGGTAAGGGACCGCAGCCCAATAAGCTGCAAAAGAAAAATTCGCCTTTTGCCAACGTAAAGCTGCAAGACGGCTACGCTCCCATGCAGACCTTCCTCAATGTGCAGTCCACCGCGCGCCGCCAGAAGAAGATCGAACTGCTCAGGCAAGAGACCAGCGAGCTAATCGAGGTGCTCCAGGACGCGTTGAAACAGGCTGGCGACAATCGCAAGGTAGGCGCGTTGAAGCACGACGCCGCCAAGATCGAGCTAGAGTCCTTAAGAAAACAGTTGCCGGAGGCACCCGATGCGGCGCAGAAGGCGCTCAAGCTAAGCGCGGAACACTGCGAAGAGCTCGAAGGTAAGATCAAGAAACAAGAAGACAGGATCAAGAACGATGTCAAGCTGGGGCGCAATGTCGCCAAGCTGAAGGAAGATCTCGCAAAAATGAAGGTCCAGCTCGAAAAGCAGCAGGAGCTGCGCAAGGTGGCGCTTGGCCTGCAGGCACTGCAGGAGGCTAATCCGATGATCAGTCATCTGGAGAAGATGAAGGTCTCGCTGGATCGTCTGTCGGCCAATACCGCCGCGGACCTCGAAACCGAACTCGCCGACCTCAAGGAAGCCAACGCCACAGAGGTCGAAGCTTCGCTGACCGGCCTGATCGGACTGGAAGGCTACAAAGACAAGGATCAACTGCAAGCCTTCGTGCGCGACAAGCTGCAAAAGGTCATCACTAGCGAATTCGATCTCAAGAAGCATGCGATGCCGGCACCCATGGTGGTAGACATCTATATCGGTGCATTGGCCAAGGCCTGGGAGATGGAAGGCGCCGAAAGTGATCTGGACGAAAGTGATCTGAATGAGCTGCATGGCGAGGCTATGCAGGTGGTGTTGTCACTACCAGGTGGCTTGCTGGCGGCCGAACAGATCAATGGGGCTGAAATTCCAAAGGAATTGCGTAGCGCGTTCCGAGTCGAAGCGCTCGCCACAACCACCATGAAGCGACTGGAAGAAGCATGGGACGGAGACGGAGATATCGAAGACACGCCGCGCTATTCCGCGCTGAGCGCGGCTGACGACGCGGCCAAAGCCATCAAGAAAGAAGGCAATTATGAAAGCCGCACCGACGTAGAGCGCGGCTGCTACAACGCCGTGCGCAACAAGTTCTTCACCGCCACCGAGAATACCGACACCGCGATTGATCCCAAGCTGATCGATGTCAACCAGCGTCTGGAGAAGATGCTTACCGAGTGGATTACCGACACACAGAAAAAAGGCTTGCGCAATCCTTCCAAGGACAAGACCCCGTTCAGCGATAAGACACTGGATCTGGCCTCGAAGACCTCCACTCTGGGTTACGACGTGCCGGCTCGCCCGATGTCGAGGCTGGACAAAAACTTGCGCCAGGCCGTGCAACGCCTGCGTGATCTGGTGCCGCAAGAAGCGCTGGATGTCATCACCGAGGATCCGTCCTCCAGCAAGGCGGTCGACAATTTGCAGACCGCGGTAAGCTCAATCGCTCCTGGTTCGCTCAGCGGCGACCAAGCCCTGATGCTTGGCGGCATTCTGCTGGCGGGTGACAAGAGCAAGGAAAACAAGGATGTGCGCCCAGGCCACATCTCGCTGGAAGCCGACGACGCTCAGGCATTGACCCATCTGGTGCAAAACCGCCTCGGACGTCTACTCGCCGCCGACGCAAAAATCGACGCTACTAGCGTGAACGACTTCATCAAGACGCATGGCGAAAAGGTAGCTAATCCCCACAACGTAATCGACCTGTTCGATGACATCAAAGAGCATATCGTCATCGATGACTCGCAAAAATCCTCCGCTGACCTGGGTAGGGAATTGCAGACCAATATATCGGTGATGCGCGCCATGACGGCGGTCGAAGAGGTGAAGAACATCCGTTCGCTCGATGACCTCTACGACTATCTGGCGCCCAAGGTCTATCAGTTCGAACTGCGCGGCAAGCTCAAGACCAGCGAAGGCGGCGTCATGGGGGGCAGCACCAAGGCCTTCACCTGGCCGCTGTCGCTCGATCCGGGCACCATCTCGGTGGTGCTGCCAATACGTGGCGAAATCAAGGGGTCTGCCACGCGCTGCGCAGTATTCGAAATCGGCTTCTCGACCACGGGTTTCGAGATTTTTGTCGGCACAGAAAAGCGCACCATGAAGGGGGGCGGTGGCGGCGTCGGCGTCCGGGTCGGCTATGAATCCATCTTGAGTTCAGGCGGCGGCGTCGACAAGACCGTGACCTTCGAGCGCTCTGACACCAATGGCGTATGGCTGCGCCTGCCGCGCGCCGGCGACGACGAGGCTACCCGCGATCAGGCCCTGGCGGTATTGCAAACCTTGCTCGGCCGCGACGAAAAGCCACGCGGAAACGCCCCGGACACACGCATTGGCAAGTTCATGGAAGATGAGGAGGGCGTGCAGGTGATGCCGCAGCTCATCGGCGAATTACTGGCCAATCACAGCAACCTGTCGGTCAGCGCGGTAGGGACCTATCGCGAAGAAACCGTGCGCAACGAGATCGCGCCTAATGTATCCGCGCTGACCCTAGCCGGCGGTACCGGCGACAATGCTTCGCGTATCCAGATCCTGGGCGCCGGCTCGAAATCGGAGCGCCGCAGCAAGCTGTATCGCCAGAGTGACAAGTCGGGCTGGATGGAAGTCACGCGCTCTAACGCCTTATCCGGCGGCAATGCTTGGGGTCAGGCTGGCGTGGTCAGCGTCAATGGGCTGTTCGCCATGGACCCGACTGCGAAATCCAGTGAATCCTACGGTGGCCTGGCGTCAGGACACCGGCAGTTCCAGGAAAGCGGCGTAGATACCAAGCTACGCTACATCGTGCGCGATGGCGAGACCAACGCGGTCGATACCCGTATCGACATCGAGGACGTCAACATCAAGAATCATGTTCATCGAGTCAACCAAAATCAGCGTGAACTGGTCGCCTTGGGCGCCGAGCAGTTGTTCAAGAGTGCCGCCGAAAAACCGCCGGTGCATGAGCAGATGCGAGTGGCCAAGGGTTGGCTGTATGACATCTTGAAGCAGGCCGAGGAAAAGTCGGAAGGCAATTCACGCCACGTCTTCTCGATCAGCAACTGTCTCAATCCGTCGCCGGCGGCGGTCATGGATGGCCTGGCCGCGAAGGCAGAGCTGGAGCGCCTACACGGCAATGCCGTGCAGGCCAAGCATACCGATGAACAGCGCGATGTCGTACTGCGCAGCCCCGACTCCTTCAAACCATGGAAGGTGACCACCAGCGAACGCACCTCGGAAAACCGTCAGTTCGGCTGGACCACCGGCGTAACCTACGCCAAGCTGCAAAAGACCGAAGGCCAGCGCGGCACCAGCAGCTATCCTGCCTAATCGCGCCAGCTTCACTCTCCCCATGCCGCAGGTCAGCGTGGCATGCCAAAACCCCGCTTTCGAGGTAATGGCGTTCTGTTAAGACAGAACGCCATTTTTCTTTTGTCGATTTACCCAGCCGCCCCGACACGACAAATAGGATCAAACCAGCGTTTCATCTAATCTAAGCGGGGAGGTGTGTCATGGATATCCGACATTCTCGGAATTGACCTGGCTGAACGGATGTTCCAGTTACATGGTGGATCGCGCGTGCGTTAATTGCTGGGTACATCAATGTACAGCCTTGATCAACCAAACCAGGGGAGAGGGACGGGTAACGAAGCGTATTCATTGCGCAGAAACCTGTAGCATTCAAACATGCTGCACCTTCCGCGCTGGCCCAGTGCGAGATCGATATAAGAAGTACCTTCGGCGCTATTTTGATCGAGCTGCCGGAGCACATTCGTGTCGTGAAAGAACGCATTGATGTACCAATCAATGGATGGGGCATTACGGCGAATTCGGCGTTGTGTCAGAAGATTCAGGCAATGGATGGCCTGGAAGCAATTACCGCGACGGCGATGGTCGCGGCTGCAGGAGACGTGAAGGAATTGAAGAACGGCAGACATCTGTTTGCCACGAGCCTGCTTCTTTGCCGGAAAAAGCCCCCAATGTACAGGTTGCACCCTCTACGGATACCGATAATGAGAACCTCCGAAATTCTCGCTTCCGCCCGGTTTTTCTCTCGCTGCAAACGACAGAGTTGGTCCGGCCATTCTGTTCCCAAGCCTTCTTTCGAAGGGGCCGGTTCCTCGGCTATCGGTTTTTAGGTCCCGACAGCAAGATATTGCGATTCATTTGCAATTATCGATTTGCGCTATTTACGTCAGACGCGTGACGTGGTGTATCTCCGGTTACTGATCGCTCTGTCGAAACCTGTTCACCCCCTTCAAATGGAGGCGTATTCTCGAGAGCATAAACATGCCAACATTTGGTGGAGGTGGGGGGAATCGAACCCCCGTCCAAAACGATGTTTACCTTCAAGTTCGCGATGTTTTGCATACACCAATACTGTTTATATGTTGGTGCAATGGAAGAAGTTCCTTATTGAAGAACCTTGAACAATCAATCGCCGCCCAGCCAATTCGGCTGCGCATCTAGCGATCGTACGTAGCACAGCGATCACCGTAGCGGCCGGGTCGGCCGAGCTGCTCAAAGCGCACTGCGTAGCGGTAATCAAACATGCGGTATCTTAGCTGCATGGTCAGTGCAGGGCTTACTCAGGTTTTGTGGCATGCTCGATTCGTAGGATGGCGGGAATGTCGGTTACTCCGCTCAGATCGGAAAAGGTATTTGCAATCTCTTCCCATTCGCTGGCTTCACGGCGTTCGTACTCCTTGTCAGCCTCGTAGAAATAAAACAGTCCAAACAGGAATGCGCCCGCGAGGATGCACAACATCGTGAAGAAATGCGGGTCTTCGTTGAAGAATTCGAAAAACAGATTCATGTCTGCACCCAGAAAGAAGGAATGTTGTTCCTTGGTGGCAGCAGTCCGGGCGCTGGTTCGTGAAAATTCTCACAATTGCTCAGCAATCCTCGATTTAGCCTGGCAACTCGTTATCGACGTGGTTGGCGCGTAAGGGCAAGGCCCTTGCGCGTAAGCGGTATCAACAATTCGGCTTTCTGGGGGAAGGGTGCTTTGAGAGGCGCGCCAAGATTGCCGGCGGTCTGGATTTAACCGATCTGATAGGGACGACATGGCGGGCTACCTTCCAGCAAACGGAAACTCTCTCTTGGGTACGGGCCAGGCTGAGAAACGCGCACATCATGCAGGAGTACAGATCAAGCAGGACCAAAGATCAAGGGTATATTTACTTCATCGGGCTCGCCATTTTTGAACTGATAGCCCCGGATCACCAGTTTGTAATGGTCAGCTAGCTTGTCCTTGGCCTCTTGCACCTTGCCCTCGGCCAAGAAATCCACCACTGCCATATGGTCGCCCTGCAAGCAGTCATAATCAAAATCGGTTTTAAACAACGCAGTGATGAGCGCCTGTTGCTTGAGTAATTGGCTATGCGCTTTAATGATTAACGCATTGTGTTGATTTGCTCGCGGAACTGACCCTCTCCAATTGATCCACCTTCCACCGTCTGGCGAAGGCTGCGACACGATCATACGACCCCTCATACCCCAATGCTCGCAGCTCCAAATGGAGCTGTTTTAACGTCCGGCGTTGCTTGCGTGACTTAGCCGCTTCGGTCTTTAACCAAGCCGAGAGTTTGAATGTGTACTTGTCCAAAGAGCTTCGGGGACGCCTGTCTGCATAGGCTGGCTCAATGGTTTCCGCACGAATGTATCGCCTGACGGTGTTACGTGAGATACCTAAACGCCTGGCGATCTCTCGCAATGGGACCTGGTCACGAAGGTGCCAGCGTCGAATAATTCCAAGTAATGCCACGTCTATCACTCCGATCTCCTGCTTACGGTCATAAGCAGAATTGTGTTCTATACGTGGGTCAATTCTCGGTGCAAATTATGCGGCTAAGTGGGTCAGTTTTCGACGCAAATCAACA